>Ga0134125_10004534_pt1 | contig 15864 bp, 17 predicted proteins | sample KB31751_FD_96464 | JGI IMG/M metagenome (GOLD analysis project Ga0134125, IMG submission 96464) | Terrestrial soil microbial communities with excess Nitrogen fertilizer from Kellogg Biological Station, Michigan, USA - KB3-175-1 | ecosystem: Environmental > Terrestrial > Soil > Unclassified ... | reverse complement strand
CCGTAACCTGCTCAGCGGTACGAATCTGGGCCATCCCGCCCATCCCATGCTCACCGACCTGCCGATCGGTGCCTGGAGCATGTCTGCGCTGTTGGACATCTTCGGTGGTGCCAGCGCCGAGCGGGCTGCCGACCTGCTCGTCGGCGCCGGCATCCTCAGCGCGGTGCCCACCGCGGCCACCGGGCTCAACGACTGGTCGGACACCATCGGCGGGGAGCGGCGTATCGGGGCGGTGCATGCGACCGCGAACGTGGCCGCGTTGACTCTGTACACGGCCTCGCTGATCGCCCGGCGCGGCGGTGGGCGAGGAGCCGGCAAGGTCCTCGGTCTAGCCGGATTCGGGGTTCTGATCGTCGGTGCGTATCTCGGTGGTCACCTGTCGTTCGCCAAAGCGGTCAACGTCAACCACACCTTCCTCGAGCACCGCCCGCAGGAGTGGACCACGGTGCTCGCTGAGGCCGAACTGGCTGAGGGTGAGCTACGTCGCGTCTCCGCCGGTGAGGCTTCCGTGCTGCTGGTCCGCGAGGACGGGCAGATCTACGCGCTGGCGAACACCTGCAGCCATGCCGGCGGCCCACTCGATGAAGGCGAGCTTGCCGACGGCTGCGTCATCTGCCCGTGGCACGCAAGTACCTTCCGGCTCACCGACGGCCACATCGTGCGCGGGCCGGCTTCGATCCCCCAGCCCGCTTACCAGACCCGGGTCCGTGGCGGCAAGATCGAAGTCCGCGCGCTGCACTGAGACGACCAGATGTCGTGAACTCGACACCACCGACACAATTCCTGCGTCGGTGGTGTCGACTTTCGAGTTCACGACGGGTGCGCGATGCGATCACCCCGATATGGAGACGTATCGGGGTCAAAGAGGTCCCCGATACCCCGATATGTCTCCATGTCGGGTAAGCCCGCCGCTGAGGTTGTGGCGGTGCCGACGATTGCGAGGATGGTTGATTTGGGAGCTTCGGCCATGCGGCGGATGAAGCCGTGGTGATAGGCCTCGCCGGCCTTGCGGGCCACCCATCGCCGTAATGCAGGTACCGGCCGCAGACCTGGCACCTCGAAGACGCCCGGTCCCAGCCCATCCAGCCGGCGAAAGACCTCCGTGCCCGGGTGCAGGGTCTGCTCGACCGCCATGCCCACCGTTGTCCCCGTCGCCCCGACGATGGGGTAGTCCCACAACGTTTCGATGTCCGGCGCCCACCAGTTCTGCGGGGGGTTATCAGCCGACGGAATCGGGAGCAACGTCTCCGGTAGGAAGGCGCTGCCGTGGGCACCAGTGGCTGACCGGACCGCCTCGTACAGGGCCGCACCGCGCAGCCGACGGCCTGATCCGCCAAGCCGGTAGGCGACCTCGATGTCGTCGATGCCCGCGCGGACAGCGGCGACCACGAGCTTGCAACCCACGCCCCGCTCGAGCAGGCCGTCGCCGAACAGGGTTCCACCGGACTCCACAGTCAGGCCATGCGTGTTGTCCCAGTCGTGGAACACCCGGGCCAGCAGGTCGCCGAAGGTGATCGGCGGATATCCCTCCGTGCGGGCCTTGACCGCGGTATGGGTGCGGTCGTAGAGAAAACCATCAGGCAAAAGCCGCGCCGGCCAGATGAGTTCTTTCAGCGCCGAGGCCGTGTCGGCGGCGACTTTGCGCTGCAGGTTCGGCCAAAACATCGGGTACCGCTGATGCCAGAAGTGGCGGATCGCCGATACCGGAGTCCGCAGGTGGCCCGCTGCGACAGCGTCCGTGAGGTAGTGCTGGGCTGCCGCTTCTCGTGCCATCGCGCGCGACTCGTCGCCGCGGCACACCCCCAACCGGTAGGCCTCGTCGATGGCTGCCTCGTGCAGGCGCCGGTAGGCGACGACGGCCGACGGGAAGCCGCTGGAGTGCGCCCCATCGCCCCGGCCGGGAGCGACGAAATGGTCACCGTTTGCGGTGGCCAGCGCCAGGAACCGGTCCCGGACTCGTCTTTCGACCGCGGTCGCTGCCGCCTTGTCGGTGAAGTGGAACTGGCTGAACTGCCCTCCCGGCTCGAAGCGGTCGTCGACGAAGGCGCCGTCGACGGTCATCACCTTGAGCGCGCAGATGACCTCATCGCGGGTGCCGAGCTGGGTGCCCTGGCTGCCGGGGATGGCGGCCAAGGTGAACAGGTCGTCTTGCGGGCCGGCTTGGGCGCCTGCGAAGAAGTCACCGCTCAGGGCCACCACGTCGCCGTAGCCCAGGACCAAACTGCCTTCGCCGCTGGTACCTCCGACATGCACGGTGGCGCCGCCGGTGGCGGCCTCACCTATCGTCCGATGCTCTAGAGACTTCATCGTGGCCTCGCTACCTAGCGCGCTACTCCGGCGAGCGCGAAGAACTCCTGACGGGAACGGGCGTCCTCCCGCAACAGCCCGTGCAATGCCGAGGTCACGGTGCGCGAGCCGGTGGCCCGCACGCCCCGTAGTGACATGCACAAGTGCTCCGCCTCGATCACCACGCCGACCCCTTTGGGAGCCAGGTGCTCCTGGAGCCCGTCGGCGACCTGCTGGGTCAGCCGCTCCTGAACCTGCAGGTCCCGGGAGAACAATTCGACTACCCGAGCCAGTTTCGACAACCCGAGGATGCGCTTGCCGGGTAGGTAACCGATGTGGGCAGTGCCGTGGAAGGGCAGCAGGTGGTGCTCGCACAACGATTGCACCGGAATGCTTTTGGCCAGCACCAGTTCGTCGTAGCCCTCGTCATTCGGGAACGTTGTCAGATCGAACTCCCGCGGGGTGAGCAGCTCGGCGAAGGAGTGCGCGACCCGGCGCGGTGTCTCTGACAGGTGTTCCGAGGTCGGGTCCTTACCCAGCGCGACCAGCAGATCGGCCACCGCCCGCTCCGCCGCGGCCAGGTCGACTCCTGCCCGGGGCGGGACCACCCGTAGGCTGGGGTGGCGCACGGGCGCTGGCCGTTCGGGCAGTGACGCAGTCGGCTCGAGAATGCTCATCGGCTCTTTTCTTTTCGTCGGGATATGGGCGGGAATCCAGGTGTGAGCTGGGTCAGGACGGCTGGTGGTTGGGTCGCCGGGAAACCTTGGGCAACCGGCCGGCCATGTGGCCGAGTTGGCGGGCCCGGTCGAGCAGCTGATTCACGTCGGGAACCACTTGTTCAAGGTGACCCAGCAGCGGGACCACCTCGTGATCCATCGCGTCGGCAAGCTGCGGTAGCCGTCCGAGCAGGTGCACGAGAGCATCGACCTCGCCAGTACCAGCGCAGCGCGGTGAAGCTCGCTGGAGAACCGTCGACGCCGGCCACCACCAACTGGTCGCTCACCCCGGCCTCCTCGCGCTCTAATGACATAATGTGTTAACATTAGAACGCTCCCTGTTGTTTCGTCAATAGAAATTGGTTTTAGAATGGAGTCTCGGGAGGCCCAGATCTCGGCGGTCGCCGCGCTCGACGAACCGACCCGCCGACAGCTGTACGACTACGTGGTGCACCAGCCCGAGCCGGTCAGCCGCGACGATGCCGCCGCCGCTCTCGAGCTGCCACGCACGACAGCGGCGTTCCACCTCGACCGGCTGGTGGATGAGAAACTGCTCGACGTCGTCTACCAGCGCCGCACCGGGCGCACCGGCCCCGGCGCGGGACGGCCCGCCAAGCTGTATCGGAGGTCCGATCAGCACGTGGCCGTCTCGCTGCCCCAGCGCCGATACGAGCTCGCCGGGCTGCTGCTGTCCGGAGCGCTCGCGCACGCCGAACGTTCCGGCGACTCGCCGCGGGCAATCCTCGACCAGCGCGCCTACGAGCTGGGCAGGCAACTCGGCGAAGCAGCGGATGACGCCACCGGCGACGGTGATGCCCGGGACGCCGCACTGGAGGTGCTCAAAACCCACGGTTTCGAACCGCGTCTGGATGGCGACCGCGTCACACTGGCCAACTGCCCGTTCCACACTCTGGCGCAGGAATACACCGACCTGGTGTGCGGGATGAACCTATTTCTGCTCGACGGTCTCCTCGATGGTCTCGGCAGCACCGGACTCACCGCCCGCCTGGACCCGTCGCCGCCATTCTGCTGCGTCCGCCTCGACCCCGCCGCCGCCGCCCCGCCCGCTTCCCCCGCCCCCTCTCCCGATATGGAGACATAACGGGGTCGCCGGCGGGGGAATTACCCCGTTATGTCTCCATATCGGGCGGCGGGTAGACGGCGCGGAAGGCGTCGAGGGCTGTTTCGGTGAACAGAACGAAGCGGGCTTCGCGCACGCCAGTGGTGGTGTGCGCGACGGTGGTCAGCGCGATTCGGGCGGCGTCGTGCAGCGGCCAGCCGTAGACGCCGGCGGACACCGCGGGGAACGCGACGGTCTGTGCACCGAGCTCGTCGGCGACCCGCAGGGACTCTCGATAACAGGACGCGAGCAGCTCACTGCGGTCTTCGGTTGCGCTGTGAACCGGACCGACGGTGTGGATCACCCAGCGGGCCGGCAGGTCACCGGCGGTGGTGGCGACTGCCTGGCCGGCGGGCAGACCATCCGGGTAGCGGCTGGCCCGCAACTGGCGGCACTGCGCCAGGATTGCCGGCCCGCCGCGGCGGTGGATGGCACCGTCCACTCCGCCGCCACCGAGTAGCGAGCTGTTGGCGGCATTCACCACCGCATCGACGTGCTGCTCGGTGATGTCGCCGCCGAGCAGAATGATCTGCGTTGCCACTGGATACACCGTAACCAGTGGCGCGTGTGGCACACTGCTCGGCTGACGAGAACGCCACGCGTATAGGAGAACACGGTGAGTAGCTGGCCGGTCGCTGCTGCAGCCGTGATCACGGCTGGCTCGGTGATCACGCTGGGGGCCTGCGCGGGCGCCGGCAACGCACCCGCCCCCACCGCAGCCCCACGTCCGAGTGCGACGCAGCCGTCGGGGCCGATCCCGTCCCCCGTGGGCCCTCCGCGTGACCTCACGACCATGACCCGGCGGCCCTGCGAGCTGCTCACCGCGGCGCAGGCGACCGGATTCCGGCTCAATCTCCCTGGCGATGAACTAACCGGTCTGCACGACACCTTGCGTTGCAAGTGGACGACCACCACTGGCACCGCGCTAGAAATAGTTCGAATGCTCGACGTCAGCCTGTCCGTCAATAACCCGGCATTCGACGTCGCTTATAGTCGAGATCGCGGCCTTCCGTTCTTCGAGGTTATCACTATTACCGGCTACCCTGCCATCGTGACGATGACAAACGCGAAGCTGCCAATTTGTACAGTCAATATGAAGGTGGCCGAACAGCAGAGCGTCTCGCTGGACTACGAGGACAAAACGCTCAAGGGGAATCCGCAACATTCGTGTGAAATAGGCAAACGGGTGGCCGCCGCGGTGCTGACGAATGTGCCGCCGAAGAGCTGAGTGGGAACGCATGAGCAACGAAGTTCAGTGGTCCAGCGTCGGCACCGATACCGGCAACGTGTTGAGCGGCACGCCGCTGGGCCTGCTACTGAGCGGCAACGGCGCGGCGGCCGGTTTCTCGATCGACTACGAGCGCCTCCCCCAGGCCATCACCGACCTTGAACACGCCGCAGAGTTCTTCAGAGATCGGGCAAAGCAAGCAGAGCGGTTGGCGAATATCCCCGCTCCGGGCCTCGATGGGATCAGCCTGAACGCGGTCGCCCAGATCGGCAGGTGGGCGTCGGACAGCGATGAAAATAACCTGGCTGCCACGCTTCGAGCCGGCGCGACACAGCTTGATGGACTGGCGCGCAAGCTACGTGAGGATCTCCAGACCTACCTCCAGGTCGAGGAACTAAACCTCCCGAGGCACCCCAGCCCGGGGCTGATGATATGAGAGCGGGTTGGGTGGCAGCTGTGACCGCGGTAGGTGCGGTCACAGCGGTGGCGGGATGTGGCACTGGAGTAAACTCTCCTCCGGAGTCGGGCCTATCGAGCTCCGCTCAGGCGGCGAGCCCGATTCCGCCAGTCAAGAACCCCCGCGATGTAACGGCCTTGGCGCGTCGTCCCTGTGAGTTACTGACGGCACAACAAGCGACGCAATTCGGACTTGATCTTCCACCCAGGCAGTACGATGCTGGCCTCGGCGATCTGGGGTGCGCTTGGTCGAACACGACACGTGAGCAAGAAACGATTCGATCGATTCGAATCGATACATTCACCAATAACCCCACTTTGGAGATCGCTTACAATAAAGACCGGAACCGTCCATCTTTCGAGCTCACCGAGGTTTCCGGTTACCCCGCCATCGTGTCGAGAACCAACGCGGACCTTCCCATCTGCGACATTGATGTCAAGCCCGCCGAGCGCCAGAGCTTCTCGCTGACTTACGAGGCGAAGGAATTTGACAACAACCCGCAGCAGTCGTGTGAGCTGGCTAAGCAGGTGGCCGCGGCAGTGTTAATGAACTTGCCACCGAAGAGTTGAGGGGCGCTGGCGATGGGGACGAACTTCAACTATAACGACACCAGCCATCAGGTGATCTTCGATCATATCAACGGCGGAGCAGGCTCGGGTGCGCTACAAGACGTTAGCCAGCAGTGGCAGCGGCTCGGTCAGGAAATTGGCGCGACCGGTAAGCTGTTCGTCCAAGGCGTGATCAACAATATCCTCACGAATCGGACAGGTGCAGCGGCCGAGGCGGCTGGCGCAGCCACCAGCGCGATGTTGCCTTGGATGGATGCCGTCACCCAGACCGCGACCAGCGCAGCGCAGCGCGCGCAGGAGCAGGCTGATTTCTGGGTGACGGCGAAGAACAGCGTGCCGCCCGTGCCACCAGCCCCGAAATCGGTAGGCTTTTTCAGTGATCCAGGCGAGTGGGTCGCCGAAAAAATGGATTGGTTCCCAGGCGTGACCTCCGAGGAGGAAACGCAGCAGCGAGCAGCGCAGGACGCCGCAGAACGGGCCCGCCAGGCGATGCGGGTGTACCAGGCCAGTTCTAATGGCAACATCGACTCCGCGCCGGCGTTCACCGCTCCGCAGGCACTGGACGGCAGCGTCGGATCGCTGCCGCTGACCAGTTCCGGCATCGGCGGGGCCGCCGCCACGGCAGCGATAGCAGGTGGCAGCGCTCCGGCCCCTCTCATGGCTGCTCGCCACCCCGCCACGCAGCCGGCCGCAGCCCGCATGCCGGTAACCGGTCGACCAGCGAGCAGTCCCCCGGCAGCCACGGTCTCGCAGCTCGCGCCCGGCGGGTCCACAGGCCGGGCAGGCAGCGTCGCACCGCCGGGCCGGTGGGCCGGCAGCCCGGCGTCGGACGGGGGCGCTGTCCTGGGTGCGCCCGCTGCCGGTGCGGCTGGCGGTGCCAGCGCCATAACAAGACCGACCCGATTCGGCGGTGTGCGCCGGAGCAGCCGATCAAGCGAGTTCGCGTTCGGCCCGCGGCCGAGCACCGAATTCGGCCCCCGACCCACGGCCAGCACCCCACCTCCGATGGACGAGATGAGCAGCGCCCGCGGCGCCGGCGCCGCCATGACCCGTGGCACCGGCGGGCCTGCCGGGTACGGTGCCCCATTCGCGGGTGGCCCCAACCAGCAGGGCGATCAGGATCGCGAGCACCGCAGCAAGTACCTGTTACACGACGACTCCAACGCGATCGTCGGTGACCTGCCGCCCACCGCGCCACCGGTGATCGGCGCTGACTACTGAGGCCGGAGGTCGGCGTGCGCGGGACCGCGATCGAGCTGAGCCATGAGGAGTACCGCGCTGCGTGGCACTCCCTGGACCTGGGTACCCGGCACTGGAATATGGACCTGCCGGGCCTGCCGGAGCTGACCGAGGATGAGCATCGAGTCCGCGTGGGCAGCACGCTTGACAGCTTGCGAGCACGCGGACTGGCCGATCGCCGGCAGTTGGCACCGGAGGTGGAAGACGCGCTGCGGCTGCTGGCCAATCCCCTGTGCGAGATCAACGGATCGGTGCACGCCGGCACTGCGCGGGTGCGGTTGCTCGCCGGATCACGAGGCGACTGGGCGGTGCTGGCGATGCTCGACGACCACCGGCTGCTGGTACGCACCGGCCCGGCCGGCGAGCTGTGCACCGCGGTCGCTCGGCAGCTGCCGGATCGACCTGCCGGGCCGGGGTCGTCGGTGTCGGTGCCCTCGGAACTGCTCGCCCAGCCGGCAGGCGGCGGGAGGCCCGGGCTGACCGGGGAGCAGCTGGAGAACCGGTTGATCCGCGGCGGGGTCAAGCCCGACGACGCGCGGTCGTTCACGGCCATGATCCGCGGTCCTAAACCCGGCGGCGGCAAGTTCGGTGCCGCCCGCCGCGACCGCAACGGCAGCCGACATCCAGCGGGCGCCGCACTGGTCTACCTCGCCACCGAGCGTGGCGGCTACACCCTGCAGCCGCTGCGGGGGCCGGACGGTTCGGCCTGGACCACGCTGGCGCCGACGACCCTCGCCCAACTCGCCCAGCGTCTCGGCCAGCTCCTCGACGCATCCGCTGACCGATCTCGCCGCGTCATCTGACTGTCCAGTGCACCGATAAGTTCCTGGACGGTGTTCGGCGCCGGCGCAGCGCTACGATCGAGCCACTATGGCGCTCACACTCACCAGCCCGGCCTTTGCCGACAACGAGTTCGTTCCTGTCCAGTACACCTGTGATGGTGACAACATCTCACCGCCACTGAAGTGGTCGGACGTCCCGGACGGCACCGTTGAGTTGGTCTTGATTTTCGAGGATCCCGACGGTCCGGGAGGTATGGGAGGCACCCAGGTGTACTGGGTGCTGTTCGGCCTCGACCCCGCCAGCGGTGGGCTTGAAGAGGGGAAGGTGCCCGCGGGCGCCGTCGGTGGCAAGAACGACTACGGGCGAACCGACTGGGCCGGACCGTGCCCGCCGCGGGGCAGGGCCCACCGCTATGTCTTCACCCTGCTCGCCCTGTCGGAGCCCAGCGGCCTGGCCGAGGGCGCCAGCCCGCGCAAAGATCTGCCGTATGCCCTCTCGGGCAAGGTGCTGGCCAAGGCCGAACTCACCGGCCAGTACCGACGTCGGCAGTGAATCATCCCGCCGCTACCCGACTCCGGTGAGGTCGGCGAGGGCGGCGTCGAGACGTTCCAGGGTCGGTCGCCGGTCGGGGTTCCGGTGCAGGCACGCATCGATGACCTCCGCCGCTCTGGCGGGCAACCGCCGCCGGGCCCGGATCTTGGGTGCGGGGCGGGACAGCAAGGCCTGGCAGCGGGCCATCGTGTAGGTATACGAGCTGGCTGAGGTGGAGCGGTCGGGTAAGTCGAAGGGTTGGAGCCCGGTGGCGGCCTGATAGAGCACCAACCCGATGCCCCAGACGTCCGCGGGTGGGCCGAGGTGGCCGCCGCAGACCTGCTCGGGTGACATGTAACCAGGCGTGCCGATACCCGCAGCGCAGCGGCCGGGGCGCCGGGCCAGGCTCAAGTCGATCAGCTTACCGATCCCATCGCTGGCGATGATGTTGCTGGGTTTGACGTCCAGATGCAGGTGGCCGCGGCTGTGTAGGTAGCGCAGTGCCGAGCACAGGTGCTGGCCGAGGTGGCCGAGGTCGGGGACGCCGAGTCTGGCGGGACACCCGCGCCCGGGTCGTTGCCGGCCGCCGTCGAGGAGGTAGCTCAACGTCGCGCCAGTGAGGTTTTCCAGGACCAGCAGCGGCGGCTGCCCGTCACCGGGGGTGACATAGTCATAAGCGCGGACCAGGTGGGGATGGGTGAGCGAAAGCAGCAACCGTGCCTCTCGCGCCAGGTGCCGGCGAGCCGAGGCGTCGGTGGCGGCATCGGGTCGCAGGGTCTTGATGAAACAGCGGCAGTAGCGGTGCACACTCCAGGCCTCGTAGCAGTCCAGATCCTCCCCGCGGCGCACGTGCTCGACGACCACGTACCCCGGCGCGAGCTGATGCCCCGGCGGATGCACCGGAGGACCGTCCAGCTCCCGGCCATCGATGGCAGGCTCCGCGAGGGCGGGTGACATGGTCATATCAGCTCCGGCTGGAGTCGAGGCTGGCGGTGCAGCCGGTACAGATGCGCATAGTCGGCGTTGCCGGCCAGCAGATCGTGATGGGTGCCGGCGCCGGTGATCCGCCCGTCGCGCAGGAACAGGATCTGGTCGGCGTCAGTGACGGTAAGCAGGTTATGAGAGATGATCAACGTGGTGCGGCCGGCCATCAGCCGGCGCATCGGAGCAAGGACACGCTGGATAGAGGCCGCGTCGAGCCCGGTGGTGGGTTCATCGAGAAGCAGCACGGGAGCATCGCGGATCATGGCCCGGGCAATGGCCAGGCGTTGCCGTTGGCCACCGGACAGCAGCCTACCCCGTTGTCCAATGCGGGTCTGGTATCCCTCGGGTAGGGCCATGATGAACTCGTGCGCGTCCGCAGCGGCAGCTGCCGCCACCACGTCGGCCTCGGTGGCGTCCGGTTTGCCCCACATAATGTTGTCGCGGACGGTCCCGTCGAAGACCAACGTCTCCTGCAGCACCGCCGAGATGTTGCTACGCAGGTCGGTCAGGGTCAGGTCCCGCAGGTCGTAGCCGTCGAGGGTGATGCGGCCGGTGTCGGGATCGTTGAATCGCAGTAGCAGTTTGCCCAGCGTGGACTTGCCGGCGCCGCTGGCACCAACGAGCGCCACCGTTTGCCCGGGCGCGACCGCGAAGGTGACTCCCTTGAGCGCTGTCCTGGTGGCCCCCGGATAGCTGAAGCTCACCCCGTCGAAAACCAGCCTGCCGCGGGCACTGCGCAGATTGCGTGGCTGCGCGGGCTCACGGATGTCGGATTCGTGACCGAGCAGGTCGATAATACGTTCAGCGCTGGCGCTGGCGGCATACACCGTGTTGGACAGCCGTCCGGCGCCCCGGATCGGGCTGTAGAGCCTGGTGAGGTACGTCAGGAACACCAGCAATCCACCCAGAGTGATCTGATCGTGCTGAAGCGCCCACACGCCCATCCCCAGCACCAGCACAACTCCGACGACCTCCAGCAGATCGGTCAACGGCCGGAACACCGCGCGCAGCCGGGTCGCGGCCATCTCGGCGACGAAGCGGCCGAAGCTCTCCCGGTGGAACCGCTCGGTGACAGCGGCGTGACGGTCGTAGGCCTGCACCAGCGCCACATTGCCCAGGCTCTCCTCGGCGACCGCAGTGACCGAACCCGAGCGCCGACGCTGCTCCCGGGAGGCGTTCTTGATCCGCTTCGAGAAGTACCGCGCAGCCAGCGCGAACACCGGCGCAGCGATCATCGACGCCAGCGCCAGCGGCCAGTTCAGGTAGAACAACGCCCCGGTGAACAGCACGATCTCGAACAGGTACGCCAACGTGCGGGTCACCCCGGACAGCACCAGCGCCTCGATCGCATCGATGTCACCGGTCAGCCGCGACAGCGTGTCCCCCAACTGGCGGCGATCGAAGAAGTCCACCGGGAGCCGGTGCAGGTGATCGAACAGCCGGGTGCGTAGATCCAGTACGAACCGCTCACCCAGCCACGTCGACAACATTTCATCGCAATACGAGCCGAGGCCCTGCGCCAGGGCGAACCCGAGGTAAGCGGCCGCGATCAGCGGAAAGGCACCGAAGTTGCGCGGGACCAGGACATCGTCGATCAGCAGCTTGTACATCCAGATCTGTGCGGTGTCCAAGAACGGCCCCACCGCGACCAGCAGCAAGCTCAGCAGCAGGCGACCCCGGTACGGTCGAGTCGCGGGCCAGAAGGTGCGGAAGATCTCCCGGATGCCGGCTGCGTCAGCGGGCATCACGGCCCGGTGGGGCGCCGCGCAGCGTGCCGACGAATCACAAGCCGGCGGCTCACCCCGTTGCTTGGTCACCAAACGCCCGTCCTCGCATCGCTGGGCTCGTATCCCTGAGCAGGGGCCCCGCCCCGAGGATCCGAGGTGAGGCCCCTGCTGTCAGGCCTTGCCGCTACCGGCTAGTAGCCATGCCGGTGCCAGCGCTCGTAGCTGTGGCGGCTACGGCGGTGACGACTGTGGCTGCGGCTGTGGTGACGGCTGCAGTGACTGTCCCGGTGCCATCCACTACGCGCGCGGTCGAATGGTTTGAAGTACCCACTCACGGCGTCATCTCCCGTCCATCTTCGCGATGGTCATCCTCAACCATCTGTACCGTAGTTATTCGCTCGCGGAGCGTGAGCCGTTACAGAGCATTATCAATTGACTACGTTCTGTGACGCACGCCCGCTTACACTGCGGCAATTCCCGGCGAGGCGACGGGAAGAAGCAGCGCCTCCGCGGCACAACGCAGTCGCCTGTCGTAGGTGACGAAGCACGTCAGTGCCTCGCCGAACACGGCCTGCGCGGTGGCCAGGTGGATGGCATCAAGTGAACGCAGGTCCGGAGACGCATAGCCGGCTGCGGTCGTCCGGACGAGCTCATCGATCTCGTAGCGGCCAACGCAGTCGAGCAACGCCGGCACGGCGGCGACCAAGTTGGGTTCAGTTCGCCGAAGTGCTCGAGCCAACTCGACCTCGGCGATGGCTGAGGTCACCAGCGTGGTGCTGGCTCGCGCGTCGAGCCAGTCAGCCAGGGCGTCGCTCTCGGGTTCCCGCCGGACGAGCTTCACCAGGGCTGCGGTATCCAGGTAGATCATCAGTGGCGTTCCTCGTCGCGCAGCTCGCGCACCAGCTCACCAGCTTCGTGGTCGGTTCGAACCGGGCCGGTAGGCCGCGGCACAGCGCCCCGGGTCTTAGGCGGCCGCAGCTTGCCGGACGCGATGAGGTCGGCTAGCGGGTGCCGCTGCGCGGGTACCAGCCGGGCGATGACCTTGCCTCGCTCCGTGATGTCGACCTCTTCGCCGCGCTTGACCCGCGCCAGCACACCTGCGGTGTTCTGGTTGAGCTCCCGGACGGGTACTTCATTCATGGCCGCAATCGTAGTACATATTCGTAGTACGAATGGGCAGGACGCAGCAGTGACTGGAGTTGCTGTGTGGCGTGGTAGACGACGCGCGCGATCGTGCACAATGGCGTGTGGCGCGCACCGCGAAATGTCGGGTCGCGCCACCAGCTGTACCTGCGACCACCACCGATGAGGAGCAATGGCCGACCACGAGCCCATGATGGACGGCGGATGCGCGGAGCCGGAGCTGTCCCAGCAACTGCGGGACGCGCTCACGTTGTTGAGTCAGCACAGCGACGACGATGAGTTCCGCACACTGATCGATGAGGTGTTGGCAGGACGGTGCGGCCTCGTCGAGGCGTCCAGCTCGACAGCCTTCAGCAACGTGGTCTTCGCCGGCATCGCGCAGGAGTTCGAGCGCCTGACAGATGACGACAAGCAGCGGCTTGCCGCTCAGGCCCAGACAGACTCATCGGGCGCTGAGACAGGGTCCTGCGGCGCGCCATGCGCCAGCTGCACCAGCATCTGCGCTGCGCTTCGCAGCGGCTCCGCCGGCCACTAGACGTCGAGGCGGCAACCACGATCCTGCCCAGCGCGCGCTTACCGTAGCGAGGTTGGGGTATTCGAGATCGGTCGTGAACCCGCCCCTAAGGAGTCACTCATGCGAGCACTCGCCAGCAGCCACGGGGTGGGCTGGACCAAGAGGGTGCTCGACCCTGCGGAAGGCTGAGACGTCCGGCTAGGCGGCACAGATGCCGCGCGGGTTCCCTCCCCAGCTCGCAGTCGCCACCGCGGTAGGGCTGCTGGGCGCCTACTTGGGAGCCGCGGATTACCTGGGCCTGCCGCATCCCGACCTCCCCCCATCGCTGGCCGCGCTGATCTTCGGGGTAGCAATCATCGGCGCCGCATTCGTGCTGGCCTGGGCCGCTGAAGCCGCCCAGGTCGACATCAGCGCCGGGCTGGCGCTCGCGCTGCTGGCGCTACTGGCCGTGCTACCGGAGTACGCCGTGGATTTCGTGTTCACCTTCCGAGCTGGTCAAATCTATGACCGGCACGGGCTGTGTGTGCCGTTACCGGACGGCAGTAACCCCTGCTCGCTGGCGCTGGCCAACATGACCGGGGCGAACCGGGTACTCGTGGGCGCCGGATGGCCGCTGGTGGTGCTCGTCGCCAGCCTGGCCGCGTTGCGGGCACGCCGGCACGGTGGCCACGACAGCCCGTCGAGCCATCCCGGCTGCGTTGCGCTGGCCCCGATCATGTCTTCCGAGGTCGTGTTTCTCGGCATCGCCACGCTGTACTCGCTGACGCTGCCGCTGCGGCACACCCTCACCTTGATCGATGCCGCGGTGCTCGTCGCGATCTTCGTGGGATACGCCTGCCGGCTGTCCCAGGCACCGGCTGAACAGCCGGATCTTGCCGGAGTTGCGCAATGGGTCGGGGACAAGCCGCGCGGGCCGCGGCGAATCCGGGTGGGCACGATGTTCGCGTTGGCTGCGGTGGTCATCCTGTGCTCCGCCGAGCACTTCGCCCAGGGCCTGGTCGCCACCGGCAGCCAGCTGGGTGTCGACCAGTTCGTGCTCGTGCAGTGGGTCGCTCCGCTGGCCAGCGAGTCCCCGGAGCTGCTGGTGGCTTGCCTGTACGCCTGGCGACTCAAAGCATCGGACGGCCTCGGCGCGCTGCTGTCCAGCAAGGTCAACCAGTGGACCTTGCTGGTCGGCACTATCCCGCTGGTGTTCGCACTGTCCGCGACCACCACCGACGGCCTGCCACTGGATACCCAGCAGCGCTTCGAGCTGCTGCTGACGGCCGCGCAGTCGTTGTTTGCGGTAAGCATCCTGGTGAACCTCAGCCTGACCGTCTCCGGCGCGGTGACGCTGCTGATGTTGTTCAGCGTGCAGGTCGTGGCCAGCTTCACACTGCCCACGGAGGCCAATCAGCTCTTGATCATCATCCTCTCCGCGATATACGGCGCCCTGGCCGCCGGCCAATTTCTGCGCCGACGGCACGACACCGCCCGGCTCATACGGGAAGGGCTGGTCACCCCCTTGCCCGAGCTGGCCGACACACCCCGCTGAGCTGCGAAGGGTCACCACCGGCGCTGGTTACGCGGCGCTACGACCTGGGATTGTCCGAGCAGCACCGTTGAGCAGCACTGGAAGCTCCTTGACCAACTCGGCGACCACATCGTCCGGGTGGATGCGCTCACCGGCCATCTGACGCGTGAGCACGTTCGTGCACGAGGTGATGAACACCTCGCCGAGCACCTTCGTCGTGGTCGACGCGATAGTCGCGTTGATCGTCGTCCCGCTGCCCGGGAAAAGCTTGAAGAAGCTGGCCGTCGTGCGGGCGACTGAGGCCACCCCGAGAACGGTGGCAAAAGCAGTGGCAATGGCTTTGGGATCGACCTTCAGACCCATGATCGTGGCGATCTGACCCAGCATGCTGATCTGCAAAGCACTCAACGGAATGGCGTCCGCGAGCGGGATCGGGGTGGCTGCGATCAAGGCCGCGGTACCCACCTTGACGTTGACCGACCGACGGGCCTCGGCGATCTTGAGCTCTAGCGATACGCGCTGACAACTGGCCAACGTATGCCGCTGGGCATCCGGCAACTGCTCATAGATCGCACTGACGAGATCAGGCAGGCCGAACGGTGCGAGGGTGACGCCGGCGACACTGTCCTGTTCGGCCAGCGTTTTGAAGCACTGCCCGTCGAGGATCGGAAGCTGGAGTGAGGTGAGATACCGGGCGAACCGGTTCGCGCGGGCGTCGTCGGGGGTAGGACACTGGGTGAGTACCAGTGCGACCAGCACTTCTTTCGCCAGTGCCCGGACTATCTGGGACTCGACTGTCTCGAAACGCTCGTCCCGGGTCCGGACGCAGTACAGGCAGAAATGAACTCGGGTGTCGTCGTCCCCCATCTGCCTCCGGATCTCATGGAGATACGTGTCCGCTATCCGCCCTGTCTCTATTCCGAGCTCGATGCCCGGAGTGTCATACACGGAGATCGGGAAATTCGGGCGATCATAACGTTGAATGTTGCGAGTGATGGACGGACCGACACCGGTCGGGGCGATCGACTCACCGAAGATCGCATTGACCAGTGTG
>Ga0134125_10004533_pt1 | contig 15864 bp, 18 predicted proteins | sample KB31751_FD_96464 | JGI IMG/M metagenome (GOLD analysis project Ga0134125, IMG submission 96464) | Terrestrial soil microbial communities with excess Nitrogen fertilizer from Kellogg Biological Station, Michigan, USA - KB3-175-1 | ecosystem: Environmental > Terrestrial > Soil > Unclassified ... | reverse complement strand
TGGATCCGCTGTCCGGCGGTGCGCCGCAACTGGCAGCAACGAGGCACAGGCCGAGGGCGGTCCAACCGTGCGCAGATCGCCAGCCTTGTAAGTTCCTGGAACCGTGATCAGGTCTCATGTGTCGTCCCTCCATTCTTCTTCGAGGTCTTTGCGCTCTTGTGGTTGTCGAACGCATCGATGACTCGTGCCTTGGGATGACTTCACCGTTCATCGAATGACGAGCACGACTGTCCTATTTCGGCAGCACCGTGAGTGGTGGAGTTGGTCGCTTCGAACTGCTCCGTGGTAACCCCGATGCCGTGTGGCATTGGGGCTCCGCCCGCGATATGACCCGACAGACCCGCAGAGCTCGGGAAAAGCGGGCGGAGGGGCCGCAGAGCGTGTCCTCACGAAGCACCCGGCGGCGGCGAAACCCCTGGAAAAGCCCGTGGCATTTGAATATTCGGGCCCCTTGAACGAAACTCTGCGCCCCATGAGGCTTTTGGTTACCGGCGGCGCCGGGTTCATCGGATCGGCGTACGTCCGGCTGGTCCGCCGCAAGAGACCGGACGCGCTGGTCGTCAACGTGGACGTGCTCTCGTACGCGGGGAACCTGGAGAACCTCAGGGAGCTCGAGGGCGATTCGAAGCACGTGTTCGTGCGCGCCGACATCCGGGACCGGGCCAAGATGGAGTCGCTGCTGCGCGAACACGCGATCGAGGCGGTGGTGAACTTCGCGGCCGAGAGCCACGTCGATCGGAGCATCGTGTCAGCGGTCCCGTTTCTGGACGCCAACGTCGGGGGGTGCGTCAGCCTGCTGGAGGCAGCGCGGGCGGCGGGCGTACGCCGCTTCCTGCAGATGTCGACCGACGAGGTGTACGGGTCGCTGGGGCCGACCGGGAAGTTCAACGAGCTGACGCCCCTGGCGCCGCGCAGCCCGTACTCGGCCAGCAAGGCCGCTGCCGATCATTTTGCGCTGGCGTTTCACCACACGCACGGGCTGGACGTGGTCGTCGCGCGCTGCTCGAACAACTACGGGCCCTACCAGTTCCCCGAGAAGCTGATCCCGCTGATGATTTTGAATGCGTTCGAAGGCTTGCCGTTGCCGGTCTACGGCGACGGCGGCCAGGTGCGGGACTGGATCCACGTCGAGGACAGCTGCGAGGCGATTGATTCGATCCTCGAGCGCGGTCGCTCGGGCGAGGTCTACAACATCGGGGCCGACGACGAGCGGGCCAACCTGGACGTCGTCCGGGCCATCATCCGCCACTGCGGCCGGGACGAATCGCTGATCCGCCGGGTGGCCGATCGCCCGGGGCACGACCGGCGGTACGCCACCGACGCCGGCAAGATTCGCGGAGAGCTCGCTTGGCGCCCCCGCCGGCGGTTCGACGAAGGTCTGGCCGAGACCGTGGCCTGGTACCGGGCCAATGACGGGTGGGCCTCGCGGGTCCGCAGCGGCGCGTACCGCAGCTACTACGAGCAGCAATACGCGCAGCGCCTGGCGCCGGGCCGGGAGCGATCGTGAGCGATCTGCGCGGCGTGGTGCTGGCGGGCGGAACGGGCTCGCGGCTGTTTCCGCTGACCAAGGTCACGAACAAGCACCTCCTGCCGGTCGGGCGGGAGCCGATGATCTTCCACCCGCTCAAGAAGCTGGTGGAGGCCGGGATCTCGGAGATCCTGGTGGTGACCGGGGTTCATCACATGGGGGACGTCGTGGGGCTGCTCGGGAGCGGCCGGGAATTCGGCTGTGAGCTCACCTATCGCGTGCAAGACGAGGCCGGCGGGATCGCGCAGGCGCTGGGGCTGGCGCGCCGCTTCGGGCGCAGCGGCCGGCTGGCGGTCATCCTCGGCGACAACATTTTCCAAAGTCCCCTCACCCCGTTCGCCGAGGCGTTCCGGCGGCAACGGAGCGGCGCCAAGATCCTCGTCCAGGAGGTGAGCGACCCCGGTCGCTACGGGGTCGCCGTGACGGCGGGAGACCGGGTGACCAAGATCATCGAGAAGCCCGCCAATCCCCCGAGCAACCTGGCGGTGACCGGGATCTATTTCTACGACGAGACGGTGTTCGAGATCGTCGACGGGCTGGCCCCCTCGGGCCGCGGCGAGCTGGAGATCACCGACGTGAACAACGCCTACATCGCCCGCGGCGATCTGACGTTCGACGTCCTGCCCGGCTGGTGGACGGACGCGGGGACGTTCGAGTCCTTGCGGCACGCGAGCGCGCTGGTCGAACGCGCGGACCAGAGGTAGCTCCGTCCGCGCGGGTGCGCCGCGCCGGCTCAGGTCGGGGCGTCGGCGAGCGCGTCCGCGAGGTAGGCGGCGAGCCCGTCTTCCCACGACGCCAGCGAATCGAGGCCGCGCTCGCGCAGGGCGCGGTTGTCGAGGATGGCGCGTACGGGACGCGCCGCGCGCAGCGCCAGCGCCGCGGTCGGGAGGGCCTCCACGCGCTCTTCCGGCAGACCGAGCCGCGCGGCGATGCGGCGGGCGAACTCGGCCCAGCTCGTCTCCCCCGCCGCCGTGCAGTGGTAGAGGCCGTAGAAGGTGGTCCCCGCCAGCGCCGCCGACACGCGCGCCGGCTCGTCCACCCAGGTCGGCGAGGCGCGGCGGTCGCGATCGACCCGCAGGGTCTCGCCGCCGCGCAGGCGGCGCACGAGCGTCGAGGGGAAGTTGCGGCCGCCGCGGCCGTAGAGGCAGCCGACGCGCAGGATGAAATGGCGCGGCGTCGCGGCCGCCACGCGCGCGTCGCCGGCGACCTTGCTGCGGGCGTAGCTCCCCTGCGGTGACGGCTGGTCGCGCTCGTCGTAGAGTCGCTCGAGCGTGCCGTCGAAGACGAAGTCGGTCGAGTAATGCACGATCGCGGCGCCCGCGGCGGCGGCCGCGCGGGCCACGTTCTCGGCGCCGGCGGCGTTCACCGCCTCGGCCAGCGCGGGCTCGTCCTCGGCGGCGTCGACGTTCGTGTACGCCGCCGCGTTGAACACGGCGGAGGGGCGCGTCCGCGCGCACAGCGCCTGCACGGCGGCGGCGTCCCTGATGTCACAGTCGGCGTGCGCCGCCGCCACCAGGCGCCACCCCGCAGCGGGCAGCGTCCGGCAGAGCGCGCTGCCCAGCAAGCCCTGCGCGCCCAGCACCAGCGCGACCGGCCGCCCTCCCCCTCCTCGCCTGTCACCCATGGCCTGGGGATGGACGCTAGGCGCTCGGGGCGCGGCCGGCCAGCGTGAGGCGGACGTCCTCCTCGTCGGCTTTGACCATCATCTCGATGAGCTGCTTGAAGGTCACCTTCGGCTTCCAGCCGAGCACGCGCCGCGCCTTGCCGGCGTCGCCGTGCAGGTGATCGACCTCGGTCGGCCGGAAGTAACGCGGATCGATCTCCACGTGCTTCTTCCAGTCGATCCCCAGCGTTCCGAACGCCACGTCCAGCGCCTCGCGCACGGAGTGCGACTCACCCGTCGCCACCACGAAGTCGTCGGGCTTGTCCTGCTGGAGCATGAGCCACATCGCCTCGACGTAGTCGCCGGCGAACCCCCAATCGCGCTTGGCGTCCAGGTTCCCGAGGTAGAGCTTCTTGTCGAGCCCGTGCTTGATGCGCGCGGCGGCCCGGGTGATCTTGCGGGTCACGAAGGGGATCCCGCGCCGGGGCGACTCGTGGTTGAAGAGGATCCCGCAGGAGATGAACATCCCGTACGCCTCGCGGTAGTTCTGCGCCAGCTGGTGGGCGAACACCTTGGCGCAGGCGTAGGGGCTGCGCGGCTCGAACGGCGTGATCTCGCTCTGCGGCGGGGCGGCGCCGCCGAACATTTCGCTCGACGAGGCCTGATAGAACCGCACGCTCTTGTCCTGCCCCGACTCGCGGATCGCCTCCAGCAGGCGCAGCGTTCCCAGCGCCACCGTCGAGGCGGTGTACTCCGGGACGTCGAAGCTGACGCGCACGTGGCTCTGCGCCCCGAGGTTGTAGATCTCGTCGGGCTTCACGCTGCGCAGCACGCGGTTGAGGGAGCTGGCGTCGTCGAGGTCGCCATAGACCAGCCGCAGCTTGTAGTCGGCGACGTGCGGGTCCTGGTAGATGGTGTCCAGCCGTTCGGTGTTGAAGGTGCTGGCTCGCCGGACGACGCCGTAGACCTCGTACTCCTTGCCGAGGAGCAACTCGGCCAGGTACGAACCGTCCTGCCCGGTGACCCCGGTGATCAAAGCGCGCTTCATCGGTCCTCTATCTCCTTTTGGTGCTGTTCGTAGTAGGCGACGGTGGCCGCGATCCCCGCGTCGAACGGCGTCCGGGCCACGAAGCCGAAGCGCTCGCGGGCGCGCGTGACGTCCAGCCGGCGGCGGGGCTGGCCGTTCGGCTTGCTGGTGTCCCAGACGAAGCGCCCCTGGTAGCGCGCCGCGCGGGCGATCTTGGTGGCCAGGTCCCGGATGGCGATCTCCTCGCCGTTGCCGAGGTTGACCGGGTCGCTCGAGTCGTAGCGCTCGGCCGCCAGCAGGATCCCGTCGGCGGCGTCCTCGACGTAGAGGAACTCGCGCGTGGCAGAGCCGTCACCCCACAGCGTCACCTCGGGCTCGCCGCGCGTGCGCGCGCCGACGAACTTCCGGATCATCGCCGGGATGACGTGCGACGACTCGAGATCGAAGTTGTCGCGCGGCCCGTAGAGGTTGACCGGGAACAGCACGACGCTGTTCATGCCGTACTGCTGCCGGTACCCCTCGGACTGGACCAGCATCATCTTCTTGGCGATGCCGTAGGGGGCGTTGGTCTCTTCGGGGTAGCCGTTCCAGAGGTCGTCCTCTTTGAACGGAATGGGCGCGAACTTGGGGTAGGCGCAGATGGTGCCGAGCGCCACCAGCTTGGGGATCTGGGCGAGGCGGCACTCCTCGAACAGCTGCAGCCCCATCATGGCGTTCTCGAACAGGAACCGGCCGGGGTTGGCCCGGTTGGCGCCGATCCCCCCCACCCGCGCCGCCAGGTGGATCACCATCTCGGGCTTGGTGTCCGCCAGCAGGCGCCGGCAGGCGGCGCGATCGACGAGGTCGTACGCCGCGGACCGCGGCACGGTCACCGCGGCTCCCGCGGCGCGCAGGCGCTCGACGACGAAGCCGCCGAGAAACCCGGCGCCGCCGGTGACGACCACCCGCCGGCCGTTCCAAAAGCTGCTCATGGAGCGCGGAATCTATCCGCAACCGCTGGCGGGCGCTACTGCGGAGCGGCCGCGGCCTGCAGCGCGGACCGCGTCGACAATTTGCCCGCCGCCACCTCCGCCGCCAGGGCCGTCAGCTCCGGCAGCGCGGTGCCCGGGTCGGCGGTCGGCGGGCGCACCCCGCCCGGCTTGACGCTGGCGCCGTAGGTGGTGATGACGAAGATCCGGATGACGTCGGCGCGCTCGGCCGGCAGCGCCCGCGCGTACGCCTCGACGAGATCGCCGATGTCCCGCGGCGGGCGCCCCTCGAGGACGGCGCGCCCCCAGGCCGAGAGCAGCTTGGCCTGGAAGTTTCGGAAGGGCCCGAGCACGGCGGCCGGGCTGACGCCCTCGGGGATCCGGTCGGTGACGAACGGCGCGTAGACCTCGGCCGGCGCCACCTTGCGGCCGACCGCCTTCGACTGCGCCAGCCGGTAGAGGACGGTCGCCGCCACGCCGGGATCCTCCAGCAGGTCCGCGGCGGCCCGCGGCGCGCCATCGGCGCCGAGGACGTACTTGTTCTCGCGGACGCCGGCGAACAGCTCGCGCTGCGTGCTGGTGCCCGCGCTGGCCGGCAGCGTGCCGGCCGGCCCCTCCCCCATCCGCCATTCGCGGGCGATCACCTCCAGCGCCTCGGCGTAGCCCTCCAGCAAGGGGCGCGGGGGCGGCGTCGCGGCGCCGGCGGCCACGCGCGCGGCGGCGGCGTACCCGATGAGCCCGGCGAGGGTCTGCGGCAGCGCCCGATCCTGGTCGGGGTAGGCCGGGAGCGCCAGCCAACCGACCTCGGGATGCTCGTCGACCCCACCGAAGGTCCCCTTGAGCGCCAGCCCCCGGCCCATCTTGGCGCCCACGGGGCCTCCCACCACGAACGCGGTCGGCTGGGCGGCGGCGGCGCGGGCGTCGTCGGGATAGCGCTTCCCGCCGACGTTCGCCTCACGCACCAGCTGCTTGGCGAGGTAGTCGGTCCGCAGCACCTCGCTGGCGAATCCGAGGTTGAGCTGGCGGTAGAGCGGCTCGGCGCGCGGATCGTCGGCGGCCACCGAAGCCACCAGCGGCAGCCCGGCCGGGCTCCGGGGCGCCCCCTCGACCGGCGCGTAGACGACGAACGAATCCGGCAGGCCGAGCGCGTGATCGCGATGGCAACCGCCGGACCCCAGCACCAGCAGCGTCAGACCGAGCGCCCCCAGGCGCGGGGCGCCCGTCGATCGCACTGTCATTGGAACCGGGCCGACTCGGCCGGTTCACAGTAGCGTTGCAGGAGCCGCGTCAGCGCGTCGAAGTCGACCGGCTTGTAGAGCACGGTGACCTCCTCGCGCACGCCGATCATCTGATCGTTGGCCGCCGTCATGATCACCCGCGGGATCGAGGCGAGCTTCGGCGACTTCTTGATGACCTTCAGGAGCTCGACCCCGTTCATCTCGGGCATGAACAGGTCGATGAGCATGAGCGCCGGAACCTCGACCTCGAGCAGCGAGAGCGCTTCTCGGCCGTTCGACGCGCAGAGCGCCCGGTAGCCGCTGTCCTCGACCACGTCGTTGATCGTCAGCGCCACGTCGCGGTCGTCTTCGACGATCAGCACCGCGGGACGGCGCGGCGGCAGGGTCGAGCCGGGGCCGGCTGACGACGTTTTGGTGGGCATCGGGTTCACGTGGTCGCTTCGTGGTCTCTATAGATCCGAGATCGACATGGATCAATCCTCTCGATCGCAAAAGCTGAAGCGTGACCCCGGCCTGATTCGAACAGGCGACCTACGGTTTAGGAAACCGCCGCTCTATCCACCTGAGCTACGGGGCCGTGCTGTGATTCCGTCCACTTAGCGACCGTCCCCTGCGGACTCCTTCGGCTCTGTGCCCAAGTCGTGCCCAAGATCCCCGGGTTGGTCGCTTCGCGGGGGGAGTTTTAGCACTGCCGCCTCGCCCGACGAAAGGTCGACTTCCAGCATCGACAGCTCACGATCAGTGAATGCCCCTGGTCGGAGGTGTGCGTACCTCTCTGACGTGGTGGTGTGGGAGTGACCCAGGATCATGGCGAGCTGAGCGATCGCCCCCCCGGCCATCGCCCATTGGGACGCGAACGTGTGCCGGGTCGCCCAGTACCAGGTTAGCCGGGGCAGCCCGCAGGCGGCGAGCACCCGGCGGAGCTGCTTGCCGAGGGTGTATTCCCGGACGGAGGTGGCGGGCGAGCCAGGGCGCCCTCCCCGCCCCGGCGCCAGCGGGTTGAACATGAGCCCCTGCCCGCCTGTGTACAACTTCCACTCAGCGAGGATGGGCGCCAGGGGCTTCAGGACAGGCACGATGCGCACCTCGTCGTCCTTCAGCGGCCCGAGCGCTCCCCGGTGTACCTGCTGGCGGACCGTTATCCGGCTTCCGGACAGGTCGACGTCCCGCCAGTCGAGCCCGAGAACTTCCCCGGGTCGGAGCCCAGCTAGGGCACCCATCGCAAACGCAACGCCGTAGCGCCTGGGGAGCGCCAGGAAGAGACCTGCCGCACGTTGCCCGCCCATCGACTCCAGAAACGGCGTCGTACGGCTGTTGTGGGCGTTCCTGAAGAGGTGCCGGGTCGACCTCGGGAGCGCGCGCACCGGGTTGGAGTCCGCTAGGTCGCGCTCGATGAGGTCCGTGAACATCGTCGACAGCAACCGGATGCAGTGCCCGACCGTGGTGGAGTTGAGCCCGTCGAAGAGCTTCTTCTCGGCGAAGCGGTGGATCTCGGCCGGGGTGACCTCTGCCGGGCGGTGGTGCTTGAAGAACGGCCCGAGGTGGTTCGTCCAGCGTGACAGGTCGTCGCGGTAGATCCGGACCGATGCGCGTGTCGCAGCGCCTGCATCGACCGTCAACATTGGAATCGATTGCAAACTAGCGGGCTCTGGCGACCAGTCCGCGTCAGTGCAATTTACTCTGTCGGGTCCGGTACGCCCGGCGCTGCGAGCCGGGCGAACGCCACAAGGATCGGGGTGCTTCTAGGTGCTGTTCTGCTCGGCGATGAACAGCTTGACGTACTCCGCAGCCGTCGCGGCGATCTGCTCAGTGCTCGCGTATCGATCGCGAGGGCCGTCTTGACCGGCGGCCAGGTCGGCCACCACGTGCAGGGGATCGACGCGCGGCGAAGGGTTCTTGGTCAAAGCCTCGGTCACGGTCCGCAGTCCGTCCTTCCACTCGACGATTTTCGATGTTCCGTCGAAGGTCCAGATCCAAAGTTCGACGTCCACTTTCATCATCGGAGCGAGGATATTGAGGCACGCCGCGCCGTCCCCGATGAAGCGACCCCAGTGGTAGATCAGCATGTCCATGTGGGTGGGGCTTGAGGTGTCGAGCCGATCCGACACCTTGACGTGGCCCAGCGGCCACAACTCCAGTACCCACCCCCCGCTCTTGTGCCGCGCCTTGAGTTTCCGCGACTGACGGGTCACCTCATAGTTCCGCCCGATCAGGAGTTCTTGAATCTCCATCGTCTCCGGTGAAAACGGGTCGTAGAGGGCGCGCCGGTCGTCGTACGTCGGGGACAGAATCACGCCGCAGCTCCACTTGTCCGACGCGTCGCCCATCAGAACTGGGCGATCGAGCCGGACCTCCACGTAGCCGCCATCGAGGCGCGCGACCGGCTGCGCCGCTTGCACGGCGTTGACCACGCTGGTGTGCGGCATCGGCGCGACACCATCTCCCGCGCGCAGCACGTACCTGCCATTGAACTGGAATGGGCCGCGCTGGCCAGGGCGCACCTCCACGACGTAGAGCAGATCGCCCGTCTGCGGCATCGGGATGCCCACGACCTCGATGTCGACGGGCGGTTGCACCGAATGTGCAGCGTTCCGGATGCTCGCCTTGACCGCGCGGTCTTTCCCGACCGGTACACCTTCGAAGTCGACGATCTGTTCGCCTTCCTCGACTGCACCGAAAACGAGCCGGCCGCCGCCGCTGTTGGCGAAGGCGGCGAGGATCTCGGCGAGCTTCTCGTTGAGCATCGGGAGAGCCTTCTGGTTGAACCGCTTGTAGTCGAGGAACGTCGTTTCCCGAACGCCCGACTCTTTCAGGTCGGCGACGTCGGCGTACGTGAGCTTCGCGACTGGCTTCCAGAAGTTGTTGCTCATCGGCGGATCCACCCACTTCGGCGGCCCATCGTCAAATTCGAACCGGCGGGCTACGCCGGGAGAGCGCGGCGCCTCGCGCGCGGTCAGGCGGCATCGGTCACATGCCGCGCCAAAAAAAGTAGAAGGCCCGCAACAGGCGCTGGACCTGATGCGGGCCTCTTACAGTTCCAGCAGCAAAACTGCGGCGTCAGGCTACCTTCCCCGTGGCAACTCGGAATGCAGCAGCGTCGCGTCGGCCGCGATAGTTTCGGAGCGCTAGACTGCCCGACGGCGGCGCCGCCTCCCGTACGAGGCGTTGAGCGCAGACGGCTGGAACCTCGGTGGCTCGGTCGGCTGAACGAAGTCGACCACGAAGTCGTCCTCTGGATCTGCGATCGCGGCCGGTCCGGTCGGGCCATCGTCGACCTGGTGGCACTTGTTGCACTGGACCTGCCACATGCTCACCGGACGCCAGGGACTGTAACCCTCGCTTACGGGGTGCATCGCGAACTCCGCTCCGCAGTCCATGCAGCGCTGGTATTGCTCCTTGCCCCAGACCAGCTCGGCGATCAGGTCGAAGGACACCCGGTAGGGGTGCCCACAGATGCAGGTCGACTCGCGGTTCTCTTCGCCGCACCAGATCCACCGGCGGCACTTCTTGCACTGCTCGGAGAACGTGAGCCCTTCGAACGGCGCTTCTACGAATCGATGCGATCGGAGGATCTGGCCCTTGCGATCGTCGATGGCACCGACGGCGATCAACCTGTTGTGCTCTTCCAACGACACAAGCATGTCGGTCCCGCCGGTCTTCGCGTAGTACCTCGGGTTCCGAGCGAGGTCTTCCGCTTGCTTCTGCACCAACACGGGATTCGCGCCGCTCGCCACCGAGGGAACTCTGCCGACCAAGACGCCGAAGGTGCTGGGCGTCTGCAACAGCGCCAACAGCTCCTCGACCGACCTGTCGGACGGCACCGGCAGCGAAGGCGCCGGCAAGTCCAAGGCTCGTCGTGCGAGAATGCTCTGCTGAGCTTTCTGGTGGGATTCGCCCGTCTTCATCATGCGGGCGCGAATCTGCTTCTTCAGGGAGTCAGGCATTGGTCATCTCCTCGAACCACGCCCTCGCAGCCTCCCCTGCAGATGGCGTGGTGAAGAAACGATCCCAGCTCCAAGGATCTCTCCTCTTCTCCTTCGCCGTTTAGACCGCGGGAGGGCGGTCGGTGCGAGGATGGCCGAAGCTGCCGGCCAAGCAGGAGGCTGGATCATGGACCTCAGCCGGTCAAGGACGAACTTCCGGCGAGGTGGGGGCCGGGAGAAAGGCGCCAGGCTCAGAGCCAATCAGCCGCCCGGACCTTCCAGGGCACGTTGCAGGATCCGAAGGGTGACCTTCACCTCATCGAGTTCCCGCTGAAAGGCGATCACGGCGTCGAAGATCCTCTCCATGTCGGCCTGACCGCGGGTGACGGTCTCGATGAAGGCGGGGCTCATGATCCGATTCAGCTCGGTCTGGATCTCTTCGCGCACCACCTTGCGCATGAGTCCCTCAGCCGCGACGTCGGCGACCTTCTTGCCAGCCTTACCCCACCCAAACGGCAACGTCGACGGCTCTCCCTCAGCCCGCGCGACGCTTCTGGAGCGCCGCCACGGTCTCAGTGGCCTTGCTCATCGTCTGCTGAAGGGCATCCGCGAGTCGGGCAAGCGGCGCAAGTGCTTCTGCAACACCGGCACGGACCTCGCGCCGGAGTGCTTCGACTGTGGCGGCATCGAGTGCGTCTTCCGCACAGGCCGTCGGCTCGACCGTGGCATGTATCATCTGCGTCGCAAATTTCGACGCCACAACTCCGCCGAGGAAGCTCGCCCCAGTCGCCGCCCCCAGGGCCGCTGCGAAAGCTGCGTAATAGCCCCCCAGTGCGGCCGATTCCGGAGCCGTCTCTTGCGTCGTCGCCTCCCGTGGGGGGCTCACTCCGGTCGTTGCTCCCAGGGTCTCCAGGTGAACTGCGTAGTACCTCGTCAGGGCGGGCGACTTCAGCGTGGCCGCCTCTTGCGTCGGCTCTTCCTGGGCCGGCGCCTTGCTGCCTTTGGCACGCGGAGACTTACCAACCGAAGCCCCGCTCGACCTCACCGGGTACGATGAGACCAGGCTGGCTGCGGCGTTCATTATTGTCTCCCCTCTGGTGGCGTTTTCCCGGCGAGCTTGTAAATCGAGTCTGCGAGCTTCAGCGCGAGTTCCGACACCATCGTCACGGCGGCAACTGTCTGGCCGTGCACTTCGCCAGGGTGCGCCGTGTGCAGCTCAGCCAACTGCTTCGGGGTAAAGACTGGCGGTATCCGCATGAACCAGAAGGTCATCGTGTCGACGATTTGATGGACTACATGCGCGTCGGCGTAGACCGGTTGCTGTGCCAGGGGTCCCTCAGGTACGAATTGCGCCTCATCGTCCGCCATGACACCGTAAAGCTACCATCGAAACGGCGCCTCTGTCCCCCGTGCCCAAGTTGTGCCCAACCGTACCTGCTTCAGGCCGATCTGGAGTCCTCCCGCGGGGACGGTCGGTGAGCCCAAGACCGCTCCCCTTCCCGAATTAGGAAACCGCCGCTCTGTCCCACCTGAGCTACGGGGCCGTCCCGCTGGCTTGCGGGCCTTTCTTTAGCACGAAGGGGACCCGGATCCCCATTCAAGTCCCGTTCCCGGGCCGACGATGGGTAACCAGGAAGGGGCGAATGTCGTTCTCCGCCAAAATTATGCCAGCGGCAAAAGCCACGATAAGATATCGACAATCCGCGAAAACGCGCCCGGCCATCGACACCAGATATGTCTAGGGGAGACAAACGGTGGATCGTCGCCGGCTCCCTCGCCGCGCTGGCGGGGGGGAGCTGGCTCGCGATCCACGAGCGGACCGGTGCCAGGCGGCACACCGCCACGGCTGATCGCGTCCCCGGGGACGGTTTTCAGGGGTTCTCGTCACGTCCGTTCTCGGGGGTCGGCGCCGGCCCGGCGGCGCCGGAGACCCCGGAGATGATTGCCCACGAGGTCGACGGCGTGATGGGGCGCTGGCGGACCGCCATCCTGGTCAAGGATGCTCCGACGGTCGTGGCGCTCGACCTGACCTTCCGGCAGCAGCCCGAGCGGTTCACGGCGGCGCTCGAGAAGAGCGCCGAGGCCGAGGAGAACGAACGGGTGCGGGCGTTCTCGACCCGGGTCCTCGGGAAGCTGAAGAACGCGGCCCTTGCCCCGCTCTACCGGCGCCTGCTGTCGGACAAGAGCCCCTATGTGCGCCAGAACGCCGCCTGGGCGCTGGGCGAGCTGGGCGCGGCCGCGGCGCCTGCGCTCGCCGAGCTGCAGACGGCGAGCACGAAAGATCCGGCCAACGACGTCCGCGCCGCCGCGCGCGACGCGCTCGGAAAGCTTTGAGCAGAGAGAACGGAAGGAATCGTGGCTGACAAATCCAAACGAAAGCCGGCTCGGCCCGCCAAGAAGGCGTGGCAGAAGCCGCGCATCAAGAGCGGACGGCTGTTCGAATCGAACAGCCTCGCCTGTGGGAAGAACGGCCCGGGCATGGACTCCTGCGAGCAGTTCCCGAAGATGTCATGAGTGATGTCATGAGCGCGCGCCCTCCCTCCTCTTCCTCTTCCGAGAAGCTGACCCTCTCGATCGGCGGCCTGGTGGGCGAGCTCGCCCTCGTCGGCGCCCCGCCGGTCTTCCTCGAGCAGGTGCGAGCTCGGTACGGCGCCTTCGCGCTGCCGGCGGTCGGCCACGCGGCGCCCGACTTCGTCCTCCGGTTGAAGCTGGATCCCCTCCCCCCGCCGGTCGGCTCGCCGGGCAAGCGCCTGGCCGAGACGGAGGCGCGCCCGCTCGAGGTCACGGTCCGCGGGAACGCCGTGTCGGTCCAGCGGTGGGATCTGGGGGTGCGCTTGCGCGGCCGCGGCGCGGGCTACCGCGGCGAAGGCCACTGCGAGGCGAGCCCGTTTGCGCTGGACTGCGTCCTGCGGGTGCTGTTCGCGACCCTGCTCCCCCGCGTGGGCGGGATGCTGATTCATGGCTGTGGGCTGCGGCACGCGGCCGTGGGCGTGATCTTCCCCGGCGTGAGCGGCTCCGGCAAGACGACGCTGGCCCGCAAGGCCCCCGACGCGGACGACGTCCTGTCGGACGAGATCGTGGCGGTCCGGCGGCTCGACGACGGCTGGCGCGTGTTCGGAACGCCCTTCTGGGGGGACTTCGCGCGCGGCGGGATCTCGATGCGCAGCTGGCCGCTGCGCGCGGTGGGCTTCCTGCACCAGGCGCGCGAGGTGGCGATGACGCCGATCACCTCGTCGGACGCGACGCTGCGGCTGCTCGGTTGCTTCCTGGCCTTCGCCACCGACCGCGCGTCGGTCGAGCGCAACCTGGCGGTGGCGGTCCAGCTCTGCGCCGAGGTCCGCTCGGTGGAGGCGAGCCTGACGCGGGCCGCGCCGACGGCGGCGGTGTTCCGCAAGCTCGGGCCGCACCTCGGTCCCGAGGTGACGCGCAAGGTGCCGCCGGCCAACGCCCGCGAGCTCATCTCGGAGTTCCGCGCGCTCCTGCGCAAGCAGCAGTCGTACACCTTCCGCCCGCGCGCGGGCGGCGCCGAGGGCTGGCTCAAGAGCGGCGAGGCGCTGGCCGTGGAGCCGCCCGGCGTGGGGGCGCCGCTTTCGCCCGGTGACATCATCCTGGCCTGGATCCCCGGGGCCTCGCCCGACGAGGACGCCCTCGCCTGCCGGCGCCTCACGGCGGCGACCGCCCGGGCCGCGGGCGGCGGCGAGCTCCTCGGCCGCGTGACGCTGGTCTGCCGCGACGGCAAGCGGCAGCCGCTGCCCGGCCGGGTCGGCGATCTGGCCCGCAGCTTCGGCCCGCTGGTGGCCCTCCCCATGCTCAAGATGGCCGGACGATGACCTGGAAGCGCGATCCCGGGCTGCCGTTTCAGACGCTGGAAGAGGAGACCATCGTCGTCGACCCGCGCACGCGCGAGGTCCACCTGCTGAACGACACCGCGGCCCGAGTCTGGGAGTTGCTCGCGTCGGCCCAGTCGGTCGACGCGCTCACCGCGGCGCTCGGCGAAGAGTACGACGCGCCCGCCGACGAGCTGCGCGCCGGCGTCGAAGAGCTGCTCGCGGGGCTCTCTGAAAAGGGCCTGCTGCTCGGCGCCGAGGGGCGCTAGCGTGGCGTCGGGACCGCGCTGCGACGACGACGCGCTCGTCGGCGTGGGCCAGCACGAGGTGGTGAGCCGCGTCCAGAGCCTGGCCTACGAGCGGATGATCCCGCTCAACGTCTCGTTCGAGCTGACCCTCAAGTGCAACATCCGCTGCCTCCACTGCTACAACTTCGACCGCGACAGCGACGGCCCCGCCAGCTGCGCGGGCGACGCGGGCCTGACGCCCGAGCTGTCGCTGGACGAGATCCGGCGCGTGCTCGGCGAGCTGCGCGAGGCCGGGACGCTGTTCCTCTCGCTGACCGGCGGCGAGGTGCTGAGCTCGCCCCACCTCTTCCCGGTGCTCGACCGCGCGCGCGAGCTGAACCTGGCGGTGCAGCTCCTCAGCAACGGGACGCTGCTGCGGCCGGGGACGGCGGCTCGGCTCGGCAGCTACCGGAACCTCCTCGGCGTCAGCATCAGCCTCTACGGCGCGACGCCGGAGGTCCACGACGCGGTCACGCAGATCCGCGGCTCCTGGCGGCGGACGCTGGACGGCGCGGCCCGCCTGCGCGCGCTCGGCGTGGCGGTCCGCCTCAAGCTGATCGTGATGCGGCCCAACGTGCACGAGGTCGGCGCGATGCGCGCTCTGGCGGACGCGCGGGGCCTCCCCTACCTGCTCGACCTCACGGTCACGGCGCGCCACGACGGGACGCGCGGGAGCCTGGCCATGCGCATCACCGAGGACGAGCTCGGGGCGCTCTACCGCGGGCCGCTGCGCGATCTCCTCCCCCGGGGGGACCGCTCGGTCGACGAGGCGGCCTTCCCCTGCAACTGCGCGCGCGGCAACTGCGCCATCTCGGCGCGCGGTGAGGTCTTCCCCTGCGTCTCGGTCCCCTGGGCCGCCGGCAACGTGCGGGAGCGGCCGTTCGGCGAGATCTGGCGCCGCTCGCCGGTGTTCGAGCGGATCCGGGGGCTCAAGATCGCCGACTACCCCGCCTGCGCCCCCTGCCCCGACAAGGCCTTCTGCTCGCGCGATCGGGGCGCCGCGTACAACGCGTCGGGGAGCTACACCGGGACCGACCCGTTCGTCTGCGCCGCCGCCGGCGTGGCGCGCGCCGTCGCCGGAGCGCACGACGATGGGCGCGCCGACCTGGACGTCCGCCTGCCGCTGGCCGTTGCGGGGGCGCGCTGACCTACCTTGTCGGCCGAGCGTCGCCAGATTTATCGTCGGCCGCGAAGATGCCCGCCCTGACCCCGGTCGTCGAGATCAAACGCACGCTCGCCGGCGGCGAGAAGCGGTTCGAGTGCCTGCGTCTGGCGGGGAACGCGACGCACGCGGTGCTGCTCTGGATCGCGCGCGCGCCGATGCACGTGCACGGCGTCGACCTCCCCACGGGGACGGTCAGCTTCGGCCACTTCTGGACCGACCGGTTCTTCAACGTGTACCACTGGCTCGACGCCGAGCGCCGGACGATGGGCTACTACTTCAACATCGCCGACCGGACGCG
>Ga0134125_10004532_pt1 | contig 15872 bp, 10 predicted proteins | sample KB31751_FD_96464 | JGI IMG/M metagenome (GOLD analysis project Ga0134125, IMG submission 96464) | Terrestrial soil microbial communities with excess Nitrogen fertilizer from Kellogg Biological Station, Michigan, USA - KB3-175-1 | ecosystem: Environmental > Terrestrial > Soil > Unclassified ... | reverse complement strand
TCAGCCGCTGAACATCGAAATTACTCAAGTTGTAGTGAATGCTCCTCTGCCGGAGGGTGCCTTCAAATTTGCCGGACGATGTGCGGGCCCTCAAAGAGAAACAGGTTTCAGCCGCTACAAATGCAAAGCCGCAGGAGCGCCCGACCTTGAAACGTAAAAAATGATTGCCTTCCAATAACTTACATAGTTCGGCCGCATTGGTAAAATGGAGTCTGATCCTGTATTAAGCTCATCGGGAGGTCGAATGGCTGCTTCGCAGCGCCGGAAATCAGTGGTTGTCAACGTCGGGGGCGTCAAGGTTGGCGGCTCGAATCCAATCGTCGTCCAGTCCATGACGAACACCGATACGGCGGATTCCGCTTCCACGGTAAACCAGGTTATGCAGCTCGCTCGCGCCGGTTCCGAGCTTGTCCGCGTCACCGTCAATACCGAAGAAGCTGCCCAGGCCGTACCCACCATCGTCAATACCCTGCGCGACTTCGGCGTAGACGTTCCCATCATTGGCGACTTCCATTACAACGGCCATATTCTTCTGAAGAAGTATCCCGATTGCGCGCGGGCCCTCAGCAAATACCGCATCAATCCGGGCAACGTAAACATCGGCCGGAAGCAGGACGACAACTTCCGTATCATGATTGAGGCCGCTATCGAATATGACCGTCCGGTTCGCATCGGTGTCAACTGGGGCTCACTCGATTCCGCGCTCCTCACCCGGATGATGGACGAAAACTCGCGTTCACCCGAGCCGCTCGAAGCCATGGATGTCACTAAACGCGCCATTGTCGAAAGCGCCCTCCGCAGCGCCGAGGCTGCCGAGCATCACGGCCTGGCGCACGACAAAATCATCCTGAGCGCGAAAGTGAGTAACGTGCAGGATCTCATCGACGTGTATCAAATGATGGCCACCCGCTGCGATTATCCGCTGCATCTCGGCCTCACTGAAGCCGGTCTCGGATCAAAAGGCATCGTGGCAACCACTGCGGCGCTATCCGTGCTTTTGCAGCAGGGTCTCGGTGATACCATCCGCGCTTCTTTGACGCCTCTGCCAAACGGTGACCGCACCGATGAAGTGGTCGTCTGCCAGCAGATACTCCAGGCGCTGAATCTTCGCAGCTTTACCCCGCAGGTTGCCGCTTGCCCCGGCTGTGGCCGCACTACCAGTACCTTCTTTCAGGACATGGCGGACCAGATCCAGACCTATCTGCGCGAGCAGATGCCGGTATGGCGCGAAATGTATTCCGGTGTCGAAGAAATGAAGGTAGCGGTTATGGGGTGTGTCGTGAACGGGCCCGGCGAATCGAAACACGCCAACATCGGCATCTCATTGCCTGGAACATTTGAAAAACCAGTCGCGCCTGTCTACATTGATGGCAAGTTGTCGACGACGCTCCGTGGCGACCATATCGTAGCCGAGTTCCGTGGCATCCTTGACAACTACGTCGCTCGGCGGTATGGTGTGCCCGAGCCTGTAGCTGAAACCGTTGCCTGATTCCGAAGTTCGTGAGCTCCGCGCCCTTGTTGAAACGCTTGCTGAGCGCGTTGCCCAACTTGAGCGCCAGCTAGCGGCCCGCGAAACCGTTCCGCCGCAGCTGTCGCCTCCGCCTTCGGACACCGGTAAGTCCGATTTCAGTTTCGGCCCGAAGCTCATCAATCGTCTTGGCGCTCTTACGCTCGCCATCGGTATCATTTTCTTTTTCAAGTACGCGGTGGATAGCCGCTGGATCGGCGCTCTCGGGCGTGTCATATTAGGTCTCGCCGCGGGAATCGCTCTGACGGGTGTGGCCGATTGGCTTCGAAAACGCAACCAGCAGGTCTTCTCTCAGGGCGTAGCGGGTTGCGGGCTGGCCACCATTTTCATTAGCATCTATGCTGCGTTTGCGTATTACCATTTAGCTTCTCAAGCGGTCGGATTCATCGCGCTTGTCCTCACCTGCGCGCTCGCAGTCGCGCTATCGCTGCTCTACGGTTCGGTCAGCATCGCGGTGCTCGGTTTCATCGGAGCCGTGCTCACCCCTCTACTCCTGCGGACGAGTGGCGCGCATCCTTCGGCCGCCCTCTATTTTCCGTATCTTCTGCTGGTCTCCATTACGGCAATTTTCATCTCGCTGCGGCAGGGCTGGGCGGTGCTCGTGCCGCTCATCAGCGGATTCGCCTTATTCGCCGCTCTTCTCCTCATCAACGAATTTCATCCGGATCTTTTTATCGTGTTTTGTTTCGTTCTCGCCGCTCTCCACTTTCTCGCCTCTGTGAAAGCCGGCCACATCTCCGGAACCAGCAACTCGCTTTACCTGGTTGGGCACGCCGCGCTGCTTCTGGCGCTGATTCGAATGGTGGCTCTTTGGGCTGCTCATCATAGCGCTCCCGTCGACCGCATCAGCTTTACCAGTGAGCTGGAATCGTTTCTCCTTGCGGTCTACGGCATTGCTACGGCAATACTCGGTATCTTCCGGAAGTCCACCGCCGACCGCGCCTTTGCCGTTGTTCTCTTGGGCATTGTCGTGGCGAAGCTATATCTATGGGATGTCTGGCAGCTCACCCGCTTTTATCTCATCACCGCATTCGTCGCATTAGGCGTCATATTGCTTGCCGCCTCGTTCCTCTATTCGCGCTTTCGAGACGCAAACAGAGATCAAATTTGATAAACGAGCGTCGCTACTTCCGCACCAATCGCTGTATCTCGTCCAGCTCTTTTCCCGCTTCCGCCCATTTGCCTTGCGCGCTTAACTCCCGATACCGGGTCAGATGATCGCGTATCTGCTGCAATGTTTGGAGCGCCTGCGGAGACGGTTGCGGCGGAGCAGGCTTCGCAGACGCCGGAGCGTTATTCGCCGCAGTAGCCGTAGGAGCCGCGGCAGGAGCCTTTACCACCGGTCCCTGGCCGCCCACTTCTCCGATCAATTGCGCCAGCGCTTGTTCATACGTATCGTCATACGCCAGCCGGTTGCCCATCGCCAGCGCGACTTTCTTTAGCTCCGGCATGCTTGCCTGCGATGCCTGTATGTAAATCGGCTCCACGTAAAGGAAGCTATTGTCAATCGGCAGCACCAGCGTTTGCCCGCGCAGCACTTGCGATCCTTGCTGATTCCACAGCGATAAGTCCTTCGAGATGTTCTGATCCTGGCTGATCCGCGCGTCAATTTGCATCGGCCCATAAATGATGTTCTGCTTCGATAACTGCTCGAATACCAGTTCGCCCAGGTGATCGCCGTCGCAGCGCGCATACATCACGCCAATCAGGTTGTTCTTGTTCGCGGGCGTAAAAGTTGTGAACAGCATGAACTCCGGGTTATCGCTCCCTGGCAGCGCGGCCACAACGTAGGTTGGCGAGACAGGCGTCGCGCCTTCTCCCCGGTTACCCGTTTTGGCAAGATCCCACAGGTCCGCCCGGTTGTAGAATGCCTCCGGATCGCGCATGTGAAATGTCCGGTAAATTTCTGCCTGCGCGTTGAAGAGCGTTTCCGGATATCGGGCGTGCGCGCGCAGGTCCGCCGGCATCGCGGAAACAGGTTTAAACAGGGTGGGAAACAAACGTCCGTACGCTTGAATGAGGATGTCCCCCGGGTCGAACACGTACAGATTCACCTCTCCGGTGTATGCGTCAACGGTCGCTTTGATCGAGTTCCGTATGTAATTAACTGTTTGTCCGTTACCCAAATCCAGTTCGCGCGAATAGGGATGGGCATCGGATGACATATAGCCATCTGCAATCCACACCAGCCTGCCCGCTTTCGTCACCACAAGGTACGGATCCGAATCCCAGGTCAGAAAACCGGCCAATGTGGACAGCCGTTCCCGAATCGCACGATGAATCATCATCCGGCTCCCGCTGTTCAGATAATCGGTTAGCAGAATGTTGAAATCGCCGTAGTCCACTGCCGCCGCCAGGCGCATCAGTTCCGACGAGATGGAAAATCCGCCTGTTCCCGCATAGCGCGTGTACACACTCTCTGAGCCAGACGGATAGTTGAATTCCGGCTGCGTCGTATCGACAAATACCGGTTCGTGCGGAGCTTCGCTGTAATAAATTTCCGGCCGTGTCACCTTTAGGCTTTTACTCGTGACCTCGGTTGGAGCATCTTTGATAAAAAGCACTGGAAGCCCATCGGGCGTGATGCGATTTGCTTCCGCCATTACCAATCCATAGCCGTGCGTATAAATCAGATGTGGATTAATCCAGCGGCCCGCCGCGGACCCAAGTTGTTGAATCTCCAGTTCACGCGGCGATACCAGCACTTGCCGCAGCCGCCCATCAATCGTGTACCGGTCTACGTCGGTGTCGATATACACATACGGCCGCAGCGGCTGAATCTGCGAGATGGTGTCATGAAAGGCGCGCCAGTCCCACAGCCGTACATTGTCCAGAACTGCGCCGTGCTTCGCATAATCCATCGGTATTTCCGGCGCAGCCTCCAGTGAGGTCTCCTTTACGCGCTGGTTCAGCCCGTATGCCGATCTGGTGGCCTCGATGTGGTGCTGAATGTAGGGACGTTCTAAAGCAAGCTCATTCGGCCGCACATACAATCCCGCTATAACGGGCGGAACGATAAACCGCACCGGCAGAATCAGCAGCAGCACCAGCGCCCAGCGCCCGCGCCTCGCCAGTACCAGAATCGCGCCCGCCACGGCGCAGACGATCATGGCCCATTGGAGCGGAAGCACAACGTGGTCTGCCACCCAGTCCACCCCAACCAGGTACTGTCCGTGATCCACCATCAGAAGACCGTAGCGGTCAAAGTAGATTTCCACCGCGATGCCAATCAGCACAATCGCGGCTACCAGGCGTACGAACCTCGAATCGAAAGCCTCGCGAACCGAAAGCTTCTCAAACTCATACGGCGTCGCCGGATACATCGACGGCAGGCGCTTACTCAGCTTCTCGGCATTTGACGCCACCCAATAGATAATCAGTGCGAGTACCGCACCCGCCAGAATTACCCGCAGCAGCAAACTGTAGAACGGAAGGCTGAAGAAGTAAAAATGCAGCGGGCGCGCGAAAATGGGATCGATATATTCGTGGGGCGCCGGAGGCAGATGCAGGCCGCCGAAATAGCGCGCAACCGTCCAGCTATCGACGGTGGCATTCGCCACCAGAATGGCGAGAATTGCCAGAACCAGCAGACCAATTCCGGTAACGAAGCTCCGCCTTACAAATCCAAATAGCGGCGCATCGCCCAGTTTCCGCAGTCCGGCCGCGAACGCGATCCAAAACGCCGCAAATAGGACCACGACCGCCACAATAACCGGGCCTGTCCCGTACACAAGCAGCTTGATCCAGGTGTTCACCTGGTGCATCTCCGACCACCACGAATAATCAATCAGTGTCGAAGCGATATAGCGTGAACACAGCAGCAGAATGATCAGCAGGATAACCAGCGACAGGCATCCGCCGCGCCGTGGCTGACGGTGCGCGCTTAGTCTCTCGGCCATGCGGAAAAGCTAACGAAGGGGGATTGTTGCAAACAGCGAGTATATCGCCTTGATAACATGTGTCGCGTGCGCCAGTATCAAAACCAGTATCAAAATTCAATACAGAAATGAGTACGGCTGATTTCGACTACATCGTTGCGGGATCGGGCGCCGGTGGCGGGCCTCTCGCGGCGAACCTGGCAAAAGCAGGATTTCGTGTGCTGCTGCTCGAAGCGGGCAGTGATCCGTGTTCGGAAGACGAGACTGGGCGTCTCCTGTATCAGGTCCCCATCTTCCACGGCTTGTCAACCGAGTATTCCGGCTGCGCCTGGAACTACTTCGTGCGCCATTACTCCGATCGTCAGAAGCAGCTAAAAGATTCGAAGTTCGTGGCGGCCCAGGATGGCGTTTGGTACCCGCGCGCTGGAACCTTAGGCGGCTGCACCGCGCATAACGCCATGATCACCGTGGTCCCGCAAGCCAGTGATTGGGATCACATCGCGGGCCTCACCGGTGATGAGAGCTGGCGCTCCGATAATATGCGCCAGTACTTTACGCGTATCGAAAACTGCAAATATATTCCGAACCCGGATTCGCCCAAGGGAGTTATCGAGGGCGTTCTTTCCTCGGCCGGCGGGTTGTTCGGCGGCGATAAGGATTGGCGGAACTGGTCTCACGGCCACGGCTTCTCGGGGTGGCTGCCAACCTGCGAAGCAGACCCTGCTGCTGTTCTGAAAGATCCCGAACTGATCGCTGTGCTGCTGGATTCCATCAGGGCCGTCATTGCAAACTGCGGCGGAGATCCGCTGGTCCGGCTTAGAACGCGCTTCGATCCGAACGATTCCCGAAATGCCGGCCGCAGCCCGGAAGGCATCGCGTTTACGCCGCTCGCAGTCCAGAACGGTAAGCGTACCGGGCCGCGCGAATACCTGTTGCGAATACGACGCGCATTTCCGGATAACCTGACCATCCTGACTGGAGCACTCGTCTCACGGGTGCTCTTTGACGGAACGCGCGCAGTCGGCGTTGAATATATCGAGGGCCGTCATCTCTACCAAGCCGACCCGAAGCAGATCGGCGATCCGGCATCCGCTCCCCGGCATCAGGTCCGGGCCCGTCGTGAAGTAATACTATCCGGAGGAGCATTCAACAGTCCGCAGTTGTTAAAGCTCTCCGGAATTGGTCCGCGGGCGGAGTTGTCTGCCTTGGGAATTCCGCTGGTTGTGGACCTGCCCGGAGTCGGCGAGAATCTTCAAGATCGCTATGAGATCGGAGTCGTATCCGACTTTACCGCGAATTTCAACTTGCTCAAGGGTGCGACTTTTAATCTGCCGCAAAAGGGAGTGCCGGACCCCTGCTTTGCCGAGTGGGAGAAGGGGAAGGGAATCTACGCCTCGAACGGAGCCCTCATCGGCATTATTAAACGTTCCAGCCCTGAACGGATTGATCCCGATCTCTACATTTTTGGACTGCCCGGATTTTTTAGAGGATACAAGCCTGGCTACTCTACCGAATTTGAGCGTTTTCAGAACCGCTTCACCTGGGCCATTCTGAAGGCTCATACCAATAATACTGCCGGCCGCGTCACGCTGCGCTCTGCGAACCCGTGGGACACTCCGAAGATTGAGTTTCACTACTTCAGTGAAGGAAACGATTCCTCCGGTGACGATCTTGAATCCGTCGTCAAAGGCGTCCGCTTCGTTCGCGAAATGAACCAGCATTTGCAAAGAGCCGGTTTGGTTTCAAAAGAGCTGGTTCCCGGTCCGGATTATCAAGACGACGACCAGGTCCGCGAGTTTATTCAGAACGAAGCCTGGGGACATCACGCGTCCTGCACGAATAAAATTGGCGCCGATCAAGACCCGCTGGCAGTTCTCGACAGCCGCTTCCGCGTGCGTGGGACTCAAGGTCTTCGCGTCGTGGATGCATCTGTTTTTCCACACATCCCCGGCTACTTTATCGTTTCTGCGATTTATATGATCAGCGAAAAAGCCACCGATTCAATCGTGGCCGATGCCGGATAGATGCTTCGGCCGACTTTTACCGCTCAGCACGGAACCGCGCGCGTCAGAGCAAGCGGCGGTCCGCTGACGCAGTACCAAACGAAATCAAAACCAGGAGTGATCTCATGGACTCAACCAACAACACGTCAACCCCGCCCTCCGACCGTCGGCGTTTTCTCAAGAACGCCGGTGCAGGCATAACCGGCGGCCTCTTTCTGGCTTCGGCCGGGCAGGCGGCCACGGACTCTCAGGAGGCTACGCCGGAGCCGATCAACCACGCCGGTGCTGCCCGCCCGCTCACTGACAAGGAAAAGCTCGCCAGGATCGCCTCCAATACCTGGCCCATCCGCTACATCTTTAAGAGCCGGAGAACTATGGAGAGTTCAGAGCGGGTTCAGCAAATGAAAAAGAAGTATGGCGAAATCACCATGCTCGATTTTCCTGCGTTCACCAAGGAACGCTTTCCGGGCGTTTACCGGATGGACCTGTTCTCCGGACTCTTCGGCGACGTTACTGACGATTCCATGTATGTCGAGAGCACTATCAATGTGAACGGGAAAAGCCACACGATGCACGAGTTCGATCCATCCAGTTCAGCCGGAAAGAAGTGGCTGGAGAAACTGGCCAGCATGATGGGAGCGACTGGCACAAAATGCCATCACATTTCGAATAATGCGCCGCGAGACATCAGCGAAATAGATCCAGAGCGGCGCAGGGCTGGTATCGAAGTCGCGAAAAAGTGGCTGGATGGCGCTGCGATCCTCGGGGCGAAATCCATGCGGGTGAATAGCGGCGGTCCGAGAATCGCTCCTTCTCCGGTTGCTGATCCAAGTTCCTATCCAAAAAATGACTTATTGGCCCAATACCTGACCAACTGCATAGAATCTTTTAAGGAAATGGCGGATTATGGCGGAAAGGTTGGTGTAAAGGTCACCCTCGAAAACCATTGGGGGCTGACCGCGAATCCCATCAATATCAGAATCATCATCGAAGAAGTTAATAACCCCTTCTGTGAAGCCTCTCCCGATTTCTGTAATTGGGAACATGAGTATTTGCTGTTTCATGCCCTCCAGGATCTCGCGCCGTATGCCCACACGAATGTCCATGCCAAATATTGGAATCGGTGGAAGAATCCGGATGTCCAGCGGAACGTCAGGATCATGCTGAACGCAAATTATACGGGCATCTTTGCGCTTGAGTATGAGGACGGTCCGTGGGACGGAGTGGAGGGCGCGCAATATCTGTATAGGGAAGTGTTAGCGGCGCTCTGATTGCACCGGCAGTATCGCTTTACCTCCAGGCTCGACCAAGTATCGCGTGAAAGTCTGTCGCGCCTGGAAGTGTGCCGAAGTTTCGACCCCAATCCCCGGCGATGCGCGACGCGCAAAACGCTGCTGCAACTTCTGAAGGAGCATAGCGGATCAGAAGCGATGCCTGCAGCGTTAACGCGAGTTGCTCCGTGACCCGGCGCGCATCGCAGTCCGCCGGTGTCCCGGTGAGACTCTCTTCCAATTCGTCAATCTTGGCATCCAGCCGCCGGTCGCCCCCTTTGGCCGCCCGAAGCTCCGCGAAGAAACTCTCCTTTGCTGCGGGTTCTTTGCGGAGTATCCGGAGAACGTCCAGGCAGTTCACATTGCCCGATCCCTCCCATATGGAATTGAGCGGTGATTCCCGATACAGGCGAGGCAGGATGCAATCTTCCACATAGCCGTTGCCGCCGAGGCATTCGAGCGCTTCGCCAGTGTGCGCCGGACACCGTTTTGTAACCCAATACTTGGCGGCTGCGATCGCTAGGCGGGCAAAACTCCGCTCTGCCAGATTCACCTCCTGGCGATCGATAGCTCCAGCCAGCCGCATGGCAAGCACAGTTGCCGCGGCCGATTCCAGATACAAATCCGCGAGCACGTTCTGCATCGCCGGTTGTTGAATCAAAAATTTGCCAAATGCTTTTCTGTGCTGCGCGTGGTGAATGGCCTGCGTGACTGCCTGGCGTATTAATCCCGCCGAGCTGAGTACGCAATCGAGTCTGGTGTAATTCACCATTTCCATGATCGTTGCGATACCACGGCCTTCGCCGCCGATTATCCGCGCCCATGCACTGGCGAATTCGACTTCCGCCGATGCGTTTGACCGGTTCCCCAACTTGTTTTTCAATCGCTGGAGGTGAAAGCCGTTGCGCTCGCCATCCGGAGTCCACCTCGGCAGAAAGAAACACGAAAGGCCGCCTGGCGCTTGCGCCAGTACCAAAAAGGCATCGCTCATGGGAACCGAGCAAAACCATTTGTGGCCGGTCAACAAATACTCGCCGCCGCCTATCGGTTCGGCGGTCGTGGTGTTTGTGCGAACGTCCGATCCGCCCTGCTTCTCAGTCATACCCATTCCGATCAACGCCCCGGCTTTTTGCGCTGCCGGAGCGAATCGGGCATCATAGTGTGGTTGCAGAATGCGCGTTTCCCATTCGCGCGCGATCTCCGCCTCCTTTCGAATTACCGGAATGCTCGCATGGGTCATGGAAACAGGGCAGGTATGGCCCGCTTCGTTCTGGCCCGCAAGCATCAGCAGCGCCGCTCGCGCCACATGGCCGCCCGCCCGCGCTTCGCGCCAGGAAAGGTCATGCAATCCGTGCTCCAGTGAGAGCCGCAGCAAATTGTGCCACGCCGGATGGAACGTCACTTCATCGCGGCGATTGCCGAACCGGTCGTAGATGTGCAGCACCGGCGGATTCTCGTTCGCTTCGAATCCCCACTGAATGACCTGCTCGCTGCCAACTAGTTTCCCGAAATCCAACAATAGTGAATCGGCCCAGGCCGCGCCTTCCCGATGCACTGCCTCGACCAGGTCCGCATCCAGTTCGAAGAGGTTATAGTCCAGCAGCGGAGGTGGTTGATTCGTTCCCTCGTGCATCTCCATAAATGGAACACATCTACTCGCAACGTCGTTGCCGGTTCCCCCGTTTGCCCCGGTCTGCTTTGCGATAGTAAGAGAGCGCCCTCGGAAATGTCAACTGTCAAAAGCCGCCGCACTGCATACCGCGTGGCAGTCAGGCGGCCTCGAATTTTATTGCCGAAGGCGGGCGTGGCATCGCCAACCGGCCGGGAGCGCCTGGCCGTCTACACGTTCGTACTGCTGCCCTGGTTGATCATTTACGAGTCAATCGTTTTGCTGCGGACACCGACCTTCGGCTTCGTCACGCTGCTGCCCTTCGAGTATCACCTTCCGGTCATTGAATGGACAGAGGCGTTCTATTTCAGCACTTACATTGTGACCGGACTCGTACCGTTATTTGCCAAAACCGGCAGCGATCTGCGAACGTTTTCGATGCGCGGTATTGGCGCCATGATCGTGACTTTCCCTGTGTACCTGATGATCCCGTTGGTATCACCTTTCCGCCCGTTCACGGCCCATACTTTCCTGGGACAGCTGTTGACCTGGGAACGAATTCCCGATAGCCCGGCGCTCGCCTTTCCATCGTTCCATGTAATTTGGGCCGCTCTAGCGGCTGAAGTTTTCGCGCGTCGCTGGCCCCGCCTGCGCTGGCTGTGCTTCTGCTGGGCTGCGCTGGTCGTTATCAGTTGCGTTACTACCGGGCAGCACGCGATTCTAGACGTTTTGGGAGGACTGGCCACCGCGGCACTTGTCTCACCTAGCCCTGTCTTGTGGTGCAAAGCGAAAAAATCGGCCGAGCGCGTCGCAAGCTCCTGGAAGGAGTGGAGAATCGGTTCTTCCCGATCGTGAATCGCCCGCTCGGCTCCGCTTGTGGCATACTCAAATCACATTGGGAGGCTTCCATGCGCACTTTCTGGGCCGACCGCCGTTTCATCCTGGTTTCGGCATTTCTCACTCTTGCCTTTGGGCTTCAGCCCGCCTATCCGCAGGCGAAAGGTGGCGCGCCAGCGCCAGCGCCCGGCGGTAATACCGGGAACGTCCCTTCTTCCGGATCGGTGGGCGCACCCTCGCGCGGAATCGGAAACATACCGAACGGGACCAACTCAAACAACGGAACATTTGATAACGGCATAAACTTCCCGCAGCGCACCATTTTTCTATCCGGCAGAGTCATGTTCGACGATGGAACGCCTGCGAACAATGAGATCCGCATCGAACGCGTTTGTGCCGGCAATCCCCGCTTCGAGGCGCACACGGATTCGAAAGGCCGGTTTTCTTTCCAACTCGACAACAACGCGATGGCCGCCGTTGACATGGATGCCGCCGATCAGGGCGGCGGCGGATTCGGCCCTCAAAACCGGCAAGTGGCGTCGCAAACCCGGGGTATAGGTGGATTGAGCCACTCTAATCCCTATTGGAATTGTGAGCTGCGAGCATCCTATCCTGGATACCGTTCCGATATTGTGGAGTTAGGGACCCGCAGAGCGCTCGACAACCCTGACGTGGGCACCATCCTTCTCCATCGCTTGACAAACGTCAAGGGCACCACGATTAGCGCGACATCGGTCCTCGCCCCTAAACATGCCAGGAAAGATTATGAGAAGGGCCTTCAGCTCGCCGAAAAAGGCAAGTTTGAGGAAGCCGAGAAGCATCTGCTGGATGCCACCAGCTTGTATCCGAAATATGCCGTAGCCTGGTTTGCACTTGGGCAAGTGCAGGAGAAAGAAAACAAATCGGAGGAAGCCAGGAAATCGTTCCAGGCAGCCGCTACCGCTGATAGCAGATTTGTCAGCCCGTACGACCGCCTCGCTTTGCTCGCTGCTCACGATGGCAAATGGGATGAAGCTGCAAATTACAGCAAGAAGGTGATTGACTTAAACCCGGTTGAGTTCCCGGCTGCTTTCTGGTGTAATGCGGTCGCCAACTATAACTTGAAGAAAATGGACGATGCTCAGCAAAGCACCCAGGCCCTCCTAAAAATCGACACAAAACACCAATTTCCCGAGGCCGAGAGCATGCTGGCTCAAATCTATCTCAAGAAGGCCGATTACGACCAAGCCGCTGCTCACCTGAAGGCCTATCTTGCTCTTGTTCCAAACGCCAAGAATGCCGACACGCTTAAGGCGGCCCTGCTCAAAATTGAGCAGGCGAAGGCAGACGCGAAAAAGTAATGTAGGGTCGAGGCATTCCTCGAACAGCCTGGCTACTTCTTCGCCGGCGTGGCAGGCTTGATCGCCTTGCTGGCGTCCAGCATATCGTTCACCGGTTTGGCATCGAGTTGATAGAGAGCGGCTTCGTTTTCCCTGCGCGCGATATAACCGTCCGCATTCTTTGCGAACTCGGCCTTCTCGACGCGCTTGCCCTCGTTTGACGTTACCGTAATCGTAATCTCGGGCGAGGTGAATCCGCTCGTGACAAACTTCGTTGCCGCCAGATCCCGAAGCTTATCGATGAACGCTTGCACCGTGCCCGGGTCCATTGTCTTGCCATTCATTTTCCAGTCCGTGCCGGTTCGTGCCAGCGCCATGCTGCTCGCGCCCCGCTGAACATCAATCTTCGTCGGGTCGCTGAACCCGAAATCAAAAATCTTTTTGTTTCGAAAATTGTCCAGCGGCTTCTCTACTTCTTTTCCGAGATCGGAAGAGACTTTGTAAATGCCTTTGACCGCGCTGCTCTTCGCATAATAGTCATCTTTGTTCTTGCGAACATCAAGCGTCTCGGTCCCGCTTGCATCCGTCACTTTAACCCCAGCGACAGAGTGCCCCGAAGCAAACGCGGAAGCTGCCTTGCTCGCATCCGCGGCGTCGTTCGAAAGATCCATCTTTGCGTCTGTGAGTTTTCGCAGAAGTTCTTCCACCTGAAAACTATCGGCGCGATACGGTTGCGGTTTCAAAATCTCCCAGTCGCCCTGGTTGTTCTTGCCGAACTCTATATCGGATTTGCCAGACGCCAGTTCCAGCCGTGTGAGCTTGTTCGTATCGAATGTCAGCAGGCGTTTGTCCCGCAGATCGTTCGCGCTCTTATCGAAAGACGATTTCACCGAGGAGGAGACTGCATACACCTTCGGCCCCGAATTTACAGATGCGTAAACCAGTGAGCCCGCCGGAACATTGTCGCCGAAAAGAATCTGCGTCGATTTCCCGTTCTTTTCATGTACGCTCACCGTAAGGCTGGGCGATTTCAGACCGTATTTGCTAAGATCCTTCGGCTGATCGTCGACAACGCTATCGGCTGTCACCGGGCTGAGTGAGGAAGCCAGGCTCGTTACCGCATCCTGATCGGCCGGATACGATTCCGGAGCAGTGATGACCCATTTCCCGTTCTCGCGCTGAAGATCAATGGACGCGCCGTCTCTCCTTTTCAAATCGATCGATTGGATCTGAGCGTCAGCAATATCCGCCAGCTTCGGGCTAGTGCTTGCGCTTGCGCCGGTCGCGCTCGGTTGCGGGTGCTTCTTGGCCCACCACACAATTCCGCTAAGTGCGGCCAGAAGGACGGCCGCAATGATTAAGTTCCGCGGCTTCATGCTATCTCCGTTTTAAGAAGATCGCCACTCCGGCTATGATGATGATCAGCGGAATCGCGATCAGGTCCGTGTAGGCGAAAACGTTCATCTGCCGCTGGTTCACATTTAGCCGCCTGTCTTCGGCTTCCTTCGGGCGAATCGAAATAAGATCTTCATCGGAAGAGAGCCAGTTGACGGCGTTCAGCGCCAGATCCCTATTTGCCTGGAAGCCGATCATCGCGTTGTCCAGGAAGCCCGAACTGCCAATCACCACAAAACGCCCCTGGTTATTCGCCTTCCCGGTGTTGTAGCTGCCCGCCGCGCCAAGAATGAACGGACCCTTCTTGTTTGATGGCGCATTGGGATTGACCTCGTTCGTAGTCAGATTCGTCGTCGCGATCGCGCGATTTGAAGTGGAAAAGAGCTGTTCCACGGTGCTCTTATCGGTGCTCTTGATCTGCATGGATCGCGCGACCGGGAATCCCGTGAAGCTATTCTTCAGATCGCTGACGATTGGCTGCGTTCCATAGCTGCTGACCAGTGGAATCTCAGGCCCGAAGCCAAAGAGTTGGCCCATCGGGTTCTCTTCAAGAACCAGATCGTTCTCCAACGTCACGCCCCAGCTCTGAAGCAGATCCTTTAGACCGGTGTTTTGAGCAATGTGTTCGTGACCAAAATCGAGCGGCGGATCCAGCAGGAACATCACCCGGCCGCCACTCTCGACATAGTTCTTGATGGCTGCTACCTCGTTAGGCGTGTACTCATTCTGCGGTCCGGCAATTACCAGAACATTGCAGTCGCTGGGAACGGCTGTTTTGTCGATCAGCGTCACCGCCTGAGACTGATAATTATCGCGATCGAGCAGCGTCTTAAATTGAGACAGGCCGTTGCTGCCGGTTTCCTCCAGCGAGTGTTCCTGGCTACCGCTCACAACGCAAACCCTCCGAACGCCCTTCAGGTCCTTTAGAAACGCGCCGGTAATCCCCTCCTCGGTTAGAGCTTTGGCCTCTTCCCGCCGCGGGCCAATCTGGACGTATGCCGTTCCAGGAAAGCGCAACCCAAATTCCTTCGCAAGTGTGGGCTGCTTTTGGTAATCGACATATTGGACGTGAACCTTCGGAGAGAGGTTCTTATATCGATCCAAGAGGCCCTTCGCCTGATCGAAGCTGCTCGATTTATCAAAGTAAGTGATGGTGGCGTCCTGCTTCAGGCCCTTAACCACCTTTTGTGTTTCCTGCGAGAGAGTAAATCGCTTATTGCTGGTTGTGTCAACGGTCTTGTTATAGCGGTTTCCTAACCAGTTCACCAGCACCAGAATGGCGATCACCACAATGGTGTAAAGGGTCGCCGTCGCGCCGAAGCGCACCTGCCTTCCGCCCAGTCTTTCGCGTCGTGTCTTTGCGGTCATCAGCTCAGCCATTTATGCTCTCCACCGCATTGATTCCAGCGAACGCGCTGTCAGGAACAAACCCAAAAAGATCATGGAAATGTAATAGATTAGGTCTTTCGTGTCGATTACCCCGCGCGAGAAACTGTCCATGTGACTCACAATCGACAAGTAGTTAAGGACTTGAACGGCGACCGAATTTCCAAACGAGGTGGTCCAGTTCAGAATCCACAGCACCAATGCCAGCGCGAACCCGATGGCGCCCGCTACAATTTGGTTGCGTGTGAGTGTGGATATAAAGGCTCCGAAGGATAGCAGGCATGCGCCTTGCAGCACGATCCCAAGAAACCCTGTCGCCACTGGTTTCCAGTCCGGATTTCCATACATGAAGAGGAATGAGTAATCGGCCGCGAGCACTGCCAGCAGGGCGCAGTACATTAGCACAGATGCCAGCCATTTGCCCAGAATGATCTCCAGATCGTGAACCGGAGACGTGATTAGCAGTTCGATGGTGCCCATCCGCTTCTCTTCCGCGAAGAGCCGCATGCTGATCAGCGGGATCAGGAACAGCCCGACGACGGCGATGTTTGAAAACAGCGGCGCAATCACCTGTTCATTCAGGTTCATCGGCATGGATTGCCCGCTCATTTGACCTTCAAGCGAATAGCGCACGAAACTGGCGCTG
>Ga0134125_10004531_pt1 | contig 15873 bp, 10 predicted proteins | sample KB31751_FD_96464 | JGI IMG/M metagenome (GOLD analysis project Ga0134125, IMG submission 96464) | Terrestrial soil microbial communities with excess Nitrogen fertilizer from Kellogg Biological Station, Michigan, USA - KB3-175-1 | ecosystem: Environmental > Terrestrial > Soil > Unclassified ... | reverse complement strand
GTGCCGGATAATATCCGAAGAAGATCCCAACGCCGGCCGCAAATATTGCTGCGATGGTCATGATGGTACCCGAAAGTTCCATCTCCCAATGGAGCGTGTTCTTCAGGATGTAGCCGCCTAAGATTCCCGCAAGTACGCCGATGATCCCGCCCATCACACTCATCACGACCGCTTCGCTGAGAAACTGCATCTGGATGTCCCGCTCTGTGGCGCCGATCGCCAGCCGGATGCCGATCTCTCGGGTACGCTCCGTGACGGAGATCAGCATTATGTTCATGATGCCAATGCCTCCGACTAGCAATGAAAGGGAAGCGGCGCTGGCCATCAAGAATGTGAAAACATTAGCCGCTGCCAGTTGCGCGCGGATCAACTCCTCCGGAGATCGGATGTTGAAATCATCATCTTCCGTCGCACGAAGATGATGTCTCTCCCTGAGAAGCGTTTCTACTTGCTTCGAAGCCTGAGGGATGACTTGCCGGCTGGTCGTCGAAAAGTAAATATCGTCAAGCCATTCGTTTCCCGTGATCCTCTTTTGCGCAGTCGTGATCGGCATGAGGATGAAATCGTCCTGGTCCTGCCCGGTGGCGGACACTCCGCGAGCCTGGAGCACTCCTATGACCTTGAAAGGAACGTCCTTGATCCGGATGGTCTTGCCGATGGGATCTTCATCACCGAACAGGTTTTCCGCGACTGTCTGCCCCAGCACGCATACTGCGGCGTTCTGATCCACATCGTCCTGGGTGAAAGCCGCGCCGAAGGACACTACCCATTTTCGGATCTCAAAATAGTCCGGGCTGACCCCGCGGAAACTTGTTCCCCAGTTAAGATTTTCATACACCGCTTGAATGTGGCCGTCTGTGTTGGGTGATTGCTTTTTTATTCCCGGAACCTGATCCAGAACAGCAATACCATCGCCAGCGATCAGGCTCTTCGTCCCCCGGCTGCCAACGCGGATGCCACTCTTTGCCCTGCTGCCTGCTTCGACCCACAACAGATTGTCACCAACGTTGCTGAGTTGGGTCTCAAGGCGGCTGGAGCCGGCACGGCCCACCGCCACCACGCAGATGAAAGATCCCACTCCCATGATGATGCCCAGCATCGTGAGCAGACTTCGCACGTGGTTTCGTGTCAGTGCACGGATAGCCTCCCGGAAAATGGTTGAAAGGTTCACTCGTACCTCAGTGCTTCGATCGGGTTGAGCCGTGCTGCCTTTTGCGCTGGATAAAAACCGAAGAACACCCCGATCGCAATAGAAAAAGCTGCTGACACCAGGATCGCCTTCAGTGAAGTAACGATAGGCCACCCGACGAACGTTGCAATCAGGAGACATGCGCTGACCCCGAGCACAATGCCTATCGCCCCACCTAGGAAGCTGATCACAACCGCTTCGACAAGGAATTGTTTCTGAACGTCTGCTTCGGTGGCGCCGATCGCTAAACGTGTGCCGATCTCGCGCGTTCGCTCCTTGACCGATACCAACATGATGTTCATGATGCCGATGCCGCCCACCAACAAAGAGACGCCGGCGATCGAACCTAACAATGCAGTCATGATCTTGCTGGCTTCCGAGGCAAGGTCCGCCATGTCTGCCAGGTTACGCACTGTGAAATCGTCGGGTTGTCCCTCGCGTATACGGTGCCTATCGCGGAGCAAAGATTCGATCTGTTGTTGAGCCGCGTAACTCGACGAACGCGAACTGGCTGAGACCATGGCAAAGCGCAGCCAGTCTTGCCCCAGGATCTTTTTTTGAACCGTGGTCAGCGGCGCGATGATAGTGTCATCTTGATCATCGCCCAATCCCGCCGACTGTCCTTTAGGGACGAGTACACCGATCACCGTGAATGGAAGATTTCCGATGCGAATCGTCTTGCCTAATGCGTCCGTACCCGGAAAAAGATTCTTTCGCACTGTTTCGCCAATGACGGCAACGTTGGTCGCCATGGTCACGTCGTCTTGAGTGAAACTCGCGCCACTAGCAAAGCCCCAGGCCCTCACGGTGAAGTACTCGGGCGTACTGCCTGTGACGCGCGTTCCCCAATTGTCGTTGCCATAGACTACTTGCGCGGATGCTTGTGTTCCTGGCGCCGCGGCAACTACCGCGGGACATTCTTTGAGGATCGCGGCGACGTCAGATAGCCGGAGCGTTTTCGTGTTGCCGCTTCCTAGGCGCACGCCGCCGAAACGCGCTGATCCCGATGTTACATACAACATGTTCGAGCCGAGGCTGGCAATCTGCTTTTGCATCGTCTCGTCCGCGCCTTGGCCAATGCCGACCATAGCGATGACCGCTCCCACGCCGATGACGATACCCAGCATCGTAAGGACTGATCGCATCTTGTTGCGGGCCAATGCTCGGAGTGCAATGCGAAGGATCGAAAAGATATCCACGTCAGTCCTCCAACACAGGCATGGACTTCAGCGCTTCTGACGCCACTGTTCGATCTAAGACCGGCTCATCGCGGCGGATCTTCCCGTCACGGAAGACAAGAGTACGTTTGGCGAATTGCGCTATATCAGTCTCATGAGTGACCAGAACGATGGTCAAGCCTTTGTCGTTGAGGCGCTGGAATATTTCCATCACTTCCACTGAAGTCCGGCTGTCAAGATTTCCTGTGGGCTCATCCGCAAGTAGGATGGAAGGATGATTCACCAGTGCTCTTGCGATGGCGACGCGCTGTTGTTGCCCACCAGAGAGTTGAGAAGGGAAGTGGTCGGCGCGCAATTCCAGCCCGACCATCTCTAATGCCGCCAGAGCGCGGCGGTGACGGTCCTCTTTGTTCACATGCGCATAGAGGGTTGGAAGCTCAGTGTTTTCCAAGGCTGTAGTTCTTGCAAGCAGATTGAATCCTTGAAAGACAAAACCGATCTTTCGATTGCGGATTCCCGCAAGCTTCTTCTTGTCGAGCTTTGAGACATCTACGCCTTCCAGCCGGTAGAAGCCTGACGTTGGCTTATCCAGGCAGCCGAGTATGTTCATGAAAGTCGACTTGCCGCTACCGCTAGCGCCCATGACGGCGACAAACTCGCCGCGTTCGACTTTGACGCTCACGCCACGCAATGCATGAACGGCGTTTTCCCCCATCTGGTACATCTTGTGGATGTCTTCTACCTGGAGGACGGTCTCAGGCGTCGTCGACCCCATCCGCTCTGGTGAAAGTATGTTCTCGACACGTTCCATAGTGACTACCGAGCCCGCGGTGCGCCAGGCCCGCCGATTCGAGGCGCGGACGTTCGTCCCTGCGCCACTCCCGTCACCAATTCATCCCCGACTTTGACACTGCCATTCAGTTCCTGGATCAACTCAGTGTAGGTGTGGTCCGTGATGCCCGTTTTGATCCTCACAGGTTGCAGAGTCTTGTCCGCGAGAAGCTTCCAAACCACTTGGCTGTCATTGGCTGCGGCGGGTTTTTCAGCGCCAGGTATGTTCGATCGCCCCGATGTTCCGGCCGGCGCCCCTGTCTTGGCGGAGGAAGAGTCAGCCTCGGCTCCAGCGATACCAAATTGTCGATAGAGAGCTTGGAGTTCCGCGGGAGTGAGATCCGGCTTATAACGGAGAGCAGCATTTGGGATCTTGATCGAGTCGGCACTCGTCGTCGCCACAGGGATTGTGACGTAGGCCGTCATTCCCGGAAAGAGCTTGCGGTCGGGATTATTGAAATTGATGACCGTGTCATAGGTCACGACATTCTGCACCACAGTCGAGTTCATCCTGACCTGCGAAACGGTGCCTTCGAATGACTCTCTGGGAAATGCGTCCACCTTGAAGCTGACCTTTTGACCTGGCCGCATTCCTCCTACGTCGGATTCATCCGTCTTCGCGTACACCTGCATCTTGGTCAGATCCTGTGCGATCGTGAAAAGAGTCGGAGCTTGGAGAGAAGCTGCAACCGTTTGCCCCACATCCACGTTCCGCGCGACCACAGTTCCGTCGATCGGCGCCCGGATAGTTGTGTAGTCAAGGTTTGTTTGTGCCACCCTCACCGCAGCCTGCTTCTGTTGGACTTGGGCCTTGGCCTGCTGCTCCTGCGCGACCGCGGCGGATACGAGCGCTGCGGAACTCTCTGCGTTAGCTTTCGCCAGATCCAGCACCTGTTGGCTGACAACGCCCTGTTTGGCCAGCCCAAGATTTCTCTCGTAGTCGGCCTTTGTTTGCACCTCTGCCGCCTTGGCTTTCAAGGTATTGGCGACGGCAGCTGCGACATTCGCTTTAGCGCTTTCTAGGTCCGCATTCGCTTGTGACAGTGTTCCTTCAAATAGAGCCGGAGCGATCTGCGCGATGATCTGGTCTTTCTTTACCTGTGAGTTGAAATCTACATAGAGTTTCGATATCTCGCCGGAGACCTGAGATCCGACCTGCACCGTGATCACCGCATTGATAGTGCCCGTGGCTTCCACGACCTGTTTGATCTGGCCCTTCTCCACTTGTGACGTGGCGTATGCGGTGGGCTCGTCCTGCTTGAACTTGTAAGCAGCAGCGATTGCGACGGCCACCGCGATGGCTATCACAGCAACAATTATCTTTTTCGAAGTACTCAATCCTGGACCTCTAGCTTAAATACAAGATCGCGATGGGCAGCAGTGTTTCTAATCGACACAAGGCTCACTTCCAACAGTTTATGCCTCGTGATTCCATTCTAATGTTCTCTTTAGGCCATGCGCTTGTTGCCTCCACGGCTGTCGGAACATACCGGAAAGCAATGCGATTGTATGCGAGAAACCTGAAGACAGCCTGAAACGAGCGTCGCCCGTTCAGACGGCGTTTTAAGTAAGTCTTAAGGTTGAATCCCTTAGAAATCAGGAGAACTTAAGACTGCCATGTCGCGTTGAAAGGGAGCATACAAACTTCATGCGCGGAATTCCGAACCGATTTGTCCAGTGCATCTCTTGTAAGATCGGCAAAGGTTGTCAGAAGGACTCTCTCTGTCATCGCTGTCGCATCCTTAGTCGGCCGAATCCAAACAAGAAGTTTGTGTGGACTGATCAATTTGATCAGCTTCTCGCGCGTACTTACCAGAGCTGCCGAAGCCGTGAAGAACTGTCTCGGGGACTCAATCAGATCCAACGGGTGACGGGTTTTACCCGTGTGGTCATCACGAGCAGGGCAGGCGCGTTAGGGCTTTCGTTCGTCAACAGGCGTAAATGGGAGGAGGCTGAATTATGTTACCTCCGAGAGAATGCGGGTACTGTAAGCCCTTCGGCGATCGCTCGCCGATTGAAACGCACGCACTATTCGGTGAAAGCCAAGGTTGCTCAACTGGGCCTGCAACTACGTGTCCGCGAAGGATACTCCCAAGATGACTTGCGCATTCTGTTGGGGGTCGGCGTGACGCGCGTACATCAGTGGATCAGCAAGGGTTGGTTGAAGGTTGAAGGGAACCGCATTACCGAGCATTCCATCAGGCAATTCTTGATCCATCATCCCGAAGAGTACAAGCTAAATAAAGTAGATGAAGCATGGTACAAGGGAACTCTTTTCCCGCTGTTTGGCAGGTCAACACATTTCAGGGCCGAGCTTGGCTTTACCGGGCAGCCGAATGTAGCTCCGCCGCCATCATCGCCCAGATTCTCTTGATCTGCTCAATCTCATCTTCTTGAGACTGAGTCCGCAGAGCCACGGTAGATGTCGCCTGTTGATAGGCACCTTTGCCTTTTTAAGCCTTTCTTAAGGTATGCCGATCTAGTGTCCAAACTGATTGCTAGTCATTCTTGGTGGAATTGTCTTAGTTCCCCCGCGAGGAAGAGGAGAAACGATCATGTATAGAAGGAGATTCACGATTCCCATCGTGCTCATAGTGCTGGCGCTAATGGCGTGCGCAATGGGGGCGGACAAGCCCTCGGGAACTTTAAAGGTTGTGAATAAGATCGCGGTGGAGGGTGCCGGGCGGTGGGACTACCTTATTGTTGACCCGCAAACGCGGCATCTTTTCATGTCCCGGGCGACTCATGTCTCCGTGCTAGACGCCGATTCAGGTGCAGTGATCGGCGACATTCCGGACACGCCGGGGGTCCACGGCATTACTCTGGCGCCAGATCTTGGAGTAGGTTTCATCAGTGCCGGCGGTGACGATAAGGTTGTGGTATTCGACCTGAAGACATTACAGGTTGTGACGAAGATCCCCGCGGGCGGCAATCCTGATTCCATGCTCTACGATGGTGCCACCAAGACTCTATTCGTTCAGGACGGTAAAGGTAATACGACAACTGTCATCGACGCAGCCGCGCGTAAAGTGGCGGCTACTATCCCCATGGCGGGCAGGCCAGAGTTCATCGTAGCTGATAACAAAGGAAATGCTTACGTGAACATTGAAGACAAGAGCTCGCTCTCTGTCCTCGACATCGCCGGGAAAAAAGTAAAAACGACGTGGAACCTGAAACCGTCTTGTGAGGAACCCACTGGTTTGGCCATTGATAATGCCAGCCGCACTCTGTTCTCGGCTTGTGCCAACAAGGTGCTGGCGGTTATCAACGCCGATTCAGGCAAGATCTTGCAGACTCTGCCCATCGGTGATGACACAGACGCCGTAGCCTATGACTCCGCCACCGGATACGTGTTTGCATCCAGTGGAGACGGGAACCTGTTCGTGTTCAAGAAGGGAGCCGGCGGAAAGTATCAACAAGTGCAAAAGATAGATGCTCCTCCGGGAGCCAAAACAATGGCTTTTGATGCCGGTAAGCATCGCATCTACTTGCCGACAGCGAAATTCAGCGGAAATCCTACCGGGCATCCACGCCCTGCAGTTGTTGCTGGCTCGATCTCCATCTACGTGATTGCAAGTAACTGACTTTTTCGAGAGTGGGTGGCGAGTAACACGGCTCGCCCACTCTCGACCTTTCCTTTCCCCGTCGGCTCCGCTTTCCCGCAAGATCCAAAGGCGCCTACTTCGGCAAAAAGCGAATCCAGGCTTCGGCCGCGCCTGCTTGGCAGAAGAAAAACTTAAAGCGAGTGTTAATAAAATATGAAGTCTTAAGGTTGCTTTAATGTTGCAGGGACTAGAACCGCTGCTATATGGCGGGAGATTCATCTTTATTGATTTGCTGTTCGGCCTAATTTACTGCGTTTGGTGCGTACGTAAGCGAAGCGACCTGAGGAGGTGCTTCACCATGCCGAAATCGTCCTTGCGACACCGTGTTCTCGCGTCTTTCCTTCTGATCATCTCGCTAACCTGCCTAAGTTACTCCCAAGTGGCTGGAGGCACCTTGCAAGGAACCGTCACAGATGCAAGTGGCGCGGTGATCCCGAATGCTCAGATCACAGTCAAGAACGTAGCCACCGGAGTGTCGCGAGACATCCACTCCAATGATGAAGGTGTGTATAGCGCCGCGAGTCTTGCGCCGGGCCTATATGTCATGACCATCAGTATGTCCGGCTTCGGCCCTCAGACACTCAAAAACATTAATGTGACAGTTGGTGCGGTCCAAGTGATCAACGTGAAGCTCACCGTTGGTCAGGCCGCGGAGAATATTGAAGTGTCTGCGGCGCCTGCCGCTATTGAGCTTGGCACATCAGAGATCAGCGGCGTGATCGGTGAGCGCCTCGTCAAAGAACTTCCCTTAAACGGAAGAGACTGGACACAACTCGCTACTCTCGAGCCTGGTGTCAGCGCCATCCGGACTGAGAACGCCCTCGGCAACCGCGTACAACAGGGCGAAGGCGCTCAGATGACGATCTCCGGGGGGCGGCCTTGGCAGAACAACTATCGTCTGGACGGCGTCAGTATCAATGACTACGCCAACGGCGCTCCTGGTAGCGCGCTCGGAGTGAACCTCGGAGTGGATGCTGTCCAGGAATTTTCAGTCTTGACCAGTGGCTATCCGGCAGAATACGGCCGCTCTTCAGGTGGGATCATTAATGCCGTGACCAAGTCTGGCAGTAACAAGATTCATGGCACCGGTTATGAGTTCCTTCGCAATAGCGCTCTTGATGCGCGTAATTTCTTTGACAAAGCGGCCAAAAAGCCCCCCTTCAAGCGGAACCAATTCGGTGGTTCTTTCGGCGCTCCCATCATCAAAGACAAGACATTTTTCTTCGTGGACTATGAAGGTATCCGACAGACGACCAACATAACCCAGGTATCGACCGTTCCGTCCGCCGCAGCGCGGGCAGGGAATCTTTCGACCGGCGCGATCGTGGTGGACCCAACGGTTCTAAAATTCACCAATGCATTCTTCCCTTTACCGAATGGCGGCCTGATCGGCCCAGGTGACACAGGAATATTTAGTTTTGCGGGGCCCCAGATCACATCTGAGAACTATGTCAGTAGCCGCGTCGATCATCATTTCAACGATAAAGATAGCGTCTTTGGCACCTATCTCTTTGACAGTGGTGCTACCTCTCAGCCGGACGAGATGAATAACAAATTATTCGGCTATTCCACTCGCCGGAATTTCGTCACTTTGGAAGAAGACCACGCATTCAGCACGACATTCCTTAATTCTTTCCGTTTCGGTTTTAATCGAGTCGTAGCCTTGGAAGGCCAAACCCCCGTCGCGATCAATCCAGCTGCTGCGGATGTTACGCTCGGTTTTACGCCCGGATTGCCAGCTGGCCAGGCCAATGTTCCCAGCCTTACCAGCTTCTCCGGGGGCCTAGGTGCATTCTCACAACACAACTATCATTTCAGTTCGATCCAAGAGCACGATGACGCGTCCATCGTGAGAGGCATCCACCAGATTAAGTTTGGGGGATCCATGGAGCGTATTGACGATAACTACTTTGCCGTAGCTGCCCCGAACGGGCAATTCAAGTTTGGTTCACTCGCTGGATATTTCCAGAATAAGCCGACGTCCTTCGTGGGCGTGATCCCCGGCAACCTTTCGGGGCGCTCCATCCGGCAATCGATCATCGCTGGATACATCCAGGATGACATCCGCTTCCGCCCGACTCTGACATTCAACATAGGCGTACGTTACGAAATGGCGACCGTCCCGACGGAAGTGAATGGCAAATTGGCCACGCTTCGCACCCCGACCGACACAACGCCACACCTCGGCGATCCATTTTTCAATAACCCCACCACAAAGAATTTCGAGCCTCGTATCGGTTTGAGTTGGGATCCCACGGGCAGCGGCAAGACGGCAGTCCGCGCCGGGTTCGGCATGTTTGACGTGCAGCCCTTGCCTTATCTGTTCGAACTGGTCACACAATTTACTGCGCCCTTCTTTCAGCAGGGCAACATTACGACTCTTCCCACCGGCTCCTTCCCCACTGGAGCATTCGCTTTGATCGCGGCCAATTCGAATACGCTGCGCTCGGCGTATGTTCAACCTGATCCGGGACGCAACTACGTGATGCACTGGAACCTCAACATCCAACATGAGCTCGCCCCGAAAGTCACCGCAATGGTCGCTTATGTCGGCTCAAGAGCTATCCACAACGCGTTGCCGTTCGAGGATATTGACGCGGTAATTCCGACGCTGACTCCCCAGGGCTATGTGTATCCTTCGCCTTCAGGCTCCGGCACAAAGTTGAATCCCAATTTTGGCAGGATCGGTGCCGTGATCTGGGGCGGCAATTCCCATTACCATGCCCTCGAGACAAAGATTGCCCTGCACTCCATCCACGGCTTCCAGGTACAAGGCGCCTACACATGGAGTAAGAGCATTGACAATGGTTCGACCTCAGTGGGAACGGACGCATTCAGCAACGCACTGAACAACCCTCAGTCATTCAATTTTTCACTAAATGAAGGTTTGTCCGACTTCGATGTCCGCCACAACCTGTTGATCCACTACACGTGGACTCTTGGCCCGACCGGCGGCGACGCTCAGCACAACGGGTTCGCTTCGGCATTCGTTCACGGCTGGGAGATTGGTGGTATTTTGCAGGCGAGCAGCGGAATCCCATTCAACGTGCTTCTCGGTGGCGATCCTCTTGGGCAAAAGACATCAAATTTGAGTGCGCTGCCTGATCGTCTCTCGGGGCCTGATTGCGATACCTTGACCAACCCCGGCAATGTCACCAATTACATCAAGATCCAATGTTTCGCGTATCCGGTGCCGAATGTTCGGCGCGGTACGCTAGGTCGCAATGCTCTGATCGGGCCGGGAGTCTTGAACTTTGACAGTTCATTGATCAAGAACACTTACATCGGCGAAAGATTCAACCTGCAATTCCGTGTTGAAGGATTCAATGTATTGAACCGCCCCAACTTTGCTCCGCCGACTGCGAACAACACGATCTTCGATAACTCGCATACCACCCAGCCGGGAGTTCCCGGAGCTGGTTTGATAACGTCCACCTCCACCACGAATCGTCAGATTCAGTTCGGTCTGAAGCTGATTTTCTGATCTTGTGTTGGAGGTTTCACCGCATCATGGCCGGCAGATGTCTGCCGGCCATCTTTGCTTCAGAGGGAGCCATATGAAAAGAAAGCTCGCACTAACGGGAATCGTTGTCGCATTGATGTGCAGCCTGTATGCACAAAGTGCCCCGCCGTCTAAGAAAATTTACGCTCAGAAGCTCGTGGATGATCTGTTTGCCAAACGCCAAGACCTTGTCAGTATGGGAATCCATGTGACGCCACCGGGCCAGCCTGACAACGTCATCATTGCTTCCAATGTGCCTACAAAGGTTGGAAAGAAGTCTAGCGACGAAGACATGGACGTGATGCGCACCGGTAAGCCCGACATAAAGTTGAAGAGTGAAGGTGTCTATGACATCGTGCTTCCCATCTACGAAGCGTCTGGCAAGACCATCGGCATCATCGGCATGAACCTCCGCTGCCAAAAAGGGGAAGGAGAATCTGTGGCAGTCAAGCGGGCTCGCCAGATCGTGGACGGCTTGAAGAAGAAGACTCCAAGCTTGGGAAAACTGTTCGAAGCAGTTCCCTAAGCTTCAGCCAAAATTAATCTTCCCTGTGTGATAACCATTCCTGACCTAGGTCGAGGCCTTTAAGACTGGAGTTCGTCTGCGCATGAGATTGAACCGAGTGGCTATTCTTTTTACCGTGGTGCTCTCCATTACAGGAGCCGTAGCGCAAAACCCAAAGCCGGCTCCGAAAAACCGTCCCACGAGTTCTATCAAGCATGTTTTACTGTTGGGAATCGACGGCTTCCACGCACTTGACCTAGAAAACTACGTTGCGTCACATCCACAATCGGAGTTGGCGCAACTGAAACGCTCGTCGCTTACGTACACTGACGCGCATACCGCAAAACCTTCCGATTCTTTCCCTGGCATCGTCTCCATGGTCACTGGCGGCACGCCCTTCGCGACGGGCGTGTACTTTGAATCGAGTTATGACCGCGCACTTTCGCCCGCAGGATCTAAATGCGCTACGGTTGGCACGGAGCTTCTTCTCGATGAGAGCATTGACATCAATCCAGATGCGGTCGATGGCGGCGGAGGGATCAGCCCGGACAAGGTGCCGTTGGATCCGAAGCACGGCTGCTCACCCGTGTTTCCGCATGACCTCTTACGAGTGAATACTATTTTTGAGGTCATCAAGGCCGCCGGTATGCGGACAGCATGGGCTGACAAGCAACCCGGCTATGAGATCGTCAATGGGCCTTCGGGCAAGGGCGTAGACGATCTTTTCACGCCGGAATTGCACTTCAACGCGTCCTCGAAGAGTCTGGAAAAGATCAAAGCGTTTGATGACCTACGGCTCAAAGCGGTCTTGAATGAGATCGCTGGTCAGGACCAAAAGGGGACGAAGGTCGCTGTTCCTGCGATCCTTGGCATGACCTTCCAGGCTGTGACCGTGGGGCAAAAACTAAAATCGGGTATGGGTTACGCGGATATTGCAGGCACTCCGAGTGCGCCCCTTCTCGAAGCAATGGACTATACAGACGCGTCCATTGGGAAGATCATCGCCGCTTTGCGCGAGCAGAAGCTCATGACCTCCACTGCCATCATTCTTATGGCTAAGCACGGCCAATCCCCGATCGATATAACAAAGAGACAGATCGTCGATGAGAAGCTGATCCCCAGCATCATCAATGGGGTCCAAGATGGACTGCTCGGCCAGTCCACTGCAGATGACATAGTCTTCATATGGCTTAAGGACGCCACAAGAACACCCGCTGTGGTGGCTGCCCTGAAAGCGCGTGAAAAAGAAGCTCGCATCAGAAAGATCGTCTACGGCAGAGAATTGCAATTGTGGTTTCCGGACGCTGCAAGGGATTCCCGCGCGCCTGATCTGGTCGTCGAGCCCGAATTCGGCGTAATCTATGCCAAGCCCAATGGTCCGGGTATTGCTGAGCACGGTGGCTTCCTCGATGAAGACACCCATATTCCACTCATGGTCGCGCTCCCGGGTAGGTCGCCTGAAGAGATCCATGCGGCTGTAGCCACTGCTCAGATCGCTCCCACTATCTTGCGATTGCTCGGGCTCGATCCAAATCAACTAAAGGCAGTGCAGATTGAAAAAACGCAAGTCCTGCCCGGGTTGCAAAAACCCTGATCGAATTGATTGTGACTGAGAAGAAAATGACAGATGAAAAGAACCAACTCGGGATAAGCCGCAGGGCGATGCTGCAGACAATGGCCGCCGCTACTGCGACCGCGGCGCTGCCTTTCTCTGCAGCCGCAATGACGATCCAAGAGCCTTCCTCAAAAACCAAAGTCAGCTTGGACAACAGCGCGATCACGGCTCACTTGGCAGAATACATGGCTGGCGCCGGAGACCGCGACTTGCCAGATGAGGCAAAGGAAAAGACGAAGCATCATATTCTCGACACCATTGCCGCCATGATCTCCGGAGCAGATCTGCCTCCGGCGAAAGTGGCTCAGAAGTTTGCCGCCACTCACTCCGGCGAAAAAACGGCCACTATCGTCGGCACCAAGCTGTTGTGCGGTCCGATGGAAGCAGCCCTTGCCAACGGCATGATGGCTCATTCGGACGAGACTGACGATTCCCATGCACCTTCCCATAGCCATCCTGGTTGCTCGATAATCTCGGCGACGCTCGCTGCAGGCGAGGAATTTGGCATCTCTGGCAATCGTTTCCTGCGGGCTGTATCTCTGGGCTACGACATTGGGACCCGAGTCACGATGACCCTGGGTGGGCTTCCGTTCCAGATGCAAACCCATCGAAGCGCCCACAACATCGCCGGCAACTTCGGCTCCGCTGCCGCTGCCGGTTGCGCTGCAGCTCTGAACACGCAGCAGATGCGGTTCATCCTGGACTACTCAGCTCAGCAAGCCTCCGGAATAGCCGCGTGGCAAAGAGATACTGAGCACGTGGAAAAGTCATTTGTATTTGGAGGAGCGCCTGCGCGGAACGGGGTGACTTCGGCCATATTGATTCACTTGGGTGCAACAGGCGTCTTGGACATTTTGTCCGGGCCCGACAATTTCCTACAGGCTTTCGCTCCCAATGCCGATCCCAATGTGCTCATTGAGAAACTGGGCGAGCGGTTTGAAGTGACCCGAACCAACATCAAGAAGTGGACCGTCGGCTCGCCTATCCAAGCTCCGCTGGATGCTTTGCAAGCCCTGATGCAGAAGCATCATCTTAAGGCTGACCAGATCCAAAAGGTCAATGTGCGTGTGGCGGCTAGTGAGGCAAAGACGGTCAACAATCGGGAGATGGCAAACATATCGCTTCAGCACATGATTGCTGTGATGCTAGTGGATGGCACAGTCACGTTTCAAATGGCGCACAACGAAGAGCGCATGAAAGATCCCGCAGTCTTGCAACAAAAGGCTAAAGTCCTGTTGATACCAGACGAGGAACTGGAAAAGTTGTATCCGAAAAGAGTGACCGTCGTGGAAGTGGTCCTTAACGACGGCAGCAAGCTTGAACAGCGGGTGGATGCGGTCAAGGGGACGGCTGAGAATCCTATGTCCAGGGAAGAGATCATCGTAAAGGCCCAGGATCTCATTGAGCCCTTTTTCGGAGCTCCACAAACACACAGGCTGATCGATTCGATCATCAATCTCGAAAGGGTGACTGACGTTCGGAACTTGCGGCCCTTGCTTCAGCGGTGATTTATCGGCAAATTGTGCGGATGTTAGAGTCATAGCAATGCGAGTCTTGGTCATAGAAGACGAGAAACGCCTTGCGGAGAACGTTGCCCGCAGCCTCAGGGAGAACACGTCCTGCGCGGTCGACGTCGCTTTTGATGGGGAAGAAGGACTGTTCCTGGCTGAATCCAGTCCCTACGATCTCATCGTGCTGGATCTGATGCTGCCAAAAGTCAGTGGCTTGGATCTTTTGTGCGAATACCGCAAGAACGGCCACAAGACCCCCGTTCTGATCCTGACGGCGCGGGACGAAAAAGATTCTGTCGTGGCATTGCTCAACGCCGGGGCTGACGACTATCTTGCTAAGCCGTTTGACCTCGGCGAACTCCTTGCGCGCAGTAAGGCGCTGATCCGACGCGGTAAGGGTGAACACTCGCCGCTCATCGTCATCGACGACCTTGAGCTGGATAGTGTAGGGCGGCGGGTGCGTCGCGCGGGAGAATCTCTTGTCCTCACTCCGATGGAATATCGCGTGCTCGAATATCTGGCCCATCGTCCCGGCGCGGTCGTCTCAAAAAGTGAATTGCTCGAGCATCTCTACGACTACAATTGGGAGAAATTCAGCAATGTGATCGAGGTTTACATTTCTGGCTTGCGCAGAAAGATCGATGAGAACTCAGCCGTAAAACTCATCCGCACGTTTCGCGGTCAGGGATACTCTCTGCAGGGCAGTGAATCCAAAGACCGCAGTCGGGGGTCGAAGTGAAAAAACTTTCACTTACTCGAAGGCTGATCATCACGCTCATCGCGTCTCAACTCATCCTTGCCCTGGGTTTGACTATTGTTGCCATTGCCTACACCCGATATCACCTCCAGTCCGCTTTCGATGTGAACTTGGAGGGGCGGGCCCTTAGTGTTGCTGCACTGGTCTACTACCCTGACAACAAAGATCCCGGGCTGATGTTCGATGCTACCAAGGTGCCACCATCGTCGCATGTGATTCACAAAGACATCTATTTGGTCCGCAGTGATCGCGGGGGATTCGAGGTTCATAAGGAAGGCTATGATCCCGCCATCTTCAATAACATGCCGTCAAAAGGAAGATTCTGGGACTTTGAGGTCGATGGTGAGCCCTATCGCGCCATCATCCTCCGTGACGTACCTGTACTCGACACCGAGTCAGGAATTCCGCCACCTCTACCAAAACTCACCGTTGTGTATGCGGCTCCGACTATGGACATACCTCAGGGTCTCGGGGCTCTAGCTGCATCCATCGGTGGCGCTAGCCTGCTCGTACTTTTGCCCACCATCCTGCTTGGAAGTTGGAGTCTTCGTCGTAGGCTTCTGCCTTTGCGGGAACTAGCGGGGCAAGCTCGTGGCGTCTCGGTGAGGAATTGGGATTTCAAGCCCGCGCCCGACGCTAGGCAACTTGCCGAACTTGAGCCACTCATAGCCGCCATTGAAACGGTACTGGACGGTCTGAGGCGAGCATTCACTCGGCAGCGGGAATTCATCGGAGACGCGGCGCACGAACTCAAAACAGCTCACGCCATCCTCAAGTCGAGCCTGCAGTTGACACTGAATCGAACCCGCACTCCAGAAGAATACAAAGCCGCCCTAGCAGAGCTCAGTGAGGATAGCGATCGTCTTGAAGACTTGTTGAATCGCATGCTGCGCCTGGCACGAGTGGAGCAATGGGCCGCAGACGGTATTCACCGGGCATTGGAGATGACGGACATTGCCTATACCTGCGAGATGGCAGTTGCACGCATCAGCGCCCTCGCGAACGAAAAAAACGTGAATGTGACCTTCACTAGTGACAATACCGCGCAACTGCACGCGGATTCAGCTGACTTGGAACTGATATGGATCAATCTCCTGGAGAACGCCGTTCAGCATAGTAATCCCGGCTCTGAGGTGGGTATCCATTTGCAGGTACTTGAGTCTGACGCCCATGTGGTGGT
>Ga0134125_10004529_pt1 | contig 15877 bp, 15 predicted proteins | sample KB31751_FD_96464 | JGI IMG/M metagenome (GOLD analysis project Ga0134125, IMG submission 96464) | Terrestrial soil microbial communities with excess Nitrogen fertilizer from Kellogg Biological Station, Michigan, USA - KB3-175-1 | ecosystem: Environmental > Terrestrial > Soil > Unclassified ... | reverse complement strand
CGCTAAATATCCAAACACGCTGATTCACACGTCGGGGCCGTTTGTCGGGTTGCCGGACGGGCAGATGGGCAACAGCGAAGTGGGCCATATGAACATGGGTGCCGGGCGCATCATTTATATGGACGTGACGCGCATCGACCTGATGATCAGCTCGGGCGAGTTTTTCGTGAATCCGGTGCTGCTGAACGCCGTTAAAAAGGCGGAGGGCCACCGGCTGCATCTGATCGGGCTGCTTAGCGACGGCGGCGTCCATGCGCAGATGACTCATCTTTTCGCGCTGCTCGAATTGGCGCGGCGGCATGGGCTGCACGACGTTTTCATTCACTGTTTTATGGATGGGCGGGACACGCCGCCCGAAAGCGGCGCCGGTTATGTGGAGCAATTAGAGAGGAAGCTGCAGGAAATCGGGATTGGCACGATTGCTTCGGTTTCGGGCCGGTATTATGCGATGGACCGCGATAAGCGTTGGGACCGCATTGAGCGAGCTTTCGGAGCGATGGTGCTTGGGAACGGGCACAAGGCCACCAATGCAGCGGAGGCGGTGCGGCAATCGTATGAGCGCGGCGTAACCGATGAATTTATCGAGCCAGTGACGATTGTCAACAATCGTCAGGAACCGGTGGGCTTGATTCGCGAAAACGACAGCATCATCATGTACAACTATCGTGCGGACCGCGCGCGCGAGATCACGACGGCGCTGACAGATATGAAGCTGGAGCAGCCATCACGTTCGCTTGTCCCCAAGGGTCTGACGTACACGATGATGACGCAGTACGATAAGACATTTTCACTGCCGTATGTGCTGCCGCCGGAGCATCCGGACAATATCCTCGCGAACGTGATGGCGCAGGCGCAATGGAAAAATCTGCGAGTGGCGGAAACGGAAAAATACGCTCACGTCACTTACTTCTTTAATGGCGGCAATGAGAAGCCATATGGCGGGGAAGAGCGGGAGTTGGTGCCGTCGCCAAAAGTCGCCACATACGATCTGAAGCCGGAGATGAGCGCAGCCGGCATTACCGAAACAGTGGTGAAAGCTATTGAGCGCGGCGGATTCGAAGTTGTTGTGATGAACTTCGCCAATGCGGATATGGTGGGGCATTCCGGAAAGATGGAGCCCACGGTGGAAGCATGCCAGGCGGTGGATGCCGGACTAGGCGAGATCTATAAGGCGCTGAAGCGCGCCGGGGGAAGCTGGATTGTGACCGCCGACCACGGCAATGCCGAGACCATGATCGACCCGATTACCAAAGGTCCGCACACGTATCACACGACGAACCCGGTGCCGTTCATCGTGATGACGGAAGAGAAGATTAAGCTTCGTCCGACCGGCGCTCTGAAAGATGTGGCGCCCACGATATTGGGAATGATGGGAGAAGCTAAGCCCAAGCAGATGGTGGGTGAGGATTTGCGGGTGAAGGCGTAAGAAGTAAAGCGGAGGAGCCGTCCTGCTCGTCGGGCGGCTGGGTTTCGAGTTGTATGGTGTAGTAGAACGTCACTACGCCCATTGCTAAGACGACCACGATCATCAGGGCGAGCCACTTGGCGCTACGCGAGTTCCAGATGGATTCGCCTGCTCCCAACGAAGCGGTAAACGCGACAAATATTGCGGCGAGGCCGAGGCCCAGACCGGCTTTCCAGCCCCAGGGCATGGCGTCGAGCACGGCTTGGCCTCCGATTTCGGACCATGCGGTGAAAATCGCGAGAATTGCCACGAGAAACTCGCTCAGGAAAACAATTCTCAAGTATCGCGGCGTCATTAGCCTTGCAGTTGCACCAATTCCGGTTGTTCGGTGAAGAAGCCGGCCTCTTCCTGCGAATCTTCGAGATTCAGAAATCGCAAATCGAGCAAACGGCTCGGCTCGATATTTCCCATCGCCGAAAGCAGCGTTTCTTTTAAGTGGGGATAATTGCGTTCCAATTCACTAAACATATCGCGGAATGTACGCCGCACCGTGCCCGTTTTCTGAGAGCAGCCGCAGGGCACAACCGGAGCTTCGAGTCTTTTCGCGAAAGCGGTTGTCAGGTCCTCGGTTACTAAGACGAGCGGGCGAATGAGGCGGAACTCGCGTTTGCGGGAGTAGGTGACCGGGGGCAAAGCGCTCAGCCGGCCGGTGAACATAGCATTGCGCAGAAACGCTTCGCAGAAATCGTCGGCGGTGTGACCGAAAGCGATGACGTTCGCTCCGAGCTTGCGGACAGCATCGTAAACAGCGCGGCGGCGGAAGCGGCTGCAAACATCGCAGCCATGATCGGGCTGATCTTCGAGCAAGCGGAGCGAAGCCTGGTCCTCGACATAGGTCCACGCAATGCCTCGATTCGCGAGATAATCGCGAAAAGGGTGGACCGGGGCAAGAAATTTTCCTTGCTCGATGGTAAACGCGGAGACAGAAAAGTGGACAGGCGCGCGTTTTTGCAAACGCACCAGAGCTTCAAGAAGCGTGACGGAATCCTTGCCGCCGGAGAGGCCGACCGCGACGCGGTCACCATCGCGAATCATGCGATAGCGGCCGATGGCCTCGCCCACTTTACGCAATACTGTTTTTTCCAGCTCCACTCTGTATCAGGATAACGGAAGGGAAGAAACGTCCATGCGTATCTTCATCATTTTGGGATTGATGGGCCTGCTTTCGCCGGCGGCGCGGAGCCAGGCACCAGCGCAGCAAGGCGCTGCCAGGCAAGCGCCGGCAATCGCGGAAGGCAAAGTATTCAACGCCGCAACCGGAGAGCCGGTAGTCCACGCGCGGGTAGTACTTCGTCCGAGGCTGGACGTATCTAACCCGGAGAACGCTCCCGCCGGCTTCAGCATGGAAACCGACGACAGCGGAAGTTATCATTTTGAGAAGCTTGAGCCAGGCAAATACCAGATCAACGTAAGCAAGGCGGGATTTCTGCGCGCGAGTTATGGCGCAAAGCGCGTGAGCGGACCGGGCATTCCGGTGACATTGGCGGCGGGCCAGACCACGAGCAAGTTGGACGTAAAACTCTATCCGGCGGCGACGATTTCAGGAGTTGTTACGGACGATCATGGAGAGCCGGTTAGCGGCTATGTTCAGTTGGTCCGGCGAATGTGGATGGGCGGCAAACAGACGCTCGCGCCGGAAGGTGGGGCGATGCCGGACAATAGAGGGCATTTTGCTATAACGGGGGTCGCGCCCGGCCGGTATTTCCTTCGAGCCAATCCCCAGCAATTTTCAAGTCCGAGGCAGCCGGTCGAAGTTGACCGGCAGGGTAATCGTGTAAACGCTCACCCGGTGACAACGTATTTGGGCGATACGACAAGCGAAGGAAGCGCAACCTCCATTCAGATCCTTGCCGGCCAGCAGATGGAGGGCGCCGACATACGCATCCGGCGGGAGCCCACGTTTCATATCGAGGGGCGGATTGTATCGGTTCCACCCGGCGACTCTCCGCTAAATTACACAACCTATTTGATGGTTCAGCAAGGATTTGGTCTGGTCAGCGGATTTGGAGGCCGCACTAAGAAAGATGGCAAGTTTGAAATCGATAATGTACAGCCCGGATCGTACGTGGTGATGATCAGCAAAATGAGCGGCGAAAGAACTTCTGTAAATATTCCGGTTGATATTTCGAACAGCGATATCGAAAATCTGGAGGTCACGATTCCGCCGCCATTCGATTTGAACGGGAAAGTTACGGTTGAAGGGCATCCTGAGGCCGATCTGACGGGGACAGAGATTATGCTCAGAACGAATCTTTTTATTGGAGGATCGGAAGGCGTCGCAGCCGCCGATGGCTCGTTCACCCTCCATAATCTTTCGGCAACACACTATGACATTAATATGAGAACCTCGGGTCAACCGTCGTTCGTAAAGTCGATCCGGCTTGGCGATCGAGAAGCACCGGAACAATCGATTGATCTGACGAACGGAGCGGGTGATTTAACAGTTGTTCTGAGTTATTCGCCGGCGAAAGTGCAAGGGACCGTGATGCGCACGGATTCCGGATCCCAGACCGCAGTTCCGGCGAGCGCGATCAATGTCGTTCTTGTTCCGGACAAACGAACGGACGATTTTTTCGGAGGTTTGAAGTATGCCTCAACCGACGGCCAGGGAAAATTTACGTTTAACGCCGTTCCGCCCGGCAAATATAAGGCATTTGCGGCGGATGGAATCGATTCTCAGCAGTGGGCCGATCCGGACGTGGCGGCAGCATTCGATTCGTACGGAGAAGCGCTCGATTTGAAAGAAGGCGATTCGAAGCAGGTTGAGTTGAAGTTGATTACGGCAGAAGAAGCGGCGCAGGTAATGAACAGGTTGGGATTATAGGCGTGATGGTTGATGAGAAAACCGCTCCCTCGCGGTCGCGGCTCGGAAACGATCCTGCCCGCCGGGTTGCCTATGATGTGCTGGTGCAAGTGGCCGGTGGCGGGTTTGCCACCGATCTACTGCTCGAACGATCTGCGGGGATGGATCCGCGAGATGCGGGCCTCGCGTCACAACTCGTCTTCGGGTGCCTGCGCTTTCAAGGGCAACTGGATTATTTGATCTCTTTCTATTCCGGCCGCAAATTGGAGCAGGTTGAAAACGCGGTTCGGATTCTGCTGCGGCTGGGAATATTTCAACTGCGCTATCTGGATCGGGTGCCCGCTCATGCGGCGGTGCACGAGACAGTAGAGCTGGCAAAAGCGCACCGGAGGGCGGCTGCGGGATTTGTGAATGCGGTTCTACGGAAAGTAAGACGCGCTCCCGTGCGCTGGCCCGACCTGGCGACAGAGCTTTCGTGTCCCGGGTGGCTGCTGGAACGATGGACGAAACATTTCGGGGCAAAGGCTGCGGCCGGTATCGCGAGGGCAGCGCTCGAAGAGCCAAAGAAATACATCCGCCTGATGGCGACACAGGCGCGACCGGAAGGCCTGGAATTGAAAGCAGCGGAAATTCCGGGCTCGTTTGAAGTGATATCCGGCGATACGCGCCAGTGGCGGCTGCAGGATATTGGGGCGCAGTCAATTGTCCCTCTTTTGGAATTGCAGGCGGGCGATACATTTCTCGATTTATGCGCGGCTCCGGGAAACAAAACCGCGCAAGCGCTGGAGACCGCAATTCAGGCGGTTGCCTGCGATAGCAGTTTCAAGCGACTAGCGCAGATGGATAAGGCTTGTCCACGCGTGGTGCTGGATGCTGCGCGGGAGCTTCCGTTCCGGACGCGGTTCGACAAAATACTAGTGGATGCGCCTTGTTCGGGTACAGGAACTCTTTCCCGCAACCCGGAAATCAAATGGCGCGTCTCTTCGCAAGACTTCGAACGATTTAAAGAGCGGCAAGTGCGGATACTTGGCAGGGCGGTGGCGCAGTTACGGCCGGGCGGCAGGCTGGTTTACGCCACTTGTTCGCTAGAATCGGAGGAGAATGAGCAGGTGGTCCGGCAGGTATTGGCGGCCTGCCGGGAAGCAAGATTGTCGGGAGAAAAATGGCGATTACCGCCGGAACGTCCAGGTGATGGATTCTACGCTGCCGTGATAACATCAAGCGATCAGGCAAGTAACGGGTAAAGGGCATCACCGCGAGGGTTCGGGGGATTGCGGCGAGTCGTTAAAGTAGTTACGTGGTCCACATTGTCCCATCGATTCTAGCGGCTGACTTTACGCGCCTGGGAGACCAGGTACGCGCAGTAGAGCGTGCCGGCGCCCAAATGATTCATGTTGACATCATGGACGGGCATTTTGTGCCCAACCTCACTATGGGTCCGCCGATCACGGAATCGCTCCGCAGAGCCACTAATATTAAGCTCGACCACCATTTGATGATCGAGGACCCGGACACCTACGCGCCGGCGTTCATCAAGGCGGGAGCGACGTCGGTGAGTGTCCATTATGAAGCCTGCCGGAACCTGAACCGGACTTTAAACATGATTCGGGACGAGGGAGCGCTGGCGGGCGTGGTAATTAATCCGCACACGATTGTCGATCTGCTTGAAGATGTGCTCGACGTGGTGGATTATGTATTGATAATGAGCGTCAACCCGGGGTTCGGCGGCCAAAGCTTTATTCCACGCTCGGTTGAAAAAGTTCGTCAGTTGGAGAGGCGGCGGCGTGAACGAAACCTCACGTTTGCCATTGAGATAGACGGCGGAATCACTCTCGAAAATGTTGGGGACGTGGTGAAAGAGGGCGTGAACTGGGTTGTCGTGGGATCATCTGTATTTCATCACCCTGACCCGGGGGCTGCATATCAGGAGTTGCAGCGAAAAGCAGAGGAATCGCTATTGGTCAAAATTTAATGAAGAAAATCGTGATTTCAAAAGAATTTTCGAAACGGGCACTCATAGCGGCCGCAATGATGGGCATGCTGTCGGCCTGTATCCATAAGAAGTACGAGAACCCGATCACGAAGAACACGCAACAACCGGACAAGGTGCTGTTCGACAAAGCGATGGGCGATATCGAACACGGGCGATATGAAGTAGCCCGCATCGAATTGAACACGCTTATGAATACATATGAGTCGAGCGAGTACCTGGCAAAGGCAAAGCTGGCGCTGGCGGATAGCTGGTTCCGCGAAGGCGGAGCAAACGGCATGGCGCAGGCGGAAGCCGAGTACAAAGACTTCGAGCTTTTCTATCCGACGATGGAAGAGTCGGCCGAAGCTCAGTACAAAATCTGCATGATTCATTACAGGCAGATGGAAAAGGCGGATCGTGACCCGAGCCAGGCAGTACGCGCGGAGGACGAATGCCGCAATCTGCTGATTCAATACCCGAACAGCAAGCATGCGCCGCAAGCTACGCAACTGCTGCGAAACATTCAGGAAGTGCTGGGCGGGCACGAATTCGATATCGGCACGTTTTATTTCTCGCGCGGAGCGAATCCGGCGGCGGCAAACCGGCTGAGCTATCTGGCCGATGAATATCCGTTGTATAGCGGAACCGATGAAGCTTTGTGGGAAGCCGGCAAATCGTATCTGAACATGGGCCCGCGATTCCGGCAAAATGCGGCCGATGCGTTCAGCCGCATCGTTCGTGAATATCCGCTGAGCCTGCGCGCAGATGAGGCCAAGACAGAATTGCAGGATTTGGAAGTTCCGATTCCGGAGGCCGACCGCGCTGCTTACGACCGCGAAAAGTACGATTTGGAAAATTACAAAGGTCCTTCGATGTTCCGAAAATCGGCTGGGTTCCTGTTGAGTTCACCCGACGTGACGCACGCCGCGCGAACAGGGCAACCAACGATGAAGGACGCCGCGTTTCCGATTCCGGCCAGCGTTCCGAAAGCGAACACCGAGGAGGCAAATACCAATGCTAACGGCGCCGGCGGCACAACGGACGTTCAGGGCGCAGTGGTTCAAAACTCAACTCAACTAGAGCAAGGCAAAGATGCGCGTCAAACGGTGAAACCCGTGAATAATCCGGCAGTGAACGCGGCGATGCCGTCGAATCACGACGCAGAACTGAAGGCGATGCGTGACCGCGCAATCAAGCAATCGAAGAAGCGCAAGAAGAAAGAGAAACCCAAGAAATCGGCGCCAGTTGAGGAGAAATCTTCCGCGCCTGCCGACTCGCAACCGGCTGCAACGCAGCCACAAAGCACACAGCAGACTCAATGAAACGGATTCTGCTGGCAGACGATAGTCAACAGGCGTTGCGACTGGGCGAGCGCCTTCTCGCGGGCCAAGGAATTGAAGTCGTCAGCGTAACCGACGGCGCCACCGCGCTGCGGCGGTTGAGCGATGTGGACCCGGACCTGCTCATTACCGACGTCTATTTGCCGGCGAAGAACGGTTTTGAACTGGCGCGATATATCAAGGCCCAGCCGGAATGGAAGCACGTGCGCGTGGTATTCGCGGCGGGAATAACGGACGAATTCGACGAGCAGGACGCGAAGAATGCCGGGGCAGAAGCAATTCTTCGGAAGCCGTTTGAAGCATCGGCGCTGATGGGCGTGGTGCAGTCGCTGCTGGAACAGGCAGAGGCAAACCGGGCAAAACGATCCGGTTCGGAATCAGGTATTGACCGCAACATGATTCGCGCAGCGGTAACGCTGGCGATTGAAAGCGCAATTCCGGTTTTAATTGAAGAACTAACCGACCGCGTAATGGTGGCGGTTCGCCAGAGCAATATAAAGACGGCGCCGGCCCCGGTGGTGAAGCCGGAAAAAGGACCCGAAGCGGAAAAGCAGGCCAGTTCAATGGGCGAGGCAGAGGCCGCATCGAAAAACTAGGTCGCTTACGCTTCCGGCTCCGTTTCGGCATTCTCATCAAAATAAGGATTACTGAAACATGCCTGAAAACACATTTGACGTCGTATCCAAGATTGACTTGAATGAGGTATCGAACGCCGTGCAGCAGGCGTCGAAAGAAGTCCACACGCGGTACGACCTAAAAGACTCGAAATCGAGCATCGAGCTAAACGAAAAAGAAAACAAAATTCTGCTCGCAAGCGGCGACGAGTACAAGTTGAAGTCGGTGACGGAAATCCTCGGCCAGAAACTGGTGAAAAGAGGCGTTCCGCTGAGAGGTCTCCAGTATGGAACGATAACGCCCGCCACTCATGGGAGCGTGCGGCAGGAGATTACGCTCCAGCAGGGCATCTCGACCGAAAAAGCCAAAGAAATCATCAAGGTTGTCAAAGACAGCAAGCTAAAGGTGCAAGCCTCCATACAGAGCGACATGGTACGCATAAGCGGCAAAGACCGGGATACTTTACAGCAAGCGATCGCGCTGCTGCGCGGAAAAGATTTCGGCATCGAATTGCAGTTCACCAATTACCGGAGCAATTAGCCGCCCGATGCCGCGACGCATTGAGACGCTGTTCATTCAGGGACCAGCCGGAAGGCTCGAATCGATTATTGAGGAACCCGAAGAACAGGAACCAGTAGAAGCCGCGCTGGTCTGCCATCCGCATCCGCAGCATGGCGGGACCATGCACAACAAAGTGGTACACCGGCTAGCTCGCGGGCTGCGCCGGGCAGGATGTGTCGTATTGAGATTCAATTACCGCGGAGTGAATCTTAGCGAAGGCGCTTACGGACACATGAAGGGAGAAGTGGAAGACGCGAGGGCGGCGCTGGCGGAACTACGCTCGCGCTATCCGCGGTTACCGGTATTGCTGGGCGGCTTTTCGTTCGGATCGCGCGTGGTGCTTCATGTAGCGGCATCGGACGATAATATCAGCCGCGCTATCGCCGTAGGATTTCCGACAAAGTACCCTAATAGCGATTTTGTGCGGGAAATTCGCGCGCCGAAATTCTTCATTCAGAGCACGCGTGACGCGTTCGGCCCGCGCGAAGAATTGCAGGCGTTTTTCGATTCCCTGCCCGAACCCAAGCAGTTGTCGTGGATTGAAGCATCGGACCACTTTTTTCGTGACGGCCTGGACGCGTATGAAGCGGAAGTGTTGAGAGTGGGGAATTTACGGTAAAGCGGCGTCACACCGGAATGCCGGCTTTGCGGAATACGGCTTCCGATTTTTCCAAGCCGAGCTTCGCCGCTTGTTCCGGTGTCATTTTGTTCAGGCCGCGCCCGAAGACTTCCACGCTGAGCGCATCGGTGTAGCCGATTTTCCGCAGGGCATGCAGGAAGCCAACAAGATCGATAATTCCCTCCCCCGGCAATAGTCGCTGATTATCGCGAATCTGCTCGGGAGGAAGGTTGGGCGCATCGTTGAAATGGACATGCACGATACGATCGCGGCCGGCGTGGATAATGTCTTCGGTGGTGGCTCCGGCGTGGTGCCAGTGCCATACATCGAGTAGAAGGCCGACATTGGGACCGCATTCTTTCGCGAATTCCAGCATATCGTTCATGCGCCAGATGAACTCGTAGCGGAATTTTTTGCGGAATTCCAGGGGCCCAAGAAATTCAAGCCCTAAACGAACATTCGATTTCGCAAGAATTCGGGCGCATTCGGTGAAGCGCTGCTTATAGATTTTTCGTAATTCGGCCTTCGGCGTGTCGCTCGATGACATGATGTAGGTGACCATGCGCGGGCAATCGATGGCCGCTGCGAATTCGGCGGTGGGCGCAAGTTTCGGGAGCGATGCTTCGAAGGCGGCATCGTCTTTTCGAAATTCGACCGGAAAGTCGACCACCGCAGGCCGCACCTTTAAGCTCTGTAGCAAAGAACGCGTCGCCGCCACACCTTCCTGCATAGCGGCGGCGACCATCACGTCAACGCCCGGGAAGCCGACTTTGGCGGCCAGCTTCGCGAATTCAGGCCATTTGACGCGGCCGCTTACCAGAACTGAGTTCAATGCGAGGTACATCTGGCGGCTTGGCGTAAATTGCCGGCCATACCCGGGGAGCACGGCGGAACCCGCGAAGGGAAGACCCGCTGCAAGTTTTAGGGCGTCGCGCCTGGAGAACCGTCTCATGACTTGCCTAGTGTACACGGGCGGGCTGCACTCGACCGATGCAAACGTGTCAACGCAGCAAACATTCGGTAAACTAACGCGTGATAGCGCAGTTTGAACTAGCTCATGGGCCTGCTACCAAAAGACGAAAAATTTTTTGACCTTTTTTTCGATCACTCGCAGTTGATTTGCGAAGCGGCAGATTTACTGTACAAGAGCCTGGCGACAGGATATAGCGAGATGTGCCGCATTTCGCCTGAAATTAAGGCGATCGAAAAGCGTGGCGATGAAATCGTACATGACATTTTCCGGCGGCTGGAAGCTACTTTTTTGACACCGATCGATCCGGAAGACATCCAAGCGCTGGCGACTGCCTTAGATAACGTGCTCGATCACATTGAAGACGTAACGTTCCGGATTGTCGCCTACCGTCTGGATCCGATTCCGGAAGCCGCTGTTCGTTTAGCGGAAATTGTGAAGCGGTCGTGCGAAGCGGTGTCGGCGGCAGTGCAGGCGCTGCAAAGGAAGCAATCGATCGCGGAGGACAGCATCGAAATAAACCGCTTAGAGAACGAGGCCGATACCTTAGAACGCATGTTGATGGCCGACTTGTTTCGCACGGAACTCGATCCCATCACGCTGATTAAACAGAAGGAAGTTTACGAAATTCTCGAACAGACCACGGATCGTTGTGAAGACGTAGCCGACGTCTTACAAGGCGTGGCCGTGAAGAATAGCTGACCGGGATGTCCGTTCTCACGCTGGCCACGATCATTATCCTTGTTGCTCTGCTTTTCGATTTTGTAAACGGCTTTCACGATTCCGCCAATTCCACCGCGACAATTGTGGCTACGCGCGTTTTGTCGCCTGTTACGGCGGTGATCTGGGCCGCAATCTTCAATTTTTTTGCAGCACTGCTTTTAGGAACGGGAGTTGCCTCTACAGTGGGCAACGGATTTGTCGACATTGACACGGTCACTCCGTATGTAATTCTTGCCGGGTTAATTGGCGCCATCTTGTGGGACGTTTTCACGTGGTATTTAGCTCTGCCCACCAGTTCGTCGCATGCGCTGATCGGAGGCTATGCGGGAGCGGCGGTCGCGAAAGCCGGATGGCACGGGCTGATAGCAGGAAAATGGGCGCTTACGCTAGCATTTATCGTGCTGTCGCCGATGATCGGACTGGCGCTCGCGTATGTGTTGATGATCGCCGTTTATCGCATCTTCGGGCACTCCACCCCCGCGGAGATGGACAAGCGCTTCCGGCATTATCAGTTAGGGTCGGCCGCGCTGCTGAGCTGCGCGCACGGCAGCAACGATGCGCAGAAAACCATGGGCATTATCACCGCAGTGCTGGTGGCGGCTCATCTGCAAACCGATTTTCACGTGCACGATTGGGTGATTCTTGCATCGAGCGCTGCAATTGGACTGGGTACGCTGAGCGGTGGCTGGCGCGTAGTGCGGACGATGGGGACGCGCCTGACGCGTTTAAAGCCGCGAACAGGATTCTGCGCGGAAACCGGCGCGGCGATTTCCATCCTCTTCGCCACATGGCTGGGCCTGCCTGTTTCGAGCACACACGCGATTGCCGGCGCAGTGGCGGGGGTCGGTTCCATTCAGAGGACACGCGCGGTGCGTTGGACGGTGGCGAGCAATATAGTTGTGGCCTGGATCCTCACCATTCCGGCGGCCGCAGTGGTAGCGATGCTGGCGTTCCTGATCATTCGGTGGTTTGTCCCGAATGCGTAGACCGTGGGTTGAAACCCACGGCACGCTGAAGCGTGCGCCACAAACGCTAAAATTCGCCTTCTTTGACGTAGGGCTGGGACCAGAGAATTACTTGCATAAGGACAGATTTAATCCACGCCTGATGCATGCGCTCTACATCCTGCTCGCTGTGCCCTTTCTTCGCGAGGAACGGCTTTAACGTTGCGGTAACGGGGTACGCGACCGCCAATATGTAGCGCAATGGAACGACGTCGGATGCGTTAGCGTTATCAGTTTTATTTTTCTTCGCGCGGCAATGCCGCAGCCCGATTTCATATTGATAGTCGAGCCATTTCTGATCGTAATTCGCCGCCGCGGTGTCGAGAATCCATTGTTCGAACCTCTTGCGGACTGCTTGCAAATAGTTCGCATCCGGTTTACCGCTTTTTTTGTCGATAAACGGTTGAACCAGGTGAGCATTCGATCCGATGAACCCGTACCAGACATCCAGCACTGCTTCCGTTTGATCGCGCAGCACGTCCAATGACATGCGCAACGCCTTCACGTCTTCTTCCGTAAACAGGACCGATTTTTTCAGAAGATCGAGATCATCCAAGCTCAGCGGCGAGCGCGCTACGCCGGGTGCGCCCAGATCGTATCCGGGAATTGTCGATGTAGTCATGATTTACCTCCAGTTCAGTGAGACGAATGGATTCCCGGATTTGTGTCTTGTTTCGGGACGAGCGGCAAATCTCCGGCCGACCGCGCTACATTAGTCAATTGTTGTTCCGATGCTAATTCCTTTCGAATCCAAATCCGGTCAGCCTGATTGGGGCGCTCTTCAAGAGACTACCGCCGGCGAATTTCAGCTCCAGGATTTTATAGGGGCGGATGCAACGAGCGCGGTTTTTCGCGCGGAAATGGCGGAAAGCGGCACTGTCGCGGTCGTGAAGTTTTACAAAGTGGACCAGGACAGCGTAGCGGAAACGCAGACGGAAATCTGGGAAGAAGCCAAGAAGCTCAACCATCCGAATCTGATTAAGCTACTAGGCTGCGGACGCTACCCTATAGGCGATCACAAGCTGATCTATGTAGCCGTCGAACCGGCCGACGAAAGTCTGGCGAGCGCGTTGCGCGAGAGGACCTTAGAGCCGGACGAGGCGGTGGAAGTGCTTACTTGCGCGCGCAGCGCGCTGCAATATCTGCACAGCCGCGATTTCGTACACTCCTGCCTCTCACCGGAACAGATCTTTGCGGTAGGTGACGCCATTAAGCTTTCGACAGAGGGGCTGAGGAAAGCCGGAGCAACACAGAGGCTCGTTGCAAGCAACCCGAAATATCTTGCGCCGGAATCGCGCGAGGCGAACACTGCCCGATCGGCCGATGTGTGGTGTCTTGGCGCCACGCTTGTGGAAGGCCTGACCCAGCAGAACGTTTCGTCCGGCAACTGGAGCTTACAGTCAATTCCACAACAGTTGCGGAATGTTGTTCAGCGATGTTTGAGTCCGGACGCGAGCTTGCGATCGGATCTCTCTAAAATCGATCAGGAAAGCGCTACCGCGCATCAGTCGAAGCCGGTAGCGAGAGCACAGGAACAGCCCATTCCGCAGGTAGTTCGCCACGAGCCGCCGAAAACACTGTATCCGCACAAACCGGAACGTTCCGGACTGCCCTTTTGGGTGTATGCGGTGGCTTCCATTGCGTTGATCGTGATACTGGTGTGGCTGTTCCATTCGAGCTCCCCGCCGCCGAAAGCGGAGGCGCAAAGGCAAGCGCCCAAGACCGCGCCCGCGGCGCAACAGCGAACGATTCCACCGGCCAGCGATACAACCGCTGCTCCGGCACCGGCGGCGACCCAGCCCGCGCGCGAATCCGCTGTACACAAACCGTCGCCGGCAATTGTCCGCAATGGGCAGCCACAGCCCGCTGAGACAGAGAACGGTCCCATCTGGCGGGTTGTCGTCTATACATATGGCCAGCAGAGCGCCGCCGATGCCCGAGCAGAGGCCATCAACAAAAAACACCCCCAGTTACATGCGCAGACATTCTCGCCAACCGGAAAGTCGCCATTTCTCGTCACTGTGGGCGGCGCTATGTCGAGAGCCGACGCGACACGCTTTCGGCGTACAGCGCTAAGTTTGGGAATGCCGCGCGATACATACGCGCAAAATTACGCGCAGTAGGGCAACAGTTAACCCGTCGCTCACGCTCCGGGCTCCTTCCCAGCATTGGCCTGCGATAGTGAAGAGTACATGAACGCTCTTGTGAAAAGCCGGCGGGAACGAGGCTTGTGGCTGGAAGATGTTCCGGAGCCGCAAATCGGCATCAACGATGTTCTGATCCGTGTTCTGTTAACAGGCATCTGCGGCACCGACCTGCACATCTACGAGTGGGACGAGTGGGCACAAAGCGCGATCCCTACACCGTTGGTGATCGGGCACGAATTCGTCGGCGAGATCGTAGAAACGGGATCGAATGTTAACGACTTTCATCCGGGCATGATCGTGAGCGGCGAGGGACATGTGGTCTGCGGCCGCTGCCGGAACTGCCTGGCGGGACGGCGGCATCTCTGCGCGCATACACAGGGAGTCGGCGTGAACCGGCCGGGAGCATTTGCCGAGTATATTGCCCTCCCGATGACTAACATCTGGCGGCATCATGCAACGATCCCACTGGAAATTGCGGCAATTTTCGATCCGTTCGGAAACGCCGTTCATACGGCACTATCATTCCCCGTTCTCGGTGAAGATGTGCTGATCACCGGAGCCGGCCCGATTGGCTTGATGGCCGCAGCAGTGGCCAAGCACGCAGGGGCCAGATACACGGTTGTGACAGATCTGAACGCCAAGAGACTGGAACTAGCGCGGAATCTCGGGGCCACCAGAGCGGTGAGCCCGAAGGAGACTTCGCTCTCCGCCGTGCAGCAGGAACTCGGAATGCAGGAAGGATTCGACGTTGGCTTGGAAATGTCGGGCAATGCGACGGCGTTTCGCGACATGATCGCCAATATGAGTCACGGCGCGAAGATTGCGATGCTGGGCATACCGAACGGCGACATGGCGATTAACTGGCGGCAGGTAATTTTCAACATGCTGACGATAAAGGGAATCTATGGGCGAGAGATGTATGAGACCTGGTACAAGATGACCGTCATGATTGAATCCGGGCTCGACATTTCACCGGTAATTACGCACCGCCTTTCCTGGCGCGATTATGAAGAAGGATTCGCGGTGATGAAATCGGGCGATTGCGGAAAGGTAATTCTGGATTGGAGGAATTAAATGTACGGCGACGTGCAGCAACAACTAACCGCCACGCTTGCGGAGATTGAACACGCCGGACTCTTTAAACGAGAGCGCACGATTCAATCGGCGCAAAAAGCGCATATTGATGTAGCTCGCAGGCAAGTGCTGAACATGTGCGCCAACAACTACCTGGGCCTAGCGAACGATCCGGAGATAGTGGAAGCGGCGCACACGGCTCTCGACAAATGGGGCTACGGGCTTGCATCGGTTCGCTTCATTTGCGGCACGCAGGCAATTCACAAAGAACTGGAAGAGAGTCTGAGCCGTTTTCTGGGAACGGATGACACCATTCTTTACAGTTCCTGCTTCGACGCCAATGGCGGGCTATTTGAAACACTGCTCGGAGAAGAAGACGCAATCGTTTCCGACGAACTGAATCACGCGAGCATTATTGACGGAATTCGCCTTTCAAAGGCCAAGCGCTTTCGGTACCGCAACTCGGATATGGCGGATCTGGAACAAAAGTTAAATGAGGCGCGACAAGGCGGGGCGCGCCGCGTTCTAGTCGCGACGGACGGCGTGTTTTCGATGGACGGCTATATCGCGAAGCTTCGCGATAT
>Ga0134125_10004528_pt1 | contig 15880 bp, 18 predicted proteins | sample KB31751_FD_96464 | JGI IMG/M metagenome (GOLD analysis project Ga0134125, IMG submission 96464) | Terrestrial soil microbial communities with excess Nitrogen fertilizer from Kellogg Biological Station, Michigan, USA - KB3-175-1 | ecosystem: Environmental > Terrestrial > Soil > Unclassified ... | reverse complement strand
TTAACATTGCTAATATTAGCAAATAATAGTAGTAGTGTAAATATACTGACAAAAATAATACTGTATTTTATAGTCACATTTTTACTGAGATAATATTAATATATTAGAGTTTAATTTGATTATCCTATAATTATCCTATGACATTCTGTATTGTATTAATTACCATAGAAAATTGATTGTAAAAATTTTCTATGCTTTTTTTGTTATAATTTCATATATCAAATTAGAGTATTGTTTCTCTTCGATCATAAACTTTAACAATCCGAAATTTGAATTATCGACGTGGGAGAAGATATAGATAATCAAGATTATAAAACTTTGTTGACCTTCTCGAATATAAAATATTTAGTCGAAGGATTAGATGCATTACTTCATACCAACTTAGATGGTGATAAAAGATCTAATGTTATTAAATTACGTGATGAGCTTACCGATTATGTAAACAATGTTTTTAATGATTATTCTTAAATTTTATTATAATAATATCTAATCTTGAATAATTACAATTTTATGCCATAAAAATAGGTGTCAAGTCTGAAAATTATTGTTTCGGGAACTCCTGGTGTTGGAAAACATACCATTTCTTTAGAATTATCAAAACTATTAAATGGATTTCCTATTCTGGATATTAACAAAGTAATTTTGACAGGAAATCTTTTCATCTATTCTTCTGAATTTGAAACTGAAATCGATGTTACTAAAGTTTATAATTCATTAAAATTATTGCTATCTACAAAAGAATATGTCAATGCAATTATAGTGGGCCATCTTGCTCCATATGTTCTAGATCCTCTGTTAATAGATTTTGTAGTTATCCTAAGACGAAATCCTTTTGAATTAAAAAGAATATATGAAAAAAGAGCATATTCTGAAAAGAAAATATCTGATAATTTGATATCTGAGATCTTAGGAATTATATCATATGACTTTTTAAAGAAATTCAATAAAAAAAATATTATTGAATTGGAAATAATTGAGAATGTTTTGCCTTCTGTATATGCACAAAAAATTATTGATATGTATAACAATAAAAATTTAAGAGAATTTGGAATGATTGATTGGTTATCTGTAGCACAAACAAATCCTCAAATGTTTAAATTCTTGCTATGAATTGTATTAAGGACTATTTTATATATGTCTGATATTATCCATTTGAATCATGGCTGCTATAATATCAAGGAAATTTGCTGAAGAGAGTATACAATTTTTAGGAAAAAAAGTCTCCGTTGAAACTTCAGATAATAAAAATTATTCTGGGGTTCTTGTTGGACTTAGTGAAAAATTCGATTTAATATTGAATAATGTCGATTCCCCAAATATTCAAAAACTAATGGTAAATGGATCGTTTGTAAAAGAAATTAAATTATTGGAAAGACCATTTGACTTTAAGGCATTGGCTGATAGACTGTCTCGTATATTTCCCGGATTGGTTAAAATTCGAGATGATATAGGTGCAATAATTGTAATGGATAAAATTAAGGTTACAGAATTTGGTTTAGAAGAGGGTTCTGGATTGGCTGCTTCTAGAGTTAAAGCAGTTTATGATGAATTTCTCAAGGAGTCAAAGAGTTAATCTTGTCTTTTGAGGTGAAATGTACAGATTTAGCTGCCCGAATTGGAAAATTAGATACTCCGCATGGTTCTTTTGAAACACCTTCCTTTATACCTGTAATTCATCCGATTAAGCAACAAATAAGTCCAAATTTTTTAAAAAGATTAGGATTTGATTGTATAATAACTAATGCCTATATTACATTCAAAAAATATAGAAAAAGGGCTATAAAGTATGGAATACATAATATTGTAAATTTTGATGGTCCTATAATGACTGATTCAGGAGGATATCAAGTTCTTGAGTATGGATCAGTTGAAGTATCGCCTTCAACCATGGCTCAATTTGAACTTGATATAGGCAGCGATATCCCTGTTCCATTAGATAAACCTACAGGTTATGGATTACCATATCCTGTTGCTAAATCTTATGTGAATGAAACTATTTCTAATGTCAAAGAGACTATTGAAATAATTAAAAAAAATAAAGATAATTTTGATAATATCTCAGATTTTATTTCGTCTAAAGGTGAAATATGGACAGGAACAATTCAAGGTGCAGAACACTTTGATCTGGTTAAATTTTCTGCATCTGCTTTAGATAAAATGGGATTTAATTTTTTTGCTATAGGTAGTCCAGTGGAGCTAATGGAATCTTATAATTTTTCAATTCTCTCGCAATTAATTAGAACCACGAAGCTAGTTGTACCTAATAAACCAATTCATTTATTTGGTGCTGGTCATCCATTAACTATTCCTCTTGCTGTAGCTTTAGGATGTGATACCTTTGACTCAGCTTCCTATATTTTATATGCAAAAGATAATCGTTATATGTATTCTCATGGAACCTTAAGACTAGAAGAAATATCTTATTTTCCTTGTTGTTGTCCTGTATGTTCTTATTATACCGTTAAAGAATTGTTAAATGAAGATAGAGAAATTAGAATAAATAACCTGGCAAAACATAATTTATTTGTACTTAAACAGGAAGTTTCTTCTGTAAAACAGTCTATATATGATGGAAGGCTTTGGGAATATGTTCTACAAAAAGCTAGATCTCATCCAAAACTAAGAGATGCAATGTATGAAATAAAAGATTTTGAATATTTACAAAATTATACTCCTTTATTTAAACAAAAAGCAATTTATTTGTTTGAACCTTTAGATCAATATAGGCCTGAACTAAAAAATTTTCGCAATATGTTAATAAATAATTATAAACCTTTTAATAATGATATTCTATTGCTTTATCCTGATAGGGGAATAAGACCATTTTATTTATCTTCTATTTTCAAAAACTTGATCGATAAATATTCACCTTCTGTAGTATGTCTTTACAATCCCTTTTTTGGATTGATTCCTGTCGAGCTCTCCGATACTTATCCTGCTTCCCATAATGTTTTTTCTAAACATGTTATTATCTTTGACGCTGGAAATTATGATGAATGCATAGATTTATTCAATTCTTTCATCAATAATAATTATTTTAAAACTGTGTATATAGTTGCTGACTATTTTATGAAAAAGTTGTTACCATTTATAAAATTCTCTCATGATTCAAAAATAAAAATTGAAGATTTTATTGATAACTATAAAAAAGACTAATCTGATGATTATTTATTATAAAATTAAAACTTTGCACCTACATTGTCTTTTTCTTCTTTGGTTAATTCTTTGTATCCATTCTGATTTATTATTACTGCGTTTATACCGTCTCCTGTTCCTGCATTTCTTCTAATTGCAGCAGCTATAGAATGGATAGCAACTTTATAAGCTTCATCTACACCAATTCCATCTTTATATTCTGATTCTAGATATCCATAAGCTACTGGAGATCCACTTCCAGTTGATATGAATTTTTCAGTAGTCATGGAACCAAATAAGTCAATGTTGTATATCTTTCCTGTTTTTTCTCTATAATCAAATCCTGCCATTATAATTTGAACATAATATGGAAAATATCTTTGATTAAATAATATATTAGAACAAAGCCTTGCAGCAGAACTCACTGGCATTGGTTCTTTTCTGGATAACCTATAAACATTTGAATTATATCTCATTGTATCTACGAGGTTTTGAGCATCTGCAACTCCACCTGCAATTGTCATGCCTAAATGATTATCTACCTTTTGAATTTTCATAACATGTCTATCTGCTATGAATAAACCTGCACTTGCTCTAGTATCTGCAGCTAAAACTACTCCATCAGAACATGAAATGGCACATGTAGTTGTTCCTTTTTTAATCTGATCTAAAATATACTGAGGATAACGATTATCATTAATCTGCATTTATAACAACTAATAATTGACTACATTTAAGCATTATTGATTATAACCAATTATAAAATAATTATTATATTCCTTTCAATAATAATATATAGTATTTGTTAACAACTTATGATAAAATCTGGAATAATCATTTAGTCTATCCATCTGACAATGAAGGACCTTCATTAATTTATATTGATAGACATTTTATACATGAAGTTACTTCTCCACAGGCTTTTGATGGACTTAGATTAAATAATAGAAAAGTAAGGAAACCTAACCTTACCTTTGCCACTGTAGATCATAATATTCCTACTACCAATAGATCATTACCTTTAGTTGATGAAGTTTCCTCATTACAAATTAAAACATTGCAAAAAAATTGCCAAGGTTTTGGAATCACTCTTTTTGATATGAGCGATCAATATCAGGGAATAGTTCATGTAATAGGTCCTGAATTAGGTTTAACACTTCCAGGTAGCACAATTGTTTGTGGAGACAGTCATACTTCTACACACGGCGCTTTTGGCGCCTTAGCATTTGGGATAGGCACTAGTGAAGTTGAACATGTCTTAGCTACACAGTGTCTATGGATGAAAAAAGCCAAAAACTTTGAAATTATTTTAAATAATAGTTTAAAAAAAGATCTTGTTATTTCTGCAAAAGATGTAATATTATCAATTATTAAAAATATAGGTACCTCTGGAGGTTCTGGCTCTGTAATTGAATATCGAGGAAACTATATTTCATCCCTTTCAATGGAAAAAAGAATGACAATCTGTAATATGTCTATTGAAGCTGGTGCTAGAGCTGGACTTGTATCTCCTGATGATGTAACTTTTGATTATTTGCGAAATAAGACTTTCTCCCCCAAGAATGAATTATTTGAGAGGCTCATTGATGATTGGAAGTATCTAAAATCTGATGCCAGTGCAAAATATGACAAATCATTTTCATTAAATGTTGACGATATTGTTCCTCAGGTTACTTGGGGCACTAATCCTTCAATGACTGTTGATGTTACTTCAACAATTCCCGATCCTGATGAATATGCTAAAGGGAATGAAGAGGAAAAAAAATCGGCCATTAGAGCATTAGCATACATGAATTTAACTCCCGGAGTACCAATAACCGACATATCTATAGATAGAGTCTTTATTGGATCTTGCACTAACGCAAGGCTAGAAGATCTAATAGAAGCATCTATAATAGTAAAAGGTAAAAAAGTATCCTCAAATGTACAAGCTATGGTTGTCCCAGGTTCTCAACAAGTAAAATTATCTGCTGAAAGGATGGGGCTAGATAAAATATTTATTGATGCTGGATTTGAATGGCGTGAATCAGGTTGTAGTATGTGTCTGGGGATGAATCCTGATATACTTTTGCCTGGTGAAAGATGTGCTAGTACTTCTAATAGAAATTTTGAAGGAAGACAAGGGACAGGGGGCAGAACTCATTTAGTAAGCCCTGTTATGGCTGCTGCTGCTGCTGTTGTTGGTAAATTTGTTGATGTGAGAGAATGGATTTAGTTAATATAATAAAATAAAGATAATTTATTATATGGAGCCTTTTAAGTTCATAAAAAGCAAACCAGTTCCACTTGATATAGTTAATGTTGATACAGATCAAATTATTCCAAAACAATTTCTTAAACTTTTAGGAAAAACTGGATATGGAAGATATTTATTTTATAATTGGCGTTATGATGAATATGGTAATAATAAATCAGATTTTGTATTAGATTTACCCAAATTTAATGGGAGAAAAATCCTTCTCACTCGTGAGAACTTTGGGATAGGTAGTTCAAGAGAACATGCAGTATGGGCAATTAAAGATTTTGGATTTAAAGTTATCTTGGGAATTTCTTTTGCTGATATTTTTTATAGTAATTGTTTTAAAAATGGTATTTTGGTTATTGAATTGGATAAAGATAAAATAGAAAAGATTTTTTCAGAAAAAATAGATGAAGATATAGAAATTGATTTACTTGGCCAAACAGTAAAAATAAATACAGAAATCTATTCCTTCGATATTGACTTGACATTAAAGTCTAGTCTTTTAGAAGGCATTGATGATATTTCTACAACTTTGAAATACGAAAACTTTATAAAAGAATATGAAATTAAGCATGATCCACTGGTATTTAAATAAAATTCTTTAATCATTGATAAAATTAATTTAATAACTAACAAAAGAATCGGCTCTGTTAACTTTAGAGTTTTATAACTATTTTTCAATTCATTAAATGTTTTTCTCAATACAACTTTTCAAAATTCATGTTAAATTGAAATTAAATGGGATAAAAATGAATAAACTATTTATCTAATCATTACATTTAGGTGATGGTTAAAATAAAAGATTTTTCCTAAAGTTAACAGAACCAAAGAATCTTATGATAAATATTTATATAAAAATTTTTGAATTAATTTTTTGCTATTAAGCCTATTATAATTATATAATTATATTTATTATCCTAATAATTGAAGGTTTTCTTATTAATGATAAAAAACTCTTGATTAAATATATGAAAAAGTTATCATTTACTTGTATGTTTTTGATATCCCTTATTGCCTTGAGTATTTTTTCTCCAGCCTCATTTGTTTTAGCTAAAGATAAAATTAAAAAGGCCTCTCCATCTAACTATCTTCCACTTGATTCCTATAATCCTATAGCTGATCATTCAAATACTCGTCAGGACTCTTCAATTATTTTGCCTTTTTCGTCATCTGGATTAACCACTGATTTAACTTCAAGCTTTTCAAATATTATTAATATGCAAATCTTTACAGGATTGAACAAATAAAAGATAAATAAAATTTTTCTTGTTATCTATTTTATAGAATTGAAATTTTTTAACATCGTATTTAGTATAAAAATATACTTTTCAAATGTATTTTGTTCGGCCAATAAAGAAAATATGTATATTTTATTATTTGCTATTGAGAAAATTTGTTCGGTAGTAAAGCCTACACCTGAGTTCCTAAAACTATACTTTATACTTTTCCCACTTTGATTGTTATTTATATTTATAATGGAAACATTTCCTAATTTGAAATCTTTGTTATTTGATGCCAGCTTTTCAACTATATTTTGAATATCGGTATCATTGGTATTATATTTATTGTTTGATGTTGTTTTATTTGATTTAATTATACTTATAACAATATTTTCTTGAAAAGTATCATTAATATTTTCTTTTGGTGATTTAAATATTGTTAGAAACCTTGTTTGATCAGCCTCATTATTTTTAATTTTAATAATTTCCCATCCTTTTGGATATATGGTGGTAAAATTTTCTTTATTGTCAGTATAATTAAGCCAGTTATTATTATTATTGCTATTAGTATTTTTATTTGTTAAATCGAGTTTTATTTTAGTAATTGAATTTTGTGAATATATATTTATATTAAAATATTCTACAATAAATAAATTATAAAATACAAATGTATAAGATAATAAAAATAAAATTATGATTGTATTGTTATTTGATGGCATCTTTATCTAATACTACTACTACTATAATGAATAGTCATTATTTTACATTTTTATAAACTAAAATATTAATACATTAACCAATAAGTTCATATGATAAAATATATTTATTTAAAGTTATTTGGGTATTTTTAGATATGATATTTACAAAAGTCCTAATGTTGGTATATTTGCCAAATCTAATGATAGTATTGTATTACTTCCTTATGGATATGCCGAAACTAAAAGTAAAAAATTAATTGAATATTTGGAGGTAGATCCAATTTTTGTTTCAATAGCTGGAAATAGAATAATTGGGCCTATGGTGGCTTTAAATAATAATGGTATGATATTACCTTCATCGGCTTCTGATGATGAAATACGATACCTCAAACAAATGACTGGGCTTAACATTATACGTTTGGATTCGAAACTTACAGCAATAGGGAACCTGATATCTGTAAATGATCATGGCGCAATAATCTCCCCTTTGTTAAAAGGTGAATTTGATAAACAAATAGAGGATGCTCTAGGAATTACTGTAAATACAATGTCTGTTGCAGATTTTAATCAAACAGGATCTATACTTGTCTCTAATAACTTTGGTGCTGCAATACATCCAAAAGCTTCTGAAAAAGAAATTGAAATAGTCTCTTCTATTCTAAAAGTGGAAGTGGAGCCTTTAACAATAAACGGGGGGATACCATATCTGTCTTCAGGGATAATATGTAATTCAAAATCACTGGTAGTAGGTAGTTTGACAACTGGTCCAGAATTGATAATGTTGAGTAGGGGATTTAAAATGTAAAATAATTGTACATAATTACAATTGAAATTAAAATGATTCATTTATGATGTGAAATTATAGTTAAATATATTGTATATTCTAAATACATATAAATAATAATTCAATATTAGATTGCGCTAATTTTGCAATTTATATCTATTGTACATGTATTTGGACAAAAGTTAACTAATTCTTCAATTAAAGATAATTATTATCAATAACGTTAAAAGATATCAATTCTATAGTAAAGGAACACTTAAATGGATCAAAGGATATTTCAATAGTAGTAGGTCTATTTTCTAATAGTATTTTTATAGATATATATGAAAGATTAAAAGAGATCTCTTTGAAGTGAACAATTTTAATACTATATTGTATATAAACCATTTACTGCTTTGCTGTTTGTAGATATAAAAAATAAAGGAGATAAAATTATAATGTTCTCTAAATGATATCTTCATATTCCAATACTTATATAATGGAAAAATAACAAACTTTCCTACTGACCACTTATATTGATCTTATATGGTTTACTACTGCCAGTTTTATTTTATTTATAGGACGTTTAGGATTAATATATTGTTATGCCCTTTTTTTCTCATAATAATATTATAAATGTACATTTAGATACCAAGTTTTAAATTACATTATAAATCAATATACATTTAATCTTTTTAGTTATTGATAATTTGATACTTCCTTAGATAGCAATGGTATAATATAGTTATTATTATTGGAATCCATTTTTAATTATCTTATATACAAAATTAAAAAGATGTATCCTAAAGATTATAATTAATGATAATAAAACAATAAAAAATAAATTATTTTGTTAAATTTAATTTAAGATAGGACAATTATAAATTCAATAATAATTGATTTAGAAATCCCTGAAAATAAAATCAGAACATCTTAGTAGCTATAATTAGTATCATTTATTTTAAATAAGTATAAATTCATAAATAGAAAATGTTATTAATGAAAGATAATGTAATACCTTAACAAATAACAATTAAAAATTTATCAAACTGGCTATGTATTATTATCATATTTCTAATATTTTATATATAATAAACACGTTATATCTAATATATTTATATATAAAAAATTTTATAGAAGTATTTTTAAACCAATTTTTGAATAATTATAAAGTCTTGTAATTTTTTTACATAATATATAAAATAAAAAAATTGTTATTCTTATAAAAGTTGCTTAGAAAAAAGCTTCTCCTTAATCTAAAAATATTGTCTGTAAATTTACATTTAAAGAATTTAATGCCTCCATATCTTTTTCTTCAATTCTAAAATCAAAAACTTGGCTGTTTTCCAAAATTCTATTTTCGTGAATGGATTTTGGGATAACAACTAGACCATGTTGTAAATTCCACTTTATAAGAATTTGAGCAGTAGTTTTGCCATATCTATTTGATATTGCCTTAACTAAAGGATGATTGAGCTTTTTTCCTCTTGTTAATGGACTATACGATTCTATTTGTATTCTATTATTTTTACAAAAATCCAATAGATCTTTTTGATATAAAAAAGGATGAAACTCCACTTGGTTTATTGCGGGTATGATATCAGATATTTGAATAGTTTCTTTTAATTCAGCAATAGAATAATTGCTTACTCCAATTGCTCTGGCTTTACCCACTTTTAAAATTTTAATCATGGCCTTCCAAGTTTCTAAGATTTTTCCCTGAACTGGCCAGTGGATAAGATATAAGTCAACATAAGATAAACCTAGGCGTTGCAAACTATTTTCAAAAGCACTTAAAGTTTTATCGTATCCTTGATCACTATTCCACAACTTTGTTGTTATAAAGATTTCTTCTCTATTGATTCTGCTTTCTCTTACTGCAATACCTACATCAATTTCGTTACCATATATTTTTGCTGTATCAATATGTCTATATCCTAATTCTAGTGCATACCTTACAGTGTGCACAGTTATTTTGCCTACAGGCGATTGGTAAACTCATAATCCAAGTTGAGGAATTTTAACACCATTGTTTAATGTAATTTTAAAACTAATTGCCAATTACAAATAAAAGTATCTTTATATCACTTAATCCTATCGATAACTATATGAAAAAAAAACTTAAAGATTTATTCGAATTATCCCTGAATCGATATCTAATTAAATATATTGAATAACATTCAACTATCGAAAATATAAAATGAGTAAAACTAATGCAGAAATTGCAAATATTTTAAAAAAGATATCATTTCTTTTAGAAGTGGAGAACAATGAAAATAGTAATAATTATTCAATTTTAAATTTTAAACATAAATCCTATAATAAAGCAGCAATGATAGTTGAAAACTTGTCAATAAATTTAGATCTGCTTTATAAAAATGAAGGCATTGAGGGCTTATTAAAAATACCTTCAATTGGAAAAACTATTGCTTCAATTATAGAAGAATATTTGACAACAGGTAAAATTCAATATTATAATCAATTAAAATCCAAATTACCCGTTAATATGGATGAATTTTATGATTTAAAAGATATAGGGATAAAAACTTTAAAATTAATATGTGAAAATTTAGAGATCAAAAATGTAAATGAATTGGAAAAAGCTGCTTTAGATGGTAAAATTAGATCTATTTCAGGATTTTCCCAAAAAAAAGAAGAAATTATTCTAAAAAAAATTAAAATTTATAGACTTAGAAAAAACAAATTTCTTTTAGGTGATGTTTACCCATTAACAAAACAAATCGAAAGCCGTCTATCGGAGTTAGATTTTGTCAAAAAGGCAGTAACTGTTGGTTCAATTTTACGTATGAAAGAATCAATTAGTAACATAGACTATTTAGTAGTATCTGATTTACCTCAAAAAGTTATTGAATCGTTTATTAATATGCCGGAGGTTAAAGAGGTCTTAAGTAAAGGGAAGTATAAAATATTTGTTAAATTAAACAATGGAATTGATTGCAATTTGAATATAGTTTCTGAAGAAAGATATGGTCCAGCTTTACAGTATTTTACTGGAAGTAAAGAACATATAAATGCCTTAAAAAGCATAGCTCAATCAAAGGATCTTATTTTAAATGAGCAAGGTCTGTTTAATTTAAATTTAAAAAAAACGATAGGCTCATCCGAAGAAGAAATTTATTATATTCTAGGTTTAGAATGGATACCTCCTGAAATGAGAGAAAATACAGGAGAAATAGAATTAGCAAAAAAGAAAATAATCAATAAAGACAAATCAAAAGAAAATCGATTATTGCAGTTGATAGATTACAATGATTTAAAAGGTGATCTTCAAGTTCATACTAATTACACTGATGGTAACATGACTATTGAAGAAATGGCATATTTTGCAAAAAAAGAGTTTAATCTTGATTATATAGCAATTACTGATCATACCAAAAGCTTAAAGATAACAGGAGGTTTGAATGAAGAACAATTGTTAAATCAGGCACATAAAATTGCTGAAATAAATGATCAAATAAAAAGCGGCAATTTCTTTATAAATGAACGCAATAAAAAAAACTCTATTAATGAAAACTATGAAGATAATTCTCATCAAAGATTTGATGATTCAGATTTTCGTATATTATCTTCAGCAGAAGTAAATATTCTTAAAGATGGCTCATTAGATATCTCAAATAATGTATTGGATAAGCTTGATGTAGTTGGAGCAACCATTCATTCATCTTTTTCTTTACCTATTGAAATACAGACTAAAAGACTTGTTAATGCAGCTTTAAATCCTAATGTTGATATAATTTTTCATCCAACAGGACGTATAATAAATAAAAGAGAAGGATATCCTGTTAATATTGATAAATTAATAGAAACAGCCAAAGATACTAATACAATTTTAGAAATTGATGCCTACTATGATAGATTAGATTTGAAAGATGAATATATTAAAAAGGCGATTGAAAATGATGTTAAACTTGTTATTGATTCTGATGCTCATCATCCATTACATTTTTCATTTTTAATATTTGGAATAGGTCAAGCAAGAAGAGGATGGGCAATAAAAAATGATATACTCAATACACTTTCAATTCAAAATTTATTGAATTGTTTAAAATAAGTAAAATGATATAGTATTAATAAAAGACATTAATTAAAAGATTTGTCATAAAATAAAAAAAACAGATCACTTTTTACCTTAATGTTGGGCACTTTATTTTTTTATTTAATTTAAAGTATTTTTATCCTTCCTTATTTTCTATTGATGTATTTGTTGTTTCTGATTTGGGTTTACTTTTCATTACTGTCTCATCTTTAAAATGAGGTGTTTTTATTATTTCAACTTGTTCTTTTTTTACTGGTATTGTTATATTCTCTTTTGAGGAAACAGGTTCCTGTGCTTGCGTATCTCCACTTGGAGGCCTTGTTTCTATAGTTACTTCTTCGTGAGTTACTGGTATTTGTACTGTTTTAGTTTCGGTTACTAATTGTTTTGCTATCGAACCTTCATCTCTATTTCCTTCATCTTTATTCCCATTTTTCAGAGGTATTCCTGTTTCCTCTTTTTCTTCCACTTTTACACCTCCCGCACTTCCTCCACCGCTATCAATTGCAGTAGTAGATGCATATTGTTCTTCAATTGATGGTGGATCTTCCTCTCCTGCATATTTATTTAAGTCATCTTCAGTAATTTGAAATCTAAGAATATGTCCATCATAGCTTTCTACTTGAGATTGCGGTATATAGTATTTTTCTTTATTTATTATACCTCTTTGAACTAAAATGTAATTGTTTATTATCTCTTGAACTTCTCCTAAATCCTCATCATTCTTTCCTCTTGCTTCTTTTTTTAAAACATCTTTCCAGTCAATGTCTGAATCCATATTAATTATAAATTAGACAGGTATATAAATACAGAGAAAATGATACTATAAAATAGTAATTAAATTAATGCATAAATATATGATATTTCATTATTTTATTGTTATAATTTTTTATATGGAATAATATTGTTATTAATTATAAAAAATTTTATAATCAAAATATTTTATGATTAAAATGAATGATTCTTTAATCTAATTATAAATTATATTTACTTTTTATAATTTTTCTATTGTCCAAGTTTCTTTTATGGTATGCTCTATATTGTAAATTTAATGCCTAGCTAAGATAAAATTAGTCATATATTTGAATAATCAATAAATTCATTGCATGTACATAAGCGACAATGATGATCATTATTTTGCCCTTGAATAAATTTATGTAATATTTTTAGATGACCGCAGCTCTTACACAAATGATAATTATTAGAATTCATAATCCTAATTACTTGTATCTTTATATTCTTCTACTAATAATTGATTCTATCTATCTTCTTTTTTTATCGTTTGCTTTGAATACTATATAGCATTGATATTTTTTAAAGATAAATTTTAAAATTGGTTTTTTATTTTATACATTTATTTAAATTCCATCAATAAACCTTGTTGTTAATTAAAAAAAATAACTGTTATATCTTTACATTATATATCTGAATAATTTAAATTAATCTAATTGTGATAAACTCTAAGGATAACGGCAGAGATTATAATGTAAAAATATTAAGAAATTCTGTAAAATATTATTTGCCTCGTGTTGAGGGATATCTTGAGGTTATAAGAACATTGGTTTCGGAATATAGTGGAATGTCACTTATTGAATTTGATGGCTATTTTGAGAAAAAGTTTGAACCTGTAAAGTATGTCCGTGCAGAAGTTCATACTGATGAGATTGATGAAGAAAAAATAATAGATTTTGCAAATAATATTAGGAATATTCTAAAACAAAAAAGTTTGGCGATAGAATATAATAACCAGCTTTTATTAGTAGCGGCAAAAGATTAAGAAAATATAAATGAAAATAAAAGCAAAGACCAATATCTTTTAGTATAATATCTAGTGAATAGGTGCATCAATAAATAGTCTGATTAAAGTGCAAGAGAGTAATAATACATTTTTAATGTTTGCCTTATGGTTATTATATTGCAAACATTATTTAAATAATATATATTTGTTTTATGAATATATATTATTTATTTTCGACTTTTAATATTCGATGAAAAATTTAAGCCAGTTGATTTACTTTAATATTCTTTTTGATATGTATATGATATATTTAAGCTACAATTATTTGAAAATGATCTCCTAATGCAAAGACTGGATTATTTCAAATAGTAATGCTTATTGTAAATTATTTTTTATAAATGACATGGAAGAAAGAATGTATTAAGCAAGATAAAGATGAACTGTTATTATATACAAAGGTGTATTACTATAAGTAATATATTATATATTACTTTTTTTTCTGTGATATAATTGTGGATTTTACTTTAGTGAAAATGTAATATCTATTAATCAACAAAATAATACTAAAAGAAATGTACCTTCTTTAAATATATTCAATTATTAAGAAAACCTAATAATTAATTTATTTACCAAACATCGTTATTAAATAAGATATATTATTACACTTTATAGATAGAAAATAATTGTGAATTTTATTCTTAAAATTTAAACTTTTTACTGTTTCTTATCATATTGAAAATGCGATTGATAGTATTTTTAGTAGACATACATGATTCTTTATATTGATAATTACACTTAACCGTTAAATTCTTGTAATTAATATTTTTATATTTTTGATTTTTTAATGTATATTTAAAATTGCCTATGATAATTTCTATGATTACTTGGAAGACCCGATCGAGCACCAAAGGCACCCTTCTTATTGATTAACCAAAACATTTCAGTGGGATCATAATTAATAGGAAAAATCATTTTTTTTGTATTTATGGCCTCCTGAGAGTAATAATGACCTGCAATTTGAATCCATTCTCTAGATATCTTGGCAACAGTTTTAGCAAATTTCTCACAAGATGAGCATTTATCATCGTAAATTAGCAATGGTTGGGCAAAGTTTGTTGAAAAAGACATTATTGATAATTACTATATCATAATTTAAGAAATAAACTTTTTTTATTATGTTATTATCAATCCAATTTTATTATTCTATTTATTAGATTTCTTGCATAGTTAGAAGCTGCTTCCACCATTTCGTAGATTTTGTTTCTGTTTTAGTAATACTGATTCATTATCCTATAGTTTACCTGTCCTGATACTATATCTGATATCTTGTTATATTTTCTCAATTTGTTTCTAAATGTATCTGAAAGTATTCTGTATTTTTTCAATCCGCAAATGGATTGTTCTATCATTATTCTTTTTTTAACATGTTCCTGATTGAAGTTTATTTCTTCTTGTAATAGTCCCATACTGCTTTTGCATGATTCGAAAAACAGTTAAAACTGCTTATTTATTTTGGACTAATTTGATCTTTTATAATGATTTTTATCAATATTATATCTTAGAATGTTATTTGTTTGTTGTATATATGTACTAGTCCAGGTACAATCAACTTCATATTCAAAGGATAAACAAATTCTTTCAATAACTATATCCAAAGAACAAACATGCTTTTGTAGTGACCGAATTGTTCTTTCTATAAGTTATAGAGAAGAGCATATGACAAACACTCTTTTATCATATGACGATGGTAAATAATATGGCATTTTTTACTCAACAAGCATGCCGATAGAAAAATGGACCATCGCTCTATTCTTCATTTGAAAAGTAATAGAAATCATTCGATATATCAAAGGCATCTGATAATTTGATGGCTATTTTCATTGCAGCATCGTCATTTATGGCAGCAGCAGAAGAAAACCAAAATACACCCTGAAGCATTTTCAATTCAATATAGATAAATCTATTTACAGATTATTATAATAGGAAACTTGACCACTTCAATACCGAGCCGTTTGGTTTCGTATTCT
>Ga0134125_10004527_pt1 | contig 15882 bp, 16 predicted proteins | sample KB31751_FD_96464 | JGI IMG/M metagenome (GOLD analysis project Ga0134125, IMG submission 96464) | Terrestrial soil microbial communities with excess Nitrogen fertilizer from Kellogg Biological Station, Michigan, USA - KB3-175-1 | ecosystem: Environmental > Terrestrial > Soil > Unclassified ... | reverse complement strand
GTAGCCGACTACATATCGCGCCTGAAGAGCCCGGTACCCGACAGCCAACGACCTTAGACGAGGAGCCACGCAATGAAATCCGATACTGACATCAAGATGGACATCGACGCGGAGCTGAAATGGCCCGGACGTCGATGAGACGCACTGCTGCGCGCCACCGCGGTTGACGGCGCTCGAAGCCGAATGCAGCGGTGACGAGCGGACGGGGGTACAGATCCTTCGCAAAGCTCTGGAAGCACCCACTCGGCAGATAGCGGAGAACTCAGCGGCCGACGGCGGGGTTGTCATCGATCGGATGTTGAGCGCCCCGGGCAATGTCGGCTATGACGCGGCCTGCAAGAAGTTCGTCGATCTGGTGGAAGCCGGTATCGTCGATCCCGTGAAGGTCGTGCGCACAGCGCTGGAAAACGCTGTTTCAGTCGCCGGAGTCCTCCTGCTGACCGAGGCCACGATGACGGAAAAGCCTGAAAAGCCGAGCGAGCGTGCTGGGGGTGGCCTGCCGGGCGAGGAGTAGCGATTCGGGATCCCGGCATTTCCTGACGAACCGGCACGGCCGGCGGGAGGCCGACGTCTCCTGGAGCGCGTTGCGGCACCCCCGCAAAGCTGCTAGCCTCACTTCGTTGGCCCATGCTCGCACCATGGGATCCAAGGAAACCAGGCGCCCACCATGCGCTCCACTCCTCCAGAGCTCGCGCGCAGCGCACTCGAAGCCGCGCCCGATGCGATGCTCATCATCGATGCTTCCGGAGCGATCCGCTACGCGAATCGGCAGGTCACCGCCCTTTTCCAGTACGACCGTGAAGGCCTCATCGGGGAGAGCATCGAGCGGCTCATGCCTGAGCGCTTCCGGAGCCGACACGTCCACCATCGCGATGGTTTCTTCGCCAATATGCGCCTGCGACCGATGGGCCAGGGCCTGGAGCTGTTCGCCCGACGCGCCGACGGGAGCGAGTTTCCGGTCGAAATCAGCCTGAGCCCCGTCGATGGCGCCGACCGCACGCTCGTGGCGGCCGCGATTCGCGACGTGACCGCAAGAAAACGCGCCGAAACCGAGCTGATCGCAGCCCGACAGGCCTCGGAACGCGCGCGCGAGATGGCAGACCAGGCGCGCGAAGCTGCTGACAAGGCTCGCGCGGCCGCTGACGATGCGCGCCTGATCGCGGACCGCGCCAACCAGGGAAAGAGCCGTTTTCTCGCGACCGCCAGCCACGACCTGCGCCAACCCCTGCAGACGCTCGCACTGCTCAACGGTACATTACGCCGGCTCGTGGAGGAGCCCGACGCGGCGCAAGCGCTCGAGCAGCAGGAACTGGCGATCGACTCGATGTCGCGCCTGCTGAACGCTCTGCTGGATATCAGCAAGCTCGAGTCGGGCACGGTGAAGCCGGAGCCGACGGATTTCACCGTCGCGGCGCTGTTCGACGCCCTGCGGGGAGAATTCACCGGTGTGGCGGCCAGGAAAGGCCTGGACTTGATCATCGAGTCCGCCGGCGAGAGCGTCCACAGCGATCCCGCCCTGGTCGAGCAGATCCTGCGCAACCTGGTCTCCAACGCAATCAAGTACACACGCGCCGGGTGCGTCGTTCTGCGCTGCCGGCTGGAGCAACCGGCTCTGGTCCGGATCGCCGTAATCGATACGGGCGTCGGCATTCCCGCAGAGCAGTTGCCGATGATCTGCGAAGAGTTCTACCAGGTGGGAGTCCCGACCAACAGCTCCCGTGACGGTTACGGCCTGGGCCTGAGTATCGTGCAGCGACTGGTCCGGCTTCTGAAGCTGCGCTTTGAGATCCAGTCCGAGGTGGGCAAGGGATCGTCTTTCTCGCTCGTGTTGCCCGCTGCCGAGCGACACGTCGCGGCACCCGGCACCGTAAGGAAAGGCGTCGTCCGCGAGGCCGCCGTGGGCAAGGCGCGCGTTCTGCTGGTCGAGGACGATCCGGCGGTGCGCGATGCCACTCGGATGTTGCTCAAAGTGGAGGGGTATCACGTCACCGCGGTGGCTTCGCTGGAGCAAGCGGTCCGGGCTGCACGCGAGGGGCCCGGTCTGGATCTGCTCGTCACGGACTATCATCTGAACAATGACGAAACCGGCACGCAGGTCATCGCTGCCCTGCGCGAGGCTCTGGGCGTGCCTCTCAAAGCGGTACTCATCACAGGAGATACCTCCTCCGCCGTACGTAACCTGCCTGTCGACACCTACCTGAAAATGTGCAGCAAGCCGGTGAAGGCCGATGAGCTGCTGACGCTTCTGAGGGCTCTGCTGGCCGCCTGAGCGGCGGGTCATCCGGCCACGAGTGGTTGCATCAGTCGCCGAATACGCCCTGCCACAGAACGCTCGTTTTGGCTGCTTGCGCAACCACCTCGGGAGTGGAACCGGACCGGACGAGCAGGAGATCGCAGTCGAGCGCGTCTGCAAACCGGCCCGTGAGTTTTCCGACGAGGGTGGCAAGACGTTTACGGTGCGTCAGCGTCCCGAGGACGACCACGTCGTACCCGTTCCGCGATGCGAAGTCAGGCAGTACCTCGTCGGGGTCTCCTGACAGGACATGGACGTGGTCAGAACCCACTTGATGTTCGCGTGCCAGCGCATTGAGCCGCTCCGCGAGTGTGGCACGGTCGGGTCCCGTTTCCTCGCGCTCACAGTACACCGCATCGAGATCGGCGCCGCACCCTACAGCCAGATACTCAGCCGCGTGCATAACCTCCTTGCCTGCGCTGGGAGTCTCAGGGTCCCGCATGTCCACCATCGCCGCGAATCGGGGGCGCTCCTGCCATGGTCGGTCACGAACCAGCATGAGGTTGACCGGGCACGCTCTCATCAGATCCCAGTCGGTCGAATTGAGGGCGAAGCGTCCAGGATGCGCGTTGGCGGCCCTCTTCATGACCAGATCCGGATGGCACGCGTCGATCTTCCTTGCGATGGCCAGCTGGACACGGGTGTCGCACATGCAATCCACGAAGACCTGGACGTCCGAAGCAGGCACCGACTCGCGCAGCGCCTCCAGGTATTGCCTGCCCGCCCAGATACATTCGAGCCACTCTTTCTCGACTCCGGCTGTATCGTAGGCGCGCCGCAGGTCGGCGGCATGCTCGCAGTCGCAGGTGTAGAGCTCGATCCGCGCACGAAATGCGCGTGCCAGATCGATGGCTTTGAGGAGCAGTCGGCGATCCGCGGGACTGCGGTCCGCGATGACGAGGATCGAGGTGAGCTTGTCCACGTAAGTATCCCCACAGCCTGGCGGCGTTCAAGGCAGGCCACAGCCTCGCAAGAGCCAGGCAGCTCAGACATTCGGGGCTGTGCCTACGGCCGTCTGGACAAATACGTACGGTACCTGCGGATTGCCACGTGCATAATCGCTACATCTATGGACGCGCCCTTCTCTGAGCTCACTCCGCCGTCACAGGATCTGCAGGGCTTGCTGGACGCGGCGGTGGACGCGATCATCATCATCGACCACCTCGGTGCCATTCATCAGTTCAGCCGTTCCGCGGAGCGGCTGTTCGGCTACCGCCGCGAGGAGGCTCTCGGGCAGAATGTCAGCATGCTCATGCCCGAACCGGTCGGCACGGCACACGACGGCTACCTGCGGCGATATGCGGCCACCCGGGAGGCACACATCATTGGCAAGGGGCGCCAGGTCGATGCTCGACGGAAGGACGGCAGTACCTTCCCTGTTCAACTCGCAGTGGGCGTCGTCCCTGACAGCGAACCACCGCGCTTCGTGGGAATCATTCATGACATTACGCTCCAGCGTGAGGAGGAGGAGAAAGCCGCGAGGCTGCAAGAGCGCTTGACGCACGTTGGGCGACTCGCGACGATCGGCGAAATGGCTTCTGGAATCGCTCACGAGCTGAATCAACCACTCGCGGCCATTGCCACTTATGCGCACGCCTGCGACCGACTCCTGGGGCTGTCTGACCCGGACATCGCGGAAGTTCAGGGGGCTCTGCGCGAAATCGCAGGTCAAGCCGTCCGAGCAGGAGACATCATCCGGCGCATGCGTGGGCTCGCCCGTGCCGATGAGCCACGCCGCGGTCCCGCTGACATCAACTCCGTCATCGCCGAATTGACCGACCTCATCGAGCCGGACGCCAAAGCCCACGGCATCGCCTACCGCCTGGAGCTGGCACCGAACCTGCCGAAGATCGCCATAGACCGGGGACAGATACAGCAAGTCCTCCTGAATCTGGTACGCAACGCGCTCGAGTCCATCGACCTCAGCCAGATCGATGCCGGGGAGATCGTGGTTCGCAGCAGCCGCACAGCCGAGGGGGACGTGGAGATTTGCGTCTCCGACAACGGGCCGGGTGTCTCCACCGAGATCGCCCAGCGGATTTTCGATCCGTTTTGCTCCACGAAACCCACAGGGACGGGCCTGGGCCTTGCGATCAGCCGCACGATCGTACGCGCACACGATGGCACACTCGTGCACTGTCCCAACAAACCCGTCGGCGCATGCTTCATCGTCAAGCTCAGCCCCTCATGAGAGCCGCCAGCATGAAAGAACGGCAACCGATGGTATTCGTCGTCGACGACGACGAGGCCGTGCGCAGCGCTTTGAAGCTCCTGCTGAAATCAGTGGGGCTGACGGCGACGGCGCTACCCACCGCGCAGCAATTCCTGGCCACCTACGATCCGCTGCAACCGGGGTGCCTGGTGCTGGACGTGCGGATGCCCGGGATGAGCGGGCTGGAGCTGCAAGAACATCTGAATCTGAAGGGGGCGGTGATTCCGGTCATCTTCATCACCGGACACGGGGACGTGCCCATGGCCGTGGAGGCCATGCAGCAGGGCGCCTTCGACTTCCTGCAGAAGCCCTTTCGGGATCAGGATCTGATCGACCGCATCCAGAAGGCATTGGCCAAGGACAAGCAGAACCGCGCCGAGCTGGGCGAGCGCTCACGCAACCGCGAGCGGTTTGAGTCCCTCACCCCTCGTGAGCGCGAAGTCCTTGCGCTGGTGGCCAGCGGGAAACCCAACAAGGTGATGGCAGGTGACCTCGGCCTCAGCCAACGCACCGTTGAGATTCACCGCGCGCGCGTGATGGAGAAGATGGGCGTATCGTCGCTGGCGCAGCTGGTCCGAATCGTCATGGATCTGAACTCCGCCGGCAAGCCCGACGCCTGAAGCCTGAAGGGACACCGCGCTCCCGCAGGGCTGCGGCTCTACGGCTCTATCTAACGCCTGAAGCGGCGCCGCACGCGACGGCGCTACCAGTTCACCGAAGCTGCCAGATTCGGCAGAGGCATGACCTGCCGCGGAGTGCGCGACAGGAAATCACATACTGCCGCAATTGCGTCATGGTCCAGCCTGGCCATCAGCCGGATGTGCGCCGCGGAGAAATTCGGACGGCGCCCGTCCACTGCGTCGTAGATCTGTCGTCGCAGGTACTCGTAGTGCTGACCAGCCAGCTGAGGGATACCCTCCCGTGCGTTTCCCTGAGCGTCGGCACCATGACAGGACGCGCAGGCTCGACCGTAGATCTGTGCGCCCTGGGAGGTGAACTCTCCTGATCCCACGCCCAGACTGTCCTGCGGCTGAGTCTGGAGCTGACTGACATACCCGGCAACGTCTGCCAGCGCCTGCGCATCAGGCAGGTGATGCGAGTCGGCAAAGTGCTCCATCCGCGGGTCCCACCGCTTATCGTGCCGATAGTCGACGAGTTGTCCCACGATGACGGAGAAGTGCTGGCCCGCGATGCGTGGAACAGTGCCGTCGGGCACACCGGCACCGGAGGGCCCGTGACACACCAGACAAGTACGAAACAGCTCTGCGCCTCGATCGAGATTCGGCTGGCTGTGGAGTGCGTCCTGATACTCCCGCCGCGAGGTGCCGGCGGCTCCGGCAAGCTGCGCAAACAGGAGGGGAGCGACACACAGGCTCAGCAAGGCGCACGCTTTGTTCATGGCTCGGGAGCTCGTATTTTCAGAAAGTTGATCGCACCTTACGCACGCCCGGTGGACAGCGAATCAGGTCATATACGTATCGCTAGGCACCGCGCTTGCCGAGCTCCTGGAGACGTGCCAGCCAGATACCCCGCCGAGCCTGCCCAATGCTCTCGACACTCCCGATCACGCTGGTGCGCACCGGCCGGATGCCGCAGAAGTACAATACGTTGCGACGCAATGCCCTCAAGCTGTGCGAGCCGAAATAGACACGGTAGACGGCCGCCGGCATGCCCATGGTTACGATGATCCGCGCGGACTTCCCGGCAAGCGGCTTGCGCACCGCAGCTGACATCGGAGCCTCGGAAAAGGCAAATCCAGGGCGCAGAACCTGCTCCAGGAAACCCTTCAGCAGCGCCGGCATGTCCCCCAGCCACAGCGGATAGAGAAGGACGATGTGGTCAGCCCATACGAGCGACTCCTGACACTCGCGGATCGCGCTGGGGATCTGCTGTGATCGAAACTCATCGTTGGAGCGCAGCAGCGGAAACTGCAGCTCGCTCACGATGACACTTCGAAGCTCATGTCCCGCCAGTCGCGCGCCGTCGTAGTAAGCGCGACACAGGGCGTGCACGAACCTCCCGGCGGCTGAGTCAGGATGGCCATCGATGATCAGAATGCGGCGCTTCATGGGCGCCACTGTAATCAACCTCTGCGCGCGGCCGCGCTAGGCACTTTCCACGATGGGAATCGAATCGCGGCCTGCGCAGACTGGCCTCAGTCAGGCATGGCTCGCAATCGGAGCGGGATCGTATGGGCGTCTTGAGCCGCATTCTGGTAGCAACGGACTTCTCCGCCGGCGCAGGCGCAGCGGTGACGCGCGCCGGTCAGCTCGCGCAAGAGCACCACGCCGAGCTTCACCTCATTCACGCTTCTCCAGACTGGAATCTGTTCTCCAGGGTGTTGCCTGCGCACCAAGGCCACTACTCTACGCTCACTGAATTCGCGGAGTCCGCGATGCAGCGTGAGGTCGCATGGGTGGAACAGAAGTTCGCGATCCGCGTTCGCGGCGTGGTCGAGCTGGGCGGCGCCACGCGCACCATTGCCAGAGCAGCTCAGGAATTCCAGCCGCAACTCCTCGTGATCGGCGCACGAGGGGAACACGGGCCATCCGTTGCAGCCTCGGCGCTTGGCGGTACCGCTCTGAAACTGCTCTCGCAGGCCACGCGGCCACTGCTGCTAGTTCGCGACATCGGCGCTCGTCCTTATGCCGAAGCCATGGCCGCCATCAGCGATGCAAGTGAGATCGCCAAGCGGATCGTTCGATGGGGGATGCTCGTTGCGCCCAGCGCAGTCTGGCACCTCATCCGTGCCTACGATGTGCCCTACCTCGAGCGGCTGCGGCAATGTGGAATCGACGACGCTGCAATGATCTCTTGCGCAGCTGATTCCCGGGCGAGCGCTCAGCGCGAGATCGACATGGTGATCAAGGCCGCGGAGCACACGAGCCCGATGCGCGTACACCTGATGCCAGGCGAGCCTCTCAGGGTCGTCCTGACGCAGATCGTACGCGAGCGCGTCCATCTTCTGGTGGTCGGAAAGCATGCTGAAGGAATCGCCGACGCGGGTCACGGCCTGGTCGGGAGTGTGGGTTTTCGGCTCGCCTACCATGCCCAGGGAGACGTTCTGGTGGTCCCCTAGGCAAGTTCGACCGACCAACTCGAGCGCTCTCTTTTCTTTCTTTCGGAGATTTGCATGATGGCCTCTCGACCTGCTCGTATCCGCAAGATCCTCGTCGCACTGGGACACGTGCAGCACCCCTCCAGAGCGCTGTTTCGCAAAGCAGCGGCCATCGCCCGAGCCAGCGGCTCGAGCATCGAGCTGTTTCACGCCGACGTCTCAGGCCGCAGCGGTCCGGAGCTCGGAAAATCCGCCGCGCGAAAGCTCGACCGGCTCCTTGCCTCCCCTTGGCTCGAGGGCCTGAAAGTCGCCCTTCATCTGGACAGCGATTATCCGCCGCACGAGGCGATCGTGCGGCGCGCCATCGCAACCGGAGCTGACCTGGTGATCGCCTCGCTGAGGGTGCCGCACCTCCCCGCTCGCTTGTGGCTGCGCAATACGGACTGGGAGTTGATCCGCCAGTGTCCCTGCCCCGTACTGCTGGTGAAGTCGAGCCGGCCATACCGGAATCCGGCGATCATCGCGGCCGTGGATCCCTTTCATGTCCATGCCAAGCCGGCCGCGCTGGATGAAAAGCTGCTGGCGACAGGCGCCACGCTGGCGCGGGCCCTGCGCGGCACCCTGCACGCCTTCCATTCCTACATGCCGCTGTTGAACACTCTGCCGACTCCGATGGGCCCGGTGGTCCCGATCGGATTCCCGACTGAGATGGAGGATCTCCACGGCCAGCAGGTTGCGGCGCTATTCGACAAGCTGGCGAAGACGGCCGGGATTGCTCCGGCGCGGCGCCACTTGCACATGGGAATCGTGACGGATGAATTGTGCGCCACCGTGCGACATCTGCACGCGGGCATGGTAGTCATGGGCGCAGTATCTCGATCCGCGCTGAAACGTGCTTTCATTGGCAACACTGCGGAGACGGTTCTCAACGCGATCCCGTGCGACGTGCTGATCGTCAAGCCGCGCCTGTTCAGAACTTCCGTGCCGCGCCGCAAAGGCGCGCGAGCCTGACCTGGTCGACCATCGTGACCCGGACAACGATCTATCTTGCGCTGGGGCTACTGGCTCTCCTGTTCGGCGGTTGCGCCCCGGCAGCCGGGTCCACCACACGGTGGGTAGTGAAGGGCACACCGACGCCCCAAGCGCTTGGGCTGATACGCATACTGCGCAATGCCGATGCCTTCGGGCTGCAGGCCCGGGACTACCAGGGGTCCTGGGCCTCCTCTCCTGTAACTGGGACCGGCGGCGATTCGGAGCCGGAGGCGGTCGCCGCGTTTGATGAGTCGCTGTCGGCGTCGGCCGCCCGCTTTCTGCACGACGTTCACTTTGGGCGGATCGACCCGCGTGCGGCCGGCTTCAACCTGGCCGCCACCCGAGCCTCCCTGAACATTCCCCTGCTGCTCGACCAATTGCAGGCGACCGACGATTCCGATCGGGTCATCGCCTCGGTGGAACCCCAGTTCCTGCACTACCAGCTGCTCAAGCAGGCCCTGGCGCGCTACCGCGAGCTGGCCTCGGGTGCCGCAGCGCCCACTGCGGCGGAGACGCGCTCAATGCCCTTTGCCCGCCGCGTCCGGCAGATCGAGCTGACACTGGAGCGATGGCGATGGTTACCGGCGTTCGATACCCCTCCGATCATCGTCAACATCCCGCAGTTCCGCCTGTTCGCATTCCGCTCCACCCAGGACCGCAAGGCGCAAATCCTGCAAATGGACGTGATCGTAGGACGTACGTTCCTGCGCACGCAGACGCCCGTATTCGTGGCCGACATGCGCGAGGTCATCTTCCGACCCTACTGGGATGTTCCTTACAGCATCACTCAACGGGAGATGCTCCCTGCCATCCGCGCCAACCCTTCTTATCTGGCTCACGAGCACCTGGAGCTGGTGAGCGGTCCCGGCGACAGCGCACCGGTCGTCTCCCCCTCGCCCGAGGCCATCGCCGCACTGGCCGCGGGCAAGTTGCGTCTGCGCCAACGCCCAGGCACCGACAATGCGCTCGGACTGATCAAGTTCATGCTCCCCAATCCGTACAACGTCTACCTCCACTCCACCCCCGCTCGCCAGCTGTTCTCCAGATCGCGCCGAGCCTTCAGTCACGGCTGCATTCGTGTCAGTGATCCCGTCGCGCTGGCCACTCTGGTGCTGGGCAATGCCGCCGGGCATTGGACGCCGCAGGCGATCGAGGCTCGCCATGAACGGGCCCGATGACGTGCACGTGCGGCTGGCCAAGCCCGTGCGGGTGTTGATTCTGTACGGAACGGCGTTGGCCACCGAGGACGGTCCGGTGCTGTTCTTCGACGACCTGTATGGTCACGATAGAAAACTGGAAAAGCTCCTCGGGCTGAGCCCGGCACCGGCGACTAAGCGACCGCCGAATCGCTCTATGTAGATGTTCGTATTTCGCGCCCCCGGGCATTGAAGCACAGTGATTGCACTGGATACCGGAGGATTTCTCATGATGCTCAGCGCCGTTTGCACCCTCGATGTCGCATCCTGCAGCCCGCGGATCTCCATCCTCGAGGCTGCACGCATCATGCGCCAGAAGCACACCGGAGATCTGGTCGTCGTCGACGACGGCGGTGAGGACGCGCAGGAGCCCATTGGCGTCATTACCGATCGGGACATCGTCGTCGATGTGTTGGCCAATGGCCTGAATCCGGCAACCACGACCGTGGGATCCATCATCCGTCATCCGGTGGTGGTCGCTCATGATTCGGAGGACGCGGCAACCGCCCTGGAGCGAATGCGTACGCACGGGGTGCGACGAATTCCCATCGTGAGCCAGCACAATCGCCTCATAGGGATCCTCACCGTGGATGATCTGCTGAAGCTGCTGGCGACGGAGGCCGGTACACTGACGGAGATCGTCTCGCGCCAGCCGCATCATGAGAGGCTCGCAAAGCGGTGATCCCCGGCTCGGCGGTAATTCGCATGCCTGAGGCGCCCCCGGCGCAGATCTGGAGACAATCGCTGCAGACGCGCGACGGTCGGGCGTTTTCGATTCGGCCGATCGGCGCCGATGATGCACAGCGCGACCGTGACTTCCTGATGCGCTTGAGCGAAGACTCGCGGTACAAGCGGATGATGGGCATCTGCCGCGATCCTTCTCCTGAGCTGATCGAGCGCTTAGTGCACGTCGATCGGCACGGGTCGATGGCATTCGTCGCGGTGGTTGGGCGGCCCGGAACTGCGGAAAGCATCATCGGCGCCGCTCGCTATGCCGCTGTGGCCGGCTCGCAAGACGCCGAATTCGCGATTGCGGTCGCCGACGAATGGCAATCCCGTGGAGTCGGATCTGTGCTGCTGCGGGCGCTGCTGGAATACGCTCGCTCGCAAGGACTGCGCCGGCTTCAAGGAGTGGTGTTGGCGAACAACGGGCGAATGCTCGAGTTTGCGCGCAAACACGCCTTCGTGCTGCGTCCCGTGCCGGGGGAATACACTCAGGTGGAGATCACGCGCGATCTCTAGTCAGTGCCCGCGATACAGCTCGGCAATCTCTGCAGCATAGCGGGCTTCGATGGCGGCTCGCTTGGGCTTCAGTGTCGGCGTGATCAAACCCGCCGCTACGGTCCAGGGCTCTGTGGTGAGCAGCACAGCGCGAGGGGTCGCGTAGCTGGGAAATCCCTGGAGGGCGTTGCGGATGCGTTGCAAAGCCCATTCCACGGCAGTCCGGGTGCGCAGTTGCGCGGCATCCTGCGCGGGCAGACCCAGGGCATCGGCCTGGCGCCCCCAGCGAGCGCGATTCAAAACGAGCAACGCCGCCAGGTAGGGGCGTCGTTCACCCAGCACCATCGCCTGATCGAAGAACGGGTCACCCAGGAGCGCTGTTTCCACGTCGGCTGGAGCAACCTTCTCGCCCGTGGAGGTCACGATGATGTCCTTGAGGCGCCCAGCGATGCGGATGCGGCCATCATGGACTCGAGCCTGGTCACCCGTGTGCAGCCATCCATCCCCGTCGAGCGCGGCTGCGGTCTCGGCCGGGCGCTTCCAATACCCCAGCATGACACTGTCGCTGTGAGTCTGGAGCTCCTGCTGCGCGCCAATTCGCACCAGAACCCCGGGCAGCGGGCGGCCCACCGACTCTGGATCGTTGTCCTGCGGAACGTTGCAGGCAATCACCGGGGAGCTCTCGGTCATTCCATATCCCTGCAGGATCGGTATTCCGAGCGCAAGGAAGGTGCGCGCAATCTCGAGAGCCATGGGCGCACCACCAGTCACCGCCGCACGCAAACGCCCACCGAAGCGCTCGCGCAGCACCTTCCCGACCTTTCGATCGAGCAGCGGAAAAACCAACCGATCGGCGAGGCTGAGTTGTGCCGCTCGTCCCTGCTCGTGACAGAAGCGGCGCCAGCCCACATCTACGGCGGCCTCCAGGACATGGGCTCTGAGCCGGCCCCCGCGGACCGACTCGCGCAAGGCGGCGTGTGCGCGTTCGTAAATGCGCGGCACAGATACGAGAATCGTGGGCCTTACGGTGAGCAGATCTTCCGTGAGCAGAGCGACGGAGCGTGCATATGCAACGGTTGCGCCCGCGGCCATGGGAAGGTAGTAGCCGACGGTGCGCTCGAACGTATGTGACAACGGCAGGAAGGACAGAAACAGGTCCGACTCCAGCACCGGCATCACGGCCATGATCGCCTGGACATTCGCGATCACGTTCCGATGCGACAACATGACACCCTTGGGGCGTCCCGTCGTCCCTGAGGTATAGACTATCGCCGCCAGATCCCCGGAGTGGATGACCGGTTCCGGCCCGCCAACGCGAGTGTCCTCCGCCGCTCCCAGCCAGGCGTCCACTCCGATGGCGGGGGCAGCAGCTCCAGCCGGTGTCGCCGAGCCGAGGCAAACCACCCGCCGAAGCTCGGGCATGCGCTCGCGATGTGGGCGCAGGGCCTCTGAGCGCTCGGCCGACTCCACGAAAAGAATGGCGGCACCGGCGTCGCCAATGACGTACGCCAGATTCTCCGCATTATCGACAACGTGCAGCGGTACTGGAACCAGTCCCTCCGACAGGCTCGCAAGATCCGCGCAGGCGTGATCGAGGCCGTTCGGAAGCAGAATGGCGACACGCTGGCCCTGTTGCAGCACCTCGCGACGCATCGCGGCGCGCCATCGCTCGACGCGAGCAGCCATCTGATCCCAGGAGTAGCTGATCCAGAGATGATTGGAAGAATCGAACTGCTGATAGGCTGCGCGATTCCCGGAGATCCTGACGCGCGCCTGGAACATCTGCGGCAGAGTTTCCGCCGAGAGGACCTCCCCCTCACCCACGCGTTGTCCGTTCGTGTGTCTGCTCGTTCAGAAAAGCCCCGGCCACGTCGGTGAGCTGGGTGGCGAATCCGGCGATTACGTCGTCCAACGATAGAATCCCCGTCAGTTGTCCGCGGGTGCCGACCACCGGCGCGCGCCTCACCCCTGCATCCCGCATGAACCGCAGAGTACCTTCGAGTGAGTGAGACTCCCCTGCCAGGACAGGGTGACGTGTCATGACGTCGCCCACCTTCAGTGCGCGCGCGTCGGCATCCTTGGCGACCACGGCAGTGACGATGTCCCGATCCGTGAGAACGCCAACGGGTTTGAGGTCCGGCTTGACTTCACCGGAATCCACAACGACCAGTAGACCCACGTGTTTCTCTCGCATCAGCCGCGCAGCGGCCGCCACTGTCTGGTCCGCAGTGACCGTAACCACTTCAGTCTTGCATATGTTCCCGACGAGCATGGCGGGGGCTCCTGGAGTTCTTCAGTCCTTCGACTTCGCACGCTACACGCAGCCGCTCCGGAGCTCGAATCCGCACTTGTACCTACCCCCCTGCGGAAGCGGCGTATGGGCCGGAATCTGCCGCTCGCGCAGCATGGGCAGCGTTCCATCAGCTCAGTACGCCATCCATGCACGGAATCCTTCGCATTGCCTTCAAGCTGCTGGTCAATGACCGCGGAAAATTCGCGGCGCTGCTGGTTGGCATCACTTTCGCGGTGCTGCTCATGGTGATGGTGACATCGATGTTCGCCGGCGTGATGAGTCGCGCATCTGCGACCGTGATCAACACCGGTTCCAGCCTCTGGGTCATGGATCCTGCCGTGAATACGGTCGCCAACAGCATTCCGGTGCCCGACTACGTCCTGGATGCCGTACGCAGCATTGCAGGGGTGAAATACGCCGTTCCCCTCTTCACCGGATCCGGCCTGGTCAAGCTGCCCGATGGCGCCTACCAGGCGGTCTCCATCATGGGTCTGGATGACTCGAGCCTGGTGGGGCGGCCGGAGCTGGTCGAAGGTCATATCGAGGACATCTATGCCGACAACGGCTTCATCGTCGTCAAGGACAGTGAGTATCCGAAGCTGGGCTCGCCTCACGTCGGAGCAGAATTCGAGATCAACGATCATCGTGGCGTGATCGTGGGCATCGGACGCGTCGCCTCGAGCGGACTGTTCGGCATCCCGGCTCTGTATACGACTTACGGACGGGCCGTCCAGGATCTGCCGTCGACGCGCTTCACGATGTCCTACGTCCTGGTCGAGCCAAAGACTCCCGCCGACATCGCGCGTATCGCTCGCCAGGTGGCCGACCTGGGGTATCGGGCCCTGACCAAGGAGCAGTTCATTCAACGCACGTCCTCCTTCTACAAGTATCAGACGGGCGTGGGTATCAACATCATGCTCATGACGGTCATCAGCTTCATTGTCGGCCTGTCGATCTCCGGCCAGACGTTCTACACATTCATCCTGGAGAACCTGGACAAGTTCGGCGCGCTGAAGGCCATCGGAGCACGCAGCCGCGAGCTGATCGCCATGATCCTCTTTCAGGCTGCCTTCACCGGACTCACCGGATATGGGCTGGGCGTCGGATTGTGCGCGGTGCTCATTGCGGCCGCGAAGATGAGGTTGCCCAGCTACGCGGCTACGGTCACCTTCTTCAATCTCGGCATGGCATTCGCGATGGTTCTGATCATCACCGGCGTGGCGAGCTACACGGGCATCCGGCGCGTCATCCGCATCGAGCCCTTCGACGTGTTCAGGGCATGACGATGAACGCAGCGATCCGGGCAACCGCGTTGAGCAAGTGGTTCGGGCAGGGCGCGCTGCGGACGCCCGCCGTGCGGGAGGTCAGCTTCGAGGCTCGATTTGGCGAGCTGCTGTACATCGTGGGGCCTTCCGGAAGCGGCAAGACCACTCTGCTGAGCATCCTTTCGGGGATCCTGCGGCCGGACGCCGGCACGGTGGAGCTCGAGGGTCGCGATCTGTGGAGCCTGGACGCGGACTCGCTCGCGCAGCTGCGCCTGCACAAGATCGGGTTCGTCTTTCAGGATTATCACCTGTTCCCGCGCCTCACGACCCTGGAGAACGTGGCCATTCCGCTGATTCTGCAGCGCGTCCCGTGGGATGAGGCGTTGGACCAGGCCGCTCGGCATCTGGAGATCGTCGGCTTGAACGAGCGCGCCAATCTCCCGCCGGTCAAGCTGAGCGGCGGTGAGCAACAGCGCGTCGCCATCGCGCGTGCGGTCGTCAGCCGCCCCGACCTGCTCATCCTGGATGAGCCCACCGCCTCGCTGGACGGGGATACCGGCCGCCGCATCATCGACTTCGTCAAGCGGGAAGTGCTGAACGCGCACCGTTGCATATTGATCGTGACGCACGACTCGCGAATCTTCGAGTACTCCGATCGCATCCTGCACATGGAGGACGGCCGGCTGCGCCAGGTCGAGGAGCATCACGTCCATGAATAACCGAATCCTGTTCACGCTGGCCGGAGCCGGAGCTCTGCTCGGTCTGGGAAGCGCCGTCTACTATGCGATCGAGCGGCCGGCGCAGCCGCCCGTGTTCAATCCAGCCCCCAATCCATACCCCGCCGGCCTGTATGCCAATGGCATCGTGCAGAGCGACCAGGCGAACGGCACCGATACCGCGCTCTATCCGGAAGTCGCGGGCACCGTCATCCAGATAGCCGCGTCAGAGGGTCAACGGGTCACGCAAGGCGACATTCTGATACGCCTGGACGACAGTGTGCAACGTGCCACGGCCGAGCAGCTCGGCGCGCAGGCGCAGGCGGCAAAGGCCGCCCTCGCGGAGCTGCGCGCACAGCCGCGCCCGGAGTCCCTGGCAGTGGTGAGGGCACAGGTGGAGGTCGCCGAAGCCACTTTGAAGATGAGCAAGGATCCGTTCGACAAGCTCGAGGGCGTCAATCGGCTCACACCGAATGTGGTCAGCCGCGACCAGCTGGACACCGCCGCGAATGCCGTTCGCGTCGCGACGGCCAACCTGGCGGTTGCTCACAAACAGTACGATCTGACCAGAGCCGGCGCATGGAGCTACGACATCC
>Ga0134125_10004526_pt1 | contig 15890 bp, 11 predicted proteins | sample KB31751_FD_96464 | JGI IMG/M metagenome (GOLD analysis project Ga0134125, IMG submission 96464) | Terrestrial soil microbial communities with excess Nitrogen fertilizer from Kellogg Biological Station, Michigan, USA - KB3-175-1 | ecosystem: Environmental > Terrestrial > Soil > Unclassified ... | reverse complement strand
GGCCGAGGTACTGACTAAGGCGTCGGGACATTGGATTCACACTGAAATTTGGGGAATCCGCACGATCGCGGTTGATATGACGAACGGTCGGCCTCGAAATCTTGGACCTCTCTTCAGTCGGCTGTTTGCTCGCAATGCGGGCAGCTGAAGTGGGGCGGCGGACTGAGGGAATCGGGACGGGGTGATTCTCCCTATCACACCCGACCCTGGCCGTCCGGTTGGTTGACCGACCGACCTTCCCCTCACGGTACCGTGAACTCGATCACGGGAAAAAAACGTCGTTTCAGACCTCAGGGCGTTTCGTTTCCATCCACCGGCTTCTTCTCTCGCGGTGGTGGCGCGGTTTGCAACGTGGAGACTTTCGCCTTCGGCGCGGGCTTCGCTTCCGGCATGGGTTCCGGTTTGGGCTCAGGCTTTGTCTCCGGTTTGGGCTCGGGCTTCGTTTCCGGTTTGGGTTCCGGCTTTGTCTCCGGTTTGGGCTCGGGCTTCGTTTCCGGCGTGGGCACGACAACCGGTTCGGGGACTGGGTACTTCTGATCCAGTTCGACGTTCAACTCCAGCACGTTCACGAGCGGTTCGCCGACCAGGCCCGTGAGTGGCGTGAACGATTGCTTCCGCACCAGTTCCGCGATGTTCTGCTTGGTCTTTTCGACATCGCCACCCGCCGGGGTCCGCTTCGCGGCGACGCGATCGAGTTGGTAGACCGATAGCGCATTCCGCTGTGTGATGTGCGGATCGAGACCGGCCCCGGACGCGGTCACCATGTCCGCCGGCACCGGTTCCAGGTTCGCGACCTTCGCGTGGTTGTCGGGGTCTTGCAGCCACATGTCGAAGAAGTTGGCGTGAACCACGGCATTGGGGCTGCCCGGCTCAATCCGCTTCTCGACCGTTCCGTCTGCTGCTTTCCCTTCAACCACCACCGGCCACTTGCCGGGATGAACCTTGGCGAAACTCGTGAAGAAGTTGCCGACGAGGTCTTCCGGCTTGGGTTCGTCGGTCTTCGTGGGGTTCGCCTTCTTCCATTCCTCGACCACCTCCTGGTGTTGCTTTGCCCAATCGCGGATGTACTCACCCTGGAGGCCGTACTTTTCCTCGGTGGTGCTGGTCTTGGCGGCGTAGTCGGTCTTCGCCCAGTTGGTCGCGGCGACGCTGTACTCGCCGGCCCAGTCCGCGGCGCGATCGGGCTTGGCCACGAACCAGGCCTCGATGTCCTGCTGCGGGGTGCGCGGTTCCGAACCCGTTCCGGCCGAGCGGCTGCCTTTCTTGTACTGGATGATCGGGCCGAGTTGCTGGGCGACGCGGTCCCGCAACTTCGGGTTGTTCGCGCCCCAGTTCGAGCCGCCGGCGGCAGCCGCGTTGTACGAGGCTGCCGAGGGGCGGGGCCAGAAGTACTCGTCGCTCGTGAACGGCTGCGCGATCTGCCGCGAGCCGACGACCCGTTCTTTCCCGTCGGCGTCTTTCACCGTCAACAGGTTGCCTTCGGCCTTGCTCGGAAAGACGACCTTGCCGAAGGCCCAGAGAACGGCGGGGTAGGCGACGCAACAAATGGCCAGGGTCAGGGCCAGGAGCACGACATTCGAGCGGATGTGATTCATGTGACTCTCTCAAAAAGAGCCCACCCGATTCTCGGAGTGGGCTGTTGTGGTTCACGCCATTCCAAAAGCGGCCAGTAACAGGTCGATCAATTTGATGCCGATGAACGGGGCGATGACGCCGCCGAGACCCCAGACCAGCAGGTTGCGGCGTAATAGTGCGTCGGCTCCGACCGGCCGGTAGGTCACGCCCTTCAGCGCGACCGGGATCAGCATCGGGATGATGATCGCGTTGAAGATCACCGCCGACAGAATCGCGGATGTCGGCGAGGTCAGGTTCATGAAGTCGAGCTTCTTGAGCCACGGCAGCGTCGCGGCGAACAGAGCCGGGACGATGGCGAAGTATTTGGCCACGTCGTTGGCGATGCTGAACGTGGTCAGTGCCCCGCGCGTCATCAGCAGTTGCTTGCCGATCTCGACGACCTCGATCAGCTTGGTCGGGTCGCTGTCAAGATCGACCATGTTCCCCGCTTCCTTGGCGGCCTGGGTGCCGGAGTTCATCGCCACACCGAGGTCGGCCTGGGCGAGCGCCGGGGCGTCGTTGGTGCCGTCGCCCATCATCGCCACCAGCCGGCCGCCGTGCTGCTCCTTGCGGATGTAGGCCAGCTTCGCCTCCGGTGTCGCTTCGGCGATGTAGTCGTCCACGCCGGCTTGCGCGGCGATCGCCTTCGCGGTGAGCGGGTTGTCGCCGGTCACCATGACGGTGCGGATACCCATCTTGCGAAGGCGGTCGAAGCGTTCGCGGATGCCGGGCTTGAGGATGTCTTCCAGCACGACGAGGCCGACGATCCGGTTGTCTTCCGCGATCAGGAGCGGCGTCGCCCCCTGGCCGGCGTGCGTGTTCACCTGCTCCTGGAGGAGCGTCGGGGCGGTGCCGTCGAGGACCTCGACGTGCTTGAGAATGGCGTCGGCCGCGCCTTTGCGGATGCGGCGGCCGTCCGGCAGGTCGATGCCGCTCATCCGGGTCTGGGCGGTGAACGCGATGAACTTCGATCCGGCGGGCGCGACCGCGGCCGTCGGATTACTGCCCGGTGTTCGCCGATAGAGTTCGACGATGCTCTTCCCCTCCGGCGTCTCGTCCGCGGCGCTCGCCAGCGCCGCCAGCATGCCGACCTCCGTCGCGGCGAGGGTTCCGAGTGGGAGGAACTTGGTGGCCTTGCGGTTGCCAATCGTGATCGTCCCGGTCTTGTCGAGCAGCAGCGTGTCGATGTCACCGGCCACCTCGACGGCCTTGCCGCTCTTGGCAATCAGGTTCGCCCGTAACGCCCGATCCATGCCGGCGATGCCGATGGCCGCGAGCAACGCCCCGATGGTCGTCGGGATCAGGCAGACGAGCAGCGCGACGAGCGTGGGAATGTCGGTGCCGAGGCTTTTGAGCCCGGATGCGCCGAGGTAGCCGGCCATGTATTGTTCGGCGTACTGTGCCATCGGCCACAGCGTCGCCGTGACCACCAGGAAGATCAGCGTGAACGTGCTGAGCACGAGCGACAGGGCAATCTCGTTCGGCGTGCGTTGGCGGGATGCCCCTTCGACGAGTGCGATCATGCGGTCGAGGAACGACTGCCCGGCTGCGGCCGTGATGCGGACCAGGATCGCGTCCGAGAGTACGCGGGTGCCGCCGGTCACGCCGCTGCGATCGCCGCCGGCCTCGCGCACGACGGGGGCCGATTCGCCGGTGATGGCCGACTCGTCGATGCTGGCCACCCCTTCGACGATCTCACCATCGCCCGGGATGAACTCGCCCGCTTCGACGATCACGAGATCGCCGACGCGCAACCGGGTGGACGACACCTTGTCGATGAACGACTCGGGTTCGCGCAGCCATATCGCCAGCGTACCAGGGGGAACCTTGGAAGTATCAGCCACGCGCAGCCGCCGTGCCGGCGTGTCCTGCCGCGTCTTGCGGAGCGCGTCGGCCTGGGCCTTGCCCCGTGCCTCCGCCAGTGCTTCCGCGAAGTTGGCGAACAGAACGGTCAGGACGAGCCAGCCGTCGAGCGCGATCAGATACGTCAGCGAGGCCAGGGTCGAGCCGGGATCGACGATCTTGTAGAGGGTGTAGACGATCGAGAGGGCGGCCCCCACCTCGACCGTGAACATCACCGGGTTCTTCCAGAGGATGTCCGGGCGGAGCATCACGAACGACCGCTTCAGCGCGGCCATCAGCAAGTCCGGAGCGAACAGACCGGCCCGCCGGCTCAAGCGCCGGGCGTGCTTCAGTTCCTCCGGGTTCAGCATCGTCGCGGTATTCATGGGGTCGTGTTCCGTGTGTTGGTCGTGGGAGCGTTCCGGGAAGCCCACCCGTTGTAACGGGTGGGGTTGGATATCAGCGTCCAAACGGGAGCGGGCCGAAGTGTTCCGCCATCGGGCCGAGCGCGGCGACCGGCAGGAACATCAGTGCCCCGATCAGCAAGATCGTCCCCAGTAGCACGAAGCCGAAGGTGATCGTGTCCGTTCGTAGCGTGCCCGAGGTGAACGGCGTCGGCTTCTTCCCGGCCAGGCTCGCCGCGAAGGCGATCGGGGCGATGATCGGAATGAACCGCGCCAGCAGCATCACCAGCCCGCAGGCGATGTCCCAGTGCGGCGCGAACGGAGCCGGGGCGGACGGGTTCTTCTCCGCATCGTTGAAGCCGTAGGTGTCGCCGAGCCCCTCGAAGCCGGAGCCGTTATTCGCGCTTGACGAGGTGAACTCGTACACGCCTTCGCTGAAGCCGTGGGCTCCGGGATTGTTCGTAGCCGGGTCGAGCCAGCCAGCCGCGGCGAACAGCCCGAGCGGGGCGAGGATCAGGATCGGATGCGCGAGCAACGCCAGGGCCGCGAGTTTCATCTCCTTCGCCTCGACCTTCTTGCCCAGGTACTCCGGCGTGCGCCCCACCATCAAGCCCGCGAGGAACACGGCGATGACAAGATAAATCAGCATGTTGATGAGCCCGACGCCGATGCCGCCGAAGGCACAGTTCAGCCACATGCCGGTGAGTGGGGTCAGCCCGGCCAGCGGGTTCAGGCTGTCGTGCATGCAGTTCACCGAGCCGTTCGAGGTGACGGTGGTGCAGGCCGCCCACGTCGGTCCGGCCCCCGGCCCGAAGCGGAGTTCCTTCCCTTCGAGGTTGCCCGTGTCCTGCGTCACGGGGAGCCCCACTCGTTCGCGCGTGGCATGGTCCGGCAGCGCCGTCAGCTCCGGCTTTCCGTCCGCGTTCAGCGTGGTGATTGTGTGCGGCTTCCCCTGCAGATTCAGCACGGCGGGGCCGCCGGCCAAACCGGGGTTCGGCTTCGCGGTATCGTGGTAGATGGCCCAGGCCGTGATGACGGCCAGTATCACCAGCGAGACGCCGAAGATCGCCGCCGCGTGGCGGTTGTTGCGGATCATCCGCCCGAACATGACCAGGCAGGCCATCGGGATCAGGATGATGCTCACGTTCTCGACCACGTTCGTCCACGCCGTCGGGTTCTCGAACGGGTGGGCCGAGTTCGGGCCGAAGAAGCCGCCGCCGTTGGTGCCGAGTTGCTTGATGGCCACGATCGCGGCCACCGGCCCGCGGGCGATCGTTTGCGGTTTCGGCGTGCCGTCGTCGTTGGTTCCCATCGCCCCGGCCTGGAGCGTTTGAACCTCGACGTTCCCCTCGAAGGTCATCGGCATCCCGCCGGCGATCAGAAGGACGCCGACGATCACCGACAGCGGAACGGCGACGTAAACGAGACCACGCCAGAGGTCGAGGGTGTAGTTGCCCATGTGCTTGTCGCCGCGAAGCCCGCGGATTACCGCGAGCAGTGCGGCCAGCCCAACCGCCGGCGTCAGGAACTGCTTGAGCATGATCCCGAAGATCTGGCTGCTGTAGGTGAGGTGGACCTCGCCGCTGTAGTGCTGCAGGTTCGTGTTCGTCAGGAACGAGCAGGCCGTGTTGAAGATCGTGGTCGGGGAGAGCATCCCCTTGCCGTCCGGGTTCAAGAACTTCGGATGCCACGGCTGCGTCGCCAGCACCAGGAATCCGATCAGGAACATGATGAGGTTCGAGATCAGCATCGCGTAGACGTACTGCTTCCACGACTGATTGCCGGTGAAGAGCAGCCGTTCGACGGCGTTCATCGGCCCGTCGCGGTCGAGCACGCGCGTCATGTACCACCCGAGCGGGATCGACAGCGCGATCATCAGGCCGATGATGAAGACGGGGAGGAATATCATGACAGGTACTCGTCGTCAGGGCTTCTGAATCAATACCGCACACGTGGTGTGCGGCTCGTGACGGACCCGCACGCAGTGCGGTGGGACCGGATCACGCCTCAGGGGCTCGTGGATGGGTCGGTGAACTCTGGACCCAGCGCGTGCGATTGTTCCGCGGGGGCGGAATCAACTTCCAGCCGACCACCGCGAACCAGACCACGGTGATCAGGCCGAAGATCTTGACGACTTCCAGCAACTCATTGGTGGACATCGAACTTCCAGGTTAGAACTTCTCCGGCCGCAACAATGCGACCAGCAAGTAGGCGAACAGGCCAGCAGTCACGAGAATGGTGAGCCAGAGCATGGGAGGTCCTCATATCTTGTCGCAGGCTTCGACGAACAGAAACATCAGGCCCAGGGCAACCAGCGCGAGGAGCAGCATCGCCGGTAACCAGATCGTCATGTTCATCGCGTCACCCTCGGCAGCGGAATTGCGTAACCTCCCTAATCGCAGATCACGTGCCGTATCGCGTCGAATCGTGGAAAGGGCTTCCTGAGCAAGAGTTGCGTCTTTCACCGGATTCGGACACACAATACGCGAATTGCAACTTGCACGAACCGTTTGCATTCTGCAACCTAGAGGACCGCTTATGCCACCAACAAGTGACCCGCTCAACCTGTTGGTGATCGATGACGAGGCGAGTCTCCGGCGCACCCTGCGCACCGCCCTGGAGAGCATGGGGCACCGTGTCACTGAAGCCGCGAATGAAGCCCAGGCGCTGGATGCCCTGAAACAGCAGCGGTTCGATCTCATCTTCCTTGACCTGAGATTGGGGAAGGAGAACGGACTTGACGTGCTGCCGAAACTGGTACGAGTCGCCCCCGGCTTGCATGTGGTCATCATTACCGCTCATGCCAGCCTCGACACGGCCATCGAGGCGCTGCGAAAAGGGGCGTTCGACTACCTGCCCAAGCCGTTCACTCCGAATCAGATTCGCGTCGTACTCGACCGATCGTCCCTCGTTCGTGGATTGCGAAACCGCGTCGCGGCACTGGAAGAACAGGTTGGACTCCTGTCGCCCGAGGTGGAACTCGATAGCGACGAACCGGCCGTGAAGAAGTTACTGAAGGTCGCATTCCAGGTCGCGCCGACCGACGCGACGGTTCTGCTGCGCGGGGAGAGTGGAACCGGAAAAGGAGTACTTGCGAGGGCCATGCACGCCCGGAGCAAGCGGGCCGCCCGCCCGCTTGTCACAGTCCACTGCCCGAGCCTGTCGGCGGAACTTCTGGAGAGCGATTTGTTCGGGCACGTGAAGGGGGCGTTCACCGGGGCGGTGCAGGACAAGACCGGCAAGGTCGAGACGGCCGACGGCGGGACGCTGTTCCTGGACGAGATCGGGGACCTGCCGCTGGCGCTCCAGCCCAAGCTTCTTCGCCTCATCCAGGACAAAAGCTATGAACGGGTCGGAGAACCCTCACCGCGGATCGCCGACGTGCGAATCATGGCCGCGACCAACCGGGAATTGGAAGCCGAGGTGCGGGCTGGCCGTTTCCGTGAAGACCTCTTCTACCGGCTCAATGTAATCGAGATCGCGCTGCCGCCGCTGCGGAACCGTTTGCGCGATCTGCTCCCACTTGCCCAGCAGCTAGTCGGATTCTTCGCCCGACAAACCGGGAAGCCAGTGACCGGGTTCGCTCCAGAAGCGGAGGCGGCGATGAAGTCCTACGCCTGGCCCGGGAACGTCCGCGAACTCCGCAACGCCGTCGAACGCGGCGTCATCCTCACGCCGGACGCGGTCATCGGGCTGGAACACCTGCCCGGCCAATTGACCACAGCGACGTCCAGCCATGTCGAACTCGGTGGGCCGGTCACGCTAGAACAGCTTGAGGTGGAGCACATACAACGGGTCATGGCCTCGGCACCGTCGCTGGATGAGGCCGCCCGCATCCTGGGGATCGACCCGAGCACACTCTACCGCAAGCGGAAGCGCACGAGCCAGCCGCCGAAGGAGACCTCATGACGCTGCGGCTTCGCATCCTGCTGTCGCTGGCCCCGCTCGCTCTACTCCTCATCGGGCTCGGGATCGCCGGCTTCCTCCTGCTCGATCGCATGGGCGGGCGGATCGACGCGATCATGCGTGAAAATTATGTCAGCGTCCAGGCCATGTTCCGGCTCAAGGATGCGACCGAGCGGATCGACTCGTCCTTCCAGTTCGCTCTGGCCGGGCGTGAAGACGCTGCCGCAAAACAATTCGAAACGAACTGGAAAGAGTTCGACAGGCAGTACGATGTCGAGGCACAAAACATCACCATCCACCCGGTCGAAGACGAGCTTGTGACTCGGCTCCAGGAATTGCGTGCCGAATATCGGGAGCGTGGCCGGAAGTTCTTCGCTCTACCGGCGGGATCGCCGGAACGCACTGCGGCATACTTTGGCCGGAACGGTGACTCCGGATTGCTCGGTCGCTTCAAGGAGATCAAGGACACATCGGACAAGATCCTTCGCATCAATCAGGAGAACATGGAGCAGGCCCGGGACGAGGCCCGGTCCACCGCGCGCTCGGCTCTGATCGCGTTCGGGGCGAGCCTGGTTCTGGTGTCCCTGCTCCTTATCGGGGTCGGGTGGTATTTGCTTCGCACGATCCTCTCCCCGATCGTGGCCGTGACCGAGGCCGCCCAGGCCATCGGCGTGTCCGGTCAACTCGACCGCACCGTGCCGGTGTTCGGCCGAGACGAACTCGGTCGGCTGGCGGTGACGTTCAACTCGATGACGAGGGAATTGCGGAAGTACCGCCGCTCGAACCTGGACAGGATGATGCGGGCTCAGAGAACCGCCCAGGCGACCATCGACTCGTTTCCCGATCCTGTGCTCGTCGTCGATCCGTCCGGACGCTCCGACCTGGCCAATCCGGCGGCGCGGGCACTCTTCGGGATCGGACCCACCGCCGATGGCGAACCCGGTTCGGTGTGGCAGCCACCCGAGCCGCTCCGGCAACCACTCGCCGAAGCGTTGTCGATCCAGCGGGCCTACCAGCCCGAGCACTTCGATCAGGCGGTGTTCTTCCGATTCGGAGACCAGGACCGGACGTATTTGCCCCACGTCCGACCGATCCGCGATCCGGACGGAAACACACTCGGCGCGGCCGTGGTCCTCAATGATGTGACTCGCTTCCGGCTCCTCGATCAGTTCAAGAGCGACCTCGTGGCGAGCGTGAGCCACGAACTGAAAACGCCGCTGACATCCGTCCGCCTCGCCGTTCACGTGCTTCTGGAAGAAGCAGTCGGGCCGCTCAACCCGAAGCAGACCGAACTGCTCATTGACGCACGCGACAACGCCGAGCGCCTTCTCGCCATGATCGAACACTTGCTCGCGCTCGCCCGACTCCAGCAGACGCAAGACCGGGCCGCGTTCCAGCCAGTCGATCCAGTGGAACTGCTGCGACGGGCTGCCGACGAAGTCCACTCGCGGGCCGAGGATAAGCACGTCGAACTCGATGTGGCCGTCGGGGAGCCTTTGCCGCAGATCGCGGTCGATTCACCGCGCATCGGACAGGCGCTGGGGAATCTGCTCAATAACGCGATTACTTACACGCCTAGCGGCGGCAAGGTCACTCTGCGAGCCTCAGAGACCGAGGATGGCCGCGTCGTGCTCACGGTTTCCGATACTGGCATCGGCATCCCTTCGGAGTACCTGCCGCGGGTCTTCGACCGTTTCTTTCGTATCCCCGGGATAAGCGACGAAGCTGGCACTGGGCTCGGGCTGGCCATCGTCAAGGAGATCGTCACTGCTCACAAAGGCGAGATCACCTGTGAGAGCGAGCCGGGCCTGGGGACGACGTTTCGGATTACCCTGCCCCAATGGGACGGAGGGGAAACGCATGGCCACTGAGCAAACCCGCACGAGTCCCGAGCAGTTCCTCTCGATGCTCCGCGAGCAGCAACGCGGCCGGCTGAAGGTCTATCTCGGGTTTGCACCAGGTGTCGGTAAGACCTACGAGATGCTGCAAGAGGGTCAGCGGCTCAAGAAACAGGGGGTCGATGTGGTAAGCGGCGTGATCGAGACTCACGGCCGGGCCGACACCGCCGGCATGATCGGCGACCTCGAACAGGTGCCGCGTCGAAAGATCGAATACCGCGGTGTCGTCCTCGAAGAGATGGACCTCGATGCCGTGTTACGCCGTCGCCCCACCGTCGTCCTGGTAGACGAATTGGCCCATACCAACGCTCCCGGAAGCCGCAACGGGAAACGATACCAAGACGTGGAAGAATTGCTGCGGAGCGGGTTGAGCGTGATTACCACCATGAACGTTCAGCACCTCGAAAGTCTGTACGACGTGGTCGAACGGTTCACGGGAGTGCGGGTCAAGGAGCGCGTGCCCGACTACGTTCTGGCCCAGGCGCACCAGGTCGTGAACGTGGACCTGCCGGCCGAGGACCTTCAAGAACGAATGCGCAGCGGGAAGATCTATCCCGCTGAGCGGATCGAGCGCGCTCTCGGTCATTTCTTCACCGAACCGAATCTGAACCAACTCCGTGAGATCGCCCTGGAACAGGTCGCACACATACTTGATCGTCGCCGGCAGGAACGTGACCGGGATGTCGCGGCAAACACGTCCGAGCGCGTCATGGTGTGCGTGTCGAGCGGCAGCCCGAACGCCCCGCGCCTGATGCGGAAAGGGGCACGCCTGGCTGACCGGCTCGGTGCCCCGTGGTACGCGGTCTACGTCCAGACGCCGGGCGAACGCACGGAGCGGATCGACGCCGCGACCGAGCGGCGATTAGCCGACTCGTTGGCACTCGCTCAACAACTCGACGGCATCCCCATGCGGTTCAAGGGATCGGACCTGCCGTCCGCGGTGGCGGCGTTCGTCAAGGAGTATGGCATCACCCACGTTGTTGTCGGCCGATCGATTCGCCCGTGGTATCGGCGTCTGTTCGGCCAGTCGCTGCTGGACCGGTTGGTGCAGACTGTGACTGGTGTGGATATTTTGGTCGTCGATTCGGGAGCCGAATCATGATGGAACTCGATTCTTGATGTCCCGCGAACCTTCATTGTCTCGACCAAGCTTCAGCAGTACTGAGTGATCAGCGTGCCGTATCATGCCTGACCGGGGCAATCGTTCAGGTTCCGGAGGCAGATGTGACAACGTTCGAACTGATCGCGTGCTTGATTGTCCTGGCCGCGGTGTTCAGTTACCTCAACTTCGTCTTGCTCAAATTGCCGAGCGCGATCGGGGCGATGTCGCTTGCTCTGGCCGCCTCGTTGCTGCTCGTCTTGGTCGGGTTGGTGATCCCGAGCCTAAAGGAACACGCCCAGGCGATCGTCTCCGGAATCGACATGCAGCAAACATTTCTGCATGGGATGCTGGGCTTCATGCTGTTCGCCGGGGCATTGCATATCAACCTGAACGAGTTGGCTGCCCGGAAGTGGCCCATCACTGCTCTCTCAACTGTCGGGGTCGTCATCTCAAAGGCCGTCATCGGCGTGCTCACCTGGGGTGCTTTGAGCGTCCTCGGGATTCCTGCCCGCCCGATGTACTGCTTTCTATTTGGGGCAATCATTTCGCCCACGGACCCGATTGCGGTGATCGCAATCCTCCGCCAAGCTGGTGTGCCCCGGGAAATGGAAATCACGATCGCCGGTGAGTCGCTGTTCAACGATGGTGTCGGGGTCGTGATCTTTCTCGGTCTACTAGAAATCGCAACCGGGGCCGGCGAGTTCGATGTCGTTCGCCTGGGGGGACAGTTCCTGTGGGAGGCGGTTGGCGGGGTCGCTATTGGGTTCGTGCTGGGCTGGATGACTTACCGGATCCTCCGGTCGGTGGATAACTATCAGGTCGAGGTGCTGATGACGGTCGCCTTGGTGGCCGGCGGGTACGCCGCGGTCAACGCGATCCACATGTCCGGACCGCTTGCGATGGTGGTGGCCGGGCTCTTGATCGGAAACGTGGGTCGAACGTTCGCCATGTCACCCACCACCGTGGAACGACTGGACGTCTTCTGGGAGCTAATCGACGCGACGCTGAACGCCGTCCTGTTCGTCCTGATTGGGCTGACCTACGTGGTCGTGGTGTTTTCCATCTTGGTCCAGGGGCTGTCCATTGGCTCGCTCACACGACATTGGCTCGGCGACGGGTTGTCTCACTGCGACGAGAAGCTCGGCAGATGATCGGCTTCACGATTTGCAAGTGGATCCCTGTTGATCGAGTCATTCTGCGAATCCTAATATCTTTGCGGGATGGGTCACAGATGGCACTTTTCGACTGGCTGTTCGGCCGACCCTTGGCGACTGAAGAGGAGGAGCGACAGCGTGTCGGGACCTGGGCCGGCATCCCGATGCTCGGACTGGATGCCCTTGCGTCGGCGGCGTATGGGCCGGAAGCGGCCCTCACGATCCTGCTGGTCCTTGGAGCGGCCGGGGTCGGGTACATTGGTCCGATCACGCTTCTACTCGTGAGCTTGCTCGTCCTCGTCTTCCTGTCGTATCGCCAAACGATCGCCGCATACCCGACTGGCGGCGGATCATACACCGTGGCCAGGGAAAACCTCGGCGTGAGTTCCGGCCTCCTCGCCGCGGCCGCGTTGATGATCGATTACGTGCTCGTGGTTGCTGTCGGAATCGCCGCCGGCATCGGAGCCCTGGTCTCCGCGCTCCCCGTACTGCAACCACACACACTGAAACTGTGCCTGTTGGTGCTGGGATTCATCGCGGCAGTCAACTTGCGGGGGACGCGCGAGTCCGGGGTGGCGTTCGCCGCTCCTACCTACCTGTTCATCCTCGCGCTGTTCGGAATCCTCGCGGTCGGACTGTGGAAGGCACTCGCCAACGCCGGGCATCCAGAACCCGTCGTCCGGCCGCCCACACCTCCGCTCGCGGTTGAAGCCGTGGGGTGGTGGATTTTGGCCAAGGCATTCGCCAGCGGCTGTACCGCGATGACCGGAGTCGAAGCGGTGAGCAATGGCGTGGCCGCGTTCCAGGAGCCACCGGTCCGATATGCCCGGCGGACGCTGACCGCCATCATCGGCATCCTTGCTCTCTTACTGCTCGGCATTGCCTACCTGAGTCAGGTGTATGGGATCGCGGCGACAGAACCGGGAGCGGAAGGCTACGACAGCGTGCTCTCCCAACTGGTGGCCGCGGTCGTTGGCCGGGGCGTGATCTATTACGTGACCATCGGTGCGGTGCTGGCCGTGCTATGCCTGTCGGCCAACACCGGCTTCGCGGATTTTCCCCGACTCTGCCGGGCGGTCGCGCAGGATGGATTCCTGCCGCACGGATTCGCCCACCGTGGCCGTCGCCTGGTTTACACTCGCGGCATCGTCGTCTTGACCGTGCTTTCGGCCATGCTGCTCATCGCTTTCGACGGCGTGACCGACCACCTGATTCCACTCTTCGCGGTGGGAGCGTTCCTGGCCTTCACGCTGTCCCAGGTGGGAATGGTCGCCCACTGGATCAAGGTGGGCGGGCGCGGTTCCCGATGGGCGGCTGTTGTGAATGGAATGGGCGCGATCGGCACCGGCTTCGCGCTTCTGGTTGTGCTGGTGGCGAAGTTTGCCGACGGGGCCTGGGTGACGGTGGTCTTGATCGCCGGGTTAGGGGCGGCCTTCGCTAGTGTGCGTCGGCATTACCGATCCGTTGCCCAGCAAGTCTCGACCGACGAACCGCTCGATCCGCGAGATCTCGAACCGCCGCTCGTCGTACTGCTTGTCCGTGGCTGGTCCCGGATCTCACGCAAGGCGTTGCGTGTCTCGATGCGGCTGTCGCCCGAGGTCTACGCACTGCACATCGCTGCCGACGAATTGCGGCTCCAGGCGCTAGAAGAGGAGTGGGCGAAGTTCGTGATCGACCCCTGCCTCGCGGCTGGTGTTAAACCACCGAAATTGGTGGTTGTCACATCACCGTATCGGCGACTGTACGCCCCGCTGATGGAGTTTGTTGCCGAACTCCAGCGGACGCACCCCGAGCGGCCCATCGCGGTCGTCGTTCCCGAATTGGTGGAGCGTCGCTGGTACCACTACATCCTGCACAACCAAACGGCGGCGGTCATCAAGGGGTATCTGTACTTCAGCGGGTTGGAACGAGTCGCGGTGGTCAATGTGCCGTGGTATCTGAAGGAATGATTCGACGACGCGTGGATCGTCCGCACCCTTCACCATTAAAACGCATCAGACCGCGGGATCGCTCCTCGCCGGGCTTCAATGACCGCTTCCTTTGCGGCCTTTCGGTCGATCAGTCGCCATGCCATCGCAATCCCGTCCGTGCGTCGAACCTGCTGCCCTATCTATTACCTTCTACTTTAGATCGTCAGACGCGCCGATCAGCGCCAGCACCGCCCTCCGGATCGGTTCGGGCAAGTCCGACCACGCGGCCACGACGCGGGCCAGTTCGGGGTTGGTGAATCCCCTTCCTGCTCTCTCCGCGACGCGGGCGGGTCGAGGTCGGTGAACCCCTTCCTCTCTCTCACGACGCCGCTCGGTTTCGGTGCGTTCCGATCAGGCGGCGCCGGGGCGGCGCTGCCGGCATCGGTGCCGCAATGGGTGTGGGTGTATGTGGCGGGGCCGAATTGAGCAGAGCGGCGACTGCGGCGCGTTGGTCAGGCGGCAACGCGGCGAGTTCGACCAGCAGCCGAGCGAGAGAAGAAGGGGCATCCGTTTCGGAACAATCGTGGGAACTTTCCGAACGCGGTTCCGGATTTGCCTTGTTTTCCAGCGAATCCGAAGGAGTGCTCGTAGCTTGGGGTGCAAGAGGTCGTGGGTTCAAATCCCGCCGGCCCGACTTGACGGACAAATGAGCCCTTCGGCGAGGACGTCGAAGGGCTTTCTTATTTGTAGAACACGAGTTGTGCCCTCGGTCGAGCAGTTCAAAACGGACGATTTCGCCGCTCAGATGCTTGGTGTCGAAATCCGCTGTAACCAACTTTTCACGAAGCATCTGGAAAAGTTCAAACGTTTTTCGGCACCAGATCCCGTCGTTTCGTCGTCGGAGCAATCCAACGCATCGATCTGCATTTTGATCGACACCAGCCTCACCGCATAGGCGATGGCTGTGGGAATTGCGATGCCAATCCCACGTTTTTGCATAGTTTGGAGATTCCAGCGGCAGTAGAACGCCTCGAAGTCTTCGCGGAAGCCAGCCGGCAGGTCAAGTCTGCGGTCATGTCAGGGATTCTCCAAACTGGAAAGTTTGGGAATCGCTGAATGTTCCTCACCGGTCCTTCCCGCCGTTTACGAAGCGCTTGGACTTCGTGGCGAAAAACGGAGTTCATGACGAGCCAACCGGTATTGGCCTTCTGTCCGTCAGCAACACTCTGCGTCTGCTCGTCAGCGCCCTCGAAGTACTCATCGAGAAGGTCTTCAAGCGAATCGCTAATCTGGCGCAGTCGCGAAAGCTCCGGGATCTCTCCGGTCTCGATCTCAAGTTCGTCGATGCCTACAGGCGGATGCGCGTCGACGACGGGGCGGCGCCGAAGACTCATTACACAGAGACGGTCGTGGTGCGCCAGTTGTTCAACTTTGCGCTCACGCGAGACATGATCGCCGGCGATCCGCTCAAGGGACTCAAGAAACCCAAACCGACCCGCCAGCCCTGCTGGACGCACGAGCAGGTCATGGCGATCTTCGAGGCCAGTCCGGCCGAGGTCAAACCCGCGTTCACGCTGCTGGCGGAGTTCGGGCTGCGCCTTGGAGAGTTGGCGTGGCTGACCTGGGATGACATTGACTTCGGCATCAACGTGCTCAAGATCCAGCCCAAGGACGGCTGGAAGCCCAAGACCGGCGATCAACGTGCTGTGCCCCTCAATCCGGTTGCCATCGAAGTGGGGACGGCAGTGGACCGAGCGGAGGCTCCTGTCAGCACTCAAGAAGGTTCTGGAGAAGGTCGGCCTGGAGGGAAAGCTTCATACTTTCCGGCACAGCTTCATCTCCAACGCGCTTTTGAAGGGAACCCCGGTCGCGGTTGTCCGGGAGTGGGTCGGCCACGTGGATGACCAGATCATCCGCCACTACACCCACGTTCACAACGCAGCTTCCCAGGCGGCCATGCAGCGCCTGGCGCAGGCGAACCTCGATCTGCAGAAGCAGGAGAAGTCCGATGAAAGTGCGGGAAAGGATTCAGCACAAATCCAGCACACCGAACAGGAGGG
>Ga0134125_10004525_pt1 | contig 15893 bp, 8 predicted proteins | sample KB31751_FD_96464 | JGI IMG/M metagenome (GOLD analysis project Ga0134125, IMG submission 96464) | Terrestrial soil microbial communities with excess Nitrogen fertilizer from Kellogg Biological Station, Michigan, USA - KB3-175-1 | ecosystem: Environmental > Terrestrial > Soil > Unclassified ... | reverse complement strand
GTTCGCGTTTGGGTCACGCAGTCGGGCGAGTTGCCGTCCTGCGGTAAGGGAGATGCGAATCTCAGGGCTGGTATCGAGGGTCACACCATTTACATCTTGGGGAAGCACGCCGGCGACGGTGAATGCGCGTCCATCTAGCCGGATGGTCCGCCCGACGATAGAAGGGGATGCCGCGAAGCGGCTCCGCCAAAACTCATAGCTAAGGACGGCATGCAACGCGCCGGCTTTGTCGTCTTCAGAAGTCAGGACGCGCCCCAGGCGGGCATGGATGCCAAGCGCGGAGAAGAAGTTCCGCGAAACCGCATTTACCCGGATGCGTTCGATAGCGGCGCCATGTTCGAAAGCAACGTTAAGAGCGCCTTGGCAAAACGTTTCGCTCAAGCTGGAGGCGCGTGCGAGTTGCCCGCACATCACATACGGCAAATCCCACGTGACGAAATTCGTCGGATGCACCTCGATTAACCGGACCAACTGCTCCGGGTTCTTTACCGGAAGGGGGCGCAACAGCAATGTATCGACGACACTAAAAATCAGCGTGTTCGCGCTGATGCCAATTCCCAGAAGCAGCAAGGCCGTAATCGCGAACACGGGGCTGCGCGCAAGAAGTCGAAGGCCAAATCGAAGGTCGGTCCAGAAGGTGGACATACAGGCATGTTATAGCCGATGTCGCAAGGGTTGAAACTTCGGAGCGCGGATGCCATTTCGTGATACGCCTAAGGCCGGCGGTGAGTTGTTCGGCGAAGCCTTCCGGATGTACTGGATGGAATAAATTCGCCAGCAACTTCGGACGATCGTCATAGCCGGAAACGGACTGCTGTAGGAAAGGGGCTTCTCTTGCGCGCAGGAATTCTCCCATAAAAGAATCGCAAAATTCCTTCGCCGGTCTTTTTGTGATCAGACGGCAGTGACTAAACTCTCGGCAACCGGAACGGGATTAGCGCGGATACGCAAGTAGGGGAATCTGTCCTTTAACCTGTTGATCGGCTTCTCGAAAAGATACCACGAGAGAGTGGCGACAATTAGCGTAAGCACTGCCGTATGCAAGCCAGACATTCCACTCAACACGTTAAGAGGCATGTGGTACAGATAGATGCCGTAACTGATAGTTCCAATATATGTGAGCACTTTCCACGACAATATCCGTCCCCATGCGGAATCTGGCATTTCCACCGCGTAACCCACCGCCGCGACGGCGCTCAAGACACAGAATAAATTAAGCGTTGCCAAGCGCAGCTTGACACCCTTGCCCATCAATTCGAGGCAGATTTCCGCGACGACCAGTAGAGTGGCTACCAGGCCGCTACGTCTCAGCCAAACGGAGTCCGTTCCGATGGCCAGAAGCGCTCCAAGCGAAAGAGAGTCCAGAGATCCCGGCAGTAATGTATTTGTCGTGAGGGGATCGAAGTGAAATAGCAAAGTGCCAAAAGCCCTAAACGCCACTGCAAATATTGCCAGAGACCAAGCCATCGGGCGCAGAAACCTGATGGGCAACAATAAAATAAGCAAAGGCCATATCAAGTAAAACTGTTCTTCCACAGCCAGTGACCAGAACGGGCCTGTTGCTTCCTCGAATCGATGGTGGATGGCCACCCAGACATTCGTCGCGTAGAATCCTTGCCATGCAATATGCTGCCGCACTCCTGGCACGTCCAGCATAAATAGCGCTGCGAGCAACAGGTAATACACCGGGAAAATTCTCAGAAAACGACGAATATAGAAAATTCGCAGTCCTGTCCCCACGGTCAGTGCGCCCGAGGCAACGTAGTTCTTAATCCTCAGCAGAATGCCCGTTATGAGAAAGCCGCTAATAACGAAGAACAGAAGCACGCCATACGTGCCTAGCTCGAATCTGCCGCTGCCGAAGTGATGTACGAGGACGCCAGTTACTGCGAGAGCCCGCAGCCCGTCCAAAGGTTCAATGTGTCCCGGCGATTTCGTCACGACGTTCTTAATGGCAATTCACGTTCCAACCAACAAATACGGTAAACATCTCCATCAGACGACCAATTCTTTTGGATTTATTCCTATAATCTTTTCGGAATCGTCAACACGCGTAGCCGATTATTTTGTGGAGCGCGCCGAAAAGAGTTGCGCCGTCGCGGGCGCGTGGCTTGCCTCGCGAGTGAACCGCTGCTCTGCCGGACGGATTGGGAACGCTCCGGATGCTATACGGCAGCCAGGACTTCAGCCGCCTGATTTTCCCGAAGCATTTCGAGCAGGCCTTGAGCCACGTCGCTGAAGACCTTGCGCCGCCGGTGCACAATGCGCACGGGCCGGAACAGATCGGACGGATTCAGCTTGAGAGACACCAGCCTTCCCTGCGCCAGATCCTCCCGCATCACACGCTCCGGCATGATGCTGATGCCCACGCCGTGCGCGACCGCCTCTTTAATCATCTGCAGATTGTCAAACCGAAACACCATCACAACACTTACGTCGCGGTCGCGAAGATAGCGGTCTATATCCTGCTGAATCGGCAGGTCCTCGTCGAACCCCACGAAATCCAAACCCGCGAGATCTTCCGCTTCGATAGTGCGGCGCCCAGCCAACGGGTGCTGCGGCGAAGCCGCCACCACCATCTCCTCTTCGCGCCAGGGCAGCGCCACGACGTCGCGCGTTGACTCGGCGTAGCTCATCAGACCCAGGTCGGCCTGGTCCTCTTCCACGGCCTCGAACACCTTTTCAGGGCGCAGATATGACACCACTAGTTCGGCATTCGGAAAACGCTGCGAAAACCGGGATTCAATCTCGGACATCTCGGAAAGCCCCACCGAATAAATGGCGGCAATGCGGACCTTCCCGGCAGTGTCGTGTTTCAAACGGTGGAGCTCCGCTTCGAACTCCTGCCGCCTGCGGAGCGCATCACGGCAATAATCGAGGTAGAGCTTTCCAGCAGCCGTGACCGCCAGCGGCCGAGTGCCGGTATCGAGGAGCGTAACTCCAAGCTGGCGTTCAAGTTCCAGGATTTGCTGGCTCGCCGCGGACTGGCTGATCCCATTCAGCCTGGCGCCCTTACTGACACTCCGGGCGTGGGCAATGTCTCTAAACAACTGAAGGTTTTCGAGGGCCACCTATCAGTAAACTTAACATTAGAAAACCTAATTGTAAATAGAGCCAGATTCGATTTGACGAATATTGTGACGCCCGCTATACTGGCGGTATTCCTCTGAAGCCTGAGGAGGCGAAGTGTATCCAGTCGACACCCCCAATCAATTACCCGCGGCCCAAGGTCTCTACGATCCTGCCAACGAGCGAGATGCCTGCGGAATTGGTTTTGTAGTCAACATCAACGGGGAGCCCTCGCACGACATTGTGCTGAAGGGTTTGCAAATTCTGGAGAATCTCGTCCACCGGGGCGCTTGCGGATGCGATCCGGAAACGGGCGATGGCGCTGGCATTCTGATCCAGATTCCTCATCGTTTCTTCGCGCGTGAAGCGAACGATCTGGGCTTTTCCTTGCCCGAACCCGGAAAGTACGGCATCGCGATGTGTTTTCTGCCGGTGGATCGCCAGCAGCGCCTTACGTGCGAGGGATTCCTTGAGGAGATCGCTCGCGAGGAAGGCCTGACCGTGCTCGGCTGGCGCGATACACCGCTGGCGGTGAACGCAATAGGCCGGGTCGCCCGTGCATCGCAGCCCTATATCGAGCAGCTTTTTGTCGGCTGCCCACCGCACCTCGATCAGGACGCTTTTGAGCGCAGGCTTTACCTGGTTCGTAAACGCGCCGAAGCGGCCGTCGCTCACTCGGACATACGCGACAAAAGTTTCTTCTACGTTCCTTCTTTTTCTTCGCGCACCATTGTCTATAAAGGCCTGCTGCTGGCCGGTCAGATCGGGGCCTTCTATAAAGAATTGCTCGATCCGGATACAACGAGCGCGCTCTGCCTGGTGCATCAGCGCTTTTCGACGAACACGTTTCCCACGTGGCAGCTAGCTCATCCGTTTCGTTATCTTTGCCACAACGGCGAAATTAACACGCTTCGCGGCAACGTGAACTGGATGCATGCGCGCCAGGCCGTTTTGTCTTCGCCGTATTTTGACGACATCAAAAAGCTATACCCGGTAATTCAGAAGGGTGTCAGCGATTCGGCCGCGCTTGATAACGCCGTTGAACTGCTGCTGATGGCAGGGCGCTCGCTGCCGCACGTCATGGCCATGCTGATTCCCGAAGCTTGGGATGCGGACAACACCATGCCGGCGGAGAAGCGCGCGTTCTACGAATATCACGCATCTCTGATGGAGCCTTGGGACGGCCCCGCCGCCGTCGCCTTTACCGATGGGCGGATGATCGGCGCCACGCTCGACCGCAACGGTCTGCGTCCGGCGCGTTATCTGGTGACTAAGGACGGCCTGCTGATTATGGCGTCCGAAACCGGCGTGCTGCCAATTCCACCGGAGGACATCGAATTCAAAGGACGTTTGCAGCCGGGAAAAATGCTGCTGGTGGATATCGAGCAGGGGAGGCTGGTCCCCGATGAAGAGATCAAAGGTCAACTTTCCTCGCGGCAGCCTTACGGCGAGTGGATCAAGCAGAATCAGCTCACGCTCGATGCGCTGCCGGAGCCGTCACGTGTGATGGAGACGGACCACGAAACGATTCGCTGCCGCCAGCGCGCTTTCGGTTATAGCGACGAAGATCTGCGATTCCTGATTACGCCGATGGCGACCGATGGGCAGGAAGCGGTTGGATCCATGGGGACCGATACGCCGCTCGCTTGCCTCTCCGACAGGCCTCAATCGCTGTTCAACTACTTCAAACAGCTCTTCGCTCAGGTGACGAACCCGCCGATCGATCCCATCCGCGAAGATCTCGTGATGTCGCTCACCAGCTATATCGGCACCGAACGCAACATCCTCGACGAGACGCCGCGGCATTGCCATACGCTGAAGTTGCCGCATCCGATTCTCACAAATCGCGATCTCGAGAAGCTGCGTCGCGTGTCCCGCGGCGATTTTCTCGCGACCACGCTGCCGATGCTCTTCCGGGCAGAGGACGGCGAAGCCGGCCTGAAACGCGCGCTCGACCAACTCTGCCGTCGCGCCGACCTTGCCATCAAATCGGGTTACACGCTGCTGATTCTTTCGGATCGTGGCCTCGATGAGGACTACGCGCCCATCCCCAGCCTGCTCGCGCTCACTGCCGTTCACAATCACCTGATTCGCGAAGGTTCCCGTACCCAGGTTGCGCTCATCATTGAATCCGGCGAGCCACGCGAGGTGATGCACTATTCGCTTCTCATCGGATATGGAGCAAGCGCCATCAATCCCTACTTGGCCGTCGAGACGCTGGAGGACATGGCCAAGAAGGGCGAACTGCCGAACAACACGACATTCGCCGCCGCGCTTAAGAATTACAAGAAGGCGGTCAACAAGGGTTTGCTCAAAGTCTGTTCGAAAATGGGCATCTCAACGCTGCAAAGTTATCGTGGCGCCCAGGTATTCGAGGCGATCGGTCTAAACAAGGCGCTGGTGGAGCAATATTTCACCGGGACAGCCTCGCGCATTGAAGGCATCGGACTTGATGTCATTGCAAAGGAAGCGATTGCGAAACACGAGTTTGCCTTCCGGGCCGTTTCCGATTTCGAAACCGAGCTCGTCACAGGCGGCCAATATCAGTACAGAGTCAGCGGCGAATACCACTTGTACAATCCGCTTACCGTGAGCAAACTGCAGCACGCCGTCCGGCAAAAAAGCTTTGCGACGTTTGAAGAGTACTCGCAACTGCTCAACGAGCAGAGCAAAAATCTTTGTACTCTGCGCGGTTTGATGAACCTAAAGACCGCGGCCAGTCCTCTGCCGATCGAAGAAGTCGAACCGGCTTCGGAGATCGTGAAGCGCTTTGCCACGGGCGCCATGTCGTTCGGCTCCATCAGTAAAGAGGCGCACGAGACACTCGCGATCGCGATGAACCGCATCGGTGGCCGGTCGAATACGGGCGAGGGCGGGGAAGACGAAGCCCGCTTCATTCCCCTGCCGAACGGCGATTCGAGGAAGAGCGCCATCAAGCAGGTGGCCTCCGGCCGCTTCGGCGTCACGACGAACTATCTCATCAATGCCGACGAGCTGCAAATCAAGATCGCCCAAGGGGCAAAGCCTGGTGAAGGCGGGCAGCTTCCCGGCCATAAAGTGGACAAGGAAATTGCGCGCGTTCGGCACTCCATTGCCGGTGTGGGACTGATTTCGCCTCCCCCGCACCACGATATCTACTCAATCGAAGATCTCGCGCAGTTGATCTACGATTTGAAGAGCGTCAATCCTGCGGCGCGCATTTCGGTGAAGCTTGTGGCCGAAGTCGGCGTAGGCACGGTTGCCGCGGGCGTGGCGAAGGCGCACGCCGATGTCATCCTGATCAGCGGTCACGACGGCGGCACCGGAGCGTCTCCGCTCACTTCCATGAAGCACGCGGGCATACCTTGGGAACTCGGCCTCGCCGAAACACAGCAAGTGCTGGTGATGAACGATCTCCGCAGCCGCGTGCGGGTCCAAACCGATGGCAAGCTGCAAACCGGCCGCGACGTCGTGATTGCCGCTCTGCTGGGAGCCGAAGAATTCGGCTTCTCCACCGCGCCGCTTATCGCCGTGGGGTGCATCATGATGCGCAAGTGCCATCTGAATACGTGTCCGGTCGGCGTCGCCACGCAGAATCCGGAACTGCGCAAGAAGTTCTCCGGACAACCCGAGCACGTCATCAACTTCTTTTTCTTCATCGCCGAGGAAGTCCGGCAATTGATGGCGCAACTCGGATTCCGCACGTTCAACGAAATGATTGGCCGCGCGGACATGATCGAAATGAAGAGCGCCGCGGACCACTGGAAGGCGCGCGGCCTCGATTTCTCGTCCATTCTTTACCATCCGCAAGTGCCGGGCCGCGTCGGCCGCCGGCATCTGATCGAACAGGATCACGGTCTTGGGGATGCCCTTGACCACCAACTGATCGAATTGACGAAAGATGCTTTGGAGCATGGCGCGAAGGCCGAGTTCCATCTGCCGATCCGGAACGTGCACCGCACGGTCGGCGCCATGATGAGTGGCGAAATCGCCAGACGCTACGGCGCCAGCGGCCTGCCGGACGAAACGATCCGCGTACAGCTCACCGGCTCGGCTGGTCAGAGCTTCGGCGCGTTTCTCGCCAAGGGCGTCTCGCTGACGCTCGAAGGCGATGCGAACGATTACGTTGGCAAGGGACTTTCCGGCGGCAAGATCGTCGTCTATCCGCCGCGGACGTCGTCCTTCCTTCCCGAGAACAATATTTTGATCGGCAACACCGTCCTGTACGGCGCTACCGGCGGCGAGGCGTATTTCAATGGCGTCGCGGGTGAGCGCTTTGCCGTCCGTAATTCGGGCGCGACGGCCGTCGTTGAAGGCGTGGGCGATCACGGCTGCGAGTACATGACCAACGGCACGGTCGTCATTTTAGGGGCAACCGGACGTAACTTCGGGGCTGGTATGAGCGGCGGCATCGCTTATGTTCTGGACGAGGAGGGTTCCTTCTCAGATACCCGCTGCAACAAAACGGGCGTCGATCTCGAGCCGGTCGAGGAGCGGGCGGATCTCGAGTTGCTCAAAACGCTGATTCGCAAACACGTCGAATATACGGGCAGTCCGCAAGGTAAGTGGATTCTCGAAAATTGGGCGGAGATGCTGCCGAAGTTTGTGAAAGTGTTCCCGCACGAGTTTAAGCGCGTGCTCGGAATCGCGCGCGCCGGCGAACATATGAAAATCTCGGGCGCGGTCGTAGCGGCGAAATCGCGGCTTATGCAAGAAGGAGCTCGATAGAACAATGGCGAAATTGACAGGATTTCTCGAATACACCCGCGAAAATCCGCCTCGCCGTCCGGTTATCGAGCGCATCAACGACTGGTTCGAAGTTTACCGGGAATTTCCAACGGACAAACTGCAGCAGCAGGCCGCGCGTTGCATGGATTGCGGCGTTCCGTTCTGCCATACAGGCTGTCCTGTTAATAACCTGATTCCGGACTGGAACGATTCTGCCTGGAAAGGCCGCTGGCACGACGCCATTCGGCAGCTTCAATCCACGAATAACTTTCCGGAATTCACGGGCCGCACCTGTCCCGCTCCGTGCGAAGCTGCCTGCGTGCTGGGCATTAACGAAACGCCGGTCACCATTAAGGCCATTGAAAACGCGATTGTCGAACGCGGCTGGGAGCAGGGCTTCATTGTTCCTGAGCCTCCCCGCCAGCGGACAGCGAAGCGCGTCGCCATCATTGGATCGGGACCCGCGGGCCTGGCGGCCGCTCAGCAATTGAACCGCGCGGGCCATCTCGTTACCGTGATCGAAAAGCACGATCGCATTGGCGGTCTGCTGCGCTACGGAATTCCCGACTTCAAGCTGGAAAAGTGGGTAGTCGACCGGCGGCTGGAACAACTGCGCGCGGAAGGCGTCGAGTTTCAAACCGGTGTTCACGCTGGAATTGATTTCCCGGCCGACGAACTGCACAAGCACTTCGATGCTGTTCTTCTCGCCTGCGGGGCCGAACACCCGCGCGATATTCAGATCCCTGGGCGCGAATTAAACGGCATTCATTTCGCTATGGACTACTTGACCCAGCAGAACAAGCGCGGCGCCGGGGATGCATTCTCGCCATCTGAAGAAATTCTGGCGACCGGCAAGCATGTTGTGATCATCGGAGGCGGCGATACCGGAGCCGATTGCCTGGGCACGGCGCATCGGCAGAAAGCGCGTTCCGTCCGCCAGTTGCAGATTCATCCCATGCCGCCCGAGACGCGCGCGGAACACACGCCCTGGCCGCTCTGGCCCGTGATGCTCCGCATGGAGCCGGCGCACGAAGAAGGCGGCATTCGCGAATGGAGCGCGTTAACGACTCACTTCAGCGGCGATGCGGAGGGCAATGTTTGCCAGCTACACGCGGTTAGAGTGGGCCCCAAGCCGCACCTGGAACCAGCGCCGCGGAGCGAATTCGCCATTGACGCCGATCTGGTGCTGGTTGCTATCGGTTTTTCAGGTCCGAAGAGAGATGGCATTGTGGATCAGCTCAAGCTCGATGTTGATGCTCGCGGCAATGTGCGAACCGGCGAGGATTATATGACGTCCGTGCCGGGCGTTTTCTCCGCCGGCGACGCTCGGCGCGGCCAATCTCTGATTGTGTGGGCCATCGCGGAAGGCCGCAGAGCGGCGCATCACCTGGATAAATATCTGATGGGCTCGACGGCGCTTCCCTGCTAATGGGAGATCTGGGCGAATTCATCGATCGAAGTTCCGAATGCGCTGTCAAGTTCGGCGAAGGCCTGCCGTACTAAGGCGGGCACGGTCCGGGTGGCGCCATTGCCGGCGGCGCATTCGCGATTGGAGCGCTCGCAATCGGCGCTTTAGCCGTCAGCCGACTGCAAAACCATGATGCTATTTTTCTCGGATGTCCGTTCGCGAATCAGATTCTGAACGAATTTCCCGGGTCGCCGAATTTTGCATTCAAAACGGCACCCTCCGCTCCCCGGCTGTGGACTTCACGCATCAAGAACAAACAGCCCAGACGCGGAGAGATGACAAAAAATGTGAAATAGCGAGATCCTAAGTGCAACGTGCTTCTAAGCGACGGTGGGGTCATCGGCGCCTGCTGCCAGACTGATTGACGAGCTCGTGCACTCGTGCGACCAACGTACTACGCCACTTTGATCGTCCATCCCCAGCAGTGCTCGGTGGGGCGTCTCTTTATGCCACTCATGGCTTCCGGCAAATCGATCGACAAACCGGAGGCTGCGTCGTACCGCCAACCCAGCGGTTCGTTATAGCCAAACATCATAACTTTGCTTTGTGGTTGCGGCCGGACGGTTTTGAGCGTGAGTGTTTTCCCAGGCCATGCGAATGCAAAACAATGAATGTCCCGGTCATCTTTCGTACGCGTGAAGCGAATGTCGTCCCCTTCTCGCCAGAGGTCGCCGCCACGGGCGCGAGTGGCGTAGATACCGCTGCCGCATACCTTGAGCCATTTACCAGCCTCTTTTAATTGTTGAATCGCGGTTGGATGAAAGCGTCCGGAGCCATCGGGCCCAACGCCGACCTGGAAACTGCCGCCTTTCGCGGATGTATCGACGATGTTTTTGATAATCCACGGCGCGCCTTTGTATTGCGATGCGTCGGGGTCGAAGGAAAAGCCGCGCGCCAGCGGATAGATCACCATCCAGGGCATGCCGGTGTTCGATTTGCTGCCCGGAACAAAAGCTTCCGGCGTATAGTAATCCCCGTAATTGCCAATGCCGCGCGCGCGGATCATGATATCCGGTTGGAGCTGGCGGATGCGCAACACCGTTTCGCGAAGCTGCGGCCAGACGCGTGGACCCAGCCACTGATCGAGCGAGAGCATATCGATTTGCCCATAGTTGGTCAGCAGTTCTTCGAGTTGGGCGCGATGGCGCCGTAGCATCCGATCCACTTCCGCTTTGCTGGGATCGGGCGCGATCCATATCAGCTTGCCCAGCGCCTCTTTCGATTGTGCCGCCTCCGTGTCATATTGCGCGGCCGAAGGAATCTGCACTGGATGGTCGGCGTAGGGACGGAAATCGGCGTCATACCAATCGGGATGTGAAAAATACAGCGCAATTCGCAAGCCGCGCTTGTGCCCGGCGGCGCATAGCTCCTTCACAACGTCGCGGCGGAAAGGCGTTTCCATCATCGAATAGGCAAGGTTGCAGTCTTCAATCACCGGGCCGCCGGAAGCATTCCATCGGACACGCTTCCGCACACGGGTTCTCGTATCGAACATCGAAAAGCCCTCGTGATGCTTGGTGGTAAATGCAAACATCTTGAGGCCACTTTCCTCGAAGAGCGTTGTCCATTCATCGGCGTCGAAACCAGTGGGATTCCAGGTTTTGTACATCTGGTCGTAGGCGTCGCGTTTGTCGTAGCTCAATTTCAGATAGGGCCACGATTCGTGGAGGAACCCAGCCTGCGCGTACAGGCCCCAGTGAATGCGTATGCCGTATTTCTGGTCGAGAAACGCTTCGTAAGCCTTCCCGGATGCCCAATGGTAGGCCGGGATCGGCTTGTCCTCGATGTAGGACTGAACGACCTTGTAGTGAGAATCGGTCTTGGGGAGATAGTGCTGGCTGAAGTAGGCGGGTTCCGGCGCGGCGAAGAGGCGCGGTGTTGTAAGAAGCGCGGCGGAATGAGAGAGAAAAGTTCTTCGTTTCATTCGCTGATTAGCATACGCGATTCCATCTGAACCTCATTCCGGCGACTCCCGGATTGGACGTCAATCGTTAGGCCAATGGCTGAGGACAGGGTCAGGAACTATTAATAAAAGGTTGACCTATTCCAAATGATCTAGCATATTAAGGTATCAGATGAAGCACCTGCCTGCTGCTGTGAGCGTCGCGCTTTGCGGATGTTTGGGAGCTTTTCTATTGATTGCTTCAACGACCCCGATCGAGCTACATCTGAAACTTCGCCATATGGTCCAGTCCGGTGGATCGAACGGATCGTGGCATGCGGTCTCCGTGCAGAAAACCTTACCATCTTCGAAAACGGCGATCGTGATCTGCGATATGTGGGACCGACATTGGTGCGATGGCGCCACGCGGCGAGTGGAGCAACTGGCGAGGAAGATGGAGCCCGTATTGGAGCGCGCGAGGCAAGCGGGTGTGCTCATTATTCACGCACCGTCAGAGACGATGAGCTTTTATGCGAATACGCCTGGCCGGTTGCTCGCCGAAAATGCGCCGCAAGTCGCCCCACCCAAGGATGCGCCACATATCGACCCTCCTTTGCCGATCGACGATAGCGATGGTGGCTGCGACACCGGAAACAAAACCTATCAGGCGTGGACGCGGGAGAACCCGCTGATTTCCATAAAGCCCGGCGACGCCATTTCGGATAAGGGAAGCGAGATTTATAACCTGATTCGAGAGCGCCACATCAACACCATTCTGTTGATGGGCGTGCACGCCAACATGTGCATTCTGAATCGCAGTTTCGGAATTCGCCAGATGACGCGCTGGGGCGTTCCATGCATTCTCGTCCGCGATTTGACGGACGCAATGTATAACCCCAAGTCGAAACCTTATGTTTCGCATGCAGCCGGCACGCAGTTGGTGATTGATTATATCGAGAAGTATTGGGCCCCCAGCACGACAAGCGGCGATCTGATGGCTGCGCTGAACGCGGCTCATTAGCGCATCTCGCTGGCCGGTGCGTTACGGAACTGGCGCCAACCGCTGCTGGTGTTCTAATGTTTAGGTCGCAAACATAGTAGAGTTCGAGTCCTAGAATGCTTCCGTTGCTCGCATTATTCGCGATTTCTTTTCACGCCGATTTTGAAGGCGGAAATCTTGGACGTGTCGATCGGGTCGCCTCCAATCACTTCCGTTGCCATGTGACCGGAGAAACCGATCAAGACGGCCGCAACCGGCAGGCGAGTTGGTTCTATTTTCGTATCGACGGGGCTAAGGGTCAGCTGCTCACGTTGGACTTGGTGGATCTGCCCGGCGAATACAATTACAAGCCGACGCGCGGTTCCATCACAAAGGACACGCTGCCGTTCTACAGCGATGACCGGCAGACGTGGCATGAGCTGAAAACGGTTGACTTCGACGAGTCCGTGCCGCTTCAGCGGATACACATTACGCCGAAGTCGGACAGCATTTGGATTGCTCACGTGCCGCCCTACACAAATCGGAATCTGGCTCAGCTTTTAACAGAGATCAAAGAGGCGCCGAACGTCAAGGAAACGGTTGTTGGGAAAAGCGTGAAGGGCAGGGAAATTCCTCTGCTTACTATTTCCGACGCGACGGTTCCGGATCGTAGGAAGAAGGTGATCTGGCTGATGTTTCGACAGCACTCCTGGGAGGCGGGTTCGTCATGGGCGGCCGAAGGCGCGATACGTTTTCTGTTATCGTCCAATCCCTCGGCGGACCGGATCGTGCGTGGAGCGATTGTGAAGATTTATCCAATGTGCGATCCCGACGGCGTGGCGCGCGGAGGTGTTCGATTCAATGCATATGGATACGATCTAAACCGCAACTGGGATACGGTGGACCCGAAAAAAATGCCTGAAATTACCGCGGAGCGAGGAGCAATTCTCGATTGGATCGACTCGGGTCATCCGGTCAATTTCTTTCTTACTCTCCACAACGACGAAATGCCGGAATACCTGGAGGGACCTCCGGATCAGTCCAGCGCCACGCGGCCATTGATGGAACGGCTATTCCAGATACTTTCGAAAACCAGAACATTCGCGCCGACACGAACGCCGCAATTCGATGCCGTGAGTACGACGATTGGAAAGCCCGGACGCATGAATGCTCCACAGGCGCTCTTTCACGACCGGAAAGTGCCGGCATTTTTGATTGAGCAGCGCATCGCAAAAAGCCCTAAGCTCAGGCGTGAACCAACGATTGCCGATCGAAAACAGTTCGGAGTGGATCTGATCCAGTCCCTTTGGACAGCTTTACAGAACCCGAGTGATGAACCGGGCGCCGAAGCGCGTGATGGGTCGGCCGGAAATTAGGAGGGCCGACCAAATCGATGAACCGCGCGTCTCCGGAAACCAATTCGTTATCACGCCGTTCTCTTATGAGGGGCGCGGCAGTTCTCGGCGTTTCAGCGGGAGCAATAGCTGGCGAGTCCGGAACGGAGCAAGCAAACTCCAAGCTGAAGGTAGCGATCTTCTCGAAGCATTTGCAGTTTCTCCAAGGCGCGGAACTAGCCCAGACCGCGGCCGATATTGGCTTTGACGGAATCGATGTCACCGTTCGTAACGGCGGACACGTAGACCCCGCGCGAGTACGCCAGGATTTGCCTCCGCTGGTTGCGGCCATTCGCAGCCATGGCCTGGAGGCGCCGATGATTACAACCGATATCGTCGATGCCGGTACTCCTCATGCGGACGATATTTTGCAAACGATGGCCGAGTTGGGGATACGCCGGTATCGTTGGGGCGGCTTCAAATACAATCGCGAACAGCCGCTCACCAAGCAGCTTGAGGATTTGAAGCCCCGTGTTGCGAAGTTGGCCGACCTAAATTCCCGTTACCGCGTGGGAGCCATGTATCATACGCATTCCGGGGTAGATCTCGTGGGCGCGCCGATCTGGGATCTGCATGAAATCCTGGCAGGTTTGGACCCGCAGGCGGTTGGTGTGAATTACGACATCGGACATGCCACGGTAGAGGGCGGCTTTGGCGGTTGGATCGACAGTTTCAGGATCACGGGAGCATCCTTGCGCGGCATTGCCGTCAAAGATTTTCTATGGGCGAAGGATTCGAAGGGAAGTTGGCGTCCCCAATGGAAACCGCTCGGTGACGGAATGGTCCGGTTTCCCGCATTTTTCGATATGGTGGCGGCGAGCCGTTTCTCAGGGCCGCTGCAATTACACTTTGAATACCCACTCGGCGGCGCAAACGAAGGGAAGAGAACTCTTACGATTCCGCGCGAGCAGGTATTTCGTGCGATGCGGCGGGATCTTCGGCAACTGCGATCATGGCTTACGGAGGCTTCGCTTGCGTGACGACACCTGATGACTTTGCAGCACCGATACGACCTTCCTGGCGCCGGCGTCAATTCCTGAAGGCCTGTCCAACTCTATTTGCCGTGCCCTCCCTTATCGCGAGTCCCCGCCGAACCGATATCCGAATCGAACAGGTAAGCCATTCGTATCAGGACTACAAATATCGCGCTCCTTATATGTTCGGCGGATCGAAGGTAGATCGCGTCACGCTATTGAATGTAAATTGCGTCGTTCAGACGCCCGACGGGCGCAGAGCCCAGGGGTTTGGCTCCATGCCGATGGGCAATATCTGGTCCTTTCCGTCGAAGGTGTTGTCCTACGACCAGACGCTTGCTGCGATGAAGGCGTTGGCTGTGCACGTTGAGAAGTTGACCAGCGACTACAAAGAATACGGCCATCCCATCGACATCAATGTGGCGCTCGAGCCGGCCTATTTGGAGGCCGCGAGGGAAGTGACCATGCAACAGAAGCTTCCGGAACCGATTCCCAAGCTCTGCACGCTGGTCACGGCGAGTCCCTTTGATGCCGCCATCCACGATGCCTTCGGCAAAATCCATAAACGCAACGTCTACGAAACGTATGGTCCCGATTTGCTGCCGAACGATCTTTCGCGCTATCTGGGCCCGGCCTACAAAGGCATGTGGCTGAACCAGTTTATTTTGACGAAGCCGAAACCCACCCTACCGCTGTATCATTCCGTCGGCGCGTCCGATCCCTTGACGGCCGCCGAGGTGAAGCATCCCATTAATGATGGTCTGCCAGAGACGTTACCCGAATGGATTGGGTACAACGGCATCACGCATCTAAAAATTAAATTGAATGGAGACGATCTGGCGTCCGATGTCAGCCGCGTGCTCGAAATCGATCGAGTGACTACGGAAACGCAAGCCAAGCGGAAGGTCGCAACCTGGTTTTACTCACTCGATTTCAACGAGCGCTGCCGTAATGTGGAGTATCTGCTATCGTTCATCCGAAAAGTGAAAGAAGGTAGCCCCGCCGGTTTCGCGCGCATTCAGTACATCGAGCAGCCGACTGCCCGCGATCTGAATGCAAACCGGCAAAATGTCATGTTTCAGGCGGCAAAATTCGCTCCTGTCGTCATCGACGAATCGCTGACCGGGCTGGATGCGTTGCTGCTTGCGCGGGATATGGGCTACACCGGGGCGGCGCTCAAGGCGTGTAAGGGGCAAACGCAAGCGATGCTATTAGCGGCCGCTGGACAAAAGCTTAAAATGTTTCTCTGCGTACAAGATCTTACTTGTCCCGGAGCCTCCTTGATTCAATCCGCGGGAATTGCGTCTCATGTGCCGGGTGTCGCCGGCATCGAAGCCAATGCGCGCGAATACGTTCCGGTTGCAAACAAAGATTGGGAAGACCGATTCCCCGGAATTTTCCATATTACCGACGGGCAACT
>Ga0134125_10004524_pt1 | contig 15894 bp, 15 predicted proteins | sample KB31751_FD_96464 | JGI IMG/M metagenome (GOLD analysis project Ga0134125, IMG submission 96464) | Terrestrial soil microbial communities with excess Nitrogen fertilizer from Kellogg Biological Station, Michigan, USA - KB3-175-1 | ecosystem: Environmental > Terrestrial > Soil > Unclassified ... | reverse complement strand
TTTGTGCACCGGGTCCCAGCGCAGGTTATCGGCGTCGGCGCCGAAATCGATGACTTTCTCGAGCTTGTGGGACTTACCGTTGAAGATATAGACCTTCCCCTGAGCGCTGGCCGCGAAGATCTGGTCGAAACCCGGTACATAAAGCACACCTTGGGGCTCCGGCACGCCGGGTATGAACCCGACCGCCCGCCCCTCGAACCAATTCTCGATACCGATACCGTTGCTGCCGGCGATCGAGAAATACACCATGCGACCATTGCCCGAGAAGTGATCGATCCGGCCCACGTAGCCCGGCACCGGCACTTGCTCGTACAACTCGAGGGGCAATCGTGGTGTATGCAGAGAGTCGGCGACAGCGGGACTGCTGCCGGTTGCACCGACGAGCGCAATCGCCAGGATTGCGCCGAGCCAGGAAAAAGCATCTTTCTTCATGAGCGAGTACCCGGCTATCCGATGGTGGCCTGCAGAGAAAGCGGTCACGGCGATGGTTCGAAGTCCAGCAGCTCGGCCCGGCGGCCAGCGCCCGCGGGTACGGCTACGAAGTAACGGCTGAGCCGCGCCACCCAAAGCGACGTGCGCGCATTGGGCCCTGTCGGCACGCTCGCGAGTTGCTGATACCGATCGGCGCTCAACTGCTGATAGACAGCGACTTCTCCATCGCCGCCGGACGCATAGATACGACGGTGTGCCGCATCGTAGAACAGCCCGTCCATCAGCCCGACACTCGGGAGGCTGCCAATCCAGCGGTGTGAGCTCGCATCGAATACTTCCACTTCGGCCGGTTTGCGTGTCCCGACGAAGAGGCGATCCCCCGAGGCATCGAAAGCCAATGAGACGGGGCTACCCTCCTTGGATTTCCACGTAGCGTCGATTCGTCCGGTAGAGGCGTCGATCTGGGAGATTTCCTGCGTCTTTGGGACAGTGATGTAGATCGTCCGCCCCGGACGTCCTACTAGGATCGCCCCTGGGTGCGCGGCAATACGGATGTCCCCGATATGCTTGTCCGAGACGGCATCGATGATGCCGAGCTCTCCGTAGGACTTGCCCGCGTCCTCACCGCCATAGCCCACATACAGCCGTCGGGTTGTCGGATCGTAATCCTCGGCATCGGGGCCAAGGTCGAGCGGAACAGTCGTAAGGAGCCGCAGATCGCTGCCCCGATACACCCTGACGTTACCGGCGGCGCCGTCGGCCGTGAAAAGCTTCCCCAACGGGACGACATAGCATTCGCCCTGCGGCTTTTGGACGCCCGGCAGGCTTCGCATCCACTTATCGCGCGCCATGTCGACTACCTCGACGGTATGGTTACCGAGCGCGGAGATGAACAGCCGCCGATCCCGGACGTCGGCGGTGAAGTGGTCAATCCGGCCGGAGACGTTCGGTAGCGCGATGGTTTGCACCGGCCGCAGCGGACCGGACCCCTGCGCGGCGTGAGAGGGGGTCGATCCGAGCGCCAGCGAGACACCCGCCAAGGCGAGAACAATGAGCGATTTCTTCACATGTCCTCTCGTATTGGAAGGGCTTTTAGGGCGTGCACAGCCGGCCGCCCGGGACTCTCCTGCGCTCGACCGGTCTTGGAGTAAGACGCCGGTCTCGACCAAATCCTCCAGCTGGCCGCATATCGGCCGTCATCCGCTGTCGCATTTTGCCTTCGACGGCAACGGCGATTTGTTGGTGAACGTCGGCGCCGCCACAGATCAGTGTACCGACAGGACCGGGGCACCCATGGGAGCGACGTGCCCGGAGTCCGAGGGCGACGACGCGCGCGCCGTCATTCGCCGATATCGCTATCTCGGGGGCGGCCAATGGGACCGCCACCCAACCCGGGTGGGGTCTGAAGCGCGGCGTGCGTCCCGCACGCGCGCCCGTCGGAATCACCATTGCACGTGACGGCGCCCTCTGGGTCGCGGATGACCGAAATGGGACGATCCTGCGCTTCGCTGCGGACCGGCAGTGACGGACGCGCGAGAGTGGTCGCGCGAAGCTACCGGCCAGGGGGCGCTCACCGCCCTCTTCCAGTCGCATGCCCTGCGGCAGTTTTAGCGCGCACCAGGGGTTTCTTTCGTTCGAGCGCCGCAGCCAGCCGGCGCACGCCCTGACGAATCGTGTCCTCATCGAAGGCCGCAAATCCCAGGAGCAGCCCGCCTGGATCCGGACGCTTCAAGGTGTAGCGGTCCAGCGCGATGGCTTCAATGCCCGCTGTTGCCGCCTGCGTCTCGGCCTGCCACGAGTCCAAGCCGTTCTCGAGAAATCCCGCGGTGCAAAGGCCCGCCCTGATGTTGGAGAGCCTGAGCAGTCCGCCCAGGTACCTGTCGCCCGCATCCCGTAGCGCTCCGAGACGGCTCGAGTAAATACCGCGCATCCGCCGCAGATGTCGTCCCAGATGTCCCGCGACCATGAAGTCGCAGAGCACCGCCTGATCCAGGCTCAGATTGCGGAAATCGGTGCGATAGCGGAACGCCCGGAAATATCCGATCAAGGCATCGGGCAGAACCAGATAGCCGATGCGCAGTGATGGAAAGAGGAGCTTGCCGAATGATCCGCAGAGAATCACGCTCGAATTCTCGTCCAGGCTCTGGAGCGCCGGCACGGGACGTCCTTCGAAGCGATACTCGCTGTCGTAATCATCTTCGATCACGAATGCGCCGGTGCGCGCCGCCCAAGCTAGAAGCTCCATTCGCCGCCCCAGAGACATCGTCATGCCCAACGGAAACTGGTGGGCCGGAGTGACGTAAGCTCCCCGCGCTCGCCGGCAGAGCCTGAGACCGGCGCCGACATCCATGCCGTGCTCGTCGACCGGCACGGGGATGATTCTCGCTGCAACGGTAGTGAACGCGATGCTGGCCCCGAAGTAGCCCGGGTCCTCCATCCATATGGGCTCGCCGGGGCTCAACAGTACTCGCGCGATCAGATCGAGCGCCTGTTGGTTTCCGGACACGAGGAGGATCTGCTCCGCGCTGCAACGGACCCCGCGCGAGACGGCGAGATAGTGTGCGATGGCCTCCCGCAGCGGACGATAGCCGCATCCATCGTCCTGGATCTGCAGCCACGATTTGAGCGTCCGCGCACGTTTCGCCGCGAGGCTGCCCCACAGTTTCGCGGGAAACCGGTCGATGGCCGGATCCCGCATCGCGAAAGGGCGAATGTCCTCTGATGCAGCCATGCCCGCCCAAGGCTTGGGCCGCTGGTAAGTCAGGGCGAGGCGTCGGATGTAGGCCGGAGATGTGCGGCGCCCGGTGGCCCGGCCCCGAGTGGCGGTTGCGAGTCGGTTCACCGTCGTCCCCGATCCCACGCGTCCGGAAAGGTATCCCTCGCCCTCGAGGCGCTCGAACACGCTGACGACCGTGCCTCTGGAAAGGCCATGCTGCGCGGCAAACTCTCTCGTCGGCGGCAAACGAGTTCCCGCAATGAGCCGGCCATCGAGAATCGCGCGACGCAGCTCGGCATAGAGCCATCCGGTCAGCGTCTCACCCGCTGCACGCGGTCCGAGCGACAGCTCGTACGCGCTACTGGCTTTGGACACAGGTCCCCGCTTGGTACAAGGAACTCAGCTCGAATTGGCTCTGTGCATCATACCAATAGCTTACTAAGCTCGAGCCGCCACCGCTCAAAACCTGCAGCGAGTAACGATCCATGACGGCCATTGCGCTGACCCGGCCCGATGCAAACATCACGGACGCGTCTGCCCTCTCCAACGGCAGGCTCCGTGTCGCAGCGGTCGATATCGTGCGCGGCTTGGCCATGATCCTCATGGCGCTGGATCACACCCGCGATTTCCTGGGCAGCGGCAGCGTCAATCCCACCGACGTGGCACACACCACGGCAGCGCTGTTCCTGACCCGCTGGATCACCCATTTCTGCGCTCCGACGTTCTTTCTGCTCACGGGAACGAGCGCGCATCTCGCGCGGCGCGGGCGCTCTGCACGCGAGCTGTCGCAATATCTCTTCGCCCGGGGATTATGGCTGATGCTGCTGGACGTCACCGTATTCCGCTGGCTCGGCCTGCAGTTCAATTTCAGCTCCCACGTGATCATTCTCAATGTCCTGTGGGCGCTCGGCTGGGCGATGGTGACCCTTTCCCTGCTGGTCCACCTGCCCCGGCCGGCGATTGCGGCCTTCGGCATCCTGCTGATCGGAGGCCACAATCTGCTGGACTCGATTCACTCGTCGCAAGCGCCCTGGACCCTTCTGCACGTGCAGAATTTCATCCTGAGGACGCCCGCGCATTCGATCCTCGTCGTGTATCCGTTGATACCGTGGGTGGGTGTGACGGCCCTCGGGTACAGCCTGGGGGCGATCTACAGTTGGCCACGGGAGCGCAGAAAGGCACTCTTGTTCGGCTGCGGAATCGGTATGACGGCGGCCTTCCTGGCCCTGCGCGCCATCGACGCCTATGGCGATCCGGCGCCGTGGAGCACACAGCACTCCGCGCTGCAGACGGCGATCTCGTTCCTCGATACGACCAAATACCCGCCGTCGCTGCTGTTTCTCCTCATGACGCTCGGTCCAGCGCTCCTCCTTCTGGCCGCGTTCGATGGCGGTGCGCCGCGGCTGATGCGACCGGTCTCGGTTTACGGAAAAGTTCCGCTTTTCTACTTCCTGGTGCACGTCCCGCTGATTCATCTGCTGGCTGCGGCTGCGTGCTACGCCCGTTACGGACAGGCGCATGGCATGTTCGAGACACCATCCGTCAGCCAGTTTCCCGTCGCCTTCCCCGTGGGATGGGGGTTCTCCCTCCCGGTCGTCTACCTGGCCTGGATCGGTGTCGTCGTGTCGCTCTATCCGCTGTGCTCCTGGTATGCGGCGGTGAAAATGCGCCGCGCCAGCCCCTGGCTCAGCTACATTTAGTGCGGGCCCCGCGGATTGCGGTCATTTGTTCGTGCTGCAAGCGACCCGGAACTTGATACTGGCGAGATCCACCGCATGAACCCGAACTGAACCATATGGGCAAGTCACCTTCCCGTGCCATGCCGCGACCGCGGAGTTTTCGGTCATCAAATGAACTTCGTGCGTGGATGGCGAAGGAGCACACCCGAGCCTCTGGTTTATTCCTGCGAATTTACAAGAAAGACTCTGGTATTCCATCGGTGACGTATGCTGAGGCGCTCGACCAGGCGCTGTGTTTCGGTTGGATCGACGGGCAAAAGCTGCCGTTTGACGCAAACTCCTGGGTGCAGAAATTCACCCCACGCAGGGCGAAAGGCGGTTGGTCCAAGAAAAATGTTGCGCATGTGGATCGGCTTATCCGGGAAGGCCAAATGACGCCTGCTGGTCTCAAGGAGGTAGAAGCGGCCAAGACCGACGGGCGCTGGGCCGCTGCGTACGACTCTCCCGCCAATGCAACGGCGCCCCCGGAGTTCGTCAAGGAACTCGCACGTAACCCTAAGGCAAAGCAGTTCTACGCGACACTCAACAGGGCCAATCTGTATTCGATTGCCTACCGGTTGCAAACAGCAAAGCGCCCTGAGACAAAGATCAAGCGCATAAAGCTGATCATCGATATGCTCGCGCGCGGCGAGAAATTTCACTGACCGCCCAGGTCCATGCTTCGAGGCGCTGCAATTCGCCGCTTCGCCCGGCGCGAGAGCAGGGCTCTGAGCCCTGTGCCTTCATCACTGCAACTTGCGCAACATGTCGTTCAATACCATCGGCAGCACTGGCTTTGTGAGGCAGCCGATGAAACCCGCGGCGCGGGTGCGCTCGAGGTCGCCCAACACGGCTCGTTCCGCTATCGCCAGCAGAGGGAGTTGGCGAACGTAACGTCGAGGGTGCGAATGCAGCTTCTGCGCGAGCCGGTAGCCCGTCATGTCCGGCAGCTCGAGATCGAGCAGCGCAACCGCCGGAGAGAAATCCACCGCGGCGACCAACGCCCTGCGAGCCGAGTAGGCAGTCAATGTCGTGAAGTAACCGAGGTCATTCAGCGTGCGTTTCAGTGAGTCTGCGGAGCGCAAGTCCTCATTGACGATCAGGATTCTGAGGTTCGCGGGCGCGAGAGCCACCGCCGGAACATGATCGTAAACCTGCAAGGGACGATAGCGCGTCGGAGCCAGAGAGTGGGTTTGCACAAGCTTCTCCCGTTCAGTTTTCGAGCGACATCGCCGATACGATCGAACCGACGTGCAGACTTACGTTACTGGCAAGGGAAAGTACGTGGGCGGACGCATCACCGGGCACCAGCATGCCGGTATCGGGGTACTCCCGGCGCAGAGCACCGGGAGTACGTAACGCCTAGTAGCGGGAATTGCCGCTGCCCGAGCGCGGCTTGTCCTGCGCTTCGTTGATCCTGAGTGCGCGACCTTCGAAGTCAGTGCCGTTCAGTGCCTGCATCGCACGGGAGGCATCCGCATTCGACATCTCCACGAACCCGAAACCACGCGGCCGGCCGGTATCGCGATCGTTGATCAGCGAAAGCTTCTCCACGTTGCCGTGCGGAGCGAAAAGGTTACGTACGGCGTCTTCGGTGGCCGTGAAGGGGAGATTACCGACATATAGCTTCGTCATAAAGGATCTCACATGAAAATAAGTAGCGACGCCAGCGCGCAAAGTGCGGCGCTGCAGCGGTTCGGGAGGCTTTTGAGATGGCGCTCTGGCCTGCTGAATTGCGCCGGACGGCGCGCGGCCAAGGAGACAAGGCGAAAGTATCACGAGCGGATGGGAGAGTAGCAGGTTCCCCCATCGAATGCACGTAGAATCGACGCAGGGCCGTATCAGCGCAAACATACAGGCACCGGCCGCAAGCCGACTCGGCGGGCGCGCAGCGCCCGCCCCGCATGCGTGCGCAAGCGCACAGACCTTTCCTTTGGGGCGGGTACATTGATGACTGCTCCTGACCTGAGTGCTCTCGTCACCACTCGCAGGCGACACTGCACGCCAGAAGCATCCATCGGCGCCGGCCTGCTGTTCCGTCCAGGAGCTATTTTATGATCAATAGATTAATGGCGCCTCACGCCCGGTCAGGGCTATCGATCGTGGTTCTTCTGCTCGCCGCAACCGCAGCCGCTTCGGCGCAGACTGCCACTACCGCGACCCCGAGCAATGCGCGCGCCATGGCCTACGGAGGTTGGGAGTGTCTGCGGGGATTCGCGCCTGCGGATCAGTCCTGCGTAGCCGTCAAAATACCTCCCCATGCCTACCTCGACGCGTCTGGCGCCGACTGGGCCTGCGATCGCGGATATATGCGAGCTGACCAAACGTGTACGGCGGTGAAGCTGCCCGCAAATGCGTACGCTGACGATGACCGGTTCGGAACCGGGTGGAGCTGCGATCGCGGTTACCGCAGTGAAAACAGCGCCAGCTGCGCACGGATCGTCATTCCTGCCAATGCATTCATCCTCGATTCAACCAATCTGGATGCAAGTGATGTGTTCGACCGAGGTTGGGCATGTGACCGCGGCTATCGCGCAGAAGGCGACAAATGCGAGGCGATCAAGGTACCGAACGGGGGGTATCTGGTCGCGGCGGGTAACGATTGGGAATGTGATCGCGGCTTCATGAAAGATGCCCGTACGTGCACTCCGGTGCAGGTACCCCCGAATGCCTACCTCAACGCGCAGGGTAACGGGTGGAAGTGCGATCGGGGCTTTGAGCCGCACGGAGCTGCTTGCATTTCCCTGGTCATACCGGCACACGGGTACATCGACTCCTCCGGTAACGATTGGACCTGTGAGGACGGCTTTTACAAGCAGGAGAAATCATGTACATCGGGCTGATGTAGTCATCCCGCAGAGCATGAGCGCCGTGTCACCTTCATCCATTTCTGCACTCGACCGGCAGCAGCTATGCGCACGGTTCGCGAAGCCGTCGCTATTCAGAGCCCTGTGGCAGCTGGCCAACACCGCGCCGGCATTCGGGCTCCTGTGGCTGCTCATGGTGTGGAGCCGGGAGGTCGGTTGGGGTCATGGTCTAACGGCGCTGCTGGCGTTTCCGACTGCCGGCTTGTACGTGCGGCTGTTCATCATTCAGCACGACTGCGGACACGGCTCCTATTTTCCTTCGCGAAGGGCCAACCAATGGGTCGGCGCCTGCCTCGGCCTGATGACGCTGTTTCCCTTCAGCTACTGGAAAAAGACCCATGCCATCCATCACGGTACGTCGGGCAATCTGGATCGCCGCGAGCTCGGTGACATCAGGACACTGACCGTGAAGGAGTACTTGGCGAGCCCTCCATGGAAGCGCGTGGTCTACCGCTGCTATCGCAGCATGCCATTGATGCTGGGGATCGGCCCGCTCTACCAACTGCTGATCAAACACAGGATTCCCTTCAATCTGCCGTGGTCCTGGAAGAAAGAATGGGCCAGCGTCCTGCTGAACGACCTGATGTTGTTGCTCATTGGCTGGCTGATCACCTGGCTGCTCGGCTGGCGCATCGTGTTGCTGGCGACGTTATGGGTGCAGCTGCCGACATTGCTGATCGCCGGGGCATTCGGTGTCTGGCTATTCTACGTCCAGCACACATTCGAGGGCGCTTACTGGGTTCGACAGCAAGAATGGGATTACGCTCGAGCGTCCATCGGCGGCAGCTCCTATTATGACCTGCCACGAGTATTGCATTGGTTCACGGGCAACATCGGCTATCACCACATACATCATCTGGCGCCGCGCATCCCGAACTACCACCTGCGTGCGGCGTTCCAGTCAAATCCCGCGCTTCAGGGCCCTGCCAAGCTGACCCTGTTCGCCAGTTTCAAGTCCGCTCGTCTGAAGCTGTGGGACGAAGAACTCGGACGGATGACGGGGTGGCCTCACCGCAGGGCACTGGTCGGAGAAACCCCTGCTCAGGCAGGTGCGTAGCGAGCGCTCGGCGACTTCCGGCCATCGAGCCTGAAAGCCCCAACCACGATATGGCGAGCGGCGGAGCGCCGCGGCAGCTCACGCCTCCAGCCGGCGATCGCGGCCGGTGGCTGTTCAGAGAGAGCCTCTCCGGACAAGCTCTGACATTTCGCTGGCGGCGACGGGTTTCAAAAGATAGCGTTCGAAGCCCGCCACGCGAGCGAGCTCGCGGCCCGCGTGCTCACGGCTGGAGGTGAGCGCAATCAAGCGCAACTCACGGGTCTGCGCTTGCTCACGCAACGACTGCGCCACCGCGTAGCCACTCATATCGAGGAGATTGATCTCGAGCAGCGCCACGTCGGGTCGAAACTCAGCCCCTATGGCGAGTGCAGCGTGGCCGGAGTAAGCAACGCGCGTCTGCGAATGGCCAAAGGCATGCAGCATGAGCTCCAGTGAATCCGCCGAGCTCATGTCGTTATCGACAATCAGGACTCGCACCGGCTCGCAGCACAGTCTGGTCTTACCGCCATCACCCTCCCGCGCTTCGAGCCGCTGCGCTTCCGGTTGATGCGAAGGCGATGTTTGTGCGCCGCGGGTACTCCCGGAATCCGCATGATTCATCGTCCCGCCGGAGAGTCTCTTGCGGCCCGCTGTCACCTTGTGCTGCATTTTACCGCACCTCAGCGGGAGCTCACGGCGCGAAAGTAATCGCAGCGCGCTTCGAAACTACCAATTTGCCGCTCCGTCTCGGCGCCTGTCAGGTAGTAACGTTCCTGTATGCGCATGGCGAGGCGGCCGCGGTCGCCGCAAATTGCAGCGAGATCCGAGTCGGTGAGCTTGCGCCAATTGGCCAGCACCAGCCCCTTGAAGTTGCTCCAGTCGGCGCTCGCAGCCATCCAGTCCGTAGAGCCCATGGACACGCTCTATCTCCGCCCGTGCAGTCGACGTTGCGTATGACGGCGCCGCCCTGCGCAGCGTCGCCAGCCAGTCTCGACCAATTCGTTTGGCATGTTTCTCTCCTCCGTCGCACGCCCCGAGGATGCACGAGTCCCGTCGGACCCGTCTGTACGCTGGCGAGCACAAGTCCCGCCGGCCGATCCGCGTCCGTCATCCCCCGATCCGAAAGACACCCAACAGAGCAGCCGGCCGCCCAAGGGAGAACCACGCGCCTTTATTGCGGAGCGTCGGTGCGGTAGTGCACTGTGCGCCGCGGGATGTCCTGGTATCGTCTGCAGCCTGAAGCAATCGACGTTTTTTCCGTGGCTATGGGCATGATTTCCATTCAGACGCATAGTATTGAGGCAGCGAGGCTCGAACGCGCGATCAGCGCCATTGCGGAAACCGGCAACTCTTCGCTGGAGAAAATCCGCGGTCTGTTTGCCGAAGAATTCGCCCGGTTGGAGAAGGGCGCAAAGGTTCGCACGTACCTGCATGCCTTGACGGTCGCCAATGTTCGTGCGCAAGTGCGCGAAGCGGCAAAACTTCGTCGATGAGGTGACACGCGTCATGGCCGGGAGCCCGGCTGGATCCGTTCGCTACGCTCGATCCGGCCAGCGCTGATGCTGCACTCGGCCAGGCTCCCCCGGGCAGCGGTTTGCGATGGCTCGGCCACTACATGGCGCGCAGCAGCGCGGCAATGTCCACGGTCGCGAAGTTGCAAAACGTGTCGCAGACCGCGTAGGGGAGAATGATGCGGTCGTGATGTCGCATGGCACCGCAGGTATAAACGACGTTCGGAACATAGCCCTCGCGTTCCGAGAGCTCGGGTCGCACCAAGGGTTGTTCCGAGCGGGCGAGAACCCGCGACGGGTCCTTCTTGTCGAGGAGAACCGCGCCTATCGAATATTGTCTTACCGCCCCGACGCCGTGCGTCAGCAGCAGCCAGCCCTCCTCGAGCTCGATTGGCGATCCGCAATTGCCGATCTGGACGAATTCCCATGGGAATTGTGGCTCGAGAAGGGCCACACCCTCACCCCACGAGTACAGATCGTCCGAGCGAATGAGGTATAGGTTCTCATTGTCCTGCCGTCCGATCATGGCATATTGGCCGTCGAGCCTTTTCGGAAAGAGCGCCATGCCCTTGTTGCGCGCGGCCGAACCCTTCAGCGGCGTCAACCGGAAGCGTAGAAAATCCTCCGTTTCGATCAACTCCGACCTGATCGCACAGCCGTTATAGGCGGTGTAGGTCGCGTAGAATATCTTCCTCCCATGGTCGTCGAACTCGACGAATCGGGCATCTTCGATACCGTTCGATTGCGCTTCGGTGATCGGAAAGATCACTCGCTCACTGATGTCCTCGTCGCGCTCGAATTCCACCTCGATACAATCCGCGAGCTCCCCCGCAAGCCGCCGCTGCACTGGCGGAATCGACGCCAGTCGTGCGGCGGGATCGACCGCCACGGTACCATCGGCCGCGATGGACCCCGAGCGGAACGTCAGCGAGGAGACATGGCCTTCGCCGATGGCTCGCAGGCTGAGGATGAAGCGGCGCCCTCCCGGCGGCGCGTCGGCTTGATCGGGGTGTGTGACGATGCTCGGATTGAACAGCGCCACCGCCTCGAAAGAGTATTCGTGCAGGAAGTAGGCGCCGATCAGCTTGCGTTGCGTGCTGCTGAATGTGCCGTGCGCGGCGAGCTCGGCTTCCATGGCGTCTGCGCGCGCCTCGAGCGTCGCCTCCAGGTGGCGGTGGCGCCCCTGAAAATGCTCCACCACCAGTGACAGTTGATGCTCGGCCGATGCCGGATCGAGCGACAGCACGCGGCTGACGATATGCCTCACCCGGCTCGTGTCCGTCGGGGTACGATCCCTCGGCTCGGCGCTGGTGTTGAAGGGGCGAGCCAGCACCCGCGCCGGGTCGGGACGTAGATACAACGGCTGGCGGTGCAGCAGCGTGGCGTTTGACAAGGTCTCTCTCGGATCAATCGAATGTCATGCGAAGCAGACGCCGGCGGCGAGCTGCGGCGGCTCTCGGATGAGCTCGCCGGCTGGGCGGCCGAGCTGCCGCATTTCCACCTGACTCAGCAGGTACGACACGGCCGATTCGGCGCCACGGTTCTCGTTGGGGCGGTCGGGGTGCAGTCCATCGCGGCAGCTGCCGGTTTCCGGGTCGACCAGCGGCAAGGACAGATCATTGCTGCCGAAGAACCATGCGAACGCTGTTGCTGCATGCGCCCGCCACGCGGGATTACCGTCGGCACGCCAAGCAGCGAGGCACGCCGAGACGGTAGCGGTGGCTTCCACTGGCTGCTGATCGAAGGCCCGAGGGCGCGTCCGCTTGGCGCCGAAGCTCTGCGAGCCGACGGGCCTGAAGAGGCCGGCCGAAGTTGTCTGCAACCCCATGAGCCAGCGCAGGGATCGTAAGCCGGCGCTTACGTGATACGGGGTCCCGGTTGCACATCCCGTTACGATCAGAGCCTGCGGCAAACGGGCATTGTCATAGGCGAGGCTGTCCTCGAACCACTCCCAATCCCCGGTCTCGACAGTCGCCATGATGGCAATCAATCGGTTGGCGAGCAGCGTGCGCAGGCGTGCCGCCTCCGCATCCTGGGCGACCGCCGCGCAGTAGCCGTCCAATCCGAGCAGCGTGAAACTCCATGCGCGCGGAGAGGTGAAACTCTGAACGGACGGCAGCGCCTGCGCGAACAGAGACGCGGCCCATCGTCGGCGCAAGCGATCGCAATCGCTCCGTGCGCACTCGCCCAGCGCCCAGAGCGCACGTCCGTGGCTGTCCTCGGACCCCAACTCCTCGAGCCAGCGCCGATCGAAGCCGAGAAAGTTTCGGAACCGCTTCGTGCAAGGGTTCCAGGCGTGCTGCAGGAAAGCGGCAAAGCGGTTCGTCAGTGCCCCGGGCAAAGGCGACTCGCCGGCCTTGCCGAGGACACAACCGAGCAGCAGCGCCCGGGCATTGTCGTCGGTACAGTAGCCATGAGAGCGGTCTGGAACGGCATGAAGCGCATGCTGCAACAGTCCGGTCTCGTCGCAGAGGGACAGCAGATGCTCGAGTCGCAACGACGGCGGAGCCTGGTCAGGATGGCGTCCACTCGCGTCCGGCCGCGCCACCTGCAGGCGTCGATGGCTCCGAGCAGCCGTCTCGAAGATGTCGCGGTAGTGCTCAGCCACTCTCGGCCAGATCATTGCCCGACCGTGGGCGTAGGCACGCTCGCGCATGGCGAGTCGCCGCGGCGCATCACCGAGCAATGCCGCGGTTTCGCGGCCGATGGCCGTGGCGTCGCCAAAAGGGACCAGGACGCCGCAACCCTCACTCAACAGTTCGCGTGCGTGCCAATAGGGCGTCGAGACGATCGCTTTTCCCAGGCCGAAGCTGTAGGCCAAGGTGCCTGAGGTCAACTGCGCCTCATTGAGATAGGGCGTAACGTAGACATCGCACATTGAGATGAAGTCGAGCAGCGTGGCCTGATCGACGAATCGATCGAGGAAGACGACATGATCCTCGACGCCCAGAGCTCGCGCCCGCGCGACGAGCGACTCGCGATATGACTCGCCCTGTTCGAGGATCAGGTTCGGATGCGTCGCTCCGAGCACGACGTACACCGCATCGCCGGCGCTCTCGAGGATCGCGGGCATCGCATCAACCATCACTTCGATACCCTTGCTCGGAGACAGCAGGCCGAAGGTGAGAATGACCGGTCGGCCGGCGAAGCCGAGGGCTGTCTTCGCCTCGTTAGGCTCGACGAAGGCGCAATCGGGGGTGCCGTGTGCAATGACCTCGATCTTCGCCGCCGGCGCGCCATAGACGCTGCGGAGCAGCTCGCGACCCTTTTCGGCCATGACGATGACACGCGAGGAAATGTTGATGATCCGGTCGAGGACCTGCCGCTGCGCCGGCGTTGGCTGCGAAAGTACGGTATGGAGTGTGGTGACGAGCGGCATGGCCAGCCGGGAAGCGAGTGCCAGGATGTGGCCACCCGCCTCGCCTCCGAAAATGCCGAACTCATGCTGAAGAGACACGACCTCGCAGCGACTCTCGTTGAGAGCTTGCGCGGCGCGCTCATAGTCCTCGAGTGAGCAGTCATTGATCTGCAGGCGGACCGCGGCCGGGTAATCATAAGTGTGACCGCGATCGGTCATGGCCACGATGCAAGAGTGCATCTTCGGTGAAGTCCTTTCGATGGCCTGCTGCAGGTCGGTGGTGAAGGTGGCGATCCCGCAGCGGCGCGGAAGCGAGTTACCGATGAACGCCAGGCGTCCGAGCCGGCTCACAGTTTCACCTGCGCGGCGTGGTGGCGAAGGAAAGCGTGGCGGCGCGCATCGATGAAATTCACGAGCGTGCAGGGCGGCAGGCCCGCTTTGCGGGCCCCGAACAGACATTGGCCATTTTCAGCGACAAGCCAACGACCATGCGGCGGCAGCGCCGGCCGCAACCAGGGCAAAAGCCAGGAATGAACTCGGATTCATGCACGCCTTCCTCGGACTCACCTGCGAAGGTAGCGAGGATACCGGTGTGCTGGAAATTGGTCTGTGCGCTGACGTACCGACGGGATGTATACCCGCAGTCAACCTTCGAGTCGCGGCAGGCGCCCGCGAACTCGCAACTGAAGGACAATTTCCAGTGGCTTAGCCGCACAGAACTCATGAATGGCGTTCGTTGGTATCCGCTGCGGTTCGAGCCGATCTTCCAGTACCGTCCCTGGGGCGGACGCCGTCTGGCCAACGTGCTCTCGACACGCCTGCCCGGTGACGAGCCGGTCGGCGAGGCGTGGCTGCTCAGCGACCGAGATGAATACCCGAGCCGGATTGCCGATGGACCTCTTGCAGGATCGACAATCGCAGATCTGATCAGGGACTCGCCACAACAGCTGCTGGGAGCAGCGGCCGCGCACTTGCGCAGATTCCCTCTGCTGCTGAAGTTCCTCGACGTCTGCGACAGGATTTCGGTACAGGTGCACCCCGCGGATGACCAGACCGCCCTCTTGCCGCAAGGCGAGTCGGGCAAGACCGAAGCGTGGGTCGTGCTGCACAGCGGTGCTGCCGGCCGGATCTATGCCGGCCTGAATCCGCGCAGCACGGCTGAGGATCTGCGGCGGTTTCTCGCAACCCGCACGATGGCTGATCATCTGGCGACCTTCACACCACAGACTGGGGATGCAGTGCTGCTACCGGCCGGAACCGTCCACTCGTTACGGGATACCGTGGTTTTCGAAGTTCAGCAGAATAGCGATGTGACCTTCCGCCTCGATGACTGGGACCGCATCGATGCGAGGACCGGCCGGCGACGGCCTCTGCAAGTCGCGCAGGCGCTGGCCTGCGTGACCTTTCCGCAAGGAGCGATAGCACCGGTCCTGCCGTTGGTGGAAGCGGCGTCGCCGGTGCTGCGCGAGCGACTCCTTCTGTGTGAACACTTCGGGGTATGGCGACTGCACGGCGCCTCGTCCTTTCCAGTGGGCAGGCACGCCACGGCACGGCTGCTGGTATGCAGTGAAGGCGGCGGTACGCTGGTCCATGACGGGGCGGAATTCCCATTCCGCAAGGGTGAGGTACTGCTGCTGCCCGCTGCAATCGGAGCGTGCCGCTGCCAAACGCCGGATCCTGTGACTTTACTGGAGATCTCCCTGCCGGAGAGCCCGCTGCCATGAACGAGCTGCCGTCCGCCCTCACAACGCAATCCTAACCGCAAGGCATCCCACGATCCCCGACGGACGAGGCCTCGAAGCCGCGGCCTGCTATGCAGCGGACAGGGAAACGTACGGCTGGATCCTGAGTCAGAACGCGAGCTCATCCAGACTCGATCAGGCGCTTCGCGCTAATTGATTCTCGACCCGCCTTACGAGCGGACTCTGGGACTCTGGAAACATCCGCCTGAGCCGATAATGGCAGACCAGCACCGTGGCGGAACGCCCTCGCAGGTATGGGCTGCACAGCCTCCGCCAACGCGTCGCTCCGCGCCGTACGTAGGAGGAATGAGCGTTCGGTGTGGGCTGTGTGCGCTACCGTACATTGCGATGACGATTCGGCTATACTCGTCGCGAATCGACACTGGTCTTGACGATGTTTCGGGAGGCATCAAGCCGCACCCGGACGCCAGCCGAGTGGCAGCCGTCGCGGTGGCCAGGCAGAACGCAATCGGCGGGCAGGCCCGCTGTCTCGCTCATCTTCGGGTACACGGTG
>Ga0134125_10004523_pt1 | contig 15897 bp, 14 predicted proteins | sample KB31751_FD_96464 | JGI IMG/M metagenome (GOLD analysis project Ga0134125, IMG submission 96464) | Terrestrial soil microbial communities with excess Nitrogen fertilizer from Kellogg Biological Station, Michigan, USA - KB3-175-1 | ecosystem: Environmental > Terrestrial > Soil > Unclassified ... | reverse complement strand
ACGTGGACACCGGCCTAATGTTTGCAAATAATTGCAGTTCTTTTCGCAATTTTAGCAAACCCTGTTCTGGCCTCACTTTCAATGAAGGATTGTTGTCATATTTAGGAAGACCAATAGCGCCTAATAATACCGCATCACTTTTATGGCAACTATCTATTGTTTCCTGTGGCAGCGGATCACCGGTTTTTTCAATCGCAATTCCGCCCATGAGGCAGTGAGTGAAATTAAATTGATGATGAAATTTCGCACCAACTGCATTTAATACTTTTAAAGTTTCACGCGTTACTTCCGGGCCAATGCCGTCTCCTGGAATAACTGTTATGTTCTTGTTCATTTTTTTCTTCGCACTGCGGATTTATTTTTCTGTTTTAAATAATTTATTTCTTTAAGCTACTGCAAGTCCTTTTTGTTGTTTGAGCGAATAAATTTTATGTTGTCCTTTTTCTAATTGCAAAACTTTTTCAATACATACCGGTATGTTCTTTTCTTCATGGCTTACATAAATTAATGTCTTGTTTGAGTTTGTGCAAACATGGTCTATCAAAGAAACAAATTGTGCGCTTTGTTCCTCATCAAGCCCCTGGCATGGCTCATCTAACACTAACAATGGCGGATTTTTTACCAGCGCCCTTGCAAGCAAGACCATTCGTTGGAGACCGGACGAAATTGAATGTAAAGACTTTTTTGACACATGAGAAAGTTGTAAAAAATCCAACCATTGAAGTATGTTGTTGTGTTGCGTCGTACTTAATTTTTTAAACAAACCAATTGTGTCAAAGTAGCCTGATCCGATCGCATTGAAACACGTGATATTTTTGTCAAAATAAGCGTGCAGCTCCGGAGAAATGTATCCTGTTTTTTTCTTTATATCCCAAATGCTTTCGCCGGTTCCTCTTCTTTTTCCAAACAAGTAAATCTCATTTGAATAAGCCTGCGGATGATCGCCGGTTACCAGGCTTAATAATGAAGATTTGCCTGCGCCATTACGTCCTTTTAATAGCCATTTTTCTCGGGATTCTATTTTCCAATTCAGATTTTTTAGAATAACATTTTCGCCATAATTCAAGTGAATGCTTTTCATTTCAACTATTGTTTCAAATTGAAAATCTTCAGTTGACTCAGGCAATAATACTGTATTATAAAATATTTTTCTTTCTTCAGATTGAATAAAATTTTCCGTTTGAAAATTTTCTTTTTGTCCAAAAAAGCTGAGTTTTTTATTTTTTAGAAATGCGATGTGTGTAATAAAATCCGGAATTGGAAAAGTTCCTGGTATTAAAATAATCTGTGTGCCTTTTTGAGAAATGTCTTCAAGCATTTTATTAAGATTTTTCCTTGCGGAAATATCAAGACCGGTATAAGGATTGTCTAAAAGCAGCAACTGTGTCGGATTTAGCAATGCTTTTGCTAATTGGAATCTTTTATGTTCACCACTTGATAATTGAATAAGCGGCGAATTCTTTAAATGAAAAATTCCTAAATGTTCTAAAACAGAATTGACGTTATTTATTTGTTTGCTGTTAGTAATTGTTTTTATCAATTCCTGAAAAATGGTAGGTGCATTTGCTGAATCAAAACTATTGAATCGTTGCTGATAATAAAACTCTGAGGTGCCTGATAAGTTTTTAAAAGAATAACGTTGTTCTACAAATTCAATTCGTGTATGTGTCTCTGTTACATTCTCAAAATCAATAAAAATATTTCCGGAAAAATGCATTTTTCCTGCGATCGCTTTTGCTAAAGTTGTTTTGCCGCTTTCTGCATTTCCAAGAATGGCTAAATGTTGATCATCTTGTAATGAAAAAGAAATTCCATCAAGCACAGTCTGCTCCTGCGTTTTCACGACAAGATCTTTTACTATGATTGACGGCGTTTGCATGATTTATTTTTTAAGCAAGTGTCTTTTCAAAATTGATAATATCCTGCTTGATGCTTAATAGATAATCGATGTCATCATATCCGTTCATCAAACAGGTTTTTTTGTAATTGTTTATTTCAAATTTCTGTTGTTCTCCAGTTGAATCTATGCTGATCGTTTGATTTTCCAAATCAACAGAAAGAGTAGAACCATTCTCAAGTGCAAATATTTTTTGTAAGAATTCATCGCTCACCTGAACCGGAAGCACGCCGTTATTCAATGCATTGTTTTTAAAAATATCTGCAAAAAAACTGGATACTACTACATTGAAGCCATAATCAAGCAAAGACCATGCAGCATGTTCACGTGAAGAACCGCAGCCAAAATTTTTTCCTGCAACCAAAATGGAACCTTTGTATTCAGGCTTATTTAAAATAAAATCAGTCTTAGGCTGTGCTTCATTATTATTAAAATATCTCCAGTCGCGAAACAGGTTTTTGCCAAATCCATCCCGCGAAGTTGATTTTAAAAATCGGGCAGGAATAATTTGATCGGTATCAATGTTTTCTTCCATTAGTGGAATAAAAGTGCTTTGTATATTTTTAAGTGCCTTCATTTTCTTAATTTAATAATTCTCTGACATCAGTTACAACTCCGGTAATTGCAGCAGCAGCAGCTGTTAGTGGGCTTGCTAATAAAGTTCTGGAACCGGCGCCCTGCCTTCCTTCAAAATTTCTGTTGCTGGTCGAAATGCAATATTCTCCCGCGGGCACTTTGTCTTCATTCATTCCCAAACACGCACTGCAACCGGCCTGGCGAATCTTGAATCCTGCGTCGGTAAAAATAACATCAAGACCTTCTGCAGAAAGTTGCGCAGCAACTTGTTGAGAACCTGGAACGATCAGCACATTTACGTTTTCGTTTTTCTTTCTTCCTTTTATAACGGATGCCACTAAACGTAAATCTTCAATTCTGGAATTGGTGCAACTTCCGATAAAAACATTTTGAACCGGCATTCCCTTTAAAGATTGGCCAGCGGTCAATCCCATATATTCCAGTGCTTTTATAAGATTTTTTCTTTCGCCTTCATCTGAAATGCTTTCAACAGTTGGCACATTCGCATTGATGGTAATTCCCAATCCGGGATTTGTGCCGTAAGTGATCATCGGCTCGATATCGGCGGCATTAATATTTATCTCCTTATCAAAAACTGCATCTTCATCAGAATACAATTTTTTCCATTCTTCTACTTTTTCATCCCAGGCGTCATCCTTGGGTGCAAACAGCCGGTTCTTTATGTATTGAAGTGTCGTTTCATCCGGAGCGATCATGCCACCGCGGGCGCCCATTTCAATACTCATGTTACATATCGTCATTCGCGCTTCCATAGAAAGTGCGCGAATAGCCGAACCAGCATATTCTACAAAGTAGCCGGTAGCACCACTTGCAGAGATCTTTGAAATGATATAAAGAATAATATCTTTTGAAACAACACCTTTGTTTAATTCACCTTCTGCATTGATGCGCATTACTTTAGGTTTGTTTTGCAAAATGCATTGCGAAGCAAAAACCATTTCTACTTCGCTTGTTCCAATTCCAAAAGCAATAGAGCCAAAAGCACCGTGAGTGGAAGTATGACTATCGCCACAAACGATGGTCATTCCTGGTTGTGTAATTCCTAATTCCGGGCCTATCACGTGTACGATTCCCTGGAAAGGATGGCCTAATCCATATAATTCTATTTGATGTTTTTTACAATTATCCACGAGTTTTTGAACCTGGAGTCTGCTCAATTCTTCAACTATAGGAAGATGCTGGTTAATCGTTGGAACGTTATGATCGGCTGTAGCCACGGTTTTCAACGGTCGGAATATTTCTTGTCCTCTTTTTTCAATCCCCGAAAAAGCCTGCGGGCTTGTTACTTCGTGAATGAAATGTTTATCAATATATATTACATCAGGTCCATCCGGTATTGATTTTACCAAATGCTTTTCCCAGATTTTTTCAAATAGTGTTTTGCCCATTTTTAATTTAGTATCAAGATTTTAAAATCATAAATTGCCTTCCGCATTACGCCTTCTGCATTATGCCTTCTGCTTTCTGATAGTTGCTTGCTAATTCAGAAAGGTCTTCATCTTCGACTACTTTTTTATGATCAGCTATTTTTAAAAACCGATCGTATAAAACATCAACATCGTTTCTATAAAATTCATATCCTAACTTTTGAAAGCGATAAGCAAGCGCACTTCTTCCGCTTCTTGCCGTCAGAACGATTTTGGAACTATCCGCACCAACTTCTTCGGGACTGATGATTTCATAAGTAAGTGTATCCTTTAAGAAGCCATCCTGGTGAATTCCGGAGGAATGTGAAAATGCGTTGCTGCCAACGATTGCTTTATTCGGTTGAACCGGCATGCGCATGGTATCAGAAACCTGCCTGCTCATCGGATTTAATTTTGTAGAATTGATGCCGGTAAAGAATCCCAAATCTTTATGTTGTTTAATGATCATCACTACTTCTTCTAATGAAGTATTTCCGGCTCTTTCGCCCAAGCCATTTATGGTACATTCAATTTGTCTTGCTCCATTTATCGCTCCGGAAATGGAATTTGCTGTGGCCAGCCCCAAATCATTATGACAGTGACAAGAGATTACCGCATTATCAATATTGGTGACATTATTCTTTAGAAAAGCAATTTTTTCTCCATATTGATGAGGCAAACAATAACCGGTGGTGTCAGGAATATTAACGGTTGTAGCGCCTGCTTTAATAACCGCTTCGATCACTTTTGCCAGAAACTCATTTTCTGTTCTGCCTGCATCTTCTGCATAAAATTCTACATCGTCGGTAAAATTCCTGGCCCATTTCACACACTGAACGGCTCTTTTCAAAATGTCTTCACGGTTAGAGTTGAATTTGCTTTTAATATGAAAATCAGATGTTCCAATTCCGGTATGAATTCGCGGACGTTTTGCATACTTCAAAGCATGAGCGGCTGTTTCAATGTCTTTTTGAACGGCACGGGAAAGAGCACAAACAGTAGCTTCTGTAATTGCTTTGGAAATTTTTTCAACAGAAGAAAAATCGCCCGGACTCGAAATTGGAAAACCTGCTTCTATTACATCAACGCCAAGTTCCTCTAATTGCACTGCCAGCTCAATTTTTTCTTCAGTATTTAATTTGCAGCCCGGGACTTGTTCGCCATCGCGTAAAGTGGTATCAAAAATTATTATCTTATCCATAGAGTTTTTTTTAGAAAGATTATTTCAAAATTGATGAAACGATCTGTACTCTTTCGAAATTAGAAACTTATTACCGTTAGGTCTAAACAATATAACATTGAATTTACACTTCTAAAATGGAGCACAATTTCGTAAAAGCGTTATTGGCACTGTATTTCACGATAATTTTACTACGATGGTCAACAAACAAAGTAATAAGTTCTTTTTAACTATTTACTTTAAAAAAAATAGAAATTTGCATTATTTCTGCTTTTGCTGAAGTGTTTTTTTGGCTTAAACCGTTTGTTTACGAACCAATAATACTTCTAATTTTTTCTTAAGACTTCTTCCTCCTTTTAACATAAAGAAAAATAATTGGTAAATTGATCTTTTGTTTTGTAGAGAAAGGAAGTTGCATTCGGAATGCGCTTTTTAATTTTATCTTTGAAGCAGAACTTGTTTATATTTAAAGAAGTAGTTTTTCTTTTTCATTAAAATTGCTTCAGCTTATTTTATTTTTTATAATGCCCAACCGCTCCACCGATTCTTTATTTCAATTGATTCATTCTCTGCAAAAATCAGAGAAAAGAAATTTTAAATTGTATGTAAAAAGGAATTCTTCAAATAACGATTTGAAAGTCGTACAGTTGTTCGATGCGATCGATAAGATGTCTTCTTATGATGAAAATGTTTTAATAAGCAAAACTTCGTCTATAAAAAAACAACAGCTACCAAATGTAAAAGCACATTTGTACCGGCAAATTTTAAGCAGCCTGAGATTGCTTGAAAGCAGCGAGAACATTGACATTGAATTACACGAACAACTTGATTTTGCAAGGATACTTTACAACAAAGGCCTTTACCATCAAAGCCTCAGGGTGTTGGAAAGAATAAAAGAAATTGCCAGCGCAAACAACCAGATTAATTTTCAAATTGAAGTGCTTATTTTAGAAAAGAAAATTGAAACGCTTCATATCACGAGGAGTATGCAGGATCGCGCCGACCAATTATCAATAGCGGTAAATAACGCGAATGAGCATCTTCTAAAACAAACAAAGCTTTCTAATCTGGCTTTGCAGCTATATAGCTGGTATATCAAAAATGGACTTGCAAGAAATAGAGAAGATGAAAATGAGATTGAAGATTTTTTTCAATCTAATTTAACGGATGATATAAAAGATCCCCAGGGGTTTTACGAAAAACTGTATTATCATCAAAGCTTTTGCTGGTATGCATTTATACGACAGGATTACCTGATGTATTATCGTCACACCCAAAAATGGGTAAACCTTTTTTTAGAGGAACCGATGATGATACAAATTGAAACAGGAAATTACATAAAAGGCCTGCACAATTTATTGAACGCGCATTTTACCTTAAGAAATTATTCAGGCTTTAATAAGACACTTTTTTTACTGGAAGAATTCAGCAGTTCGGATATTGTAAAACAAAATGACAATAATAAGATCCAGGTTTTTGTGTATTTGTATATCGCGAAGATTAATCAGCATTTCTTAGAAGGAACTTTTAAAGAAGGGTTAGAGATTGTGGGAGAAATAACGAACAAACTGGAAGAGTATAACTTATTTCTCGACCAGCACCGCACCTTAATTTTTTATTATAAAATCGCATCGCTTTATTTTGGTGCCGGTGATTTTGACAATGCCATTGATTATCTCAATAAAATCATTAATTGGAAAGTAAACCTGCGTAATGATTTGCAATGCTATGCCCGGCTGTTGCATCTTATAGCGCATTATGAACTGGGAAATTTTCAATTGTTGGAATACCTGATTAAAACCGTTTATCGCTTTATGGCGAAGATGCAAAACCTCAGTTTGGTAGAAGAGGAAATATTTAAATTTCTGCGCAAGTCATTTTATATGTCAGCAAGAAAATTAAAACCGGAATTTGAAAAATTGTTGGATAAAATTAAACAGCTGGAGACAAGCAAATTTGAAACAAGGGCGTTTGCTTACCTTGATATTATCTCCTGGTTAGAAAGTAAAGTGCATGAGAAGCAGACATATGAAATTATCCGCGAAAAATATTTAAGCGGAAGAAAATTACACCAGTTAAAAAGCCAATGATCGCTTTACTCTTTTACAGTATCGCCGATAAAATAATTTATTTTTCTTACCAATTCATTCGCATCGAAAGGCTTCGACATAAAATCATCTGCCCGGCAGAATTTTTTAACTTCCTTAAAATTGGTATGTGCAGAAATCATGATGACCGGAATATCTTTAGTTTCCGGCGTAGATTTTAAAGTATTGCAAATATCTATTCCGTCTATGCCCGAAAGGAAAACGTCCAGCAGAATCAGTTGTGGTGAAAACATTTTCGTCTTCAACAAAACTTCTTCACCTTTTAATGTGGTCATTACTTCAAAACCGTACCTTTTCAAAATTACCTCAACAACCCATAAAATATCCCTGTTGTCGTCAACGATTAGTACGCGATTCATATATAAATTATTTTTAATAAAAATCAATAAATTTGAATTGTTTTTACTACAGTATTTTGGTTTATGGACCGCATAATCTGTTTATGTCATTAAACGAAAACATACAGTTGTAGTAATTATTGGAACTTTCCCTTCATATAGTGTGCCATATTTGTGATAATTCTATGATAAAAATATTTCTCAATTAGGGAGGGGAAAAAAAGTGGAGAAATTCTAACAAAATTAGGAGTTTCCCATTAAAATAGATTCTATATATAGTAATTTTACGCACGCTGTGGAGATTTTTATTCCCATTCTTGTGCATTTTTGCCCTGCAGGGGAAACTGAAATTTCGATTATTTGTTAGTTCGTTGCACAGTTTTTTCTAAGATAAGTATTGAGCTTTTACAAAAGCGAGTAAATACTTTTTGCGGCATTTTCTGAAGCATTGCCCCCTTGCGAAAGCAAGAGTTTTAGTGCAGCATAATCCCTTTGAAGCTGTTGTTTTTTTTCTAAATCAAATAAAACTTTTTTTAAATGGGTGGTTATTTTTTCTGAAGTAAGATCCTTTTGAATAAGTTCTTTTACCACTTCTTTATTCATAATCAGATTTACAAGGGAAATGAACTTTAGTTTTACCAATCGCTTTGCAATCTGATAAGAAATATTCCCGGCTTTATAACAAACAATTTCAGGAACACCAAATAAAGCAGTTTCTAAAGTAGCTGTTCCGGATGTGACCAAAGCCGCCACGGACTTCATGAGCAGCGAATATGTATCATTCGATAAAACTTTTACATTATGGTAATCTTTTATAAAACCGTCATAAAAATCGTCATCAATGGACGGAGCTTTGCCGATGATAAACCGGTAATCAGGAAAATTTTTTGTCGCGTGAAGCATTATGGGAAGTTTGGTTTCTATTTCCTGTTTGCGGCTACCGGGAAGTAAAGCAATGGTATTTTCAGAAATGCGAATTTCCGGATGTTCCTTTTTAAAATCTTCTGTCACTTTTACCAGTGGATGACCAACATATTCAACTTCGTAATTCCATTTTTTATAAAAATCTTTTTCAAATGGAAGGATAACCAACATCTTATCAATATACTTTTTGATATTTTTTACACGGCTTTCTTTCCATGCCCAAACTTGCGGAGAAATATAAAATACCGTGTTGTAATTATTTTCCTTAGCCCATTTGGCCATTCGCAAATTGAATCCGGGGTAATCGATGAAAATAATGACATCGGGCTGAAAAGCAGCGATATCATTTTTACAAAATTTAAAATTCTTCAAAATTTCAGGGAGATTTTTAATTACTTCTGCAAATCCCATGAAAGCGAGTTCTTTATAATGCTTTGCCAACGTGGCTCCGGTGGCTTTCATTTTATCACCGCCCCAGAAACGTATTTGTGCGTTTGGATCTAACTTTTGCAGTTCTTTTATCAGATTACTTCCATGTAAATCGCCGGAAGCTTCTCCGGCTATAAGGTAATATTTCATGCGGATGCTAATGTACGATGCAAATTGAAAAGTTCAGGAGCGGCGATGCTGCTTCTTGCTTTTTTAAATTAATTTGAAAACAAAACAAAAAAGGGCAACCTTTTCAGATCGCCCTTTTTGCATTGAAATATCGATTTTAGCCGATTAATTTCACATTAACGGCATTCATGCCTTTTTTGCCATTCTGCAAGTCAAATTCCACTTTGTCATTTTCTTTAATTTCATCAATTAATCCGCTTGCATGCACAAATGTTTCTTTAGAAGAATCATCGTGTTTGATAAAACCGAATCCTTTCTCAGAATTGAAAAATTTAACGGTTCCTGTGTTTTTGTTGTCCATTGTGTTGTTGTTGATTATAAAAAATTAGCCGCGAAGATAGGGTTTAAAAATGGATAATAAACTTCTGGCTTTTTTGTTTTTTGTTATTTAACTTTTTGCCAAAAGAAAGGTCGTAAGTCAGACGTTTTGTTCAGTTTTTTCATCTTTCTGTTTTCTTTATTTTATCCCAAAAAGTAAAATACAAACCAAAATTGTATTTGAACAATTTGTGATGCTGTGCATGATGCGCAGCGCCAATCACCCATTTTGTCAAAACATTATTTTCATTTTTTGGATAAATGTCAATATCCAAATGATTGATGACGCTGCTGAAAGTCATAATGGTCAGCTGAATAATAATTACGTAAATATGCATTGGCAAAATCATCAGCATTACCGGAAGAAAAATTGCCTGTAAAAATCCTTCCAACGGATGAAATGAAAAGGCAGTAAATGGTGAAGCTATATTGCTGTCATGATGTACTTTATGCACGATTTTAAATATCGCCGGTTTATGCATCCATCGATGAACCCAGTAGTAATATGTCTCATGCAAAAGCATAAAGATAACAAGGCTTACGGGCAAATATAACCATCCATATAAATCAATTTTTGTATAAACTTTAGTATAGCCTTTTTGCCATAAAATTACAGTAATTGTACCGGCAACAGAAAAAAGCAGCGAGGTTAGAATACTCCACTTTATCTCTTTTTCAAACTGTCTTTTTTTGTATTTCCTCTTATTGATTTTTCTTGTTTGAAACTTTCCAGGAAACCATTTATAAAAAATAAAATAAAATAAACCAGCTACCAGGAAATATCTTCCGGTGATAATGACAAAGAAAATCAATGTCAGCAAAAAAAACCAGGAGATGGATGTAAAGTCAGGAAGATTCATGGGTGTAAAATAAACAAATGATTGGGTATTTTCTTTCAAAAAAGATTATAATTGTGGGTATGTCTAAAAATTTATTTTTCCTTATTTTATTTATTTCTCCAATTATGTTGAAAGCGCAGGAAAAGAAAAGGGCCAGGGATTATGGTATTAAAATCGGTGTAATACAAACGGGCAAATTAAATAGTATTACAGATGTTGCCGGTGTAAAAGTTGGTCAGACCACTTTAATAAAAGGTGATTCAATCCGCACCGGAGTAACCGCGATTTTGCCTCATGATGGAAATATTTTTCAGGAAAAAGTTCCTGCTGCAGTGTTTGTTGGAAATGGTTTTGGTAAACTTGCCGGAAGCACACAAATAAATGAATTGGGAAATATTGAAACCCCGATTATTTTAACGAACACGCTCAATGTTTACACCGCAATGGATGCATTGATAGAATATACGTTGAATGAAAAAGGAAATGAAAATGTAGCATCTGTAAATGCTGTAGTTGGAGAAACGAACGATGGTTTTTTGAATGATATTCGTGGAAGACACGTAACAAAAGAAGATGTTTTATCGGCCATAAAAGATGCGAAAGACGGTAGGGTAGAAGAGGGTACGGTTGGTGCCGGAACAGGAACGGTTTGTTTTGGATTCAAAGGCGGCATCGGAACTTCTTCCAGGAAATTGCCTGCTGATTTGGGAGGATATACGATTGGTGTTTTGGTACAAACAAATTTCGGCGGAGTATTACAAATTGACGGAGTGCCGGTAGGAAAAGAACTGGAACAATTTAGTTTCAGTAATGAACTTTTAAATAATGTGGATGGTTCATGTATGATCATCGTAGCAACTGACGCTCCTTTGGATCATCGCAATCTGTTACGGCTCGCAAAGCGTGCAATTATTGGCATGGGAAAAACCGGCGGCATCGAATCAAACGGAAGCGGAGATTACGTGGTTGCTTTTTCTACGGATACAGCTTCGCGTATTCCCTATGCAGCAAAACAAGGAATAAGGCAGATTCCCGTTTTGCAAAATGATGACATGTCACCTTTGTTTAAGGCAACGATTGAAGCGACGGAAGAAGCGATTATTAATTCATTGTTTGCTGCAAAAACGATCACAGGAAGAAATGGCAATAAAGCAAAATCTTTGCCGATGGAAAAGGTGATTCCTATTTTGAAAAAATATAACCGCATCCAAAATCGATAAATTGTTTTCCAGTAATCCAATAAATATTGGTAATTTCTGTTCTGGATGTTATTTGAAAAAGTACTTTTTCCCAAGAAAATGTGTGTTCTTAAAAACGTTTGAAAATCGTTTCTTACAATTTGTTCTTACTTTTATTTTTCACAAATCTTAAAGAAATAGCATGAACTACTGGCTGGTAAAATCAGAACCTTTTAAATATAGTTGGCAACAATTTTTAAAAGATAAAAAAACACATTGGGATGGCGTTAGAAATTATGCGGCAAGAAACAATTTGAGAGACATGAAAAAGGGTGATGAAGTGTTTTTTTATCACAGCAATGAAGGGATGGAGATCGTTGGGATTGCCATGGTTGTAAAAGAAGCATACCAGGATCCAACGACCGAAGACAAAAACTGGGTAGTAGTAGATTTGAGGCCGGTAAAAGCCTTGAAAAGCCCTGTAACATTGAACGATATTAAAGCGCAACCAAAGTTTGAAAACATGGAATTGGTAAAGAATTCAAGGTTATCTGTACAAAAAGTAACTCCGGATGAATGGAAACTGATCATGAAAATGAGTGGAGAAAAATGATCTTTATTTGATACCTTTTCTTTTTCTGATTTTATAAACTTAAAGAGATCTTTATTTTGAAAAAAAATCTCATCGTACTCACCGGTGCCGGAGTCAGCGCTGAAAGCGGATTGAAAACTTTTCGCGACAGCGATGGTTTATGGATGGGATATGATGTGTATGAAGTGGCTTCGCCGCAAGGTTGGCAAAAGAATCCGGAATTGGTTTTAGATTTTTACAACCAAAGAAGAAAAGAAGTGGCTGAAGCTTTACCAAATGCGGCGCACAAAGCCATTGCCGATTTGCAGAGTGATTACAATGTCATTGTTATTACACAGAATATCGATGATCTGCATGAGAGAGCCGGTTCAAAAAATGTAATCCATCTGCATGGCGAAATTTTTAAAATGCGGAGTGAAAACGATGAAAATACATTTTATGAAATAAGAGATAAAATACGTTTTGGTGAAAAAGCGGCTGACGGTTTTCAACTGCGTCCACATGTCGTATGGTTTGGCGAACAGGTTCCAATGATTGAAAAGGCGGCTTCAATTTTACCAAAAGCAGATATATTTATGCTCGTCGGAACGTCGCTCCAAGTATATCCTGCAGCAGGTTTGATTGATTTGTTACCAGCAGGAATTCCTAAATATATTATTGATAAAAATCCACCTTCTGTTCCCGCAGAACATAATTTTATTATTATTGAAAAGCCGGCAACGACAGGAGTAGAAGAAGTGAAAAAATTAATTAGCTAATACACCCAATTGTTGATTGGCTAATTGACTACCAAGAATTCCGGTCTCTTTTACATTAGCAATCATCGTAAATCCCAAAGAAGGCAAGTCAACTTTAATTGGCGTGTTTTTAACCATCACAATCTGTCCATCAAGTAAATAAGAAATGTTTTGGTTTTCATGTATGTTTGCTTTCGTATTCAGTTTTTCTAACCGAATATCATGTTGTTTGGCCGTAAATTGCCTGATTGCATTTATTTCTTCTTCATTAATTGTGGCTGGTTTGCCTTTCCAGTACAATATACTTAATATGCCATTTACTTGTTTGCTCAATGTAGTAATTTCTGCATCCGTACATTTTACAAAAACATAAGCATTAAAGACAGGCTCAAAGGAAATCGTTTTCCGGAAGAGGCTTCTTGTTACTTTATAGTTTAATGGACAAAAATTTTCAATCTTTTTTTTCGTAAGTAAAAGTGAAACTTTTCTTTCGCAGTGTGGCTTCGTGTACACTGCATACCAATTCTTCTGCATTTTTAATGGTTTTTTAAATTTGCAGTAATTCAAAGGAATCAAATTGATACATTCAGAAGAAAAGCTGGGGAGGCTATCTTAAAAATATATTAGATTATGTTGAGCGAATGAGAATATGATGCCAATTTCCTTTTGTTATTCCTTCAACTTATATAGATAGCGTCACTGCTATCATACATTTATTTTTCAAATATAAGAATTTTTAAAGAACAAAATGCAGCAGGTAAAAAATTCCTCAGTGAATGTAGAAGTTGGGGAACTTTCTATTTTTCAGAAAGCAATTTATTCACGACGTTGTTGAATTTATTTTTGAATTCTGTATAGTGCTCTCCTGTTGCCGGACCTGAAAAGCCACTGTCGATCTTCCGGATGTTTCCTTTTTTATCGACAAAAATTGTTGTGGGAAAGGCATTAATCGATTCTAATTGAGGCAAGGTTTTTTCCGATCTTAACGAATCTGAAACTGTTACCCCTGTTACTAAGATCGGGTATTGAACATTAAATCTTTTTTTGAATGGTTGCAATGCTTTTTGTGATTCTTTAAAGTCGGCCGTCCTTTCATAAGCAAGACCGATTACTTCTATACCCCGATCATGATTTTTATTGTAATAATCGCTTAAAAATTTTGTTTCATCCATGCAATTCGGGCACCATGAACCAAGAATCTGAATCACCACAACTTTGCCTTGATATTTTTTATTATTGATGGAAACTTTACTTCCGTTATTACTGTTTGGGAAAGAAAAATTTAATTTACCAGAACCAGGTTTTATTTTCGTTTCTCCAAAACCATCTGCTACTTCTGCATGCTCATTTTTTACTGCTTTCCAATCCTGGATACTTCTGGCACCTGAATAAAATTTACCACCAGATATATTTTTATTGTTATCGATTTTTGCCGTAAATAAAAAAGCATGCGCTCCATCGAAAGTTGATAATTTTAAACTATCGCCACTAACCACACCAGCCAAAAAACGATAATCACCAGTTGGGTCGAGGAACGTTCCGGAAAGATGTGATCCTTCTTGTTTAAATTCTGCAACAATTGTATCAGCATTATTTTTTGTTTTAAATTCTGTTACCCATCTTCCGGAAATATTTGAAACCGGAGCGGCAGTCACTTCAAATCTTTCTTTCTTGTTGTATGTAGCGTTGAAAGGTAAAGTTTGCACTCTTTCACCATATTTTTTCACCCAGATTCCTTCTAAGTTTCCTTGGTTATTTATTTTCGCTTTGAAACTCGATTCAAAAAAAGGCATTTCAATAAATACAGAATCAGCGCGGGTTTCAATGCTGTCAACCAATAAATGTTCTTTACCGTTTATCACATAAATAATTTTTTTTCCTGCACTGTCTTTGCTTTGAAAATTAAAAACAATCTGTTGTCCATCAGCACGTAAAATTGTCGCGCGCCAAAATCCATTTTTCAATTCATTTGATTTTGGCAACCAATGAATAGACGTGAACGAAATAACCAAAAAGCAAAAGGGAATCACAATTTTAAAAGGAACAATTCTTCTTTTTTCCATCATTAATTTTTCTTGTTTTTTATAATCAGATTTACAAATTAATCCAATAATTCTGTTTGAAATTATTAACGCCGCCGTTTTTTAATTCAATTAACTATTGAAACAGAAATGGTGGCAGTTCTTTTTATTTAACATCAAACCATAATCTTGTCGTCAATATATCCGGCCCTTGATCAGCCACTGCTTGTTGATAACTTTTTCCATTAAGCGATTGCTCTGTTCCGGGATAAATAAATCTTAAAGGAATTTGCCCGTTCAAAACTCCTGCGACAGCTGGTTGTAATACAGGATAATCGAGCCTGCGCCATTCGGCATACGCCTCCAAACCCTGGCCAAATAAAGCAATCCACTTTTGATCTCCGATTGACTTTTTGAAGTTTGTCGGATCAAATTGTACATCAGGTGAATTGACATAAGCATTAGCGTCCGCATCTGAAATATTATATTGGCCTAATGAGGCAAGAATCGCTTGTTTATACAACTCTTCTGCATTTTCATTTGTGAAGCCTCTGGCAGCAGCTTCTGCTCTGTCAAACAACACTTCTGCATAACTCATGATCACAGCCGGAGCGTGAGGATTAGTGAAATAATCACCCGGTTTAGAAGTTTTTGAAAAACCATAATTGCTTGCATCGCCAACCAATAAACCATTCGGAAGCCCAATATATTGTTGTGCTGTTGGAGCTGCTGTTTTATTCGCATAAATTGGCAAACGCGGATCGTGAAGTTGAATTAATTTATCAACAATTGTTTTACTGATCCGGTAATCGTCTCTTGTGTCAAAATAATTACTAATCGGATTTTGATTGGGAGAATTCAGATAAACCAATTGGGCAATTTCATCGTTACTATTAATAAATGAGCCGCCTTCATTCTGAATATCAGACAGCACCTGTTTGGAAATTTCAGGCTCCTGGTCAGCTATGCGAAGTGCAATTCTTAACCGGAGAGAGTTGGCAAATTTTTTCCAGAGAGAAATATCATTTCCATAAATGATATCACCTGCTATCGCTTTCCCCGCCGGATCAAGAGCCGCCTGCGCCGCTTTTAAATCATTGAGTATTCCTTCATACACGTCTTTTTGAGGATCATAAGCCGGGGT
>Ga0134125_10004521_pt1 | contig 15902 bp, 5 predicted proteins | sample KB31751_FD_96464 | JGI IMG/M metagenome (GOLD analysis project Ga0134125, IMG submission 96464) | Terrestrial soil microbial communities with excess Nitrogen fertilizer from Kellogg Biological Station, Michigan, USA - KB3-175-1 | ecosystem: Environmental > Terrestrial > Soil > Unclassified ... | reverse complement strand
GGGGTTTGCAATTTCAAAGCGATGCGCCTTTCTTTCAACAACGCCATTTCCGCTCTCCGGAATCTTCAATCTTCATGCAAAGAGCTCAGGCGCTCTCTAATCACAAGTGATCTAAATTCCGAGGGATCTGGCGTGTATAGGTAGATGAGAGGGGGGGGGACAGTCTCTGTCTTGCACGAATTTCGGGATCTCTTTTTCTGGGCCCCACAAAGTATGGGCGGGATTCTGTTGTTACTAAATACTTGTAAATGAAGGGCTCTGTCGTGTTCAACTTAAGCCCTAAAGATTCTTGTTGACTTTCTTACTCTGACTTTCAGCTTCCACTTCGGATCGGGCCACATCCAAGAAAATAGAAGCAAGCAAGGCCATGGCGGCTGAGAAGAACACGGAGGCCTCCAAGATACCATAGGCAGCATTGATCGTATAGGTAGATTCATCGGTCGCAACGGCTGGAGAGAATCCAGCGGCGAACCAAGGGATGACGAGGGATACAAATGCGAAAGTCAGAATAATGATGAAGACGGCAGTGTAACCAGTCTTGCGGGCGTGCTTAATGTCGCTGGCACCCTTTCCGAGTTTTTGGAGATCATTGAGGTAAGATGGTGATTTGGCAACTCCAACCAGGATCCAAATGTAGTAAATGGCCGCGCCGACCCAAAGGCCGAGTCCGGTTCCAAAGAAGCCCCAAAGAGTAACCGGGAAGGCTTGTTGCAAAGAAATGCAACAATACATAAAGAACGTCACAGCTCCAATAATCCAGCCTCCTCCAGTAACATGGGATGTGGTATTTGCAAAGATGTCAACGTCTTTGATCAAAACGGCGTTGCTCAACTTATTGGTTCCTTGTTCAGCTGATTCCTCGGAAGAGCTGCCCTTCTTGTGACGAGCCGCTTTGGGAATCAAGTTTCTCTCTGGAATGTAGGAGCTTAGTGCGGCGGCAATGAATCCGACAGCCCATCCACCCGCCAAAAAGTCCCAGTAGGCAACTTGGACGTTTCCAGCGTCGGTATCCCAAACTGGAGCAGTTTGATTCAGGAATCCATATTGTCGAAGCATGGTAACACCGTAAAAGGGTCCAAGGCCAATCAAAGTCATGTAAAGAGTACGCCAGCATCGAGGACGACTAGACCAGTTTCTGGCAAAGGCCACGATACAGATAAATCCGAGAACAGCGATAAAGAAGGCACTGACAATGACTCCTGCCAAGCCGGTTGTAGTTGGCAAAGTTTGCTGAGGAAATGGAATCGGGGTTTGAGCAAGAACAGCAGGGGCGATGATTGCCAGAAGGGTAAAGGCGATGAAAACCGAGTTTTTGGCCATTTTGGATTGTTGATTGCAAGCAGGTGCGTTTCTCTCTCTCTCTCTCTCTCTCTTCTCGCCCTCTCTTCGTGTGGCAGGTAGAGCGAATTAAAGTAAGAAGATGAAGCAAAGGCGAAAAAAATGCCCCCTTGGAAGGAAGGTGGGGAAAAAGTGTGCCCAGGGAAATTTTTCCCCGGTTGCTAGTGGGAAAAAAGTGCAAGCGTCCATGGTCGGTAAAAAAATGGCATAGGAACGAAACAATTTCCACAGGATAGAAAAGGGGGGTGTGTGGGGGTACTCGATAATTTCTAAGCAGAAACTTCCCCCCCCCTGAGGCTTGCGTGTTTGGATCTTTGGGCACGTTGAGCCAGTTTGCTAACAACAAGAACCGTATCGCAGAAATCCTCATTATCATGGACGAAGAATTTGTGGATTTTGCTGATGAAACAACATTAAGTGAATCGGTAGAAGGTGACGATGACCAAGATAAACGCGGAGAAGGGTCGTCTTCTTTACCACCACTGCAATCACAAGAGACTGGTGAAGAGCAAACCGACAGCGAATCAAATGAGTTTGCAGTTAAGCATGTCTTCATTCCTGCTTTTCTCATGTTGGAAAATGGAACTATCACACACTCTAGAGATAATGCTTCGGTCAGTAATGTCGTAAAGGCCTGGAAGCAATTCGACCTGGGTGGGTCAACTTCCGAAACACGCGAGAATTCATTCTTCAATCGCTTGATGGAAACGACTAGTACTGTATCACGAGAAAATGAAACTGATTTGATCAAGAAAAGGCGAGAAGATGATCCACTAGTAGTCGAAACGACGAGGGAATTTGGATTTGACTTGCTGGAAGTCATCAACACCAAAGAATATTTTGTTGATTTAGACATTGACATAGACTCAGAGTTGGGAGAAGCAGGAGAAGCTGGAGGAGGAGGAGGAGGAAGAGGAAGAGAGGCCATGGCGTCAATAAAACCGGTGGCAAATTCAAGCGAGCTGGAACCAACGGATGGCAAATTCTCTCTTTCCATTCCCTCCTACAGTCCAACTAAGCTATCTGAGTATGGAAGATCCATTAGGGATGAAATGTTGAAGATGAAAATTGTCGACAAGGAACGGGCAGGAGAAGCTTTAGTCAGGTTTAAAAAGTTAATTTCAGAGTATCCAAAGATGCACAAAGAGATGGTAGAAACAGTCAAAAAAGTACTTGTCGCCACAACACAGACCTCACTTGCAGAACTGAGCAAGGCTGATTTAAGGATGTTTCTGAATTCACTCGAACCTGATATTATCTCTACCAACACTAATGTTGTGAGATATCTATTTTCATTTCCTAATCAATACGATGCTTACCAGCTACTTCAACTGAAAACAGACATTTGGACTTTTAGGTGGCACGTCAAGAGAATCAAGAATGTTTTTAACCTAAAAGATGAGGATGATTACATGCGAGAGGCCTATGAGGTTCCTAGCGATGAAGAAGATGTTGATGATTTCATGAGCACGCAGAACGGGGGTGCGGCTGCCTCGTCTAGGCATCTTACTATGCTACACAAAGAAGGAATGGATCGTCCATTCATGTTTCGCCAAATGCTCGGCCCTCTTTACACTCAAACTACCAACTTGGCATTGACTGTCTATGAAAATGCCGACCCTAACTCGATTCTCGGGTCTTACGATCTATTTGGTGAGGATGATGCAACAAAACCAGTGAAATTGTGGATCCATCTGCCAATATCTGATCAGGTTCACCACGAAGTTATTGCTTTATCATCTTTCACGGACGATTTGACCAAGCAAGTCTTTCTGGCAATCTTCGAAGAGCCGGAGCCATCAATTGTTCATTTCGTGATGTTCTTGTTTAACGACGATGGTAATCTGGAATATGTAGTTCAAATCAGTCGTCGAGCAAGTGAAACTGAGATGCGCGAAGGCTTTTCCAAGCCCATTCAATACGTTTACGAGCCACCAACTCTGGCCGGTAATGATGCAATGGCAAACTTCGAGACTGCTGGCAATGATAACATGGGGGCCGAGGATTACGGAGACGATTCGGACGAGTTTATGAGTAGTGATGCTCGCTTTCGTAAAACAACCACCAAGGCTTCCGCAAGGTTCACTAGTACAGCTGGCGGTCCTCTCAAAAGTGATATGGAAGCTCTCAGGAACGATTTTGAGAAAAGGTTAACTGAGATTGAAGAAAGAGCAAGCGCCAGAATGCTCAGACATCTGGATGAAGCGGGTATGATTCAGAGGGATGGAATCATTGCCTTGGGCCCAGACTACATCATTGGATCGGTTGGACATGAGATGGTTGTCAATGATTATTTTAAAAGGGTGTATTCTGCACGCCTGAGTTACCAAAAGTACCTTATGGATAGATTCCAGGCTTTGATCAACTCTTACAAATCGGCAAGAAAAGCCATCGAAAACAACAACAATCGCACTAAATCAGAATCCTCTCCGGCTGCTCTTTCTACTGAAGGCAGTAAAGAAATGATAAGCGAATACACCAGATTGATCAGAAAACTTGTGAAGATGATTGGCGATTTAGTTTCCATTAATGAGGCAACTACAAGCAAGATGAACCATGTAATAGCATTGGGAGAGGCTAATTTGGATTCAGCAATTACAAACGAAGTAGCTGGCAATTATTCACCGCCCCGCGAACCTCCGCCACAACCATACTCCCCGAAGATTACTTACTTTGACGAAGCCGACGGTGACGGAAAACGTGGCAACCGTCATATCCACGCACTGAATCAACTCCTTAAACAATGGGATCAGGCAGAAAAGGCAGCGGAAGAACTTGCGTTGAGAGAACTGAAACCTGGCCAATTGTCGGACAATGCTAAACTCGAGCTTCGCAAAAAGTGGAACGCCACGCGCCAGCGAGGCCTAGAAGAATTGAAAATTACACATCAAAAGGATGTGGAAACAGCATCTGGGGATGAAAAGACAGATTTAGTCAAATGTATTAAAGAAATCAACTCCTTAATCCTCAATCTAAAGCTCAGGCCAACTGCGGTGTTGACTTCACCTTCATCATCCTTGCCGAGTTCCAACCCACCACTTGGACAAACAGAAGGGCGCATCAGCTTCCCGGCGAACTTTGGTTCCCACGCGGATTTGAAACGGCGCTTGTCTCAATACGACCAAGAAGAAAGGCGCGATAAGGCCCAAGCAAAGCTGAAATTGGAAGAGGATTATCCGGACAAGGGCCCAGAATACGACAACCAGCTTGAGCAAGCAGAGAAAAGAATTCATCAGCAATGGAACAAGGAGCGGCTGGATGATTTGGCCTTTCTTGGTAGGCAATACAAAAACTACCTGAGAGTGGCGAGTGCAGAAGTTCAAGCTTTTGAAGACCAGGCTCTGGCAAAATCAAATGAGGTAGGGCCAGAGAACTTTGGTAGTGGTGACAAACAGATCCGACCTGAATTCACCGAAGCTCTCCGTTATAGGGACAAAATATTAGATTGGATAAAGACGGTCGACGAAGCGATGGATAATGTGGTGTCTGATCAACCTGAATCGCAATCACCAACGAGAACTTCTTCTACATCGTTGGCCACATCTTCAGAGATCACACCCCAGTCATTGGAGTCCACAGTGTCTTCATCACCCTTTTCTGACATATCATCTTCCTCAAAGAAAGAAAAAGTGAAGAGGAGGATTAGGGAAATTCTTTATGGAGCAAAGGCAAAGGCCACCAAATTCGACAAAACGAACTATGGCCTTTCGGACTTCCACAAAAGCCCAAGTGTGAGCCCGCATTTCTACGAGACACAGGCAACATCCCGCGTTGCTTTTGACGATACTCAAGGGAAGAACGATCATCACAGAGCTATTGACAGATTAATTTCGGAATATGGAAGCAAATTGAAATCTGCTTTAGATGAAAGGATAAAGAAATTGGAGAAAGATTACCCTGAGAGAGGACCTGAATTCGAAATGTTTTTGTCTGATTTCACAAATTCGGATATTATGGAGTGGAACACCGACTTTCTTAATCAAATTCGACAGATTGGAAAGACTAGTGCACAGGAGATGCTTGCGTCCAGTCAAAGAAAATTAGTGGCTGCAACTAACGAAGAGCGTTTGAACGCGAGTGAAGAATATGAAAGTTGGAGAAAATTGTGGTTAGAAGTTCGTGAAGTTATCAAGAAGATACAGGCAGACAAGCTCTGGTTATTAAAGACATTCGAAGGAAAGGAATTGAGCAAAACCAACTCTAGTTCCGGCCGAGTGTTCGAAGGAACACAAGCTAAACAACAACATCACTCAACCCGCAGAAGGCAGCACTGTGTTACTTGCACAACCGTAACCAATGACCCGACCACATTCATGCAACTGCATGCAAACTTCTTCACAAGTGCGTTCAAACGAGCAAAGAATTACATTGGTGAAAAGGCAGGGTTCAGGAAGACTCCTGTAGCCGTCAATTCGCTTGAAAAGCTCGATCGTGTGGCCAGATCGTCTGGAATGGACAGCGGATCCATTGATAGATTGAACATTGCAGCTGGTATGTTCAAGACGCCCTACGAGAATCGTAAAGATGACCTGAGAGGGTTTAATGTTACTCTCAAGTATCTGACTGTAAAGCTTGCTGACAATCTCAGGAAGCACAAGGATTCCGAATATTCACAGCAAAACCAGCCAGCCCTGCTCATTCAGGCAGACGACGAAGGTTTCCTCTTCTTGGACATTTACTTGCCAGCAGGGGATGCGGCATTTGTGACAAATGAAGAAAATGCCACTTCTGCAGCGAATGATAATAGCATACCACCGGATGCCGAATCAGAATCCAAGCCATTAGAGTTGACCAATACCGAAGCGGGGAGAAGAAGCGGAAAAGGCGGTATCAGCTTGAACGGAGCGGACAACATTGTGGTAGACGTACTAGCCGAAGACTCTCAGAATGCCGTTTTTACCAAAATCGATTCTCGCTTCTTGATTACACTAAGAGGGTTGACGAGAAACAAGGATGACAAATCGTACAAGGGTTTTGCCGTACTATCAAAAACAAAGGCAGTCTTCTTGACGTTTGAACCAACTGGCTCGACAATCGAGCTGACAGAGCTGGTGTTTGTAGATGTTAAGCCCAAGAAGAAAAGAATGCCAGGAGCAAATTAGCCCTTTGTCACCCTAGCTTTCCCCCCTCCCTTTCCTCATTCCCCCCCCCACCGCTCCACTTGAGTGAAATGTAATGCAAAAGAGAGTACACAACGTTTTTATTTGTGTCAGTTAGCTGCAAAGCAGCATCTACTTCTGCCTTTTTTTTTGAAGTACGCTTTCGCACGGCCTTGGGTAGTTCAATGTGGTTCCAATAAGATCAGAATAGCGGCAGAAAGGTCGCAGCGCGTCTTAACCAAGGCATCAACGTTACGGACTCGATCCAAAAAGCCCATTTCCTCCAACGTTTTTAACGCCTTTGTAAACGTTTCGACTCCACGTTGATTAAGAACCAGCTTCTCTTCTTTGGGCTTGGCAGTTGGTTTGATTCCATCAGTAGGGGCAGGCGTGTCGTCGCCTTTATTCTCGTCGTCGACGACGACAGAGCATGGAGATGACGCTGGCTGGGGAGATTCCACAGGCACTTTTGCTGGTTGCAGACGCACAATCTCTAATGCTACCTCTTCTCCTTGACGCGGCGTCTTTACTTTAAGGAATGTCCCAAAGGCTATGCCGAGGTCGCAGTTTGTTTGAATGATGGTGGATCCTTTGCTCGTTATATGGACCAGATATTGAGTAACAGAAGGGTTATCCATTTTGACCTGGCGGCCCAGTTCATGCCACAGATGATCAAGCATGACGTCGATTCCATCAGTAGGGGCTGGCGTGTCATCGCCTTTATTCTCGTCGTCGACTACGTCAGAGCACGGAGATGACGCGGGCTGGGGAGATTCCACAGGCGCTTTTGCCGGTCGCCGACGCACAATCTCTAATGTTACCTCTTCTCCTTGAAGCGGCGCCTTTACAGAAAGAAATGTCCAAAGGGCTTCGCGGAGGTCGTCGTCAGTTTGAATGATGATGGATCCTGTGCTCGTTGTATGGACCAGATAATGAGTAACAGAAAGGTTATCCATATTGAACCGGCGGCCCAGTTCAGGCCACAGTTGATAAAGCGGAACGTTTGCACCAATCAGGAATCGGCATTGCTTCTTGTTCACTGGTTCCAGACCGGGGTTGTTTTGCAATGGCACGTAATCCGGTCGATTCTGGATTTCGTCGTAGTACACCGCAACGGGAACTGGTTTAATCATTCTTCAAACGCGTGTTGGAAGTAGAGGCGTGGTGTTCGCTCGGAGGGGGCAGGCAAATTAATTCACAAATTTTGAAATTTGAAATGAATCTCCACCACCTTCCCCCCCCTCCTCCTCCCGACCTGTATAATGGATCACAAGAGAGTATCAACACCTAGAATGCGCATTGCTAGCAAGCTATGCAAGCGAAAACTGCAGAAACAAGGCCCGAACAAATTCCGCTGCCATCGCCCTGCGCTTGTTCGACTTCAAGGAAAGAAGCCCAACAAACACCAGCACCATGGAACTTCGATTGATTCAACAGCGAGAACGGTAAGCAATAAACAGAAAGAAAGAGTAGAGGAGTTCATTAATGTGCAATTGTTGGCAGTGGAAAGTATTGACTTTGAATTATTGAACTCTTCAACATCAGCTTTGTCGCTGCCATCAACTTGCGGCGAGCATCATCCTCGTCCGCAGGCAGAATCGGAATTGAATTGCGATTACTTCCTGAATATCTCTGGCGAATACGAAGGCTTTCAAGAACAACACTCGGTAGCAGACCTCTGGACACCTCCTCCGACCCCACCGCTCTTAATCTATTCCGACAATTAGGGTATAGACAACTCTCACATGAGCCTTTTTAAATAAAGCTTAAGTGTAGTTATAAAAATGAGGACTATCATTCGGGAGGGTTTTTTTCCAAAACACACCGCTGTCCTATCCCGCCTACTCAAACAAAAAATTACTTATATTGTGTTCGAGCAGGCTCAGTCACAAGCTTTGCACATTCCGATGGCTAAACCATCCCCGTCTCCGCTACTACCAATGAAACCCAAAGGCATTTCTCGACTTACGATCGACTGCTTCTCTGAAGTCCTAGTTGCTCTGTTAAAACTCATTCCATCTACCAGTCCAAAAATCAGATCATTCCTTGCTCAGCCAAACCTTTCAGACTTGCTTGCGTTGTGTCATAAAAGTATTCAAGAGAAAGAATTGGGCGAAGAAGTGTGCGCGATCAGTGGAAACAATGTTGCCGCCAAACTTGTCAATGATTATCGCCCACATCCTGCTATTGAATTGTATCGAATCTCCGGGAATTACAACCAAAGTAAAGCAGACTCAGCAATTGGAACATCGTTTTTGGCCAACATTGCTCCTCTCGTCAGCTTGGAGCCAGCTTTCGTTTTGAGAGAGAATGCCAAAGACGGATCATCGGAAATAGTGGCGGATTCATCCAGATCTTTCATTTCTTTGCATCACAGACATATCGAATCTCCGAGCATTCCTGGCACCGATCGCGCAAAGTACATCAACGCAGGCTTTGCACAATCCGATATTGGCTTCTCGATGACGCCGGAAGTACTGGATTCTGGAAGAGCCGTCCCTTTGGATGATAGAATAACGTCCAACTTATACACTATCGGAAGCGGCTTGGGCTCGGGACGCCAAGTTCGCCTATTTGATATCAGTCAAGAAGAAGAAGAAGTTGCTCAAGAAAGAGTCAAAAGAAGTCTGTCTGGAGAGCTACTGAGACAATCTCCCTCTTACCATACGCTATTGACAAATCTTTCAGCAACTCTCGTCGAGGCTGCTGGTGGTGAAGATATCGAGCGGGCCGACATGATCTATCGCTCTCTTCCAATTAGCTACGCAAGCCCAGTTCCAATTGCCTACTGGAATGGTCTCGTTGTTTACAATTACTGGAGTTCTGCTCTAAGTTTGCAGCAGAACGTTTCTAATATAATGGCCGGTGTGTTGAGCTTGGAAGGAAACTCAAAGAACGTCGAAGAATCGGATAAACTTACTTTAGCAAACAAAGAACAGGCGGCATTCTCCATACCGTCATCTCAAACCCTTGGACAGAGCTTTTTATATCATACAATCGGCTTGTCGTTTGCGCTGTCAAAGGATGTGATTCAAAATATGAAAACTGCCAAAATGACGCTGCGCGATGGCGAAGTAACCAGACAGATAAGCAGAATTGTCGAAATTTGCTTAGTTTGCTTGAAAGCCGTATTGATGGCTTATTACGAGAGCTTCGAAGCTGGTAATCGAAACGGGATCCCGAAAGAGATCCAAGGGTTGCTCTCGTCGAGCCTAAAACAGACTAATATAGCTGCATTAAGAGAAAGGCTCGCCTCTTTCGAATCAGACTTCCTTGAAATGGTGAGAGTTGTTCAAACTCCTTTACCTAGTCATCACAATCTTCGAGCTGATCAAAAGGCGGCAGAGCGAAGCCAGGGAACATTTAATTCTAATGGTTATGTTGAAGGATTGACGGCCATTCAGTTAAGAAACACGAATTCGCAAATCAATGTCAAATTGGGGACCTTGGGACAAGATCGTTCCAGCATATTAAATGATTTTAGTACATATACAATCAGAGAGGCTGTACCTTACAACAAGTTTGTTCTTCTTCTTCCCAATCGAACTGGATTGCAACATTTTCTATCAAAGCATCAAGTCGAACTACAGCTTCTCGGCCCCTTTGCTTCATTGATAGCACAAGAAATTGATCAACTGGAAGAGAAGCCTGGCCCTGACTTGCTCTTGGATACCACTCTAGGCAACGACAAGAACCGAGTGATTGCACTTGCCCAAAAATACGCAGCCAATTGGATACATCATCACCTGTTGGCATCTAATAGAGGTCATGGAACTTCCTGGAGAAATCTTCAATCAAAGCTTGAAGGGATCCGTGAAGAATTAGAAGGCATTCGGACCAAGAGCTTGTATCGTTTATTACCAAAGCAACTAACTGGCACCGCTAAACGACCATCTAATACACTCGCGAAATTAAAGCAAGAGAAGGAGGAATTGGAAAAACTATTGGTGATGAAGCAACAGATCTTGACTTCTACATTTGAGCAGGTTGACGGACTTTTGAGCAAAGTAGACGCCACATTACAGGATCAAGCCAGGAGAATCGATTCTATTCAAACCAATGCTAATGGTCGACTTGATTCTATATCCAGACAGCTTAAAACAATTGAAGACTCCGCAGCTGCCAGCGCAATTGGCTCGGAAAGTCTAAAGCAGACACTGAAGACTTTGGAGGCAGAAAAGATAAATATTCAGAGTATGCATGACGATTTGGCCAAATCAGTATCATCGAGATTAACTGAGACAACAGAAGCTTTGATGAAAGTGTTCCAGGATTCAGTTAGAGACTTGACAAAGCAAGCAGAAGCTAGTTCTATTGAATCAAGAGGTGTACGCCTTGCCTCAATAAACGCGACAAGGCGATTGGAACAAAGAATTGAAGAACTAGGAAGAGTGGGTCACGATAACGAAAACAAGCGTATTACATCAGCGGAGATTCTCGGCCAGGAAATCACCAAGCTGTCCCAGGCTTTGGAAGGTATTAAAAGCCAGATTGCGACAAGTAACGAATCTAGAGGGAAGGCCGTGATGTCGCTGGATGTTGAAGTTATACCTTTCGGCGCAGCGGCTCCTCAGAACCGCCAGGAACAGTCATCGCAGAGATTATTGCAGCAACCTGACAACCTCCCTGTTTCGGCAGCTCAACAACAAATTGACTATAGCGATGACAATGATGATGATGTTGCTGAGGAAGCAATGGATATTACAAGGCCGAGTTCTCCTCTTGCCGAAAGGACCCAACCAAGTCCACCGCCACCAGAGCAAGACGACGTCGATCCGCTCGATCTTTTAGCACAAGAAGTCAGTCAGAATCCATCTCTCTCACCAGAATCAGGAGTACTTACTCAGATAGAAATGGAGAACCGATCTTCTCCAAGTGTTCAACGAATTGACGTTTCATCACCAACAGAAAGAATAATCGGCTCTGATAAGATGGATATTGAAGATAATAGTGTCTTGGAAAACCGAGCAGCGCGAAAAGCTACGACAACAACCACAACAGTGAGCATGCGTCGTCAACTGAACGCCAAACCAAAGAATTTGTTGGATCTTATGAATGAAGACCCAAAGGAGAACTTTATTTCTATTGAACTCAAGGAAGCAATTCATGGAGAAGATGGTGAAAAGAAAATTGAATTTACAGACATCAATAACTTTGAAAGTGGAATGGGAATCTCTCCGTACTTAATGGAGCTCATTGTCTCGTCGATCGTTGCCAAATACAATACTTTGGTGACTTCTGTAGATCAAATCATCGGATTTATACCATTCTACAATGTCGAGAGAACCTACGGAGGCCATCTAAATTTTCTCGTCACCACTGACTCAGCTAAACGGAGAGGCAGTTGGAGTTCCTTAAAGACCTTTGTTTCAAAATACGAAGGCGAAGTTGCAAGTTTACTTGAATCTAAACGGTCAGGCCGCTCGATAAGAGAGATTGTGAGCCTTGAAAAGTCAGCACCCGCCAATGACTTGGTGCTTTGCATGTTCAATTATATAACCAATACCGAGTCCAGAGGCAAGCAATCTAGGATTACATACTCATATCAATTATGCCTATATTCAAGGAGCAGCAATTTCGTGTTTGAATTCAACCCAGCCATTGACACTCGGCCTGAAGAATGGGAACCTGCAATCTCAGGCGACGACAAACAAAGCCTCTCCAAAGTGGCGACGCAGATTCTCGCTCTGGCAAATTCACTCAACCGAGAAGGGGTGCATTTACGAACACTTGACTCTAAAGCAATAAATGCGTGGTTTACTGAATTTCTTCAATCACCATCGTCGTCTGGAACAGACTTTATATCGAAACTCAGTTATTCCGGCTTTGACATTAAAGGCATGCCGATTGACGAAAAGAACAAGGCCATGATAACGGCAGTCAGAGCCTATGGAAGGTCAACCATTAGAGATGGGCGAATTGCATATTCTGACATAATGGCACTCATAGCTCTCCTTTTCCCACGATCATCTGACACAGCTGGGAGGCCGACACGGCCCTTTCTCTCTAGTCTCTTGAGCAAGAAGCCAAGGCTAGATGAAGAGCTCTCCGCAAGCATTATCAGACAATTGAAGCTAAGGAGCTCTGGCATGTTATCACCAGACGACGGCGACGACGACGGAGGCAGAGATGCTGTCGATCGAGTCAAGCAATTGATTCAAGAAGAAATAAATCCACTTCTGATTGATATTCTAAACGAGCAAAAGACTGTGAGAAAGCAGGCTTACGAAAACCCATTCCTCGACTTGCAGAAACTGGACAATGCCAACTCCTCCAATAAGAATCACCCATTCCTGGCAACGAGAGAAGAAACAGTCAAGTTATTAGATGGAAACCAATCTCTGGAGAACTTGAACGATAGACTAGCCAGAACCTATCTTCTTCATCTAATCTACCAACTCAATGAGGTTTCCGAAGCTACTTCAAGCGCCACGTTTTTAATGCAAAACTTTGTGATTCCGGACGGAAGGGCGATGATGCCGATGACGATAGACAAAGAATCCGATTCTTCAAAGATAAGGGACTGGACACGAGCACAGTTTCATTCTGTCAATGTGGAGACAGACAAATTGAAATATATTGTTCTCCCTCTCGTTTACGAAAGCTCAAACGTCCCTGGAAATGCCATTGACAAAGTTAATCGCATCGAACTCGTCGTGTTTTGTCAAAACTTCCGAAGCAATTCCCCAAAGGCCGCCTATCACTTGCGATTTTCAAAGCCCGCACAGACAGATTCTTATGTAGCGGCGCTAGTCCAGTTGATTCAAGATGAGATCTTTAAACAACCCATTACGCTTGGAATTCTACGCGAAATCAATGTCGAGACTGATGCAGAGACGTTTTTATACTCGTGCTTGCAATTAAGAGCTCTGTTATACGATCCATTCACAGTTCTACCGGCGTTACCAAAGAAGAATAAGAAAAAGAAGGTGGCAATTGTACTACCACCGCAATCAGAAGAGCTCCTCAACAGTCTTTTGATAGAATCGGCCAAGGCTAGCGATTTTGTCAGTATTGAACAACAAGCATTATTCGATTTCTTCTCAAAGACGATCAATGGTGGTGGTGGTGGTGATGGTGACGACCAAATGCTACTTGAACAGGACAAGGAGTCAGAGGGAAGCAAAGAAGAAGAAGAAGAAGAAGAAGAATCAGAAGAACAAGACGAGGATCAGACATACGACGGTGAATTGTACCGCAGAATACGACTAGTGATTGGAAAACAGAAGGAATTATTCAACGAACAAAGATCGGAGAGAGCCGAGTCTGCGGCCAAGGAAAAGGCCGACATGGCTGTCCTAGAGAGAGAAAGGAAGGTGGAAGTGAGACTCAAGTTTCTGGTAATTGAATTCAATACAAAATTTGACGATTTAATGTACCGCAAAACATTTGCCGAGGCATCTCCGATCGTTGGCGACCTCCCTCATTATCCTCTAGACATGCTATACATGTACATGGCACATCTCAATCAAGAAGCAAGTCTCGACCCACAACACGAGCTCGTTGGACCTAATTATTCTTCTTCTCCTTCAGCAACAAACATCTTAGATGCAGTTGCCATGGCAACCAGTTCGACTCCAAGTGGAATCTCAAAGGCAAGGTTTGACGAGAAGCTCTTCTTCTTGTTTCAATCCAATGCCTCGGAAAAGTTCAATAAGTATGAGAAGCGTGAAAAGAAAGCTATGGGAAACGATGAATTAAGACCGTACTCACTGGATCCGTTTGGGAATGAACTTTCGAGCCTATCCAAATACGCAGTCTTTCCAGTCGCCTACAAAGTCAAAGAATCCAAGGAAGAAATCGAGCGAAGATTAAAGGAGACTCTCAAATCGGACTATCGATCTATCCAAGGAAACCGCGAAAACTCAGACCCGGATGGCAACTTTAATTACCAATCTCACGTTCTCTTTGTTGTATGCAACATTGGGAAAATAAGATCACATGTATACTCCAAAGTCAAAGGAACGATAGGTGGCGAAGAATCAACTTTGACGTTGTCGAGTGCTGGCGCCGCCTCCACTGCTGATTACCAAGTGTTGGTATTTTACCCTGGATTTAACGACCGCACCAAGTTTTTGAAAGAGCTTGGCACAAATAAGTCTCGACGGCAGTTATCAGTGAATCCAAAGAAGAAAGGATGGGAAGTGGCAACGGCACGAAAGTGTGTCGCTCTCCTTCAGTCAATCTATGAATTCACCCTCGATCATACGTATCAAAGGACTCCAATATCATTAAAGATGCAGAACATCGAACTCAAGAAAAGAACAAAGGTCATCAGGATTCATCTCGTTGATGCAATCAAGCACAAACTTGAAGAGTGGCAATCGTCGGCTTCTTCTTCCGATCAAGTTCCAACCATCACTCCTGAGGAAATCAAGCAAACGAAGAAGATTGCAAAGATCAATTACTCTGTTGATAACAGTGCTCTGAACTTGGTCGAAATATTTCGAAGAGCAATTGCACTGGACCTCGATGCCTTTATCAAACAAGCCCAAGAACGTAGTAGCAACATTGTAGCTCTACCCACCATACAATCAAATCAACCTATGGAGGTTGAAGAGGCTTCTGGAGCCCAAGTCGGGAGTGTTGACATTGGCGGAAAACGCAATAGTGACCCATTATTCATCAAATCTCTCTCTACTGACTTGCTGCGTGCTCTTACTGCAAACGGTTTGATATTTCAGCCATCCAAAGTTGCAGATGACTTGAAATTATATTTTGATGACCTACGAGGGGCTGCCGAATTCACTAATACTATGGAAGATGCCAGAGCCGAGTTGGACAGAGAACTAGAAGAAAGCAAGGAAGCAACCTAGTTGGAATCTCGCCGCCCCCCCCCTCTCCCATTCTTCAAAAACTGTAAAGGTATCTATCTGATCTTTGTACTGACAACAAATCTTTGGAAGGGGGGGGGCGGCACTTCGAGCCAAGCTATACTACTACTAATCTTGTCGAGCTCTCGTCTCCCTTTAACTCAGCTAGCAACTTTACATCTGCTTCCACGACACTAGTACTCGGGGTGTTGTTTGTCGATTTGTCTTTCCGAGGACGACCGCGCGGGGGTCTTGGCGCCAAAGCATGATCGGCTCTTACTTTTTCCACCGTATCCAGTCCTAACGAAGTGTGACTGCGGCGCTGTAGTGAACCAGGATTGCAATTCCGCTGTGTATTGTTGCTCGGTGTAGACGGTTTAATGACTTGCTCAAGTCCAGGCGCCTTTGCGGCAGGTAACGAAGATTCTGGCACCGAAACTACCCGGCTGTGGTTATCATCTTCTTCTTCAACATCATCGTTTGGCTTTTGGCGTTTGGGAGGAGAACTTGGTTGTAGTCCCGATGGCTGTTTTCTCTTCTTCTTCTTCTTCTCCGGGTTCTCTCGAGAGGTGCTGGAAGAAGGTTGATTTGCGAGAAAGCTGGCGATAGAAACTGGTACAAAGACAACACCTTCATTGCCAATGGTCGGTAT
>Ga0134125_10004520_pt1 | contig 15905 bp, 2 predicted proteins | sample KB31751_FD_96464 | JGI IMG/M metagenome (GOLD analysis project Ga0134125, IMG submission 96464) | Terrestrial soil microbial communities with excess Nitrogen fertilizer from Kellogg Biological Station, Michigan, USA - KB3-175-1 | ecosystem: Environmental > Terrestrial > Soil > Unclassified ... | reverse complement strand
GCGTGCCCGGTGGTGCTGCCGTCGGTGGCGGTGACGGTGACGCCGGTGGCCGCAGTGTAGAGGGTCACCCCGCCGCTGTAGATGTGGACGCCGTTGTCGCCCGCCTGGAACTGCTAGCCGCTGGGCAGTACGGGCGTGCCGCCGGTGGCGGCGTCGGTGGGGGTGATCACCGGGGCGCCGGTGTAGGTGGTGACCGTGTTGTTGTGAGCGTCCTGGGCCGTGACGGTGAGGTCAAAGGCGGTGCCGGCGGTCTCCGGCGAGGTTGCGTTCACGGCGAAATGATCGAGGGTGCCCACGGTGCCGCTGCCGGAGAGCGAGAGCGATTGGCTCGCCGGGCTGCCATTCAGGTTGTTGTCGCTCAAGCCGAGCGATTCGGGCAGCGCGCCGGTGGTGGTGGGACTGAAATTGACGGAGAGGGCGCAGGTTGTGCCCGCATTGACGCTGGTCGAGCAGCTGGAACCGCTGTTCGGATAATCCGTCGCATAGGTGATCGAGTTGAACGTGAGAGTCGTGTTGCCGATATTGGCAATAGTGACTGTCTGCGGACTGTCACTGCTGGTGGTATGCGCCACCGTGGCGGCGAAGCTGAGCGCTGGAGCGTCGGCACGATCGAGGCGGATGGTGTCGCCGGCCCCGCTGGAGGCGGAGTTGGTGACGTAGAGGTTGCCGGCGCTGTCAATCGCGATCGCGGAAAGGCTGTTGAGGCCGCTGGCGAGCTGGTTGTTGGAGGGGTAGCTGGTACCGTTCCACAGGTCCTCTTGCACCGAGCTGCCGGTGACGTAATACAGATTGTCGTGCGCATCGACGACCACGCCCTGACAACTCCCGAGGCCGTTGGCAGGGGTCAGCGCACCGTAGCTGCCGCTTGAAAACGCCGCCTTCTGGATGCAGTTGTTGCCGGCGACGTAGACATTCCCGGCGGCGTCGACGGCGACGCCCTTGGGGTTGAGGGAGACCTGCTGCGCGACCTGAATCTGGGTGCCCCACCCGCTCGCCGTCCGCGGCTCCTCCACAACACGGTTGTTGCCGTCGTCGGCGATAAACACGTTGCCGGCGCCATCCACCGCGATGCCGGTGGGGACGCTCAGGCCGCTGCCCAAGCTGACCGGCGCGCCAAAGCCGCCGCTTGCGTTGGCGGGCAGCTCGTAAGCTCCCCCGCTGGTGACAAAAAGGTTGCCGGCGCCGTCAACTGCGATCCCCTTAATGCCGCTGAAGCTGCTGTTGATGACCGTCGCCGAGCCGATCCCGCCCACCTTGGGCACTTCAACCAGGTCTGCGCCCTCGCCTTGGTAAACGTTCCCGTTGCCATCCACCGCGATGCCCGCGACCGTGCTCGAACCGGACTTGGAAGCCCAGGTCGTCTGCGGCGTTGACGTGCCGCGGTCAAACGCAATCTGCGGTCCAGTGCCGTTGCCGGTCAGATAGATGGTCTGAAGAATATTGCCATTGGTGTCCAGCAGCTCAACCGCTCCATTGCGCGTGCCCGCGGCCTTGGGGATGAAGGTCACGCTGACGGTGCAGGTGTTGCCGCTGGTGGTGGCCGAGGTGCAGGAAACGTCCGTGGCCGCGAAGTCCTGGCTCGCCGCTCCCTGGGTTAGCGCCGCGATGCTGGTCGCCTGCGTGCTCCCCGCGATAAACGTGACCGTCGTGGCCGCGGAGGTCGAGTTCACCGCCTCGGAACCCAGGTTGTAGCTGATGGGATAGACAGTGATGGATGATGAGGTGACGGTGATGCCGGAGTTGGAGGCGTCGGTGGCGGTGATGAACTGGCTGCCGGCGGTGTTGAGTGTGGCGGAGAAGCCGCCCACGCCGGAGGCCAACGAGGCGCCGTTGGCGGGGAGTCCGGCGGCGGAGTCGGAACTGGAAAAGTCGACCGTGTCGGCGAAGCCGGTGGCGACGTTGTTGTTGGCGTCGAGGGCGGTGACGGTGAAGTTGAAGGTGCTGCCGGCGTAGACGTTGGCGGGGGTGCCGGTTAGGGTGACGTGGGTGGCGGCGCCGGGAGTGTTGGTCAGGCTGAATGTCGCCGAGGGGTTGGTGCCGCCGGTGGCGGTGGCGGTCACCGAGTAGGGCCCGCCCGCGACCGTGTTGGCACTCACGCTCACCGAGGCGAAGCCGTTCGCGTCCGTGTTTGCGGTAATCGTATTGGTGCTGTTGGAAAACACCGCGCTTGCTCCGCTGGCGGGCGCCAGGAAGGTCACGGTCACATTGGGCAGGGAGTTGCCGCCGCCGTCCTTTACCTGTACCTTCAGCGCGTTGGCGAAAGCGGTACCAACCGTGGTGCTCTGCGAATCGCCGGTAACCTTGTTGACGCTGCTGGGCGCGCCCAGGACTTCGCCCGCCAGCGAGGCGGTCTGCGTGCCGGCGTTGCCGGTGACCACTGATAGGCTGCCGCTCCGGCTGCCGGGCGCGTCCGCGTCGGCGGTAAAGGTCACGTCAAATGTGCAACTGGTCTGCGGGGCCAGCGCACTGATCAGTGCGCTCGAGACGTAGCAGGTGCTGGCGCCAGTGTTGATGGTGAAGTTGGAACCCCCGGTCGCGATCGAGGCCGAGGTGATGTTGAGCGTGGTGCCTGGTGTGGAGTTTACTGTGTTGCTCGGGTTGGTAAGCGTGAACGTGACTGCAGAAGAAGTGTTCCCCGAGGCTTCAGGTCCGAGGTCCGCATAGAGCGGGGTCAGCGTGGCTGCGGCGCCGCTGGTGGCCACACCTTCGCCCGTGAGTTCGAGCTGGCTGGTGGTGCCGCCGGTGCCGGAGTTGCCCGAGTCGTCCTTTAGCGTGATATAAGTCTGGTAGGTTTGAACCTGCGATGGTTGGAAATCGATGCGCAGGTTGCAGGTATAGCCGGGGAGCAGCGGGCTGCTGGCGCTGCAATCTCCGGCCTGTAAGGTATCCTGCACGAAGGCGCTGTAATCGGCTTGGCCGGGAGTAGTGGTGCTTGTTAGGCCGAGGCTGCTGATGTTCAGGTTCTCGTTACCGACGTTGTAAACGTACTCGGTCTGCGGCGCGGTCTTGGTGCCGACGGGTACCTGGCCGTAGTCATTGCCCAAACCGCTAGCCACCGCGACTACGCGTACCGCCTCGCTGGCGGCGGCTCCATTGTCTACGATGTACAAGCTGCCCAGGTTGTCCACAAGCGCGGTCCACAGGGAAACGAAATTGGCCGAGGTTGCCGGGCCGGTGTCGCCGCTTGCTGCAGCGGTGGCGATCAAGGCATTGTTGCCGGCGACGGTGGTGATGATTCCCGTCGTGTCCACGCGCCGAATCACTCCGTTGCTGGCGTCCGTGATGTAGAGGTTGCCGGCCGTGTCCAGGTTGACGCCGGAGGGCAAGGAGAGTCCTGCGGAGGTGGCGGCGCCCCCATCCCCGAAATAACTGGCGGCGTGGGCGCTGGACCCGGCAATCACCTGAATATCGCCGGCGCCCACCACCGTTCCCAAGATGGTCTCCTGCGCGAGGGTGGTATTGACGACGTGCACCAGGTCGGTGCCGCCGTCGGCGATGTAGATATTACCGGCCGCGTCAACGCCGACACCGGCCAGCGCAGGAGAGAACTCGGCCCCGGTGGGGAGCCCCCCGTTGTTCGGGCTGGGAGCGGAAGTCGTGTCGAAGGTGCCCGCGAATGTGGTGAGCGTGCCCGAGGGGTCGACCTTGCGGATGACTCCGTTCCCGGTATCCACGATGTAAAGATTGCCGCTCGGATCCAAGGCCAAGTCCTGGGGATTATCCAGGCTGGCGGCAGTGGCGGGAATATTGGAGACGCCGGTGGTGGAAGGAACACCGCCGCCGGCGATGGTGGTAATGACCTGCGTGGCCGCGTCCACGCGGCGTACCCGGCTGTTGCCGTTGTCCAGGATATACAGGTCGCCGGCGCTGTCCACGCGCACGGCATTGGGACCGTTGAGCTGAGTTGCGGTGTTGGTGGCGGTCTGTCCGTCGCCGGCGAATCCTGCCGAGGCGCCGTAGTTCCCCGCCACCACGGTCGCGGTCGTACGGTCGGCGGAGATCTTCCAAATCACCTGATTGCTTGGATCGGCCACGTACACGTTGCCCACTCCGTCCACGTCGGCCCCCTCCAACGATCCAAAGCCGGTCCCGCCCTGGAAGGTGGTCGGAGTGACAGCGCTGATGGTGCCGGGCGTAAACGCGAGCGCCGCTCCCTGACCCACCGCGGTCAGTCCGAGCACATACGTGAGGCCGTTACTGTCGGTAATAATGAGGGGCGCGGTGCGCCGTCCGGGACGGGTGGGAGCGAAGCTCACTGTGACGTTGCAAGTGGTTCCGGAGGCCAGCGCGGAGTTCAGCGCGCAGGTGGTGCCGGTTTCGGAGAAATCGGTGCCGGCACCGGCCGCTATAGAGGCGAGGGTGAGTCCGGTGGCCAGCTTGATCGGCACCGTCAAATTGGTGCTCTGCCCGATGGGCGTGGTCCCGCTCTGGAGGAATGCGGTAGCCTCTGAAGTGAGGGTTAGCGCCTCGACTGTGACAAAGCCCGAGGTTCCCGACACCGCTGCCGTGAGGTCGTCGGCGGTGACGGTCTGCACCGAGCGCGGGGTGTTAAAGGTAACGTCGAAGGTGTGCGCGCCGGCGTCGCCGGCGACGAATGTGTACTGGCCGCCGCTGAGGGAGGCGTCGCTGCAACTCGCGGGGCTGGTGCCGACGCCGCAGTCCACGATGGTGGCGTTGGCGTCGCTGCTGGTCAGAGTGACGGTGCCGGTATAATTGGTTTCCGCCACATTGGTCGCAGTCGCTGCGAGGATCGTGACTCGCACAGCACTGCCATTGACCGCTACCGGACTCACATGGAAGTCGAAGTGGTTGACCACGTCGTCCCCGGGGCGCGGCGCCGCATGGGCACGGTTCGGCGCCGGGGCGGCGAGCAGCGGCAGCGCGAGGGCGGCCAGCAGGACGAGGAACAGCGAACGGGCATGGCGGCGAGACGAATGGCGGTGGGGCATGGCGGAGCCTCGTTCCGCTGCCGGGCCATCCTGCAAGCCAAGGGCGACAATGCGAAGGTGGTGCGGACGGCGGTAATTGCGGGCACTCCCCCACCCGGCGCCGAGCGCGCCGGTCCGACCAGCCACACGAACACACGGTGTCCTGCTGCAGGCTTCGGGGGGAAGCTACCCGGGATACTCTAGCACGGATCGGGTATGCCCGAAAGTGACTTGCCCAACACTCTCCCCCGTTTCAAAAAAAATTTTATGACGTAGTGGGGGCTATGGTATAGTCGCTGTCGGACACTGACTCGCGCGGCTATTGCGCGTGAGTCGCGTCGCACAAGTTTAAGTGGTTTCTGGATCAGACTATGCGCCTGAGCTTCCCCCCGCTCACGACTCGGTTGGTGTGCGTGCTGGCTTTCGCCCTTGCCGCCACCGCCGCCTTCGCCCAAACCGGCACCCCCGCCCTAATCCCCGCCGTCTATCCCGCCGCGACCTTCAATAGCGGCGCGAGTAGCTTCGGACCAGCCAATTGCCCGGCCGGATCGGCCTGCTTGGCTTCCGGCATCGCTGGCAACGCGGCCGGCGTATCGGCTGACGCCAGCGGTAACCTTTACCTGCCGGCGACGGCGGCGGGCGAGGTTCTGCGCTGGAATCACACAACCGGCGCGGTCACGGTGTTTGGGAGCGGACTGACTTCGCCACTCTCCACCGCGGTGGATAGCCACGGGGGTGTGTATGTCTCCGGCGCGGACGGCTCAGTGAGCTACATCGCCCAGGCGGGCACCGTCGCCAGTCCCGTGACCACTAGCCTGAGCGGAACTCCGGCGGTGTCGGTGGCGTTGTCGCCGAACGGCGATTCGCTGTTTGCGGCGTCGTCCGGCGGAAAGGTGTGGAAGTGTTTCCTGACCGGCGCCGCGGCGGGCACCTGCGCCCAGGTGGCGGCGGCCTTCTCGCAGCCGATGGCGCTGGCGGCCGGTCCGGCGGGCGAACTTTACGTGGCCGATTTCGGCGCCAATACAGTGTACGAGCTGGTCTCGGCCGGAGGAGACTTTACCCAGACGGCGCCAGCGTCGAGTGTCCTGTACACCATGAGCGGATTAAGACCTAACGGCGTGGCCGTAGACGCCTCGGGGACGGTATATCTTTCGAGTTTCGGTCTGGGCACGATTGTCGAGAAGCCGGTGGCGAGCGTCGCGGTGACCGTTGCGGGTCCGGGAGCCCAGGGTATTACCTCGGCTTTGTCGCTGAGCTTAAACCCGGCCTTGCAGCCGGGGCCCGCCACCGAAGTCAGCTTTGCCGGCTTGACCACTGCGGCGCCCACTGGCGCTGGCCTGACCGCCACGCCGAGTGCGCTCGCCACCGACGGCCAGGGCCTGCTTCTCATCCCGACGCAAAACGCGGTGGTGCTCGGCATGACGCTGCCGAATCTCCTCCAATTTCCCCCAACGGCGGTCGGCTCTACCTCCGTTCGCTACATCTATCTACAGGACGTAGGCTCGGGCGCGAGCCGCGGCAAAACCTTCCAAACGACCAATACGTTCCTGAACTCACTGCTGCCCGGCGGCGCATTCAGCAATGCCAACGCGGCGATACTGGCGGGCGGCGCCGCGCCGTTCGGCAATTCCACTTCGAGCGCCTGCGGCGGCGGATTGGCCTTGCAGGCCTTGAATACGGGTACCCCCAAAAACTTCTTCTGCGAAATTGATATTGCATACAGCCCGAAGACGGCCGGCGTCCAGGGCAGCCTGCTCGACGCAGCCACCAATGCGGCGGCGGCGCCGAACGTCACCCTCGCCGTGAGCGGCACCGGGGTGCAGGCCATCCCAGGGGTCGGTGACGGACTGCTCGCCGCCGTGGGTGCCAGCAATGCTTCCGCTCCAGTTACGGGCATGGCCCCGGACCCTTCGGGGAACTTGTACGTGCTGATGGGGAACAATGTCTACATCCTGAGCGGCGGGTCGCTGACCTCATTTGCGCCGGCCACCGGCCTGAGTTCGCCCTCCGGGATTGCCTTCGACGCGCGCGGCGACCTGTTCATCGCCGATACCGGCAACGGTGCAGTGAAAAAAATCTCAGCAGCCAGCGTAACCACGGCCGGAGTCACCATTTACGGCACGATCGCTACTCTGGCGAGCGGTAGCTCCATCGGCACCCCGAACGGCATCGCGGTAGACCGGTTTGGCGACGTTTTCGTATCGGACAGCGCCAACAATGTCGTCCATGAGATCGATACGGCCGGGATTATCCGCACGGTCATGGGCTCGGGCTCTCCGCTTCCGCCTTCGAACAGGAGTGGCTGGGCCACTTCGATCAGCTTGGGGCGGCCGGCCGGATTGGCCCTGGATGCGACTGGGAATCTGTTCGTGTCCGACGCCAGCTTCAACTTCACATGGGAAGTGCAAGGCGGCTGGGCTACCCAAGTGGCCAGCACCGGCGGCGCGCTTGCCCTGGATCCCGCCGGCAATTTATACATAGGTGGTAGCGGGCGGCTGACGCTGGTTACTTCGCCCGGCGGTAGCAACTCGACCTCGCAAACCCTGGCTGGCAATGGCAATCCCTCGAACGCCCAAGCCTCCGATGACGGCGGCGCGGCTGTCGCGGCGCAGGTGGGCCAAGTGAATGCGGTCGCTGTGCTCCCGATTTCGGGTACCCAGCCCTCCGCCTCGATTCTGTACTCCGATTCCACCGCAACCGGCGCGGATACCGTGCGGGCCATCGGGACCTCCTCCGGGGTGATCAGCGCCGCTACCATTGCGGGCGCGCCGGTTACGCAGGCGGTCAACATCGCAAATCTTGGCAACGATACCATCAACTTGGTGAGTGCAGGCGCCGCCCCGGCCGCTCCCTTTACCGCCACCCTGCCGGATTCGGCGGCGAGCGGTCAGTGTGCCAACGATCTGACTTTGGCGCCTGGCGCGAGCTGCGCCGCAACCGTTACCTACGCCCCGACGGCGGCGAGCAATCCGAGCGATAGCGCGGTGCTGTCCTACAACTTGACCTATGGTTCCGCCGCCACCGCCGGCGCCCTGACGGTTACGGCTACCGGGACCGCCTCGGCCCCCGCCCAGACCGCGACCACGCTGGCCATCGTCAGCGGGAACGGCCAATCGGCCACCGTCAACTCGGCCTACGGCGCCCCCTTGGTCGCCCAGGTGCTGGATCAAAACGGTGCCCCGATGTCGGGTGTGAATGTGACCTTTAGCGCGCCGACCACGGGTGCGGACGCCAGCTTTGCCGGCGGCGAGTCTACCGTCACCGTCAACAGCGACAATAATGGCCTGGTTACCTCGCCGGCGCTCGCCGCGAACACCGTCGCGGGCGGCTTCAGTGTTGCCGCCGCGGTCGCCTCGCCCACCCTCTCCGCCACTTTTAACTTGACCAACGCCACCGGACCTGTGGCACAGATCACCGTCATTCTTCCGGCTTTGGTCTCGGCAACGCAGTCCACAACCGCCGCCACCGCCACCTACGACGCCTACGGCAACCCGGTCTCCGTTGGCAACTTGACGTTCACCAGCAGCGATACCGCAGCGGTGCTGCCCGTTCCCTCGCCGGTGGGCAACGTGTCCGTCACCTTCAATACCGCCGGCCCGCAGACGTTGACCGCGACCAGCGGCACCATCTCTGGTTCGGCGGCCACTACCGTGCTCACCACCAGCGTAAGCTTTCCCCCCACCCCGGTGAACCCCACGACCCCGCCTTCGCAGCCGGTGGTGATCGGGTTCCCCTCCGGCGTGAACGTCGGCTCGATTTCGGTCGTGACCGGCGGGTACACCAATCTCGACTACACCGACCTGGGCACCGGCACCTGCGCGACGGGCGCACAAGCCGCCGGCAGTACCTGCACCATTAACGTCCAGTTCAAGCCCACCGCGGTGGGCCAGCGCCTGGGTGCCGTTCTGGTTCGCGACAACAGCGGCAACCTGCTGCAAACCATCTTCCTCAACGGGGTGGGAACCGGTTCCGAAATCGCCTTCGCCGGCGCGAAGGTGATTCAGAACGCGGTAGGTGGTGTACCCGGCTACCCGACGCTCGATGCCCAAGGCAACGTCTATTACCCCGGCGACACCTTCAATGGCGTCCTGACCGAGTGGCACAACAGCAACGGCACCCTGAGTGGCGAGCAAACCTTCGGGCCGCAGTTGACGAAGCCCTCGAATGCGGCCTTTGACGGCGCCGGTAACCTCTACTACGTCGACAGTTTTGGCTTTGCCATCCACAAGGTCCCGTCGGTGAATGGGACGCTCGATTTCAGCCACCAAGTCACCATCGGCACGGAGATCAATGTCATCGCGGTAGACGGTCAGGGGAATCTGTTCTTCTCCGGCAGTTCGGGCGGTTTGTGGGAAGTCGCGGCCAACACCGTTACTCCGGTTCCGGTGGCGGGTATCGGCAACTTCGGCAACGTTCAGGATCTGGCCTTTGACGGCAACGGCCACTTATACGCCACCGCCTACAATTCGGGACAGATCTTTGAAATCACCAACCCTTCCGGCCCGAACGCGGCCGTCGCATCGGTGTTCACTTGCCCCACCGCGGGGTGCAATATCCTGGGCGTGGCCTTCGACCCGGCTGGCGACCTCTACTACTCCGACAACGCCAACGGCAAGGTGTACCAGATCGCCAATCTCTCAGGAAGCCTGAATTTCGCGAACCCGACCCTGATCGGCAACTTCCCGCAAGCCCTCGGCCTCGCCTTCGACAAGACCGGGAACCTGTACGTGGGCCAGCTCAACGGCACCATCGCGGTGGTCACCCAGGCCACTGCTTCCGCTCTGCCCGATTTCGGCAGAGTGAATGTCGGTGCGACCGGCACGGCGCAGACCGAGTCGCTGCAAAACATCGGCAACCTGCCGCTGAATTTCTCCAGCATCACCGCCGCGGCGCCGTTCTTGGCGCAAGGCGGGACCTGTGCCGTCGGTACACAAGTGAACACGGGCGCGACCTGCGCGGCCGGAGCCAACTTCCAGCCGGTGGCCGCGGGAGCCGCCTCCGGAGCTCTAACCCTATCTGACGACGCTGCCAACGAGACCGCGCCTCAGGCGATCGGGCTCTCGGGCACCGGAAACCAGATTGCCATCACGGTCACTGCCTCCAGTCCGGCGATTGAGTATGGCCAAGCCGTTCCGCCCATCACCGGTACGGTGACGAGCGGCGCGCTGCAAAATGGCGATACGCTGGCGTCGATCGGCATTGCTTGCGCGGTTACGGGTACCCCTGCGGGTGTGGGCACCTACATCACCTCCTGCTCCGGCAACCCGACCGGCTACTCCGTGACTTTCGTGAACGGCTCGCTGAGCATCGGCAAGGCCGCCCTCACGGTTACGGCCTCGAGCCCGGCAGCCATCACCTATGGTGCGGCCACGCCCACGATCACCGGCTTGGTGACCGGCGGGGCGCTGGTGTCCCCCGACACCTTGGCCTCGATCGGCATCACCTGCTCGGTTGCCCCGACCGGCGCGGGCACGTTCGCGACCTCGTGCGCGGGCACGCCGGCCAACTACGCTGTCACCTACGTGGCCGGGAGCCTGACGGTCAACAAAGCCGCCATCACGGTCACCGCCTCCAGCCCGGCCGCCATCGCCTACGGCGCCGCAACGCCGTCCATTACTGGCACGGTGACCGGCGGGGCGCTGGTGTCCCCCGACACCTTGGCCTCGATCGGCATCGCTTGCTCGGTCACGCCGACCGGCGCGGGGACGTTCGCGACCTCGTGCGCGGGCACCCCGGCCAACTACACTGTCACCTACGTGGCCGGGAGCCTGACGGTCAACAAGGCCACCATCACGGTCACCGCCTCCAGCCCGGCCGCTATCGCCTACGGTGCGGCGACGCCCGCCATCACCGGCACGGTGACCGGCGGGGCGCTGGTGTCCCCCGACACCCTGGCCTCGATCGGCATCACTTGCTCGGTCACGCCGACCGGCGCGGGGACGTTCGCGACCTCGTGCGCGGGCGCGCCGGCCAACTACGCTGTCACCTACGTGGCCGGGAGCCTGACGGTCAACAAGGCCGCCATCACGGTCACCGCCTCTAGCCCGGCCACCATCACCTATGGTGCGGCGACGCCCGCGATCTCCGGAACGGTCACTGGTGGCGCGCTGGTGGCGCCCGACACCCTCGCCTCGATCGGCATTACCTGCTCGGTTGCGCCGACTGGCGCGGGGACATTCGCGACTTCGTGCGCGGGCACGCCTGCCAACTACGCCGTCACCTACGTGGCGGGCAGTCTGACGGTCACCCCGGCCGGCATCTCGGTCACCGCCTCCAGCCCCTCGATCACCTATGGTCAGACGCTGCCGGCGATTACGCCGACGCTGAGTTCGGGCACTTTGATCTCGTCTGACACGCTGGCCTCGATCGGCATTACTTGCTCGGTCACGGCATCGCCCGCTAACGCCGGCACCTACCCCACCTCCTGCTCAGGCACTCCGGCGAACTACAGCGTCACGTTCACCGGCGGCACCTTGACGATTAATAAGGCTGACTCGGCCACCACCTGGAACCCGGCCTCGGGCACGATCGTCTACGGGACGAGCTTGGCGAACGTCCTCAATGCCAGCGGCACCGGCGCGGTGAGCTACACCAATGCTGGCTCACCGGTGACCGGAACCAGCGTGCTGAGCGTTGGTACCTACACCCTGACCGCGACCTCGGCGGGCGACGCCAACCATAACGGATCCAGCGCGACCTTCGCGCTGACCGTGACCCCGGCGCCGTTGACGGTGACCGTCAACAACGTCAGCCGCGCCTACGGCGCCGCCAACCCGACCTTGACCGGCACCATCACCGGCATCGTCAACAGTGACAACATCACCGCGAGCTACGCCACCACGGCGGATGTGAACTCGCCGGCGAATACCTACCCGATCACGGCGACGCTGAACGATCCCAACAATCGTCTGGCAAATTACACCGTGACCAACACCCCGGGCACGCTGACCGTCACCAAGGCGGACACCAGCGTGACCTGGTCCCCGGCCTCGGGCACGATCGTCTACGGGACCAACCTGGCCGGCGTCCTCACCGCCAGCGGCACCGGCGCGGTGAGCTACACCAACGGCGGCTCGCCGGTGACCGGCGCCAGCGTGCTGAGCGTCGGTACCTACACCCTGACCGCGACCTCGGCGGGTGACGCCAACCATAACGGATCCAGCGCAACCTTCGCGCTGACCGTGACCCCGGCGCCGCTGACCGTAACGGTGGCGAACGTCAGCCGCGCCTACAGTGCCGCCAACCCGACGCTGACCGGCACCATCACCGGCATCGTCAACAGTGACAACATCACCGCGAGCTACGCCACCGCGGCGGATGCGAACTCGCCGGCGAATACCTACCCGATCACGGCGACGCTGAACGATCCCAACAATCGTCTGGCGAACTACACCGTGACCAACACCCCGGGCACGCTGACCGTCACTAAAGCGGACACCAGCGTGACCTGGTCGCCTGCCTCGGGCTCGATCGTCTACGGGACGAACCTGGCCGGCGTCCTCACCGCCAGCGGCACCGGCGCGGTGAGCTACACCAACGCCGGTTCGCCGGTGACCGGCGCAACTGTGCTGCCGGTGGGATCCTACTCCCTCACCGCGACCTCGGCCGGCGATGCCAATGACAATGGCGCCAGCGCAACCTTCACACTGACCGTCACTCCGGCTCCGCTGACGGTCGCCGCCAATAACGCCACACGCGTCTTCGGCGCCGCCAACCCGGCCTTCACGGGCTCGGTGTCGGGGGCTGTGGCCGGCGATACGTTTACCCTGAGCTTCTCGACCTCCGCGGGTCCGGCTTCGCCCGCGGGTACTTACGCCATCGTTCCGGCGGCGGCGGGCGCCCACCTCGCCGATTACACCGTCACCGTGGCCAACGGCACCCTGACGGTGACCGCGGTGGCGCAAACCATCACATTTGCACCTATCGGTACCCAGGTGCTGGGCACCGGTAATGGTACGGTAACGCTGGCGGCGGTTTCGAGCGCCGGGCTGCCGATCACCTACACTGTCTCCGGTCCGGCCACGCTCATTGGCAATGTCCTGACCATCACCGGGCCGGGCACGATCACCGTGACCGCGAACGCGGCGGGCAACGGCAACTACGCCCCGGCCGCGCCGGTCTCGCAGTCCTTCCAGTCGGTGCAGGGACTGGCGTGGGGCCTGTATGCCACGTCCAGCACCTGCGGCGCCATCAACCTCAATGGCAACGTGACCATTGACAGCTTTGACTCATCTCTCGGCGCTTATCCGGCCGGGCTGACCAAGGCGAATGGCAACATCGGCACCAACGGCAATGCCCGGTTGAACGGCAACGTCACCGTCTACGGCTCGCTCTACGATCCGAACGGCAACACCCGCGGCGACTGCGACGGTAAAGTAGCGGGCCCCTCGCTCGAGATCAACGGACACTCCAGCGTGACCAGCATCGTGCCTTTGGCCGCGCCGGTGGTCTTCCCCACGCCGGCGGCGCCGGTGGTCACGCCCCCGGTGGTCAACCAGTCCATCAACGGCTCCTGCGGCAACCTGAGCGGATGCGGCAACGTGGGCACGGGCAAGGGCAAGCACGTCGCCTTGGCGCCCGGTACCTACGGCGACCTCACCGTGAACGGCAACACGCAGCTGGATCTCTCCGCCGGCACCTATAACTTCGACAGCCTGCGCCTCTCCGGCAACAGCGTGATCAACCTGGTCTCTGGCCCGGTGGTGATCAACCTCACGTATGCCGGTAAAGGCGATGCGCTGGATGTCACCGGCGGCACGCTGGTGAATAATCTGGCGCCCTCGCAGTTCGAGATCCTGTACGCCGGCACCGGCGATGTGGAACTCTCGGGCGGCGATCAGGCGGCGGCGGTGGTCTACGCCCCGAACGCGCCGGTCACGCTCAACGGCAATGGCCGCATCGCCGGCACCATCGTCGGCGCGACCATCACCGATAATGGCGACTTCACCATCGATTACGATCGCTCGCTGGCGGCGACCGGGATCGGCGGCGGCGCCTCGCCATCCAACCCGGCGCCGCTGCCGCAAGCCATCAGTTTCGGCGGGCTGGCCAACGTCGTCTATGGGGTCGCACCGATCCAGTTGGGCGCCAGCTCCAACTCGGGTCTGCCGGTAACCTACACGGTCTCCGGGCCGGCTTCGATCAGCGGCGCGACGTTGACGATTACCGGCGCGGGCACCGTCACCGTAACCGCCCATCAGGGGGGCAGCAGCTCCTACCTGGCGGCGGCGGACGTGCCCGAGTCGTTCACCGTGTCCCCCGCGGTGCTCACCGTCACGGCCAACAACCTGTCGGTGGCGTACGGCCAGGTGGATAGCGACCGCTGCGGGCATCCCGAGCGGCACCTCAACCTGACCTATGGCGTCACCGGGTTCGTAGACGGCGACACTGCGGCGATTCTGTCGGGCTCTCCCAGCCTGACCACCTCGGCCACCGCGTCCAGCAAGCCGGGGACCTATTCCATCGTGATCACCGCCGGCACGCTGCAAGCCAACGGCAACTACACGCTGCAGTTCGTAAATGGCGTCCTGACCGTAACGAACTCCAGCGGCGATCACGATGGCTATGGGGACGACGGGCACGACGGCGGCCATGGTTACAACCAGGGCGGCGGGAGTGACCACGACAGTCACCAGGGCGATAGCCACGACGACGATAACCACCGGGGCGACAACCACGGCGGCGACAGCGGTCGGGGCTATTGAGTCCCGCGTATTATTGCGTCACCCCTGACAAAATCTGCAACCCGAACGGCACTATGTTACGCGGGACTCAATAATTCGGATCCGACCTTCCGGACTTCAACACCAAAGGGAATTCGCATCGAGCTTGGCAGTAGCGAGCGCGGTTTTCGCTGGCTGCCGCAGCACGGGGGCGCGCCGGAAGGGGAAGCCGGTGGGGCCCCCCGAGCTGTTTTTGTCCGCAATTCCTGGCAATACGAGGATGCGCGGGCCGGGACACCCGGCGGAGCCCCCGGGCTGTTCTGGAGAACGAGTTTACCGTTCCCGGAGGCGGTCCCGAAGCAGGGGAGACGGTAAGAACCCTGCACCACCCGGACCTGCGCATCCCGTGCTGAAGGTGCACGTCAGCCCTCGCGTTCCTGACGCCGTCCTCCTTTGGTCCGCGATTCAGGAGAGCAAACAGCAAAACCTCTCCTTGGGCTACTGTGGTTGGATGCGTTTTGCCGCGGCGGGGGCGGCAGGCAATGCAGGCGCGGCCGCGCTGGAGCCCGCGCCAATCAGTTCCGGGCAGGGCGGACCACCGGGGCCCACGTGCAGGCGGCGAATGGCCCCCCTCGACAGGGCGCCTTGCCGCCATGAATCCCCGGCGATCGACGGCGGCACGACCTGTCCCGGCGCGCTACTCACGCCCGCCCTGCCGCCACTCTCCGCGCAATTTCATGCAACACCGCCTAAGCGATCGACCGCTCGCGCGGGTAATACCGCCCGCGCGCGGTCAGGATATCGCGGACGATCTCCCCGAGACGCATGAACTCGGCCGGATCGAGCGGCTTGCGAAAGACCTGCAGGGCGGCCAGTTTCGTAACGCTGGCTTCCAGGCTTGGGGAGTCCGAACCGGTGATCACCACGACCGGAGTCAAGCCGAGCCGTTCGGTGGCGCGCAGCCGCTTCAGAACCTCCTTGCCGTCGTGTTTGGGCAGCCGGATGTCCAGCAGCAACAAATCCAGATAGCGGGGATACCGATCCCGTTCCAATTGTTCCAGAAACGCAATTGCCTGACGGCCGTCCCTGACGATATGCAGGTTGCAGTCGATTTCTTGCAGTGCCAACGCGCGCTGAACCAAGGTGACGTCGGCGTCATTGTTTTCGGCAAGGAGAATTTCACATGCGGCCATAGAAGTGGTCTCATCATGCCGCAGCAGGCCGCCTGGGGCGAGCTGGATGCGGCTTTTTCTGGGGAAAAAGCCGCACACGATCCATTCGCGTAGAGTTTGGCACCAATTATGAGACCACTTCT
>Ga0134125_10004518_pt1 | contig 15909 bp, 20 predicted proteins | sample KB31751_FD_96464 | JGI IMG/M metagenome (GOLD analysis project Ga0134125, IMG submission 96464) | Terrestrial soil microbial communities with excess Nitrogen fertilizer from Kellogg Biological Station, Michigan, USA - KB3-175-1 | ecosystem: Environmental > Terrestrial > Soil > Unclassified ... | reverse complement strand
TTTTCGAAAAAGACTCTTGCATCGGCGTGTTCATCCGCGCCACGCCCTCACGGCCACCGCCCCCAGCAGTAGCAGCAGTCCCACCAGCCATGCGGCCGCGAAGCGAAGCGGATGGCCCGCCAGCCACAACAGCAAATCCCGCGGTTCTTCTTCTTCGGCCGCCGCCAGGTCGAGGGCCACGGGCGCGGCCGCCTCCTGCGCTTCCGCCTCCAGCATCCGTTCCAGGCCCACGCTCAGCTGCGCCGTCAGGTGCTGCAGCTCCAGCGCCGCGGCCATGTCGCTGCGGTCGCCCTCCAGCTGCGCCAGGTACCACGCCGGCGACATCTCCATGGCCTCGCGCGGATCGAAATTCAATTCCTTCACCAGGCATAGAGCCAGAACGCCCAGGCATTCATCGCAGCCCAGCGCGCCACGGCCGCAATGGCGGAGCCTGCTGCGCGACGGCGCTCCTGCAGCAGAGGGAAGGGAAGGGACCACAGCAGAGCTGGCCACGTGGGGGAGTCTCCTTGGAAGAGTTACGCCAATATATCAACGTAATCTTCATGCCTGATTGTCATTACGTCAAGGAGGAAAGATGTACAGGGAGGTTCCCATGCTGCACAGGCATCTGCGCAGCCGTGCCCGGCGGGGCATTCGAAACTCAGTTTTCAGCGTGACACTGCCAGGATGCCCGTGCATTCAGGAAGGAAGTTTGAGAACGAAACTGTCCAGCTCGACGGCAATCACTTCGTGGATTGCGAATTTATCGATTGCACCCTGATTTACTCAGGAGGTCAGGTCACCTGTACCAATTGCCACATTCACCCGAACACTGTGTGGGCCTTCAAGGGACAGGCTGAGGCCCTCATGAACTCTCTTCGAGCACTGGGCTGGGATTTTTCCTTCGGGAAAGGTCCGGTCCAATAGCCGTTCCTTGTCACAAAGTAAACCACATTCTCATCACCCTTCGCCGGCAGCGCCAGCGCCGCGCCCGCCATCGCCGCTAACCCGCAAAACTTGCGCCGGTTCATGCCCCGCAGTTTACTACCGCTTCCGGTACTTGCGGTGCTCGACCATCGTGCCCACGATCGCCAGCGGCTGCCGGTCGCTGCGCATCACCGCGTAGATCGGGTTCAGCGGATGCAGCTCGAACACCTGCTGGCCGCGCTCGTTCAGGCCGGCCACACGGTACTGCTTGAACGTTGCCTCACCATGCTCATCCGTAGCCACCACGTAGTCGCCCGGTTGCGGCGCCACCGTGGGTGCAATCACCACCAGGTCTCCTTCCTGAAAGGCTGGCTCCATCGAATTGCCGCGGACCCGCAGCGCAAAGGTGCTCGGCGGGTACTCCAGGTCCGTCATGATCGTCTCCCGTATGTCTTCGTCTTTGGGGGCGCCATCCACATTGGCCCAGCGCCCCGCCTGAACGTAGTCCAGTACAGGGATCTTTCTCCAGCCGATCTCTGCCGGCTCCACGTTGCTGTGGCCCGTCAATAACAATTTATCGACGGAGATGCCCAGCGCCCCGGCGATCCGGATGTAGGTCTCCCAGCTGCCGCGCGCCTTGCCATTTTCGATCCTGGACAGGAAGCCGTTATCCACCTCCGCAAGCGTGGCGAGCTTCTGCACAGTCCAGCCGAGCCGCCTGCGACGGTCCCTGATCCTCTGGCCAATGTCTTCCATGCATAGATTCTCATTGCACGAAGGCCACCGCCTCATGCATAGTAGTCATTACACATAGTGACTTCCGGTCAGTGAAATACTGCGAATATGACAACCCCTCTTCGCAAAACCCGGGAAAAGGTCGGCGTGACAACTATCGCCGTGGCTGCGGCTGTCGGTGTGGATCAGTCTCAGTACACCCGCGTCGAAAACGGAACCCGCAGAGCCTCTCCCTCGCTCGCGCAGCGTCTCTCGGCCTACTTCAAAGGCCAGGTCACGCGCGACCAGATCCTCTTCCCCGAGGAGTACGTCTCCGCGGCGGCGGGTGTCACACGGTCCCGACGATTGAAGAAAGCGAGCTGACTCTCATGGCCGAGCTGTCTGCAGAGGAAGCCTACAAAGCGGCGACCGAGGACTTCACCCAGGCCCAAAAGCGTGTCAAGGAAGCGCTCCGTCACAAGCTCATCTCGCCATCCAGAGCGCAGGCGCTCTTCGTCGAAGAGCTCGACCGCCTCTACACCGATCGCATCCGCCGTGGCGAACTCCCCACGCCTGACGACTGGCGGAAGGTGAGCTGATGGCCTTCAGCCTGATCGAAAAACTCGAGCAGGAGGAAGGCCTGCTCACCGCGGCCGACATCATGCGCCTCACCGGCTTCGGCCGCCGCAAGGTCTACGCGATGCTCAAAACCGGCGCCATTCCCGTCGTGAACTTCGGCGACTCGGGCATTGCCAAGAAGGTCGACCCCCACACCTGGGCGTACAAGCTCAAGCGCCTCGATCCCATGCTGCGCGAGGCCGCGCGCAGCCGCTGAGGAACTATGGACGAATTTTTCAAGCACGCTCGCGAGGTGATGTTCCCCATGATGAAGTCCTCTGCCCTGAGCGTCACGATTGTGCCGCCTGCCGATGCGGATCCCGACCCAAAGCTTTGCATGGAGGTGGGAGCAGCCATTCTGTTCGACAAGCCCATCATCCTCATGCTGCCGCCGGGAAGGACAGTGCCCGCGAATTTGCGCCGCATTGCCAGCGCCATCGTTCAGGGCGACATAAACGATCCCACCCTGCAGCAACGACTGAATGACGCCATCTCCAACGTTCTGAAAAACGATGTGAGGGCGGTCTGAACAAAGTTGCACCTTCCCCAGGCCGGTCCAGCAAGGAGGCCGGCCTGCTTTTTCGCCCGTGATACAAATGTCCGCAACATCTGCAGGTCAAATTCGGAGAGGGAAGGGGGTCGCGGAAAATCGACCAGAGCATACGACTGCGCCGGTGCATGCCGGCGCATTTGTGTCTGATCTATCGAACGCCGCCGTATCGAATGCCTTCAAAACCTTCCTCACCGTCGAGCGCGGCCTTCGCCCCAACACCGTCTCCGCCTACTCGACCGATCTTCTCCAGTTCTCAGAATTCGTAGAACGCTCCCATCTCACGCTGCTCACAGTTCGAAAAGACAACGTCGCCGCGTTTTTGGGCGAGCTGCGCTCCAACCTGGTCGGTCCCTCCTCATGCCGGCGCAAGCTCGCCGCGCTGCGCATCTTCTATCGCTGGCTTCTCGCCGACAAACGCATAGGCCACGATCCCACCCTGCTGATCGTCACGCCGCAGCTGCCCAAGCGCCTGCCCCACGCGCTGCCGCGCCGCAAGCTCGCCGGCGTGCTCAACCGCCTCCACGCGGAGGCGGTCCACGAAAACAATTCCGAGGAGGCTGGCCGGAGGCGTCCGCTCCATGCAATGGTGCGCAACTCCGCCATTCTCGAGCTGCTCTACTCCGCAGGCCTGCGCGTCTCCGAGCTCACCGGGCTGGGCGTCGAAGATCTGCAGCTCGACGAATCGCGAGTCCTGGTGCGCGGCAAGGGCGACAAGGAACGCATCGTCCCGATCGGCGAGCCGGCCGTCGCCGCGATCGCCGCCTGGCTCGAGGTCCGCCCGCGCTTCTTGAAAGGGCAGGGCATCGCGCGGGCCGTGTTCCTGTCGGCCCGAGGTAGTCCTCTCTCGCGCCGCTGGATCTTTACCGTGGTGAAAAAGAACACCGGCGTGTCGCCGCATCGTCTGCGCCACAGCTGCGCGACGCACATGGTCGAAGGCGGCGCCGATCTCCGCACCGTGCAGACCATCCTGGGCCACGTCGATATCTCCACCACCCAGCTCTACACAGCCGTCGCCCTCACGCACGTGAAGGAAGTTCATCGCCGCGCCCATCCCCGCGGTACTGCGTACGCCGGACGCGCTGCGCGCCAGAACAGCGGCTGAAATTTAACTCCCGCCATCCGCGCAGGATTTCCCGTTAGCTCCAACCCGCAACACCACGCGCACTTAGAAGCCGTCACCCTCGATCCGGAGGTTTTTTGCTCGAACCCGCACACGCCCCAAATCGCGCTCCAAACCCCTCCGAAGCTATGTCCGATAACAGGGGTTATGGGAACAGTAGCGTACTAATTAACCCCTCGCGCCCGAAACCGCCAAACGGTATAAATGCGCGATCCCGTCTTAATCCCCTTCCCCGGTAAACCGCCCTAACCCTCATGGCCAGACCGATTTTGTGGCACGCCAACCTTGCTGAGATTCACCGCCGCGTCCAGGACTCGCCCCGCTCTCTGTACGGTCGTGAGGACCTCGAACGCCTATTCGGTATCCAGGAACGCGCCGCGCAGCGCATGCTTTTGCTCATGCCCCGCAGCCGCCAGGCCAACTCCGTCGTCGTCGAGCGCGAGCACCTGCTCGCCTTCCTCAGCGGCTGCCTCGACGCCGAAGATCTCCGCGCGCACCTGGACGAGCTCCGCAAGAATCCTCCCAAACCCTCCCGCCGCAAACTGCGCCTCTCGCTTCCCCGCTCCCTCGAGGACGGCAACCTGCAGTCCATCGATCGCTGGTCGATCGAGCTGCGCCGCGGCAGGATCACAGTGCACTTCACCACGCTCGAGGACTGCGCCTCCAAGCTCTACCAGCTCGCCAAGGTCATCGACGCTCCGGAGTTTGAACGCCGCTTCTGCGATCCGCCCGCTGCGATCGCTGTCTCGGCCGAAAAGGCCGCGCTCAACGACGAGTCGATGATGATTCGCGCCCACAACCGTTACTTCCTCAAGATCGGGGCCGCACGCGAAGCGCAGTTCCATATCGAGCGCGCAACGGGCGACCGCGCCACGATGCTGCAGGTCCTCTACGATCAGTTCCTGGCCGAAGCGGCCGCCGTCCTCGAGGACTACCGGCAGCTCGCGCAGAAGCTTGGTCTCGAGCCGGAGGACCTGGAATCGCGCGCGCGGGATTACCTCGACGGAAAAGAAGTTTCCGCAAAAGCGTCCCCGACGCCATCTTCCGGCGACGCTCCTCCGAAGGCAGCCCCTGCACGTACACCAGAGTGCTCTCCAGCTTCGAGTGCCCCAGCATGTGCTGCACGGTGACCACGTCCCATCCGTCGCGCAGCAGCGTCGTCGCGTACGTGTGCCGGAATTTGTGCAGCGTCCAGCGCCTGCAGATCGGCGCGGTCCTGCAGCTCGCCGGCTTGCCCTCGTGCATGCTCTCGCATTTCCCGCAGTTCAATCCCTGCCGCAATGCCAGCCGCTTCAGTTTGCGCAGCATGTGTTTGTCGCGCTTCCCTCCCGAAGTCGGAAATAAGAGTTCCTGATCCTCTTCCATCCGCGCGACGTGATCTTTCAGGATCGTCACCAGCTCCGGCGGGATCTCCACCGTGCGTTCCCTGTACGTCTTCGGATCAAAACTGCATCCGGGTTTCTTCGTCACACTCATCAGGCCATCCGCTGCGTTGAAGTCAGATCGGGCAGCGTACCCGATCTCCTGGTCGCGGAACCCCGTCATCAGGAACGTCTGGTAGAGCGCGAACTCGGTGCGGTTCGTGCCGGCGAATAATGGCGCGAGCTGCTGCGGCGTGTAGATCTCCGGCCGCATCGAGGTCACGCGCGGCCAGTCGCCCTTCTTCATCACGATCGTCGCGCCGGCGTCGCGCACGAGCTTCAGCACGATCACGCTCTTGTTCACCGCCGACTTCATGGCCAGATCTTCCTCGCGCACCAGGTATGAAAGAAAAGAACAAATAGTTTCTCGATTCAGCTGGCAGAGGTGAGTGATTCCCTGACGTCGCGCCCAGGCCTCGAACTGCTCGAGATCGAAGTTGTACTTCGCGATCGATTTCGGCCGCAGCTTGGCCGGCGGATGCGCTTCGAAGCTGCGCACCACTTCCGCGATCGACTTGCCTTCCACCGGCCGGCGCGTGTGGATCTCCGGAGCGTCTTCCACCTCGACGCCGCGATCGCGCAGCTCGAGCACCTGTGCCTGGCTCGTCATCGCGGCCTGGACCTCCCTGGGCGTGGCGCCCACCAGGCGGCGGACCTTGCGGCCGCCCTCGCGGTACTCCAGATAGAACGCGCCGGCGCCGGCCGGCAGGCGTTCCCCGCGCAGCATGACGTAGTTCCAATCGAAGCGTTCGCCTGTCTTCGCCACGGGCAGCAGCTGCCATTGTTCGTCGGCCTTCACCTTGCGCAGAACGCGAATTGCCTTCACGTGTGGTGTCCTTTCGCCGTGGTGTCCGCTGCGGCCGTTTGGTGTCCCTTTTCAGGGCTACGAGGGGTCACAGAGGATACGGAGGGGTACAGAGGAAACATACATCACAAAACACGAAACCCCGCATCATCAGCGGGGTATCGAGCAATCACGCGTCATTGCTGATCACGTGCAAAAATGTCTGGCGGAGAGTGGGGGATTCGAACCCGGTCAGAAATCCCCAGCGTCTACGCGGCTTTTTCACGCGCGAGATGTGTGGTGTCCGTTTTAGTGTCCGTTTTCCAGCCAGGATCTGGTTCGGATCCCTCTGCGGGATTCCCCTTAAATAAAAAAGGCCGCCCCGCCCCGGAGGGCGAAGCGGCATCCTTTGTGAAGGTGAAGGTTCTAGTCTACTTGCCCCCAGCCGAACGTGACGCCGGCAATCAGCTGGTAGCCGCTGCCGCCGGAGACAGACGATTTCAAAAAGCGCACGTTCGGACCTGCATACCAGTTGCCTTTGATGTGGACCGGTACCAGAGCACCGCCGCTCCAGGCCCATCCCGTGCTGGATCCGCTGAGGCTGATTCCGGCACTGGTGGGGACGAACACATCGTAGCCTGCGATCGTCGCCATCTTCTGCGCGATGCCAACCCCGATGTTGGTGGTCACCGTCTTGTTCGCGCCGGGCAGCACGTCGACCAGGGTAAAGGGGTATGTACCCACCGCGTTGAGCTGGTGCGCATAGATCGCTGTCCCCGCCACAGGCTCACTGGCTGCGGGATTGTAGGAAACGCCGCCGAGGTACAGGTTCGAGACGCTGTGCGATACCGTGGTCTGCGCGCGCAGCGGAACAGCCGCTGCCAGCAGCGCCAGCAGCAGGAGCGGAAGCTTTGCGCCGGCCAGTCCAGCCTTCTGCTGGTCGGCGGCCGACGGCGCCGCAAAGATCGACGGGAACAAGTGCGCCAGCACGTTGGCGATGCCAACGAGGATCGTGAAGGCGCCTGCGTGACCATTGAGCCATCCTGTGGCCCAGGCGCTGAAAAGGCCGGCAACCGTGCCGGCCAGGACAAGGTACTGCGTGATTTTCGTATTCAAAGAAACATTCTCCTTAGCGATCTCTCGCGCTTTGTTGGTTTCACCTAACAGCTTGAACATCTGAATTGGGTTCACGTCTCTTCCCCTTTGTTGAACATCGCGGCCTCTGCCGCTCGCCGGCGCACCAGCCCCGGCTGCACCGCCCCTCCTGCGTGCACCCACAGTCCGAACTGCGCAGCCGCGCGATCGAAGGCGCCCTGGTTGACGCAGCGCAGCAACGTGGATCCAAGGAAGCTGCCGCGGCCGGCGTTGAAGCAGAAGTCCACCAGAGCGTCGAACTGTGCCTGCGTCAACGACACGTGGACGGCATCATTCACGCAGCGGAGTGCGAGCTGCAGGTCCTCGAGCAGAAGCTCTGTGGCCGTGGCCTCATCGATCGTTCTTCCCGCACGAACGTCGGGGCCCGTGTGTCCGTACCCGATCGTCCAGACGCCGCCGGCGTCCTGATACGCCCTCAACCGCAGCCCTTCGAAGTTCTTCGTCAGCGCCAGGCCCGCGGCGGAGTAGTCCATCGTCTCCGTCATGCGTGGTGCCAGGTCTCCGGCCACACCGCAGTCTGCAGCTGCCCGATCTCTTTCTCATGGCGGGTCAACTGTCCACCGTGCTCGTCGAGCTTGCTCTTGTTGTCCGCGACGTCCCCTTTCAGGTCCGCGATGCTCTGTGTCTGTTTGCCCTGCGAGTGCGACACCACGAGGAGCGTTCCTACAAGGGTCAGCAAAGAGCAGACCGCCGAAATTATCTGCAGCATTGAATTGTCCTTAAGGGGTAATGGCGGCGCGGGGAGCAGGTCCCGACAGCCGGGCCGCGCCACCAACTTGATTTCTAGAAACTGACTCTCGGCTGCCCAACAGGCGGAGGGTTCATCAACGCGTTTGCCAGCCATGCGAACCACGGAGCTTCACCGGTGGGGATGGAGTTCTGATTCCCAATCAGGAAATTGTGGTGGGAGCAGGAAGAACTTGTGGAGTTGATCGTGCCTGTCCCGCCAACGATGGTCACGGAGACCGTTCCGCAGAAGTTATTGAGATAGGGCGTCAGCGTCACACCCGTCCCTGTAGCTCCGGGAAGGCTTAGCGTAGGCAGCGATGTGCATCCGCCCGCCAATCCCAGATACGCACCGTTGTAGGTTGTGTTGGAATCCAGTCCGCCCTCAAACGTGACGAGATCCGGCACGCCTCCCGTAGCGTGCAGCCATCCGAGTTGTGTGGGGCAGTTCGTTCCGCCGCCCGTCTGATCGATCGGCGTAAAATTGGCATATCCCGTCCCGCCTGATTCCGTCACAGTGATGCTGTCGTAGAACTGATTCATCACAATGGGGAAAAAAGCCAGCGTATCGAATCCTGACCGCGTTCCCCAGATAGTAGAGAAGAGAAACATCGGGTCTTTCGATGTGCGGCTCTGCGCGATTCCCTGCCCGGTTTGCAGAGGGAATCCCTGGATGAAGTTGAAAACGAAGGATGCATTATTCGCGACGGCGTATTGCAGATCGGCGTAGTCATAGCTTGCGGTCGAATCACTGCGGGAGCCGGAGCAGGGAGTCGGCGCCGGAACTGATGTCGGCGCGCAATAGAATCCCACGGCCTGAGCCCATCCCTGGCCGCCGTTGGTGGCGTCCTGAGCGAGTAGCTGCGCTCCAGTGAGCGGCGAGATGCCATCCGCCGCACTCTGCATGAACGGTGTGAAGCCGCTGAAGTCGCCTGAAAGGAAAATCTGTACGGGCGTTGTGGAGTATTTTGCGAGCAGCGTTCTGTAGAGCGTCACGGCGGGGATGTAAGCGCTGGAAGCTGTAGGCGTGGAAGCATTGAAGGTGCTCAATTCCGTCCCACCTGAATTGCATCCCGTCCCTCCCGCTGCGAAGCTATGCGTAACGGCAATCGGGATCTGATTCAATCCAGCCTGATCCAGCATCTGCCGCCACAGCGCGGGACACGCGCCAACCGGGTCATCATTCACCACCCCAATGAGCCGGATATATCCGCGCAGGTCAAGGGCGATGGCCGCGGCGAAGGCATATTGGTTATCGGGGTCGCTCTGTCCATCATCGTCGAAGATGACCAGCGGAGGGTTTGCGGGCGGGGCTCCGAGAAGCTGTTGATACCAGTTCGTCTCATAGAAAATATTTGCCGCTCCAACATCGCCAAGGGCGGAAGGAAACATGGCAAACTCATCGCGGTTGATGACGCCTTGCGCGCTGTCCGTTGAAGTTCCGTAGTAGGGCGAGCCGACAACGAGCGGAGCGGTGTTGCTGAGCGTCGAGGGAACGAGAGTGCATGTGACGACCGCGCCGGTTCCGCTGGACGCTGCGAGTCCGCAGGTGGGAGAGGATGTAAAGCCGGAGTCCTGCGTTACCTGGAAGCCTGTCGGAACACCGCCGCTGGAGAGCATGGAAGCATTGAGTACGCCCGTAGCCCCGCCGCCAGTGAACGTTACTGCCGTGCTGGCGGGGTATCCGGTCCCACCCGAAACACTCAAGTTGACATAGTTGAAGCCAACGTTGAACTGCGAATTGTAGGCCGCTGCTGACGCGCCAGCCCCTCCGTTCGCGCCGTTGACATAGAGAATGTTGTCTCGAATCCACCCTGTTCCGGCATCGGAGAGGAGAATGTCGAGCCCCACTCCATCGGCGGCCATGTTATTGTTCGCGCCGGTGCAGACGGACTGGATTACCGCAGGCGAGGTCCCAGCCAGGCCGTGCTCTCTGTAACACACGGTATAGCTCAGAGGGCTACCCGTTGCATCTGGCTCCAGGTCGAGAATCCATCCATTCCCGTTGGCGTAATCGCCTTTTGACGCGAGGGCAACGGTGCCCTGCGCGAGACGGTCAATCTCCGCGCGATCGATGTGCGTATAGATCGCGTGCGGCTGATTCCAGTCGTAATCTCCGAGCGATCCATTCGGCGCGAAGACAGCGCTGTTGTAGGGGAAAGAGACGGAGAAATTGTTCTTCTGAGTCAGATCGAAGCCCGGCTGCTGCACGCTGATTCCCGCGCCGTTGGTGCAGTACACGTTGACATATTGAACCGCAGCGCTGCTGAAGGCGTAGGTGTTTGAGCCAACCGGGAGGCTGGTGTTTGCAGCGAGGTAATAATTTCCGTTGGTGGATGGCCCGTTGCCGGAAACAACATTCGATGCGGGACTGTTCGAGGTCCAGATGCCGATAAACTCGCCCGCAGTCGCTGTATGCGTTCCCGTCCAATCCACACCGGCGCTGAAGACTTGCGTCCCCACGTTGGGCGGCATCGTGACGGTCCAGCTATCGACAATCGTGAAGTTCGGCGCGGTACCTGATGCGATAAAAAACGTCAGCGGTTGTGAGACCGTCACGGCGTGCGAATTGAAGTGCTGAATCTGAACTGCCTGCACCGGGCAAAGCGGAAGCGGAGTTGCGAGAACGACGGCGAATCCCCCATTGCCATCCGAGGTTGGGGCCGTGGTCCCCGCTACAACCTGATTGCCCGAGGTAAACGTATTTCCACTGGCCGCATCGATGAAGCTCGTCGCAGAGGAGCCGTTGAACCGCAGCCATACCGAGGGACTGCGGATGCTCATCGCCTGAGCATAAGTCGGCTGTGGATTCGGATTCTGGGCGCACGCGCTTGTGGCAAGAAATGCCGCGAAGAGAAGCTTTCTCAATTTACTGGCTCCGGTGGGTTATCAGCACAATGCCGTTTGCCTGCGCATCTCCGCTTGCCGTGTCTGAGGCCGAGCGGAAGATGCGATAGATGAGCTGGCTTGGCGAAGTCGCGCCTGTCGCGGGGCAGCCGTTCACACTGTTGGCTGCAATGCCTGTGATCGAGGCTGTAGCCTGCTGTCCAGCCGTGCCGGGAACAGCAGTGGTAACCGTCATCGCGGTGCCGAACGTAGGAGTGCCGGGAGTTGAGCCGGCCGCCGCGGGGCACGCTGTCTCCACTTCCCAGATAACGTTTCCTGAAGTCGCCGTCGAGGTGAAATCGATGGTGATATCCGTACCCGTCCAGAACGCCGGGAGAACCGTTGCTCCTTCTGCATACTGCGGACTGGCCGCGGCGAACTGGAAAGCAAGATAGGCGGCTGTGCTGGCTGCTGTGTTGTACGACCCCAACTGCGGAGCGTTATTGTCATACACCGCGAGGCCGGTAGCGAAGGCGACACCGCCATTGCTCTGCGCGGCCTGTATGTACTGCGAAGTCGTAGTTGCCGCAGTTACCGTGCATGTGCTTCCCGGTGTGCACGTCTGCCCATTGATCGTTGTGCTCTGCGCTGTCAGAGTTCCCGACGTCGCCTTAATCGTCGAGTTATCCGGCGCGCACAGGCCCAGCGTGCCTGTTGCGCAGGTTGGGAGCTGCTCCCAGGCGAGTCCGAGCGCCTGCGTGGAATCTGCGGTCAGGACAAAGTGATCGGCTCCGATCGCAACGCGCGCGTTCGTCGTACTGAATCCGTACAAGTCGCCCTTGGTCGTCAGCGGCGAGCTCGTCCCACAGGGTCCGGTTACCCACGCTCCGGAAACCCCGATCGCGCAATCGGTATCGACTTCAGCCAGGCCCGCGGGCGAGTTCGTTCCGTTGCTGACCACCAACGATCCCGAAGCCGGCCAGGTAACCGGACTGCCGCCGCCGCTCGGTGAGGTGTAGTTTGTCCCGTCGCCAACCACAGTCGCAGTTGCCCCGTTGGCGATCGTCACTGCGCTGCCCGTGCTTGCTCCAACCGTGATGCTCTGGCCACCGGTTGTGGAGTTCTTAACCTGCCAGGTGAACTTGCCCAGCGGTACGACCAGCTGTCTGGTCGCGGTCAACGAAACGGTGCTGGTCACAATCAGGACGCCGCTCGATCCAGACATCTCCGGATACGTCATCGTGTGATTCGCATCCGAGACAAAGCTCACTCCGGGCGAATTGATGAGCGGGAAGATTCCGCCCGCTCCGATGTTTCCTGTAAGCGGGACCTGGGGCGATTGGGCGCAGGAGATCGTCGCCCCCAGAAGGAGCGTGAGAAGTAGCCTTTTCATTTTTTAGGAAGTCACCTTACGGTCTAGAAGTATTCGACCCAATTCGCGGCGGTGGTGCCGAGAATCGCTCCGGAGGTCTGGAGCTCGTAGAAGTAGCCGTCAGGAACCACGAACGTGAATCCCGCTTTGCCGCCTGAGAGTGTCGCGGTAAAGTCCTGGCCCCAGACGAACGCGACGCCCGGCGACGTCGATCCAACCAGGGCGGACAGCGAAGCTGTCGAGCTGCCGCCCGTCAGCGCCCACCCCGTCACCCACATCTCTGCGCCTGATGTGTTCTGGTAAACCGTGTTGAAATTACGCAGCGCAGTCTCATCGTGCGGAACCCGCGTCGAGACATTCGGAATCGCGTTCACCGAAACTGCGGTGATGAGACCTTTGCCATTCACCGTCGCGGTGATCGTGTGCGTCGAATCGCCGAAGGTCCCGACGTCCGGGTTGACCGTTGCCAGCGTGGCTGGTTGAGATCCGCTGCCCGACGGCGTCGTCACATCGCCGGTGAGCTGATTGATGCCGCTCGGATCGATATCGACGTAGTCGGTCCCGTTGAACCACACCCATTTCGAGGTGCCGTTCGCGATCGTCACGCCCGCGCCACTCGAGGCTTTGACGACGATGCTCTGGCCGCCCGTCGTAGCGTTGGTCACGTTGAACGTCATGCCGATCGACGGCTCGATGACATTCCTCGTTGCAGTCAGCGGCACATTGCTCGTGACCTTGCACACGATGCAGCTGGTGTTCGGCCAGGTCACCGTATAGTCCGCATCGGCGGTCATGGCGAAGGAGCCGGAGAGCAGCAGCGAAAAGTTGCCGGCCGCGCCGATCGTCCCCGTCACCGGAACCTGTGGCGTCGGGATCTGCCCCGCCGCGCCCGCGGCCGCCAGCAGCGTAAGAAGGAATAGCTTTTTCATGCTCCTAGCTGGCCACCTTGGGGCTGAAGCTTCCGAACAGAGGATTCGTGCTGGAGTACAGGAACATGCTCACCGTCACGCCCTGCGCATTCACAAACGACACGGCGATCGGAGAGTTGAATGCGAAGGGGAAGCCTGTGCCGGCGTCGATGAAGGTGTGGCTTCCACCCGTCAGCAGCAGGTAGATCACCTGTCCGGAGGGATGGAACGGACCGAAGGTCTGCCCCACGCCTTCCGCGCCCAGCTGCATGCGCGCCAGCACATCGCCCGTACTCAGCACGGCCGTCGTGCCGGAAGCTGTGACCGAAGACGTGGCTCCCGAAGATCCCACGCCGCCGAAGATCGCCGGCTGCCAGATGATCTGCTGGGTCGCGGTCAGTGTCGACCCTCGCGTCGCGCTCAGCGTGAACGTGGTGGTCGTCACCGTGCTGTGCGTAAACGTTCCCAGCACCGTCCCGGAGGTAAAAGGCGACGCGAGCGCCAGGGGCGAATCGACCCCTTCCGTGTTTGTGATCTGCGCGCTCGTCGGAGTCGTGGTGTACGTTGCCGCAAAGGCCGGATTGACGACCGGTGTCCCCAGCTCCACCGTCTCGCCGCCGGCGAAGCCGGTGATCGCGAACTGCGTCCCGCCGCTGCAGTTGTCCGGCGAGATCGTCCATACGCCGTTGGTCACCAGCACGCATCCCGACAGTGAACTCGAGTCCAGGCCCGTGCCCCCATTCACGGGCTGCAGAAGCCCGGTCACCTGCGTCTTGAGGTTGATCTGCTGGGCTGAAATCGGCGCACACAGAGACAGCGCGCACGCCACAATAAACCCCAGTGTTTTAGAGAATCCCCGAAGCATAAAGCGTGTCCCCCACCTGCGGCGCAATGGCCAGCGTGATCGTAAAAATTCCCCCCAGGACCTGCGTCGTGTAGCCCACGTTGGGCACCAGCACGCCCTGGTTGTACTGCAGGTACAAAAGCGCAGGAATCACCGTGAGCGTGAACGTCCTGTTCACTCCGTTGATGACTCCCGCCGGCGTCTCTCCGAACGGCGAGCTCGTCGCCGGCGCGTTGCCCAGGTTCTGGTCCGGATACACCTGCGTGTCCAGCAGCGGCGAGATCACCACGAACGTGTAGAGCTGGCTGTTATCCAGATACAGCGCCACCTGCCCCAGCCCATCGGTGATCGCCGGATTCGCGCCAGGCGTTCCGCTCGAGTCGCTGTATACCGTGGCCAGCGGCGTCAGGGTGTCGACGTCAGCCGGCTGCGTCAGCACATACACCTGGGCGCCGGCCACGGCCTGACCCTGCGCCGTCTGCACAGTCCAGTCTTTTCGAAGGATCATCTAGGCCTCGATCAGGATCGCGTAGGTTCCCGCGCCGTTCAGCCCGGACGTGTTGACGCGATAGAACAGCCAGTTGGCCACCACCGTCAGCCCGTTCGCCGTCACCGCGCTCGCGGCCACGGTCGCAATCGTGCCCAGGTCGACGTAGTCGGCGTCGTTGTCGAACATGCTGCCTTGCAGCTTGACAGTGGCCGCCGTCGGCACCGTGCCGAAGAGGGCCTGCGCCGTCACCGTGCGGTCGAGATCTCCGCCGAAGCTGTTGTTGCTCATCGCCACCGGCACGCTGGCGCCATTGGCAATCGCTTCCATCTGGATCGGCTGTGGCACAATCGCCAGGCCGGCGTCGGCCGTCGTTCCCACATTGCCGCCCACCAGCGCGAAGGTCACCGTGCCCGAGCCATTCGCTCCGATCGCCACCGCCGTCAGCGCCACGTTCGAGACGTTGAACTCGCCTCCGTTGGACTGCGTTCCCTGCACGCTGATCAGTGAGCCCACCGCGGGGATGTCGCCTTCGAAGATGGTCACGCCCAGCGTGGCCACGTTGGCTGCGATCGCGACCGAGGTCACGTACATCTTCGTCGGGCTCTTGCCCTGCGGCCAGAAGCCGCGCAGCCACTCGGCCACACCGGCATAGAGCATTTTCACCGCCGCCTTGAACGGCGTGTTGTTATAGTTCGGCATACGTTTTCCTTTTCGTTTACAGGGAGGCTGAGATGTATCACCCAACCGAGCAGGACGTGATGTTCGCCGTCCTTTTCTTTCTGAGCGTCGCCGTTGATCGGAACTACCGTGCGACTAAGGAAGTTCAGGCCGTTCTGGAAGAGCTACCGTGCCTTCAGAACGCGCGTGACAATGAATACCTCAAGCACGGAATCACTCCTCCGCGTTGGCAGCGCGAGGACGACCGAAGTAGTTCAAAGCCGAGCCAGTAGCCGCCGGAATGAAGAGCTTCCGCATCGCGGGCGAGTACATCCCTCGCGCCGCGGCCATACGCGCTTCGGGCGATGCCAAAAGCTCCGTTCCGACCAACGTCCCCAATCCCGCCAGCGGGCCGAAATGCTCGGCGGCCTTCACGGAGCTGTACATGGCACCCGTCTGCGCGCCCATCCTCGTCAGCGCGCGACCGACAGTCCCCTCGCTAAGCGATCGCATCCGAGCCCGCTGAATGACAGGCATCAGCGATTGCATCCGCTGATTGATCGGACGAACTTCCGGAGCCACCTCAGCAATCGAGTTGCCGAGCACATGGTGTGTCGTTTTCGCGGCGGAGTTCATTAGATCGTTGACCGCATTCGGATTCCAGGTTGTTGGCGCGTTCGCCACGCCGCGGTTCAGCGTAGCGGCTCGTGAGACAGGCACAAAGCGAGGAATATCCTCGCCCGTCTCATCCATCGTGTCGAGTTGCTTCCCCAGTTTGGAGATAGCGTGGGTAGTGGGCGGATGATTCTCGCCGA
>Ga0134125_10004517_pt1 | contig 15910 bp, 17 predicted proteins | sample KB31751_FD_96464 | JGI IMG/M metagenome (GOLD analysis project Ga0134125, IMG submission 96464) | Terrestrial soil microbial communities with excess Nitrogen fertilizer from Kellogg Biological Station, Michigan, USA - KB3-175-1 | ecosystem: Environmental > Terrestrial > Soil > Unclassified ... | reverse complement strand
GAGCGCCTTTGCCGGAAAACCGAGGTCGCGTGAGGCTAGCGCGATCTCAGCCTCGGCGACGACACAGCGTGCGCGAGACACCGCCTCCCTTGGACCAAAGGCCCGTGCCGCACGTCGCAGCAGCGCCTTCGCGCGAACGAGATCGCCGAGCTGCGCCATCGCGATGCCGCGAAGCGCGAGCGCCGGCGCGTCGTCACGCAACGCGACCCGCTTCAATGCGCCGAGGGGATCACCCGCCGCGAGCGCCCGGCCGGCGGCCGTAATGAGCGAGTCCATTCAAATCCCGCCACACTTGTCACTCTCACCGAGCACCGGTCCTAGTCTATCCCACGGCCACAAACCAGTACGTCGTAGCGAGGAGGCCACCATCATGGTCGACTGGACGATCCTTTCCCCAACGTATCTCACGGCCGTGGCCGAATGGGCTGGAGCCGTTGTGACCGTGCTCGCCATCGGCCAGGGCCATGCCGCGAAGGACAACCAAAGGAGAGCAGAACCATGAGGACGCACACCACCGGAACGCGCCAAGAATGGCTGGCCGCGCGGCGCGAGCTGCTCGAGGCGGAGAAGGAACTCACGCGCCGCAGCGACGAGCTGGCGCAGCGGCGTCAGGCCCTGCCATGGGTCCGTCTCGACAAGGAGTACCGCTTCGAGACCGACGAAGGCAGCGCCACGCTGGCGGACCTCTTCAAGGGGCGCTCGCAGCTCCTCGTCTATCATTTCATGTTCGGGCCAGATTACACGGCAGGCTGCCCGTCCAGCTCGATGATTGCGGATGGCTTCAACGGCTTCGCCGTTCACCTCGCCAACCATGACGTGATGCTGTGGGCGGTGTCGCGGGCGCCGCTCGGCAAGTTGCAGGCGTATAAGCAGCGCATGAATTGGACGTTTCCCTGGGCGTCCTCGTTCCACAGCGACTTCAATCGCGACTTCAACGTCTGGTTCACCGAGCAGCAGCAGCGCGTCGGCGATATCGAATACAATTATCAGCGTGAGGCCGCATTTGAATGGCGGCCGGAGCAGGAGGGCGGCGGCAAGCGGGCGGAGGCCAGCTTCGCGGCCATGTGCGGAACCGACACGGCCACCTTTCATCGCGACCGGCCAGGCATGAGCGCGTTCGTCAGCGAGGGCGGCGCCATCTATCACACCTATTCCACCTATGCGCGCGGATTGGACAGCATTTGGGGCGCGTATCAGTGGCTTGATCGCGCGCCGAAGGGGCGCAGCGAGACAGGGATCTGGTGGCGTCGCCACGACGAGTACGACAAGCGGTGAACCGACGCTCTCCAACCGCAGCCGTGGAGCACAACGATGATTGCCACTCAGCCTGAAACCGCAGGTGCCTGCGCGGGGACCGGCATCGGCACCCCGCTTGGTGTATCCGACTGGCTCGCCCTGGCGGCGGCGCCAACCTTCGCGATCATGGCGCTGCTTACCGCCGTTGTTGGGAATGGCGCGATGGATTCGCTCTGCTTGGCGGCGCACAGCTCGCCGCTGGGCGGAATGGTCCCGATGTATTTGCTGATGAGCGCATTCCATTTGGCGCCCTGGCTAAAGCTCGCCGGCCGCCGGCGCGTCGTGACGATGCGGAAGCATCTCTCAGCTTGAGTAGCTGTCGTGGAGTGGGCAAAGGCGCGGCAGCGCCGTGCCCACCTTTCGCATCTGGATCGGATTTTGTGGGCCTACTTCGGCGTTCGTTCTTGAAGCGGACTTGGCGCTTTGCCTACCCTGCGCGGCCGCGATGCGCTTTGTTCAATCCGTCATGATCTTGGAAACGCAGAGCAGGACGACGAGGGCCAGAAAGAACAGGTCCATATAGGCCTTCAGCTCGTTGTCGCGGCGTAGCACGCTGACGTCCTGGATTGTCTGCTTGCGCAACGGCGAGATGGCGCCGCCATCGGTGATCAGAGAAGCAAGCTTGCGCGAGTCGACCTCCAGCCGCTCGATGCGCTGGTAGAAAAAGAACGAGCGTACCGCGGAGGCCCCGCGCATGCCGGTATACACCAGTACGACAAGGGCGAGGACGGCGCGGTTGTTGTATTTCTCGATGTAGTTGAGGCTGAAATAGACCGACGTCAGAAACGCGAAATCTGTGATGAAGTGATAGACGAAGCTCAGAAATCTCATGGGCGCCCCCCGGTGTCGGTGTGTGTGTTTCGTCTCTCGTTCACGCGCGATTCTTGCCTTCCGGCTGCTGGCCGGAGGGAATGGACGCGAATCCCACTTTCGATTGGACCTACGGCAATGTTGTTACAGGAGGGCAACGGAAGCGAGCGCCGGCAACGCTGTCCCCAACGTAAGCCGAACCGGCAGTCCATTTAGGCGCACGCGCGAGCCACTTTCAACCCCGATCCCCACGGCTTCGCTGCGAACGGTATATGATTTCTCTATGACCGCAGCCGACGAGTTCCCGCGACCGCGGCGCCGTTTGATCGATCCCGACGCCTGACTGCAAATGCATCATGGCAGCCAATGCCGGAACGGGCTACAATAGGTTTCGCCACAAGCATGTCGGGTGCGCCGATGCCCAGAAAAGGAATCACGGGCCACGACGAATGGGTCGTCACCGAAGCCTTGGCGACCGCCCTGGTTGCTCTGGAGCAACTGCCGCCGAAGCACCAGCCGCGAGCCCACATGGAGGACATCAGGAAGCTGCTCGCCAATGGCCGCGAGACGGCAACCGTCAGTCTGCACCTGGCGCAGGCCAAATGCCGGCTCAATCCTCACCTCGACCCGCTCGGCATTTACGAAGAGTACGGCATCAGCAGCGATCTCTACGGCTGACGCGGACGCGCCCACCCGCTTCTCTCCGCTCTTGGACAGAGCTTTCGAATCGCCGATGACCTTTCTCACCGGGCTTCCACTTCCAATCAAAGTATTAAGGTTCAGACCCCGAAAGCGCTGTCCTCACCCCGAAGGAGCATCACCTGCTCCATCGCCGGATGCCTGCGGTTCTTCACCTTCAGAGATCGGGGAGTACCTCGGTTCGCGCACGTCCATCTCGCCGGTTTCGATTTGCCTTCCGTAGGAAGGTGTAGCCGGTGCAACCATGCCCTTCGCAATGCTGCATCAAAAATCGGACCAGTTGCCTTGCGCTCGACGCAGGGCCGGTAGGCAAACGAAGAAAATTGCCCGCTGCAAAAATTTGCAAACCGGGCATGTACGTGGGGTAGACTTTCCCGCGCTGGGGCATCAGGCAACGCAGGAGATGAGTCATGCGGAGAGTTCTGCTGGTTTCTGTTGCGCTTCTCGGTTTGCTCGCGTTAGGCGCTCATAGTGGTGCGCGCGCCGTTCCTGCCGACCCACAACTCAGTGCTGTCGCTTCACCGTCCAACGTGCACTTGGCCCGGGCAGTCGCCCGTGGCCCGCGTGGCGGAGCCGCTGTCCGTGGCCCGCGCGGAGCGGCTGTCCGTGGCCCGCGTGGTGGAGTCGCTGCCCGTGGCCCGCGTGGCGGAGCCGTCGTCCGTGGCCCGCGTGGTGGAGCCGCCGTCCGTGGCCCTCGTGGTAGAGCCGCTGTGGTTGGTGGGCGCTACTACGGAGGCGTTTGGTATGGTCCCAGAAGGCGGTTTTGGCGCGGGCGTTGGTGGCCATACGGTGTAGGCTCTTGCTGGCGGCAAAGTCCAATCGGCTTCGTGTGGGTTTGCGGGTAACAGCAACGCTCCGGCGCCCTATTTCTCGCGGTTGACGCGGGCCACCAGCGAGCCCGCGTGAATTTGGCCGGCGCTCCGACCCCGCGATGTAGCGGCACCCAAGCGCCCGCGCGTGCACGGTTACCAATGCGCGTCGGGCGCGCGGCGTTCGGGCCGCGCTTGCCCGCCGCAGCGTTTCCGTCCTCCATGGTCCTGTTCCGATGAGCCGGTGTGCTTAACAGATCAGTTTCGACACGTAGAAGGCCCCATTAGCCGCCGCTGAATGGAGCCTTCTGGCCGTCCCCCCTTGAAAGGGTTTAGCGGCGCCCTGCCCGACGCAATACTTTTGAGCGTCAAGACTGTGCCTGCACCACCGTTCAAAAAGATGGCCATGGAAAGGAAATTTCAGGTCAGCCGGGCGTCAAAGCTCAGACTGCGCGGTTCGAGTGAGAACGCGACGTGGCACCGGGGCTGCAATGGCCCGTCACATACTCTCCAACACCTCGCGAGCCTGGCTCAGGTCCACGCTGTTGTGGCCGCTCGTAAACCGGCGGTAAACAGGCGCGAGCAGCGCGCGCGCGTCATCAGACCGTCCGACGCTCCGCCATACCCTCGCCAGACTTGTCGCGGTTCGCAGTTCGAACAACGCCGCACTCTGCCGTCGCGCCGTTGCCAATCCTTTCTGAAACAACGCTTCCACCTCCGCGTGCGGCGCGCCCTGGGCCGATTTTGTGCAGGCTTTTACGCGAAACCCTTCGGCGTCGCTGTAATGCTGACCGGTCGCCTCCGCCTCCGCCGCTGCCTGATCCAACAAAACGATGGCCTGCTCGTTTCGATGGTTCTGCATCAGTATTTCCGCTTCGCTGATGAGGAACAATGGTTTCCAGATCCTGGTTTGCATCCTTCCGAGAATATCCGCGGCGCGCTGCATCCGCGCCAGACCGGTATCCAATGCGCCTGTTCTGGCCGAGGCCCAACCAAGAAGCGCCTCCGTGAAACCTTCCCAATAGAAAACATGGTGGCGCTTCATGATCTCTACGAGTTCTTCAGCGAGTGAGAAAACGGTCGCAGGATCCTGATCAACCATCGCCTTCATCGCACAATGGTGAATCGTATAGCAGCTTGTCAGGTGGTGCCCACTTTCGCGAGCGTCCCGCAAGCTGAGCGCGCACAGTTCCTCTGCCTCGTCCAGCCGACCGAGTTGTTGCGCCGCGATCGAATACTGGCCTAGCGTCGTGGGACGTGGGATTGTGAGATAGTTGCCGAGCGTCATCGCCGTGCCTGCGCGCTCAAACTGGTCTATCACCTCGAGGAACCGCTCGCGCGCTGTGACGAGTTCGCCACTCGCCAAGGCGACCATTGCTTTGATCCGTACCCCCTGCGCAGTCGATGTCGCATCTCTTTCACTGCGCGCCAACTCGAGAAAATTCTCAACGTATTCATAGGTACGCGGAAAGTCGCAGCGTACCAAAGCGCCGCCCGCCCGGCCCCACAGGAAGCGCAACAACTCTCCCGTTTCTCCGAGGTCCTGACCAAGTTCAAGCAACCGGGCGTAATTCCGGTCCACTTCCGTCCCTGAATAGCCATGCGTCGCGTATAGCGGCTCGATCAGGGCAATCCGTAGCGCGAATTCCCGGCGGCGGACTGATGAATCATCCGAAAGCTGCGTCAACAGCTTCAAAGCACGATCGAACTGGCTGACCGCTTCGATGTTGTTGGACCGCTGCGCAGAGCGTAAAGCAGCCCGCTCCCACCATTCGATCGCTTCGATAACAAGGCCCGCTTCGCTGAAGTGATGGGCCAATAATTCCGGCTGGACGTCCGCGATCTGGGAGAACCTGCTCTGCAACGTCTCGGCAATACGCTGGTGGAGCTTCTGGCGACGGCTGATCAGCAACGTCGAATAGGCCGCCTCCTGCACGAGAGCGTGCTTGAAGGTATAGGTCACATCGGGGGGACTGCCTGCCGCGCTGATCAGGTCCGCCGCCTCTAGCAGCGCCAACGCGGCTTCAAGCTCTTTGGGATTCGAAGGTACCACCGCAGCCAGCAATTCAAACGAGAACTCACGCCCAATGGCCGCGCCAATCTGGGCAACGGCTTTGCTCTCCGTCAGACGGTCAAGACGGGCGAGCAATGAATCCCGCAGTGTTACCGGTATGGTCAGCTCACCCGGTCCCCGCTTGTCGTCATACAAATCGGCATTCGCCTCGTACGGACCGGACTCGATGACGACCTTGGTCAATTCTTCAATGAACAAGGGCATTCCATCCGTCTTGGCAACGATCTGCTCAAGAACCATCACGGGCAAATCTTTCCGCGCCACCCGCTTGACCAGTTCGTTCGACTGCTCCCGGCTCAGGCGGTTCAGGCTAAGCGATGCAACCCGGTCACGACCGGTCCACGGGGGCCTATAGTCAGGCCGATGCGTGATCACACCCAGGATCCGGGCGCCATGGTGCCGGCCCAAGCCGCGGGTGATCGCCTCAACCGTCGTTGGATCAATCCAGTGCGCATCCTCCAGTATCCATAGCACCGGCTTCCGCTTCGACAGGTTCACCAGCCAGTCATCCAGCGCTTCAAGCATCAGGCTCTTCATCTGCTCGGGCGGCGCTTCGTACTTCGGCAGGTCATCGCCAAACGGTATCGACAGCAGGGTGGCAAAAAGCGCAACCGTTTCGGGCGGCACATTTCCGGACCTCTGTACCGCGGCGATCAGACGATCCAGCTTCTCCTTCGGTTCCATGGTGATCGTCAGTCCAAGCCCGCGCTCGAAATTGGCGATAATCGGATGCAGCGCGCTCGCGGTATGGAAGGGCGAGCATTGCAGCCGGATGATGAAATGACCATCCGCAGCAATCCGGCTCGCAAACGCCGCGCACAATCGTGACTTGCCGATTCCCGCTTCGCCTGACAACAAGGTGATCTGACGCTCCCCTTCGCAGGCGGCCTGCCATCGCTCGAGCAACAGTGAAAGCTCATTCTGTCGGCCAACCGTCTCCGTCAGGTCGGCTTGATGTTTGGCCTCGAAGCGAATTCTAACGGCAGTCTCACGCAGTACGCGCCAGACCGGCCTTGGGCCCGGCAGACCTTTCAAATCGCACATGCCGAGGTAGTCGAGCTCGAACATGCCTTCGATCAACCTGCGTGTACTTCCGGCAACCACGACCCCCTCCGGCGGAGCAAGAGCCTGCAGCCGTGCGGCCAACGCCGGGGTTTCTCCCACAACCGACTCTTCCCTGGCGGCGCCCTCGCCCAAAAGGTCCCCCACCACGACAAGGCCTGTCGCGATGCCGGTCCGCACACGCAACGTCACATCGGGCAGCGTGACCAGGCTTGGCACAACTCGGCTGAGTTCGATGCCGGCGCGTACGGCCCGTTCCGCAGCGTCTTCCAGGGCCGCGGGATAGCCAAAATAGGCGATCATTCCGTCCCCGGTGTATTTGGCAATGAAGCCGCCGAGAGACGTTACGACGTTTGCGCACGCGTCGATGTAAACGCCCATGACCTTGCGCAGGTCTTCCGGATCGAGCCGAGCGGCAATAGCCGTCGATCCAACCATGTCGCAATTCAACACGGTCAACTGTCGTCTCTCGGCGTCGGACCGCGCTCGCGCAGGTTTCGCGGCCGCTTGCTCGGTGCCGTCTCGCCCCAGCAACGCGTCGATCGCTTTCAATAGTTTCTTGCGGTGCCCAAGCGGTACACCAAGCCGCGTCAGGTCATCATCCGTCAGGTCGGGCAGAACATCACGGTCAATCGCCTGCTCGGCAAACAGGGCGCGATACTGGCCAAGCCCAACTCCTTCAAGCCACGCGTCCAGATCCAGACTCTGGATGACGTTGCCTGCTACGGAGTCCTGCCCTATTTCATTGGTTCGATCTGGTCCCGGCAAGATTCCACCTCATCGCGTCCCGGGTAGCGTAGCGCGGGGCCAAGGATGCGCGTACCATGTGCTCTCGGCCCTCCTCAGTTTCGCGCTAAGGCCTGTACTTAGCTAGTAACGGCTCAATTGCCGAGTTTTCTCTATCAGCGCGAGCAACGGCAAGGGATCGGCAGCGAAGGATCGCGCCTCGTTATCCGCCTCTTCGGCGATCCTATCCAGATAGCTCTCCGCTTCCGGCAGCTTGGTTACAAAACGTCTGCCCAGCTCTGCCAGATTTCCGCTTCCTGGGTCGCAAAACATTTTGGCCGTTTCCGGATCCCGGATCGCCAGCGCCGCTGGTAGCGTAAGAATACCGTCGCGCAGGTCCTCCTCTCCACCGCCTCCAAGTGCCGCCAGGCCCTTCACATCGCCGACATCGTCGCAACCGTGATAAAGCAGCCCCAAGAGGCCGCCGAACGTCCGCAGCCGGCCCGAGCGGTCACCAAGACAGGCACAGACTTCGAACATCGAGCCGGTGTCCTCACCGGCGATCTTTCGCCAGTCTTCGACTCCCAGCGGCTGACGACGAAGCCGCCACTGCATGCACTCGGCTACGCCCAGCCGCTTCACCAGTTCAGAAAACAGGGCGATACCGGTCAGATCGTCCTTTAGCTGCAGATAACCGTCGGCCATGATGTAGCCTGATGTCATCAGAGCCGACAACTCACCGAACTTGGTGTGCATGGTCGCCCGTCCCCTTCGGGTCGGGGAGCGATCGATGATGTCGTCGATGATCAAGGTCATGTTGTGGAACAACTCGATCACCAAGGCCGACTGCATGATCTGCTCGGGGATTGGTCCTTCACGCACTGCTCGGTAACAGGAGAAGATCGTCAAGGGACGAAAATATTTTGATCCCGTCAAGAATTGCCACTCAAGCGCTTCGCGCAACTCCTCGCTGCAGCCGTCAATCCAGCGCGCAATGCGCTCGCGCAACAGCGCCATCTCTGCCTCAAAGCCAAGCTGCGCGATAACAGATTGCGTGGTTGGCTTTTGCATGTTTGAAATACGCCGCCTTTAAATTTTGCTACGCCAGCGCCTGCGGTAAGATCCCGACTGGCCGGATGGCTGAAGGCTCTGCGCCATGCGCTCAGCCAAAATGCCGAACTCGCTCTGCAGCAGGCGCGCCTCCCTTGTCGCCAAGTCCCCCACCTCACGCAGCAATCCGCGCAGTTCATCAGCCGCGACGAGGCGCTCCAATCCCGCCGAACTGCCGATCCCCTCTGCGCTCACGGCGTGAATTGACTTCGCCTGATAAGTCCCAACGATCTGAGCCAGGTTTAGCCAAAAACTGAGTGATCTGCTTGTGGCGATCATCATCGCCTGGCCCATTGGCAGTACGAAATCAGCAGCGGCCGAATGCTGCTGACTGCCCGGTGGTGAATGAGCCGCCGCTTCACCCGCTGCGTCGGCAAATCGCCGCCAATTTGCGGTGGATTGCCCGCTCACGCCCAACCAAGCGTCGCGCATTGCAACACAAAGGCTGACGAGGTCGTGGTCCGATCGACCGCGATCTGAACCAGGCATGGCTTCCGGGTTCGACATCTTAGCTCAGCAATCCCCATCTAGGCTGCGTCGTCCACGCAAGCCATCATATTGCGCAAGAAACACCATCATCGAAATCCGCGGCAGGCCAGCAAGCGCACGGCAGAAGTTTGCCGATGACGCTAGAAACTCTCCAGTGGTCCCAGAGCCGCCCGGCTGCGCCGGCCCGACGCCCTCGCCCTTGAGCCGGATTTCCGTGCCAAGCCTTGCAAGTGCTGCCTGGTACTGCTGTCCCACCAGCGAGGTGTAGCCAACCGCGACAGCGGTGAACGCGCCCGCTGCGGCCGACTGCGCCAAAAGCATTTCCGTCAAGATTGTGCGATAGCCTGCCCGCATCCGGTCAATTCCATTGATTTGCAGTCAATTAGAGAGGACACTTCTCCTCTACGCAAAATTCGAGGCCAATATGCCGGAAGTTATAGTCGTTGGCTCCGGTTTAGCCGGTATCTCCGCAGCCACCCGGCTCATGGAGCAGGGTTTCGATATCACGTTATACGAACAAAATAATTTCCTCGGCGGCAAGCTCGGCGCCCACAAGGACGGCGACAAACCGGAGCCGCACGAGCATTGCTACCATATGTATCTGAATTGGTATAATAATTTCTGGAGGTTGATGACCGAGATCGGCGCCATCGGCAAATTCAAGCCGAGCCCCGTCATAGGCTGCCGCCTTCCGGGCGACAAGCAGACCCCGACCCGGTCATATCTCACCAATCCCGGATCGCCTGCGACAATCATAACCAATATGCTGAACGGGATCGCGTCCCCTGCGGACCAATTCCTGTCGGCGTATTCGCTGCTCGATCTCATCGGCACTCATTCGACATCTGGCGATGTGCTGGAGCAAACCTCGGTCAGCAATTTCTTTCGAACCAGAGGTTACGCCAGTGAGAGTTCACTGGCAGCCTCTGCTCGCACTTTGGCTGAGGCCTTCGCTTCTCCGAGCTACCTTTCGTCGGCACGAAGCTATCAGAGCCTGGTCAAGTACGGATATCGCCAACCGACGCCTGCGCTGTGGCTGCTCACGCAGAACACCAACGATGCGATTTTCGAGCCCTGGAAGCGATACCTCGAAGCGCGAGCAAAGGAACTCGGCCGTGTTTTCAATCTTCACAGCCTGACGCGGGTCGAAAAACTTCATCTGGCAGAAGGTCAGGTGCGGAAATTGACGCTCGGTAGAATGCCGAACGACGTGACAACTGAGCGGGGCAAACGGCGGAAGCCGACTGAGACATGGGATGTGTCGGTGCCTGGTGATCTGGTCCTTGCCGTCCCCCCGCGCGCGCTCAGTCGGCTCGTCAGCCCGGAAGTCGCTACCTGCGCGCCCAAGCTTGAGACTGTCCGCCTGCTGCGATCGGAGCCCATGATTTCGCTCGATGTGTATTTCAAGCGGAAGATCGCGGGACTGACCGATAGTATCACGCTTCTTCTGGACTCGAACTACACGCTCAGCTTCCTCGATAACTCAAAAGTTTGGAGCGACCTGCGTGGAGGAAACACTGTTCTCAACATCATTTCTTCAAACGCCGATCTGATTGCGGATTATCCGAACGACGACATTTTGGATATCATGCTCCAGGAACTGCAACACTTCCTCGACTTCAAGCTTGGCCCGAGGACTGTTGCTCAGAACCAGCGCGACGATGACGTGGATTACAGCCGCTGCCATGTTCAAACCAATGTCGGTGAGGAACTTTTTGTCAACCAGGTCGGCAGCTGGGATTACCGCCCAAAGGCGACGTGTGGGATCCCCAACCTCTTCCTCGCCGGCGATTTCTGCCAAACCTTCGTCGATGTCGTGACTGTCGAAGGCGCTGTGGTCAGCGGCCTGCTTGCGGCCGAGGCCTTACGCCGCAGGCGCAGGATTGGCGCTCCGATCGATATCATCCGGCCGGAGACTTATCCGGCGTTTCTCCCTGCGATGCTCGCGGCGGCCTTACGCCCGGCGGCCTTCGCCGCGAAGTCGGTCTCCGTGGCCGACTCCCTCATGCGCGAACAATTCTCCAGGATCCTTCCCAACGGCTAGCTTTGCGCCCAACAACTTACTCAGGCAGATCCAATAACCGGGGCGCACCGAAAGCCGCGGTCTGCCGCTCCGTCCAGCCGTTCGCAGCCGGCAACCTGTCGGCAATGTCGAAGGCGCGCAACGTCTCGCATAGACAAGCGGACTTGCCGTCGCTGCACACGCACTCGCCGCCTCCCGCCACGCCTAATTGCAATTTCACCGAGCCGCCGATCTGCATTCCCTCCCCGCTGCCGCTTTTCGTGGTCAGAGCCCAGTAAGTTCGCTTTTCCGAACCCTCATCGCGCCGAGAGACGGAAAAAGTCGGCACATCGAATGATCGTCCAGCGCCGAACCGCGGAAACCGGATCGACAACGCCCTGCCGTTGTTGTTGGGCAGGCCGAATTGCACTTCATCTGCGGCATAGCGAACCGCGAGCTTGCGGCACAAAGTCTTTTCCAAGCCCCATACGATGCGCGCTGCCTCTTTGGTGAACTCTTGCGTAACGACAATCGCCAAGTAATAGGTGAACAACTGCCTTGCTGGATCGCTGTTCGCGGTCACTGTCAACGCGACGACGAATTCCGGATAACAACCAAAATCACTGTTGCGATAATCCACTCCGATAATCGTGAGCGGCGTCCGCCCGCCACCAGCGTCGAACGCCGATACGAACTTGCCGGCCTCGCCAAGCGATTCATTAGCCGCTTTAGTCGGAACGAAATACATCGCCCACCCCTGCGAAGCGTCCAGAACCCGCGCCGGCATCGCGAAAGGTTTGCCCTTGACTTCGAAATATTCGTCCTCGGCTTCCGGTCCCACGTCCGCGTCCCCAATGTAGGGCTCCAAATGCGCATGTGAGCGCCGCGTCAAATCCATCGCCGTCTTTTCCGCGACTGACGGCGCTATCGCCGCCAACTCGCTCAAGCAATTCACATAGCCGCCGGCCAAGCCTCGCAGTAAGTGCGCCGGCGGCGTGGATGCCATCGCGCCCTGGACCAGGCGCTTGGCCTCGCGCCCGAAGTTGCGAGCCGCGATCATCCACCATTGGCCCCATGCCTCCGCGCCGAAACGAAACGCCGCCTGGCCCAAGGTCAGCAACTCCTCACTACTCGATCGCGGGCGGTGTCCTGAAGGAGGGGGAATAAGCGACACGGCGAAAACTCCTGGCCTGCTCCGATCGAGCGATTAGCTTGCCGCGAACGTGGCGCGCCAATGGAAGATATGGCGACAAAGTTTTGAAGAACGGGTGCGACGCAACTCTCTCGCGGTGTTTGTCGATGTCCGTGATAACGCGACCGCCATTTATCAAGACCGCTGATGGAAAACGGGAGCTGCATCGAGGCGCCTCCCTTATAGCACAAAGTGCTGAACTAGGCGCCTCGCTACATGAACGAGTGTCGCCACGTAATCAACTTCCGATTGACAAAGGCCAAGTCGAAGACGCCTGAGATTAAACGGTGAAGATTTGCGCGAACAAAGTACCAACGTTCGCGGCGAGTAACAATGTGGGGGTAGAAAAACGTGAAAATGATGTTCGTATCAATGGCTTATAGCCTGGTCTACGACACCGGCACAGACGTGCCAGCGGATGCCCTGTTCCTCGAACGTCACGATGAGAGAGTTGGAGTCGTGTCAGTCGAAGTCTTCCCGCGCGCCGACGGGAGCACACTCATCACCGCCTTCTCCGACCAGGCGCCCCTGCCCCTCGATCCGGCCGCCGTGGCGCCGGTGCCAAGTGAGATCGATCGTCTTCAAGCGATCGCCGAGCGGCTGTCACCTGCTTTTCGGCCGGAAAGGATCATCGCACGGCAAGCCTGCTTCCGTCCGGTCACGCAAGACGGCCTGCCGCTGATCGGCAAAATCCCGCAAAGTGAGGGCGTCTACGTCGCCACCGGCCATAGCGTCTGGGGTATCCTCAACGCGCCAGCAACAGGTGAGGCCCTAGCAGAGCTAATCGCCGATGGCGTTTCGCGCAGTACGGATCCAACGCCGTTCGACTCGGCCCGGCTCGAGCCACAGGATCCCTCGCTGCTGCGCTCCCGCTAACCGATGGTCAATCCTCCATCATGATCAGCCCCGGTTTGCGAGTGCTATCGCCTTCTTTGCCTTCTTTGCCTTCTTTGCCTTCTTTGCTCTCTTTGCTTTCTTCGCTTTCTTTGCCTTCCTTGCGATAACTTTCTTTAGTCTCGCGGCGACAGGTCCTGGCAAAGTAGGACAGATCAACAGAAAATTGAACCAACCTCTGCCTTGATCGTCACTGTCGTCCCATTCAACAAATTCATATTCTGGGTTGTCGGCGTTAAAAGGCCCGCTGCCGTCCTGATGAGCAACATAGAATTTTATCCCCTGAGAGGATGATGGTGTTACGTTGAGATTGGCTGCAAGAGCATCAAACGTAGCTTGCTTAATGTCGCCTGAGGTGTTGCTGCCGTAATTGAGATCACTGGTTTGCATCGCCTCCAACAGTTGCATAAAGCGCTGTTGAAGCTTTCCGTCGCCAAAATGAGGGTCGTGGTGGGGCGGGAGATCCATTGCCACAACCGCTTGGGATGATGTGTATGTGCTACTCGGATCAAACAAATATTGATAGGTCGCGGCCGTAGTCGGGATCTGCTGCTGTGAAAACTTCCCGCCGAGGGCTTTTCTTATCGCAACCGTGCCGGGCGTGAAAAAGGCTGCTCCCATTTTTGATACTCCCATCGAAATATCGATTCTGAAAACAAACACTTTGCAAGTTGCTAGACACCTCACCCGAAGCCATCAATTCGGTTGTAAGCCAGCGGCCTTCAAAAAGATCTTGTAGCGGACTTCAGGTAAGGTCCAAGCGATGGACTCCAAGCTTCATTAAATGGCGCTCGAATTTCAAAATCTGTCGAGCGCCGGCTAGAACGACTCTTTTGATTTCCGTTTCGGCACCGCCAAGAGCAGTTCGTACCCCGTACCGAGCTGCCCAATAATCGGCTTGGCATTCGCAACTCATCCATTCGTAGATGGCGTCTCGGGGAGGGCCGCCATAGTGATGGCCTGTTTCGTGAGCAAACAGTAGCGTAGCCGCTTCAATGCCGATAAGTCGATGCCGCATCAGCCCACCGTAGAGAGTTACATGCCGCTCCGAGATCTTTCGCCAGGCGCTCCCGTTCAATAGGCAAACGTTCCAGGCTACATCGTATTTGATTTCGGGGAATGCGCGCCGAAACTGGCTCATAATCGCATCTACTTGCGTGCGCCATCGTCGATGATTTGGTGACCTCAACATTCCCTTCTCTATCGGAATTGGATCATCGAACATGGTCGCTGCTCAAATCCAGAAGAGCATGCCCCCAATGGGCTTCTCCAATCACCGGCAATTACCGCGCTGCGTTGCACATGCGCCTTGAACACAACTATAGGTCTATGCGACAGCAAAAAGGTTCGGCGTCAGGATCGTTATCGGGCTCGGCCGTGCCGCGCGCGCTAGACCGTGCCGTGTGTGGTAGTGTTGGCCGCTGCTGCAACGCCGCATAGAATTGATCGGAGGCCACTGGGCGGGGAATGAACGTGGCCCAGCAGCTGAGTTGGGCGCATGTAGTCGATTCCTTCGGAACCCCTCATGCTGCAGTTGGTTGAAAAATCGCAGGTCTAGGGGCCGGAGGCTGCCTCATGAACCGCGACGACGAGCTACGGACGCTTTTGCAGGCCAACCGAATAATTCACGGCGCCGAAGCGGCGCTCATGGAGCAGATTGCCGATCTGGACAAGCAGCGCATGGGCGGCCACGACACGGCCCTTGCGGAGCGCGGCTTACAGGCCTTTGCGAATTGCCTTAGCACCATGAGGGAACGCAGAGAGCTGATTGTGCGGACGATCCAGCAGATCGATCGCGGTCTCATTTGACAGGGCGCTGGCGGCCCAAGAACGTGTCGGGAGTTGACTGTTTCAGAAGCTCTACGGCCCGGATTTTCATCTCTCTCAAGTGCGCCGCTCGTTGGGCATCCTCTTCCCTGATGTCCGGCGGCCGGTAAATCCTGGACCGATCCATCGTTGCGCGGTTCTCTTGGGGCGAGATCAAAGTTCGGGTTTTTTCCAGAAGACGCTCGCGCTCTCGCTGGTGAAGGACCTGTGTTTCCCTCAATGTAGCGAGGATCGCTCGGGCTGTTTGCGAATCTTGGCCGTCTTACTCCAACTCAGCGATCAGCGCCTCCTGCTGCGCGAGGTGGACCACGCCCCGAGCGACGTGCCGCTCAGCTTCTGCGAGATGCTGCCGGAGGATGTTTTGGTTCATCGCACAAACCCCCTCATCCATCATATCGAGGCGAGGCCCGGTTGCCCAGACTAGGAGCCCGAACCTCACAACTTCGGCAGATCGCTCGGCTTCGAAGACGCGCTTAGCTCGGCGGGTTTGAAGGATTGTTGATTTGCGGCAACGCCGATGGAACCTCCGAGAAGACCAAGCGTCGCTTGTGCTCGAACGAGGCAGCATGCGGCCGCCGGAGTTGCCCTGCCGCGCTCAAAATTCGTTGCCCGCGGTTGATGCGCCGCTCAAATCAATGGCTGTCAACCACGCCATCAGGCGAACAGCGCCGCCCCCGCCTCAGTCAGCTTCACGTAGGTGCCGCTCTCGTGCAGCCAGAGCCAGCCTTTGGCGATCGCGAGATCAAGACCCGCTTTGTACTCCGCCGGCGTACCCTTGAATTCAGATAAAAAGGGCCAGTTGATCTTCTCGATGTAGATGCGGCCCTCCTGCACGGCCGGCGTGGCCTTTGCGATTTCCATGAGCTTGCGGGCAGCGGCGTCTGGATCGGCGAACCGGCGACTGGCAACGGATTTCATGG
>Ga0134125_10004516_pt1 | contig 15914 bp, 10 predicted proteins | sample KB31751_FD_96464 | JGI IMG/M metagenome (GOLD analysis project Ga0134125, IMG submission 96464) | Terrestrial soil microbial communities with excess Nitrogen fertilizer from Kellogg Biological Station, Michigan, USA - KB3-175-1 | ecosystem: Environmental > Terrestrial > Soil > Unclassified ... | reverse complement strand
TGAGGCAAGTTGCGCAGGAAGAACTCTTTCCCGCGGGAAGAAACTTTAGATAGCAGCGATTTTAGCGAAGAGAATCTATGCTTTATCTATGTTTTATCCATACTGTTTCTATCGGGGAGAAGCGAAGGATGAATACACTGCCGGATTTTTCTTCCACAGATTGTAAAATGTAAACATAAAATGGCATAAAAAAAAACCTCACATTTTTGTGAGGCTTTTGCGGACCGGACGGGACTCGAACCCGCGACCTCCGCCGTGACAGGGCGGCATTCTAACCAACTGAACTACCGATCCAAAATCAATAATTTCGGAGCGCGAAGATAATAAAATTTATACTCAGCCCAAGAATTAATTCACTTTTTTTGAGACAATTTTTTATCAACAAACTCATTACTGCTGACAGAAAAATCAGGCGGAAATATCATAAAAACGGCCACAAAATTGCGGCCGTTTAATGATTGTATTATTTATCAAATTTATTCAGGTGTATTATCTAATGTCAAAGGATACTCGAAAGGCTCGTTATAACCCGGATAAACACCGGAAATAGTAATGTCTGTCTGGGTACCGATCAGGTTTCTCAAATCATCCAAAGTTTTCACTTCCTTGCCATTTACTTTTGTAATGATAAAACCATCACGCATTCTTGTTTGATCATTCAGCGCGCCTTCATTTATTTTTTTCACTACTACTCCACCACTCAATCCTAATGATTTGGCTTTCTGAGGATCAAGTGTTTGCAATTCGGCCCCCAATTTATCCAACATAGTAGTGGGTTTCACAATGTCGTAATTACCCACGTTATTTTTCAAAGTTACATTCATTGTTTTTTCCACACCATTGCGGCTGATAGTCACGGTGATTTTATCTCCCGGTCTGAAACCACTGAGTTCTTCCTGCAATTCGGAACTTGAATTGATCGGAACATTATTTATTTTTTTGATGACATCTCCTACCTGTATTCCTGCGGCTTTCGCAGCACCATCCGGTACCAAATTGGTAATATAGATTCCATCTACACTCAGCGGAACATTATTCTTCTGTTTCTGCTCGTCATTCAAGAGCCCTGCATCCACAAACATAGCTCCCAAAAATCCTCTTTGCACACTGCCATATTTAATCAGGTCATTCACCACTTTCTTTACAATATCCACAGGAATTGCGTAAGAATAACCACTGTAATATCCTGTAGGAGACGCAATTGCAGAATTAATTCCGATTAGTTGACCACTGGTATTAATTAAAGCTCCACCACTGTTTCCCGGGTTTACAGCCGCATCTGTTTGCAAAAAAGATTCTACTGCCATCGCAGTGCCGCCTGTCTTATCGCGGTTCAAACCCAGCGCCCTGGATTTGGCGCTGATAATTCCTGCTGTAACTGTTGCGTCTAAATACAGCGGATAACCAATTGCCAGAACCCACTGTCCAATTTTTGTATCATTAGAATTGCCATAAAGCATGAACGGTAAATTTTTTGCATCAATTTTTACTACCGCCAAATCATACGAAGGATCCGCAGCGACTACTTTGCCCGTATATGATTTTCTGTCGCTCATAATTACCGTTACCTTATCTGCACCAGCCACCACATGATTGTTGGTAACAATATAACCGTCATCACTGATAATAACACCAGATCCGGAAGCACGCTCAGGTAACATGCGCTGTTGTCCTCCGCCCTGTCCAAACAACTGATTTAAAAGATCATCGCCAAATAAATCAGAAAAAGGATTTTGTCTTTGTGGCAAATTATTATTAACCGCTTTAGCATTGGTCAATGTTTTTATATGCACTACGGCTGGAATGGCAGCAGCAGCGGCTTGTGTAAAATCGACCGGCGCACCTGAAGGGCTGTTGCCACTATCGAGAAAACCGGCGTATTTATAATTTGCCGGAATTGCAGATTGAAAATTTGGGTTATTTCCATTTTGGGCATACTTGTTATAACCGAAAATAACCGCCAGGGTTGTCACTGCGCTTATTAGTACAGTAAAGAAAATATTCTTTGTTTTCATTTATGGAAATTTTATAATTAAATTAATCTATCGTCTTACTCAACAGTTTCATTATTGTTTTACGCAACAGTTTATCAAGAGTCTATCAAAACATATGCCCGCGACTAAAATTAAACCACGGGCTGCCATTTTTTCTCCTACTCATTTACCTTTAACAATAAATTAAAAAAGACAGTTAACTGATGTAAATTTAATTCATCAAAAGAAAAACATTTCTTAACATCCTCATCTGCCAGCTAAAAGAAATGTGAATATTTTTTAAGGAGACAAAAGTGTTGTTTGGAAAAACCAATTGTAAAATTGTTTTTACAAAGTCAATAAAAATTGCATGGTATCCATGCCGTCTGCGTAATCGAATAAACCCGGCTCCTGCGATTTTCCAAAAGGAATATGCCCTTGTCCGACTATGCATTGAATATTTTCATTTTGATTTAATTCCTCAAAAACGTTTTGTTCGTTTTTATAGAAAGAATAATGGAGCACGCTTACCGGAGAAAAAACCGCATCATTTTCGGAAAGAATGATACAATCGTTCGCCATGTAAAATTTATTATTCATAATAAATAATGCGAGGTTGTAATCGTAATTATTGCGGTATTTGGTGATGTCTGCAAAATAGCTGTACTTCTTAAAAGCATTAATCATCATTTCGAAATCATAATTTTCGGGAACAAGTAATTTACTCACATTTCTACATCCAAGGCCAAAATAAATAAACACGTCATCGCTTAAAGAAGTTAGTTCGCTGGCCGTTTCATTGCCTGATAAAACCGCTACTGAAGTTTTGTTGCTCCTGATTATGGAGGGATATTTTCCAAAATAATGATGGAAATATCTGGCTGAATTATTACTGCCGGTGGCAATATAAGCATCGCAATCTTTGAGCAATGAAGCGATATGAACGACATTGGAAACTTTTGGATTCCATGCTACTAATTTTTCTACCAGATGCTTCAGCAGGACATCATCTTTTTCTGAAAGTTTGATCGACTGGTGATGACCGGTGATAAAAACACATAAAAAATCGTGAAAGCCAACGAGGGGAATATTTCCGGCCATTACAATACCGATTTTTTTCGGGCCGATATTATCATCAATATGATAATGATGGATCCACGATTCCAGTTTCTCGCGATTGAGATAATGAGTAGAAATTTGTTTGAAAGAGAAATTTATAAATTCTTCCGTGAACCATTTATTTTGTTCAAAAGCCTTTTGTTTCGCTGTTTTCAGCTCTTCAGAATCTTCCATCAAATATTCTCCAAGCTTTACCATTAAGGTAATTCTTTCTGCTAAATTCATGTAGGTAAAATTATCTGTTTATATTTGTATTCAATAAAAGCAGCAAAATTCGGAAATAATACTGAGCTGTGTGAACTGCTAAAAACATAAAGAAAATGGCCATAAAAATAACAGATGAATGTATCAATTGCGGGGCATGTGAGCCTGAATGTCCCAATAATGCGATTTATGAAGGCGGCGTAGAATGGGCGATAGAAGATGGAACTACCGTAAAGGGAGAAGTAAGGCTGATGGACGGAAGCATTATGGATGCTAATCAAAGAAATGAACCTGTTTCTCTTGATACGTATTATATCGTTCCCGATAAATGTACAGAATGCCAGGGATTCCATGAAGAGCCACAATGTGCGGCTGTTTGTCCGGTAGATTGTTGCATACCGGATGAGATGTATCGGGAAACAATTGAGGAATTATTGACAAAAAAGGATAAATTGCATGTATAATTTCTTTAAAGGTGTAACAACCTGTTAGATGCAGGTGATATTTCCTGCTCAACGGCGAGGGTATTTCGAGATACTTTCGCCTTTTTTTTAAATGATGATTTATGAAACTTGAAAGAAATATTCCGGTTTTTGCTCTTTTGCTTATAATGACACTTTCATTTTTTTCTTGTGATGAAAGGAAAGAACCACCACAACAGTCTTCAACACATGAAATTTTGAATGCTGATATTTCCTTCTCTGACATGAGCCGGCAAATAGGAATGAAAAAAGCATTTCTTCAATACATCGATAATGAAGGGGTATTATTGAGGCCGGGACATTTACCGCTGGTGGGGTCAGAAGCAATTGACTTTTTAAGCCAACTGAGCGATACGGCTTATACCCTGACGTGGCAACCGATGAAAGCCGAAATTTCGAAATCGGGTGACCTGGGTTTTACTTATGGCGTTTATACATTAAGCATCAAAGATTCTGTTTATAAAGGCACTTATGTGAGCATCTGGAAAAAACAAAACGATGGTTCCTGGAAGTTTGTTTTGGATAGCGGGAATGAAGGGATACATAATTAATGGGCTAGTAGGCTAATGGGCTGATGTGCTGATTTGCTGATGTGGTAAAATTCTTGCAAATGTTACTAAGGATGAATAACCTGCTAACGGATCTTTTGAAAAGCCTCGGCGCTTACCTTAAGCTTTACTGAGCCGTCAATAAAAATATCGTTTTCCTTTAGCAGCAAATAAACAAATAACCCGAATTTCCGTTTTGCTTTAGTATAGATACAATGTTGCTAATTCACAAACTGATGATCCAACCCACGGAAATCTACCGGCACTAATTTGCTTACGCCTGGTTCCTGCATCGTAACGCCATAAATCACATCAACAGAAGCCATTGTCATTTTGTTATGCGTTACAATGATGAATTGAGATTCTTTGCTAAACTTGCGGATCATTTGTGTGAATTTCCCCACGTTGGCGTCATCAAGCGGAGCATCCACTTCATCAAGGATACAGAATGGTGCTGGTTTTATCAGGTAAATTGCAAATAACAAAGCAGTTGCTGTCAGCGTTTTTTCACCTCCGCTTAACTGCGTAATGCTTGTAGGCCTTTTGCCTTTTGGCTTGGCTACAATATCAATTCCTGTTTCGGCAAGATTGTCCGGATCGCTCAAAACCATATCGGCTGTATCGTCATCAGTAAACAAAGCTTTAAACACATTTTGGAAATTATCCCTTACCTGGTTGAACGTGTCTAAAAATTTTTGATTAGCGGTGGTTTCTACTTCCTGGATCGTTTGCAATAACGACTCTTTTGCATTTACCAAATCATTTTTTTGCTCTTTTATAAAGTCGAAACGCTTCTTCATTTCTGTAAAAGCTTCAACCGCAGTAGGATTGATTTCGCCCATATTTTCGAACCGCTTTTTGAGGCGGTCACACTTCTCCTGCAGTTCTTCCAATGGTGTGTCTGACTTTCTTTCTTCATCTATAATTGCATCCAGATCTACTTTAAATTCAACGCTCAATCTTTCTTTCATACCCGCAAGATGCAGCTTCAATTCGTTCAGCTTATCCTTTATCTCATTTAATAAATGATCGGTTTGTTCTTTATTTTTTTGTTTCTGCCGAAGCGCACTTTCTTTTTCATTCAAATCATTTCTCAGGTTATAATATGCCTGGTCTGCTTCGTTCAATTTCTTTTCTTCAATATCTTTATTTTTCAATAAAGAAATTACCTCGAGTTCCAGCGTTTCCAATTCTTGTGACGTAACAGCAATGTTTTCAGAAGAATCTTTCAGTTGCGCATTGCTATTATTGATTTGCGTATTCAGATCAGCGAACTGCCTGTTCTTGAATTCAAGTTCCTGGGTAATAGAATTTACCTTGCTTTGCTGACGGGTTAATTGTAAATTATGATCATTAAATAGCCTGTTCGCTTCGTTAAATTCCTGCTCGGCTTTTGAAAATTCATCACCGGCAAATTTCATTTTTTCATCATGCTGACCCACCTGTTCTATCAATGTTTCCAATTGCCGTCGTGTATCTTCAATCTCATCCTGGTTCTGCTCCAGCTGCTGCTTCATGTCCTCTATACGATTGTCTGAAACGGCTCTTTGATGAAGTATATTTTCTATTTTATTTTGAATAGAATAAGTTTGATTGGTGAGTTCGTTAATCGATTGCTGCGTTTGTTGAATCACATTCTCTTTCAACTGCTGATTGAATGCAATTACCTCGTTCGATTTTTGGTTAATTACATTTTTTAAACCTGTTACCTTTTCTTTTTGAACGAGGATCTTTTCAGCTAACTTTTCTAAATTTTTTGCACGTCCGATCTTTTTTCCTTCAAACAGGCCAACACTTCCGCCGCTTAAAGAATATTTTCCTTTTACATACTTGCCCGATTTTTCCAACACAACGTGCCCATTGCTGTTGGCAAGTGCTTCATCATTTTCTGCAATAAAAACATTGTGCAAAAGATAGCCTGCCAGGTTCCGGTATTTTGGATCAATTTCAATCACATTCAATGCAGGAATGGTATTGGTAATTGATTCAACAACTTTATTATCTTCTTTTAAATTAAGCTGATCGAGTAAAAAGAAATTTGCTTTTCCCTTTTTATTTTGATCCAATAAATTAACTGCAGTCAACCCTTCTTTCAAATTATCAACGACATAATAATTGAGGTAAGGTTCCAACACATTTTCAACTGCCGTGCGGTATTCTTCTTTTACATAAATAATGTCAGAAAGAATGGGCGCGTTGAAATTCCACGCCTTATTATTATGCAAAAATTTCACGCTTTCCGGGTAGCCTTCCATTTTATCTATCAGGCTCTTCAATAGATCGTGTTCATTTTGTTTTGCGTCGAGTATGCGGTTTTCTTCTGCCAGTTCAGAGCGCAATTTCTCAAGAGCCGCCTGTGTTTCAAGGATCTGTTCTTTGGTAAATTCGTTATGTTTTTTTAATCCTTCCAGCACATCTTTCTGCCCGTTTAGTTCCGATTCCTTTTCTTTTTTATCCCTTTCGAGATTGGCAAGATTTCCGGTTCGTTGATTTTGTTCTTCTTCAATCTGAGCAATGGATCTTTGTAAATTAAAAATAGAAGTATCGGCAACAGCTACTTTTTTTTCTGCATCAAAATGACTCCTTTGCAACTGCATTTGTGTTTGCCGGAGCGCATCAATGGCCGTTCTTTTTACATCATAAATATTCCTTTTTTCTTCTGTATTCTTCTTTAACTTTTCCAGGTTTTCTTTATGTTCAACCAATTTATTTTCTTCATCCCCTATCTGGAGTTTTGAAAATTGAATGCTTTCCTCAATTCCTTTCAACTGTCCTTCTGCTTTCAACAGAAAATCTGTAAGGCTGGTTGCCCGTTCCTTTAGATATTGCAACCGCTGAACACTCAGATTTTTTTTGTTTTCTCTTTCACGAACCACATTATTAATATCATTAAAAGCATGCTGCTGTTGCTGAAGCAAAATTTCTTTTTCAATCATCGCAGCTTTTTCTTTTTGCAAAGCCGCTTCTTCAGTCGCAACCTGCGCTTCCAGTTCTATGCGTTTATCGGTTTCGGTTTTTTGCTGTTCATTTAATTCTTTATAAGTAATATTAAATCCTTCCAGCGCAGCCTTGGCAAGTTCCACACTCAGTTCACGATAATCTTTTTTTATTTCAAAATATTTCTCCGCCTTTTTTGCCTGGCTCTCTAAAGTTTTTAATTGATTGTTGATTTCAAAAAGGAGATCTTCTATACGTGCAAGATCCTGCTCTGTAGAATCAAGTTTTAATTTCGCTTCCCGCTTCCTGGTTTTATAAATAGAAATTCCCGCAGCCTGTTCCAGCATTCTGCGCCGGCTGTTTTCTTTATCTTTAATAATATCATCGACCATTCCCAACTCGATGATGGCATAACTATCCGTGCTGATACCCGTATCCATAAAAAGATTATGAATATCTTTCAGCCTGCAACTGACATCATTAAGCCGGTATTCACTCTCACCGTTTTTATAATATTTTCGTGTGACTGTTACTGTTTGAAATTCTGTTGGAAGAAGATTTCTGGTATTCTCAAAAGTAAGGCTCACTTCTGCAAGTCCGCTTGCACTGCGGTTTTTAGAACCATTAAAAACAAGGCTTTCGAGGTTTTCACTTCTAAGCTGACTGATCTTTTGTTCTCCGATTACCCAACGTATAGAATCTACGATATTACTTTTGCCACAACCGTTGGGGCCGATAACACCGGTTATTCCCTGGTCAAAATTGACAAGGGTTTTATCAGCAAAACTTTTAAATCCTTTTATTTCTAAACTCTTTAATCTCACGTGTTCTTATTTATTTAAATCAGGGTTTGCCCGCGTCATCACGGCAGGCAGGCAAATATATTGGTTCTGTTATTAAGAAAAATCTGTAAAAGTCGATTGCATTTTATAATTATACACACCTTTTTCACAGCAAACTCAAAGCATGGATTTTCAAATTCTTTTAGTTGGTTTTTATTACAAATATGATTATATACATTTGCAGGTATTCCGCAAAATCCTTTTTAAAAAATTAAAATCAAAAAAATCAAATGAAAAAAATTTTAGTTCCTGTTGATTTTTCCGACACGTCAATAAATGCTGCAAAATATGCAATAGCATTAACAAAAGATTTTCCTGCCGTGGAAATTATTCTTTTCCATGTTTACAGCCGTATCAGCTTAGCAACGTTAACTTCCAAAGATGAAGGTTCACGGCAAAGAATTTCCGAATCAGCACTTGACGAAGTAAGATCAAAAATCAGTGAAGGAAAAGATAATATTTCCTGTGTTGCTGAAGAAGGTTCTTTTGTAGATAATCTAAGTGATTTTGTAATGGGAAATTTTGTGGATATGGTTGTAATGGGCATTACGGGAAGCTCAAGAATCACACAGGTTTTTATGGGAACTAATACCCTGAATGTCATCAGGCACGTCAATTGCCCGGTAATGATCATTCCGGCAGATGCGCACTTCCATGGAATAAACAAAGTAGTTTTCACTTCTGACTTTAAAGATGTAGCCCGCACCACGCCTTTTGTTGCGTTAAAAAATATCCTCGATACTTTTAAACCAAAATTAGAAATATTGAATGTGGACAGCGAACATTATGTAGAACTGACTCCCGAATTTAAAGTGGAAAGAGAAGCGATGGAAGACAAACTGGGAATGTATGATCCGGAATTTTCTTTTTTGCGCGCTTATGATTTTTTAGAAGGAATCAGCAGTTTTGTAGAAACGAGGAATATAGATGCCATCATTACCGTGCCTCGTAAACATGGTTTTTTGAGCCAGCTTTTCAAAACAAGCCATACCAAGAAATTAGCGTATCACAGCAGTGTTCCGATCATCGCTATACCGGCATAAAAACAGGAATTAAGAATTAAAGATTTATTCACCCGATGATTTGGTGAAAGAAATATTTTCGTTTGTGCCTAACCGTTATCTTTTTAAGACAGAATTTCAGCATATTTATTTCTTTACTGTAAATGTTTTTAAAACACTTTATAAAAAAAAATGGAGCGCCTCTGGTGCTCCATTTTTTTTCGTTTGTTGCTGTTATTTTATTTCGACTTCCAGGTATTATTATTCCTGTTGATATCCGGTAATTCTCCGTGCGGATCCAATACTACAGAGGTTATTGGAGACGTAGAATTATATTTAAAGGTCCATTCGCTATCGCGTTGCCAAACTTCTACCGGCAATTTCACCTCATTTGACTGGCCATTCTCCTCAGTGATATGCAGCGTAACCGGCAAAGCCATCTGTTGCAAATTTTCTATAGTGATCAATGCGCCATTTGCAGCCTTATCATCTACATATTTTACACTTTTTACAGATTGATCCAACTTCCACGTTTCATAAAACCATTCTTTCCAAAACCAGTTCAGATCTTCGCCGGCAGCGTCATTCATCGTGCGGAAAAAATCATTTGGCTGCGGATGTTTAAAAGCCCAACGATCAATATAAGTTTTAAAGGCATAATCAAACCGATCCGGCCCAATCACAGAATTTCGTAAAATATTTAATCCTACCGCCGTCTTGGAATAATATTGTCCGTAATCGCGCAAACTCATTGATTCGGGTGGAGTCATCAATGGATCTTTTGCACGCATCATCGTACGTGCCATTCCAAGAATACTTCTATTGCTTGTATCACCATATTCACCGTGATTGAAAGAATTCGATGCATAACCATTGATAAAAGTATTCATTCCCTCGTCCATCCACATGTACCGGCGTTCATTGCTTCCTACAATCATGGGGAACCAATTATGCCCAATTTCATGGGTTATATCATGCCACAAATTTGCCTTTCCTATCCTGTAACTGCAAAAAATAATTCCGGGATATTCCATTCCGAGAGCCACGCCGGCAACCGCTACCGCTGAATTCCAGGGATATTCAAAATAAGTTTTGGAATAAAATTCAATGCTTTGTTTTAAATATTGTGTCGCTCTTCCATAAGCATTATAACCTTTGCTTTCCACCGGATAAACCGCCATGGAAATTCCTTTTTTTCCTGACGGGAAATTAATTCGTGCTGCATCCCATATAAATGCTTTGGATGCTGTCCACGAAACGTCGCGTGAATTGTGCATTTTGAAATGCCATGTAAGCATTCCTTTTTGAGCGGGCCTTGTTGATTTATTACCGATCTCATCTTCTTTTACAATAAAGACCGTACTATCGCTTTTGCGCGCTTCAGCCAATCTTTTTATTTCTGTGGCGGTTAAAACCTGTTCCGGATTTTGCAAATCACCTGAACCAGCAACAATCATATCTGCAGGAACGGTAACATAATAATCGAAGTTGCCGTAATCACAATAAAACTCTCCCAAACCCATATAAGGAAGGGTGTTCCAGCCTTTTATCGCGTCATAAACACACATGCGCGGATACCATTGCGCCAATTGATAAACGACCCCATTTTTCGTGTATAACCTTCCCATTCTGTCTGCGCCATATTCGGGAATGGAAAAAGAATATTGCACCTTCACATCAATCTTATCGCCATTAGGCTTAACAGCAAAGGGCAATCGTAACTGCATTCTTGTATCTGTAATAACCGGATCAATTTTATAAGTTTTCCCTTTATAAATTACGGTTGCTGATTCAATATGATAGCCACCTTTTTTATACCCTTTTACATCGAAGCGATCGCCTGTAACAAGGGTTGTAGATGCTCCGCGTGAATCAGGGTTAAAAAGATTCTGGTCTAACTGAAGCCACAAATATTTTAATTCATCCGGGCTGTTATTTGTATAATTGATGGTAACATTTCCATTAATCACCGTGTCTTTCTCATCCAACGTGGCGTGGATACTATAGTTCACACTGTTTTGCCAATACTTCGGCCCGGGAGCGCCGTTTGCGCTGCGAAATTCAGTACCATCATGAGTCATGAACAATGGATCGAAAACCTGGTTCTTATTGTAAATAGAAGTATCCTGCGCAAAGGTATTTTGCGAAAAAATCATCACTGCCAGGAAATAAAAGCATAAAGAAGTAAAACGTTTCATTTAAAAATTTTTGTGAGCGATAAAAGTAACGGAATAATAAATGCAATGATACAATAGAACGCTAAAAAAGAAATTTCAAAAAAAATGCTTTTAATAAGAAAGATAAAACAGCTATTTGCTTTATTTGTCGCTTTATTGCAGCAGGAATTTTAAATAAAAAAGTCGGCTAATCCCGATATAGAAAGTACTGCGAGATATTCTGAGGAATTTCATCAGGGTTTATTCAAATTCAAAATGAATTATTTGATTGAGCTGAAAAAGGCTAAAAAAGATTTTCCTATTTTGTAATGAACACTTTATCTACAAAAATATTTTGACCAGACAACATTTTTACTGAATAGATGCCCGCCGGCCAACTTTGAAAATCAGCCAGATTTATTGTTGAATTACCTTTAGAAACATTTTGATACCTCTTACGCATTAATCTTCCGGAAGCATCATAAATGGTAACTTCGACATTTTCATTTGAAGGAGCATAGACATTGATTTGCAAATTGTCAACAACCGGATTTGGAAACACATTTACTCTCCAATTTTCCATCAGTGACAACCGGATTATTTTACTGTATGAAACATTCCCATCCATGTGTATCATTCTTAAACGGTAATAAACAACAGCAGCGTTTTTTTGCTGCAAGTCATCCATAACTTTGTAATCCATACTTAAAGGATCGGAAGAAGTGGAAATAACATTTTGAAAAGCTGAAAAATTAAGACCATCACTACTGCGTTCAATTTCAAAATAATTTATTTCATTATTATTGGTAACAGACCAATTCAATTCCGCCTTTTTGTTTAATAATGATGCTGAAAAATTTGTAACTGCCGCCTTTAAAATAAAGCAAGTTCTACTCAATGGGGCAACAACAATCGTATCAGTGGAATAAGCAGGACACGAGGCCTGTAATTGCTGAGAAACGATATAAGTACCGGCAGAATCAACCAAAACTGAATCATTCACCGCATTCGTGAGTATGTGTCCATCTGACGTCTTCCATGTATAAACTGAACTTGATACAGGATTAGAAACTTTTAGAGTAACTGAACCTGTCAATCCGCAGGCAAGTGAAACGTCTGATGCAGCTTTAACTCTTAAGGATTGAAAAAAATTAACCGGTGCGACAAAGTCCTTTAACTGCGATGTGAAGGATGTAGAGGAGCGGGATTTAACTAAAATCCTTCTGAAAGGCATGTCACAATTATTTTTTCCAATCATGGTTGCCGGGTCTAATCCCAGCTTTGTAAGGTTTACAGAAAACTCCATAAACTGGCTTGGAATATAATTGGTAACTACGCTGTTGTCTACCCGGATCAACGAAAAAGGCCCTGCCCAGGCGCTGCCGTTATTCTCAATCCCGGTATAAAAACTACCGCTGGTTTTTGGCTGTATGCCTGCATATCCAAATTGAGCGCCGTTTGATGCGCCATCAAAAGAACCGCTCCAGTTAAAACCTACGGGAGTTATTGACATGGAAGATTTATTAATCCATATTCTTGCTTCGATAGCAGACAGTGTGGAGTTTCCATAATCGGCAGAAAAAATGATGTCGCCTGGCTTTGTAATATTCCCGGCCGCATCAAATTGCCAGGTAGTGTGCCCGGCATCGGGGCCATAGCCTGAAAAAGTTCCTGATGTTTTATTGTAAGTAAGATCTGTTTGATACATTTCAAAATCAAAATAACGGTCGCCGGTCGTACCTTCAATAGAAACCCCAGCGAACATCCATAGTGAATCTGTCATGCCAGGCCCATCTCTTCTCATATGCGCCATCACATCCAGAATATCATTTTTATTTGGAACCGGTGTAGATGGCGGCGAATACCAGTTTCCAGGACTATCGGCATTTTTACTTCCCGAAAAAGCCGTAGAATCGGTGCCGTGATAATCGCGGATGAATGCCGCTCCCAACAATAATTTATTATTTACAACAGTGAAAGGAGGATAGCTCATTCCGGTTGAAAACGAGCTTTTCCGGAAATTCACGTCAGTAGCGTACCGCGTAATCATCGCCGATGCGCCGGTAGTGTCAATAACCTGCGCGCCTGTTGTCGAATTATCATAATTAAACCAGTCGTCTCCGGTTGAAGAAACAGAACCATTAAAAAAGTTGGCTCTTAAATCGCCATCGACACCAAAGTTTGCATTTACACCAGGTGTGATGATCTGAGAATAAATATTTGTATTGAAGAAAAGTATGAGTAGGTAAAATATTTTTTTCATAGGCATCGGTTAAGTTCATAATCCTGTCATTTTATTAAACGAAACAAAGGTTATAAACACCGATAAAATTAGAACCGGATCTGCTGCCAATCAAGAGTAAAAAGACTCAATCTCTGCGCCGTAAATTTACTACGACGGCGTGTTCTCGGTTATGGTCTCCTTAATGCCTTTTTCATAAGTTGTTGGCGGTAGCTTAAATTTATTATCAAATTTAGTGCTATCAAAAAAATAATCGCGGTCATTCTGATACTGCATTTCTTTCAATTCTTTGACCGTTGGCGAGAATATTCCGAATAAAGAAATCATGAATTTAGAGAGGATGTAATAACGTGGCTTTACATTCATTTGCGTGGCTATATAGTTAATAAAGTCTTTGCCAGTCCATCTTTCAGAAGAAGTAGGCAAATGCCAAACCTGGTCATAAGCATCAGGTGTATTTCCCAGGAGTGCCACCGCTTTAGCTGCATCGGACACATAAGTGAATGAATGAATTTTATTAGCGTCGGATTGCCAGAAAGCTTTTTTGTTTTTCTTAAAATTATCAAAAACACCAATGTTCAAAAATCCTGTTTTTACATTTTTCCCATAAAAATCAGCACTGCGTGTAACCATGGCCGTTAGATTTTTATTTTTGATGGCATCAAAGATCATTCTTATTAATTCTGCTCTTACTTTTCCTTTCTGCGTTGCAGGTGCTATGCCACTTTCTTCCGTCATGTGTGGAATTTCTTCAGGAGCATACATATATACATTGTCGAAGAAAACAAGTTTTGCATTATGAGCAATACAAGCGTCAATTACATTTTGCATGATCACCGGCCAATCGCGCCGCCATACTTTTATGTTGTATTCCAAACCGGCAGTTAGATACACAACGTCAGAACCAGCAACTGCATCGTTTATTAATTTCTTATCTAAAAGATTAGCAGCAACGATTTCATCATCCGCATTTACTTTTTTAGGATTGCGTGCTACTAATCTTACTTTGTTGGTATATTTTTTTAATTCTTTCGCTAGTTCGATAGCTACTGCCCCACCCGACCCCAGAATTGTTTGCATGTAGTTGTTTGTTGGTACTTTATTAAATGAAAAATTACTGATGTAGTCTGTTATAATTTTCAACCATATCTAATGTATGCTGAACAGAATTTTTATTTTTCCAATTGTTATGTCCGGGAATTACGTATTCCGGATCCGGAAATTTTTCCTGAAGATTTTTTATCGAATTCCCCCATTCTTTTACATCTGCATCATCCAGGTTTCCTAAATTTTTATCCACCACGCTTTTGATAAAACAACCACCATACAATATTTTTTCCCGCGGAAATAATACCTCGACATTGTCTATTGTATGTCCCGGACCTGCATAATAGATCTGAAAAGTATAATCACCGACATTAAAAGTTGTGTCGCCATTAAGTAAAAAGCGGGCGCGGTTATCGTGATGAATAATCGCTAAAGAATCGGTCTTCTTCGTGGTATAAGTTTTAATTCCTTTGGAGCGGTAATATTTCAATCCCCCCGTTCTGTCTTTATGAAAATGAGTTGAAATACACATAATAACCTTTTGGTGATGTTTTTTCCAGATGCTGTCGAGCAAAGGCTGATAATATTGCTCATCCCACGGAGTATCGAACAAAATAACGCCTTTGTCAGTAACCAGATACATCGCGTTAGCGGGATAACGCTCGCTGTTATAAGTTCCATAATTTACGTAAACATAAAAACCGTCCTTCAGGTGGGTAATTTCTAAAGGATAATTTTTTGCCTGCCCAAATGAGTTTATTGTACAAAAAATGAAAACGAACAGAAATAAATAATTTTTCATTTTGGTTTTATCAATTTAAAAATGTGATGGTCATTTTCTTGCATGGAGAAAATAAGAATTGTCTTTATTCCTTTGTTTACTGTTTATATCACCACATTCACCATTTTGTTTTTTACATAAATGATCTTCTTTGGCGTTTTTCCATCGATCCATTTTTGGACAACATCATTGTTTAGCACAATTTTCTCCACTTCCTGCTGTGTCGCTTCTAAAGAAATCACCATTGTGGTTCTCATTTTTCCATTAATAGAAATGGGATATTCTTTTTCCGATTCGGTAAGATATTTTGTTTCCAGTTTTGGATAAGAAGCATTTAAAATCGATTCTGTATTTCCCAATGTGTGATACAATTCTTCGGCAATATGCGGCGCATAGGGAGTTAATAAAATCAGCAAGGGTTCCAGAATTTCTTTCTTATGGCATTTCAAATCGCTCAGTTCATTTACACAAACCATAAATGCACTGACAGCCGTGTTGAAAGAAAAACGTTCGGTGTCTTCTTCAATTTTTTTGATGGTTTTATGAAGCGTTTTTAATTCGGCCGGAGTAGCTTTTTCTTCT
>Ga0134125_10004515_pt1 | contig 15914 bp, 15 predicted proteins | sample KB31751_FD_96464 | JGI IMG/M metagenome (GOLD analysis project Ga0134125, IMG submission 96464) | Terrestrial soil microbial communities with excess Nitrogen fertilizer from Kellogg Biological Station, Michigan, USA - KB3-175-1 | ecosystem: Environmental > Terrestrial > Soil > Unclassified ... | reverse complement strand
TTGTCACCGCGCGAAAACCGCGACGTGCCCCCGCTCGACTATGATTGCGTTTACCGGCTCAAGGCCGCGCATGCCGATCTTGAGATCATCATCAATGGCGGCATCAAGACTATCGATGAGGCGCAGGCGCATCTTGCACGTGTCGACGGCGTCATGATGGGCCGCGGGGCCTATCAGGAGCCGTGGCGTCTCTTGCAGGTCGATCCGGCATTATACGGCGAACCGGCAACATTCATGTCATCGGGGGAAGCGGTGCGGGCGCTTATCCCTTACGTCGAACGCGAATTGGCCGCTGGGGTGCATCTGCACGCGATCACGCGCCACATCCTCGGGCTTTTCCGCGCGGTACCGGGCGCGCGTGCATTCCGCCGACATCTCGCGACCGAGGCGGTGAAGCCGGGGGCCGACGCCCGCGTCATAGCTGATGCGTTGGCACAGGTGCTGGACACGGGTTCCGATTTGGCGCACATCGCGGCCTGAGTTTTAACCTGCCTTACCGCCTTTCCGGGGAATCATGCTGCTGGGGTATCCGATCGGCGAGATCGCTTGGCTCGCGCTATGGATCGTTTGCGCCGGCGCGCTGGTCGGCGTGCTGGCCGGTCTGTTTGGTATCGGCGGCGGCGCCGTCATCGTGCCGGTGCTTTACGAAGTTTTCCGTGTGCTGGACGTACCGGAAGATGTGCGTATCCAGCTTTGCATCGGCACATCCCTGGCGATCATCGTGCCGACGACGGTGCGCTCTTACCTCGGTCACAAGAAAAGAGGCGCTGTTCTCACCGACGTGATGCGGACATGGACCGTTCCGGCGATTGTCGGAGTCGCGATCGGCTCGGTTGTCGCGGCGTTCGCGCCCGCACCGGTGTTCAAGCTTTCCTTCGTCGTGTTCGCGAGCTTCATCGGCACCAAGATGTTGTTTGGCCGTGAAAGCTGGAATCTCGGTACGCAATTGCCCGGTCGCGGCCTGCTCGCCGTTTTCGGTTTCATTACCGGATTGTTCTCTTCGCTGGTCGGCGTCAGTGGAGGCGCGGTGTCGAACGCGGTCCTCACGCTTTACGGCCAGCCGATGCAGCGGGCCGTGGCGACGTCTGCCGGCATCGGCGTACCGATCACCATTGCCGGGACGATCGGTTACATGATCGCAGGCTGGAAACACATGGCGGTGCTGCCGCCCTTGTCGATCGGATTCGTTTCGTTGATCGGCCTTGTGCTGATGGCGCCGGTTTCGAGCTACACCACGACTTTCGGCGTGCGGCTCGCGCATTGGCTGCCGCGGCGCAAGCTCGAGATCGCCTTCGGCATCTTCGTGCTGCTCGCCGGGCTGCGGTTTCTGGTCAGCTTGCTGTGATCGCGCTGTCCTAGGGACTGCCGCGCAGACGCAGCTTGTCGCCGCGCACTTCCCAACTGTCCAGCCGGTTGAGGAAGCTCATACCCAGCAGATTGTTCTTCAGTTGCCCGGCCTGCGCGACCAGCGCGGGGACGGAACGTTCGGTCAGGCCGCCGATGGCGAGCCGGTCGAGCGTAACCGGCGCGGCGCGCGTCAGGCCATTCGCGGTCTCGACGTTGACGGTATAATTCAGCACTTCAATCGGCAAACCGGCGGCTTTGGCTGCGCCGCGCGTGAGCACCACCGAACTCGCGCCGGTGTCGAGCACCATCGGCACACGCGCGCCATTGATATGCGCCGATACGGAGAAGTCGCCGCCATGACCGCGCACGACCTCGACGGTGCGGCCGTGGGTCACGACGCGCCCGGGAATCAGTTCAGCCAGCACCCGGTCGACGACGTCGTGGAGTTCAAAACGGTAGGTATAGCCGACCACCAGCAGCAATATGATCGCACCCCAGAACAGCGCCGCTTCCAGCGCTTTCGACAGCCGCTCGCGGAAGAAGATGAGCACCAACCCGCCGACAAATACCGCCATGGCGACCTTGATTACCAGCGAAGCAAAATCGCGCCGCAGCAGGTTGGCGATCGGATCGAGATCGTTGCTTGCAATCATCACGGCGAGCGACAGCGCGACGCCGAACAGAAGCGACCAGGTCAGGCGGCGGCTCACGGTGTCACCCCGCCGTCGCTTCGGGAAGACGGGCGGCCGCAAGTCGCGCGGCGAGTTGCCCCATGATCAGCGTACGGTTCTCGGTAGACATCAGGGTCCAGCGCGCAATTTCCTCGATCGTGCGTCCGCATCCAAGGCAAAGCCTGGAACGGGGATCGAGCGTGCAGGTTTTGACACAAGGGGTTTCGATTGCCGGCATACGGTCAGTTGAGTGTAGAATCGGCAGCGAACATAAGCGCCGCCGCCGGGAACGCAATCGGGTGATTAGCCGCAAGGGCGGAGCTTAGGTTCCGACGCTGAATAACGGCCGTTTGAGCAGTTTGCGCCGTTCTTCACGGGCAACCTCGGCACCGTCGCTCGCGGGCGCGACCGGTGGCGCCGTTTCGGTCATGGGCGCCATGGCCGCCACCACGCGCTCGGGCGGGAACGTCACGATGACTTCTGTGCCGATGCGCAATTTGGACTTCAGCGAGAATGTGCCGCCGTGCATGTCAACGAGGCTCTTGGCGATCGGCAATCCAAGCCCCGCGCCCTGTTCGGCGGATTTGATGGAATTCGAGCCTTGGCCGAAGGATGCGAGCACGATCGGGATTTCCTCCTCCGGGATGCCTGCGCCGGTGTCCTTGACGCTCATGAATTGACCACCGGATGCCGTCCATCCGGCCTTCAGCCAGATGTCGCCGCCTTGCGGGGTGAACTTGATGGCGTTGGAGAGCAGATTGAGACAGACTTGGCGCAACGCGCGCTCGTCAGCCCATAGACGCGGCAAATCGTTCTCGAACATTTCGTGCAGCGTGATGCCGCGATTGGTCGCGCGCAGTTTGAGCAGATGATGGCAATCCTCGACGATGCCGACCAGCGACACCGATTCCTCGTTCAGTTCGTAACGGCCGGCCTCGATGCGCGACAGATCGAGGATTTCGTTGATCAAGCCGAGCAGATGAACGCCGGAGTTGTGGATGTCGGCGGAATATTCCTTGTAGGCGGGGACGGCGTGTGCGCCGAACACTTCTGTTTTCATTACTTCTGAAAATCCGAGAATGGCGTTGAGCGGCGTACGCAACTCGTGACTCATTTGCGCGAGAAACCGTGATTTGGCGATGTTGGCTGCTTCCGCGCGCCGGCGTGCCTCGTCGGAAATCGCCTTCGCCTGTTCGAGTTCTCCGATCAGGGCGTCTTTTTCGGCGCGCGCTTCCAACGTCGCCAGTGTCGTCGAATACAGGCGGTAGGCGAGTAGCGCGAAATAGCCCTGCGCCGTTAGCGCCATGGTGGCCAGGATGTAATTGCGAAGATTTCCATGCAGCGCAAAATTGAGCGCGATCGCAGCCGTCACCGGAAACGTCGCGGCGACGACCGCCATGGGCAGGCTGGACGCCAGCATGCTGGACACCGCCACCACCAGCAGCATGACGAACAGCATGAACGTGCTCGAGCTTTCGTCAATGCCGACGGGATGGATGAGAATGAACATCCAGGCCAGCCCGTAGAACAGATCGAGCATGATGAAGCGCAGCCGCCAGGCTTGGGCCGAGGCCTCTGCCATGGGCTGCGCGAGGAATTGACGGCACTTGGTGACGATGACCGCGTGAATGACCAGGACCGATGCGGTCCACGCGCCCGCGGCCATGGCGCCGGTCCAAAGACTCGAGAGGAAGCCGATGGTGGCGACCAGAAGCAAAATTACCAGCGATGCCGAGAGCCGGTTCTGCGCATATTGACGCAACAACTCATAATCGAACGCCGGCCTGGTGCCGCTACTGGAAGTCAGCCGGTCGCGAGCATCGCGCACATATTGGGCTGCAAGCCGGCGTTTCACCGGCGAGGTTTCCGGCGGCGCCGCCAGGCTGGGTTGGTCGTTGGCAAAGGTCATTTTCTGGCGGCTTTACGCAGGAACGTGAGGCGCCAACCTTGCTCACAATCCTTAAAACCAACCTTAAGAGCACGCTAAAAGAAGAGGTTAACGTTTGTTAGCTGTGCCTTTGACAGGCTTTCAGCCCCATGATCGGCTGGAATTCAAGGAAAATGGCCGGGAGGCGCTTCGATGAAGCTCTATGACAGCGGCAGGGCGCCTAATCCGCGCCGGGTAAGGGTATTCCTGGCCGAGAAGGGCATCACGGTGCCGACCGAGCAGGTCGATATCATGGCCCGGCAGCACAAGACGCCGGAATACACCGCAATAAACCCGCTGCAGCGCATGCCCGCGCTCGTCCTCGATGACGGCACCATCATCACCGAGTCGATTGCGATCTGCCGCTATTTCGAAGCGGAGCGTCCGTCGCCGCCGCTTTTCGGTATCGGCGCGAAAGACGTGGCCTTGGTGGAGATGTGGAGCAGGCGGGCGGAACTAAATCTGCTCTTTCCGGTGGGGCATATTTTTCGCCACAGCCATCCGGCGATGAAGCCGCTCGAAGTGCCGCAGGTGCCGGATTGGGCGGACGTGAACAGGCCGCGCGTGATGGAATTTATCGGCATTCTCGACGATCAACTGGGCAGGCACCAGTTCGTGGTCGGCGACCGCTATACGGTCGCCGACATCACCACGCTTTGCGCCGTGGATTTCATGAAAGTGGTGAAGCTCGCAATTCCCGATCAGTTCGCTCACGCGAGGCGCTGGCACGCCGAAGTGTCGGCAAGGCCAAGCGCCGGCGCGTGACCGAAACTAGCGATCGAGCAGCGCGATCAAGCTCGACGTATCCCAGCGCTTGCCGCCCATCGCCTGCACTTCCGAATAGAACTGATCGACCAGCGCCGTGACGGGCAGGTTGGCGCCGTTCTTGCGCGCTTCGCCAAGACAGATACCGAGATCCTTGCGCATCCAGTCGACCGCGAAGCCGTGGTCGAACTTTCCCGCCGCCATGGTCTTGTAGCGATTTTCCATTTGCCACGATTGCGCGGCGCCCTTGGAAATCGTCGCGATCAGCTTCTCGATATCGAGGCCTGATTTCTTCGCGAAATGGATTCCCTCCGCGAGACCCTGCACCAGGCCGGCGATGCAGATCTGATTGACCATCTTCGACAACTGGCCCGATCCCGGCTTGCCCAGAAGATTGCAGGCGCGCGCGTAAGCCGCGATCACCTTCTCGGCGCGCGCGAACGGTTCGGCATCGCCGCCGCACATCACCGTCAGCACGCCATTCTCGGCGCCGGCCTGACCGCCGGAAACCGGCGCGTCGACGAATTCGAAGCCGGCCTTCTTCGCGGTGGCGTGCAGCTCGCGCGCGATCTCGGCCGAGGCCGTGGTGTGATCCACAAACAGGGCGCCTTTTTTCATGCCGTCGAAAGCGCCGTTCGCTCCCAATGTTACTTCGCGCAGGTCGTTGTCATTCCCGACGCAAGCCATGACGAAATCCTGGCCCTCGGCCGCAGCCTTTGGGGTCGGCGCCGACTTGCCGCCATATTGCGCGACCCATTTTTCGGCCTTCGCCGCCGTGCGGTTGTAGACGGTAACGTCATGGCCGCCTTTATTCTTGAGGTGTCCGGCCATCGGGTAGCCCATGACGCCCAAACCCAAGAACGCTACCTTCGCCATCGTCCTGCTCCCTGGTCTTGTCTCAATTCGAGGATGTTGATCGCATAATATAGGTCATTGCGGCGCCGTCCGCGTCAACCACCCTTCGACGCATTGACCGGCTCGCCGCCGACCTTATGGTGACGGCCTTGCACGGCAAGGATGAGCGACATGGCGGTGACCAAGCAAGACGTTCTGGCGGCTCTGGCGAAAGTGCTGTCGCCTGACGGCGTGCCTTTGACGGAGGCACACGTGCTCTCCGATATCGTCGTGACCGACGGCAAGGTTTTTTACTCGATCACCGTGGATGCCGCAGCCGTCAAGGCGTGGGAACCGGTGCGCAAACAGGCCGAAGACGCAGCGCGCGCAATTTCAGGTGTGCAATCGGTGCTGGTGGCTTTGACGGCCGAACGTGCCGCCGGGGCAGCCGCACGCCCCGCCGCTCGTCCGCCCGCGCGCGCGCATGCGCATCCGGCCGACAAGGTGCAACCCGGCATTCCGGGCGTCGACAGCGTGATTGCCGTCGCTTCCGGAAAAGGTGGCGTCGGCAAATCCACTGTCGCGGTCAACCTGGCTTTGGGATTGCGCGCCCTCGGAATGAAGGTCGGCATATTGGACGCCGACATCTACGGTCCATCGCTGCCGAAACTGCTTGCGATCAAGGAAAAGCCGGAGACGATCGGCGGCACGCGTCTGAAGCCGATCGAGCGCTATGGCCTCACGGCGATGTCGATCGGCTTCCTCATCGACGAGGAAACGCCAATGATCTGGCGCGGGCCGATGGTCATGTCCGCGATAACGCAAATGCTGCGTGAGGTGGAGTGGGGCAAGCTCGACATCATGGTGGTGGACATGCCGCCCGGCACCGGCGACGCACAGCTTACGATGGCGCAGCAGGTGCCGCTGAAAGGCTCCGTCATTGTTTCAACGCCGCAAGACCTTGCGCTGGTCGATGCGCGGCGCGGCATTGCGATGTTCAAACGTGTGAATGTCCCGGTACTCGGCATCGTCGAGAACATGAGTTATTTCCTGTGCCCGAGTTGCGGCACACGCACGGATATTTTTGGCCACGGCGGCGCGCGCAAGGAAGCCGAGCGGCTGGGTGTGCCGTTCCTCGGCGAGGTGCCGCTGCATATGAGCATCCGCGAGAAGTCGGATTCCGGGCTGCCGGTGGTCGCGACGGAGCCCGAGGGCGCCCACGCAAAGGTCTTTCTTGAGATCGCAGCGAACGTCCGCGATCAGCTCAAGGGCGGCAAGGAGCGTGCAGCGCCCAGGATCGTGGTCGAAAGCTGAAGCTGCCACGGCGCTTTGGCGCTATCCGCTAGGCTCCGCAATAGCCCGGTTATTTTAGCATCTTGCGCCGGACAGGCGCGCGCAGCATTCTATCTGTCCGGCTTTGCGTGGCGCGGGGGTGTCGGGCAAGGCCCAACGAGATTCCAGAGGGAGGATAGCCACAATGAAACGTCGTGAATTTCTGAAAACCGCCGGCGTCGGGCTTGCCGCCAGCACGGCAGTAGCGGCGCCGGCGATCGCACAGTCGATGCCGGAGCTGAAATGGCGCCTGACGGCAAGCTGGCCGAAGTCGCTCGATACGTTGTTCGGCGCCTGCACGACCTTCGCGAAATATGTGTCGGAAGCGACCGACAACAAATTCCAGATCCAGACATTTGCCGCGGGCGAAATCGTGCCCGGCCTTCAGGTGTTCGATGCCGTGCAGAACGGCACCGTCGAGTTGGGCCATACCGCGATGTACTACTACATCGGCAAGGATCCGACCTGGGCGTTGTTCTGCGCGTTCCCGTTCGGTCTCAACGCACGTCAGCAAAACGCTTGGTTCTATGACGGCGATGGGCAAAAGCTGATCGACGACTTCGGCGCGAAGGTAAATTTGAAATGCCTGCTGGCCGGCAACACCGGCTGTCAGATGGGTGGTTGGTTCCGCAAGGAAATCAAGACGATCGATGACTTCAAGGGCCTGAAGATGCGTATCGGCGGCTGGGCCGGCAAGACCATGTCCAAGGTTGGCGTCGTTCCGCAGCAAATCGCCGGCGGCGATATCTACCCGGCGCTGGAGAAGGGCACTATCGACGCGGCGGAATGGGTCGGCCCGTACGACGACGAAAAGCTCGGCTTCTATAAGGTCGCGAAATACTACTACTATCCCGGCTGGTGGGAGGGCGGCACGACCAACCATCTGCTGATCAATCAGCAGAAGTGGAACGATCTGCCGAAGGCGTACAAGGCGATTATTGAAGCCGCCGCCGGCTATGCCAACGTCGAAGAGCAGGCGCGTTACGATTCGCGCAACCCGCAGGCGTTGAAGCGGCTGCTTTCGAATGGAGCGATCCTGCGGCCGTTTTCACAATCGATCATGGAAGCTTGCCTGAAAGCTTCCAACGAAGTGAATGCGGAAACGTCCGCGACCAATCCGAACTATAAGAAAGTTCTGGATTCGATCGCCGCCTACCGCAACGACGAATATCTCTGGTGGCAAGTCGCCGAATACAACTATGACACCTTCATGATCCGTTCGCGCACGAAAGGCTGAGCGGAAACCGAGAGATGGATAGCGTCGGGGCCGGCATTGCCGGCCCCTTTTTTGCGTGCCGGTTACATATGGCCCGTCTTTTCCACCGGTTCGAAACGGTGCAGACTAATCGGCAGCAAACGACAGGGGGAGGAAGCGGATGAAACGTCGTCAATTTCTGAAAGCCGCCGGTATGGGTCTGGCGGCCAGCACGGCGGTTGCTGCGCCGGCGATCGCGCAATCGATGCCCACCATCAAATGGCGCATGCCTGCGAGTTGGCCGAAGTCGCTCGACACGATCTACGGCGGCGCCGAGGTGATGGCCAAAGCGGTCGCAGAGGCGACGGACAACAAATTCCAGATTCAGGTATTTGCCGCCGGTGAAATCATTCCCGGGCTGGCCATTGTCGACGCGGTTCAGAACGGAACGGTCGAGATGGGTCACACGGCCTCATATTATTACTTCGGCAAGGATCCGACCTTCGCCTTCGGAACCTCGGTTGCGTTCGGTCCAAACGCCCGGCTGAACCAGGGATGGTTCATGCTCGGCGGCGGCAAGGAAGTGCTCAACGAGTTCTATAAAAAATACAATTGCACGGCGTTGCTCGCCGGCAATACCGGATGCCAGATGGGGGGCTGGTATCGCAAGGAAATCAACTCGGTCAACGATCTTAAGGGGCTGAAGATGCGTATCGGCGGCTTTCCCGGCCGCGTATTGCAGAAGCTGGGCGGCGTGCCGCAACAGATCGCGGGCGGCGATATCTATCCGGCGCTGGAAAAAGGTACCCTGGATGCTTGCGAATGGGTGGGGCCTTATGACGACGAGAAGTTGGGCTTCTACAAGGTCGCTCCGCACTACTACGCGCCTGGCTGGTGGGAAGGCGGTTCGATGTTGTTCGTGTTCGTCAACCTCGACAAATGGAACACGCTGCCGAAGCAATATCAGGCCGTGCTTGAGCAGGCCGGCCAATACGCCAACAACTGGATGATGGCTAAATACGACCTGCTTAATCCGCTGGCGCTCAAAAGGCTTCTCGCCAACGGCACGAAGTTGCACGTGTTTTCGCAGCCGATCATGGAGGCCTCGTACAAGGCAGCCAAGGAACTGCACAGCGAAATCTCCGCCACCAATCCGACATTCAAGAAGGTATACGAATCGATGACCGACTGGACGACCAACGGTTATCAGTGGTTTCAGGTCGCGGAGCTTAGCTACGATTCATTCATGGTCCGCCACTCGCGCGGTTGAGTGGCTGTGAAAACAAAATCCCCCGGAGCGTCGGCTCCGGGGGATTTTTTTGTCCGCGATGGGCAGTTATTTGATTGCTGGCGGCGAACTGAAATCAAGCGGCGGCAGGTCGATTTGCGGAATCTCGATCTTGATCTTGCTTGGATCGATCTGCGTGGCTGCGCCTTTGTAATGCATGACCATAGCCGGGAAAAAAATCACCAGCAGAACCATGATGACCTGGATCACCACAAAGGGCATCGCGCCCCAATAGATTTGTCCGGTAGTGATGCCGTCGGTTCGCTTGCCCGTTAAACGATCGGTGTAGGGTTCGCGCGGCGCCACCGAGCGCAAATAGAACAAGGCGAACCCGAACGGCGGGTGCATGAATGACGTTTGCATGTTCACGCCGAGAATGACGCCGAACCAGATCAGGTCGATGCCGAGGTGCTCTGCGGCAGGCCCGAGCAGCGGAATTACGATGAAAGCGAGCTCGAAGAAGTCGAGGAAGAAAGCCAGCACGAACACAAAGGCGTTGACGAAGATCAGGAAGCCGACCTGCCCGCCGGGCAACGACGTCAGCAGGTTCTCGACCCAGATGTGGCCGCTCACGCCGTAGAAGGTAAGCGAGAACACGCGTGCGCCGATCAGGATAAAGACGACGAAGGCCGACAGCTTCGCCGTGGATTCTGTGGCTTGCCGGATCAAATCCCAGGTCAGACGGCGCTTCAGGGCGCCCAGGATCAATGCGCCGCTGGCGCCCATGGCGCCGCCTTCGGTCGGCGTTGCGACGCCGATGAAGATGGTGCCGAGAACCAGAAAGATGAGAAACAGCGGCGGCACCATGACGAAGGTCGTCTGCTGCGCCATTTTCGACAGGAAACGGAAGCCCGTGGTCTTGTCGACAATCCAGCTGATGATCGCAACGCCGAAGGCGAACAGAATTCCGAAGAACATGCTGAGGACGACAAAGTCCGCGCCATGTGACTCCGAATTCCGCATCATGAACCAGCCGAAAACCGCGGCGGCCGCGGTCAATATGCCGAGCGATGTCAGCCCGCGGTTACCGTCGTCCTCACGGAAGCCGATCGCTTCGGCCGGCAGACCCGGCGTTGCTTTGGGGAACAGGATAGTGACGATGAAAACGTAGGTTGCGTACAGGCCGGCAAGAACGAGTCCGGGAATAAACGCTCCCTCATACATGTCGCCGACCGAACGGCCGAGCTGGTCGGCCATGACAATCAGCACAAGCGAAGGCGGGATGATTTGCGCCAACGTGCCCGAGGCTGCGATCACGCCGGCCGCGACGCGACGATCATAGCCGTAGCGCATCATGATCGGCAGCGAGATCAGACCCATGGAAATCACGGAAGCGGCAACCACGCCGGTGGTAGCCGCAAGCAGGGCGCCGACAAACACGACCGCATAGGCAAGCCCGCCACGCACCGTGCCAAACAACTGGCCAATGGTGTCGAGCAAATCTTCCGCCATGCCGGAGCGTTCGAGCACCAATCCCATGAAAGTGAAGAATGGAATCGCGAGCAGCGTGTCATTGCTCATCACGCCGTAAATACGTTCAGGCAAAGCCTGCAAGAAATTGGGTGCAAACTGCCCGAGCTCGATTCCTATGAGACCGAATAGCAAACCCACTGCGCCGAGCGAAAACGCGGCCGGATATCCGAGCAACAAAAACAAAACCAGCGCCAGGAACATAATTGGCGCCATGTTTTGGATGAAAAAGGCTTCCATTCAGGACCCCAGACCCACGATTCTTTAGCGCTTTTCTATTGCCTCGACGATGTGTTCGACTTCCGCTTCGAGCGCATGAACTTGCGTCTCATGGGGATCCGGAATGAGACCTCGCATGATGGCGACGCGCTTGATCAATTCAGAGATGGCCTGGATCAACAGCAGGCCAAAGCCGATCATGACCAGCGATTTTGCCGGCCATTGCGGTAACCCGCCGGCGTTGCCGGATTGCTCGTTGATTTCGTAGGAGCGCAGGAAGAACGGTATGCCGGTTACCGTCATGATGATCGTAAGCGGTAGCAAGAACAGCGAGTGTCCCACGAGTTCAATTGTGTTGCGAACCTTCCTGGGGAGAAGATTGTTCACGATATCGATGCGAATGTGCTCGTTCGACAACAGGGTCCACGGCGAGCACAGCATGAACACGGCGCTGAACAGCACCCATTGCAATTCGAGCCATGAGTTGGAGGAGACGTCGAAAATCTTCCGCACCGTGGCGTTGATCGCCGACACCAGCACGGCTGCGAGAATTAGCCACGCCACGCGTTTGCCGATCCAGGTAGTGATCGCGTCGATAAGGCGCGCTACCGGCAGCAACGTCTTCAGCAAAGAGTCGAGGGCTCCCACGCGTATTCCCCCAAACAACCGGAAAGCCTGCGGCATCTCCGGGATTTTGTTATTTCTTGTCCCCTCAGTCCGCTCTTGCGACCGGACACCATCACCTAATCCGATGCCGGGATGCTCCGTCAATGCCGAAAATGCTGTTGTGCCGGGCCTATGAGGGGCTCCGGCGGGTCGCCTCGGTTCGATTTGGTGCAGAAAATATATGGGCGCCGGAGCGCGACGCGGCGCTGATCCGGATTTGCCGGAGGTGGCGGTCTACCCGTGCGCGGCCGCCCGCCCGGGGGTCAGCCGCCCGTCACGCTCATGTGGCGCGCAAGCGCAGGGCGCTTGTGGCGCCGGTCCATAACGAAATCGTGGCCTTTCGGCTTGCGGGTAATCGCTTCGTCGATCGCCGAATAAAGCGGCTCGTCGCTTTCGGAGGCACGCAGCGGTTTGCGCAGGTCTGCTGCATCGTCATGACCAAGGCACATATACAGCGTGCCCGTGCAGGTAATGCGCACGCGATTGCACGATTCGCAGAAGTTATGCGTCATCGGCGTGATGAAGCCGAGACGTCCGCCGGTTTCCTTGACGCGCACGTAGCGGGCAGGGCCGCCGGTCTGGTAGTCGATCTCGTCGAACGTGTAACGCTCGGCGAGGCGCGCCCGCACAATCGATAGCGGCAAATACTGATCGAGCCTATCCTCGCCGATGTCGCCGAGCGGCATCACTTCGATCACGGTAAGATCCATGCCACGCCCGTGCGCCCAATTGATCAGGCCGCCGAGTTCATCTTCATTGACGCCCTTGAGCGCCACGGCATTGATTTTCACTTTCAGGCCCGCGGCCTGCGCGGCGTCGATGCCCGCGATTACCTTGTCGAGTTCGCCCCAGCGCGTAATGGTGCGGAACTTGTCGGCATCGAGCGTATCGAGCGAAACGTTGATGCGCTCGACTCCATGCGCCTTGAGTTCGGAAGCGTATTTTACCAACTGAGAACCGTTGGTCGTGAGCGTGAGCTCTTTCAACGCGCCGGACGCAAGATGACGCGACAATGAGCCGACGAGCGTCATGATGCCGCGCCGCACCAGCGGCTCGCCGCCGGTAAGCCGCAGCTTGGTCACGCCTTTGGCAACGAAGGCGCTGCAAAGCCGATCGAGTTCTTCGAGACTGAGCAAATCGGCTTTCGGCAGAAACGCCATGTGCTCCGACATGCAGTAGACGCAGCGGAAATCGCAGCGATCGGTCACCGACACGCGCAAATAGGTGATGGCCCGCTGGAACGGATCGATCAGCGCGCGCTGGATGGTCGGGGCGGTGCGGTCTAACATTGCAATGCCGTGAATTTCGCCTTCGCTACAGCCAAATATGGGGATTTTGGCCGATAAACGCCATAGGCATCCGGCATAGGCAGCCAATGCAAAAACGCCGGCGCATGGCCGGCGTTTTGAATTCTCTTTGGCTGGATGGCCGTTATTGCTGGGTCTGTTGAGCCGGCGGTGCTGACGGCCAGGGCGAGGACGAGGGCGCCTGAGCCTGTGCAGGGGCTGCAGGAACGGCGGCCGGTGCAGCTTGCGCCGGTTTCGCTGCCGGCTTCCCGGTGGATTTCTTCGCGATCGGCTTCTTGCTGACAGGCTTCCTGTGACTCGGCTTTTTCGTGGGCTTGGCTGGCGGCGGCGCTGGCGTCAGTTCCACCAACACGGGATCGGGCCGCAGCTTCGAGGTGCCGTCGCCCATCGAGACGAGTTCGATATTGTCTGACTCGAGTTGATAGCCCTTGAGCGAGAATACGACAGAGTAGGCGCCATTGGCGGCCAGCGACAGTGAGCACGGCGTGACGCAGGTCTGGCCGTTGGAAACTTTTGCTTCGGCGCCCGGCGGCTCGGACTCAAACCGCACATTATCCATGATCGGTTGCGGCTTCAGTGCGTCGAGGCTCATCCACGACGGCGTGCTGGAGCACGCAGCAAGAAGCAGACCCCCGACGATGATCGCGATGACTCGGTACATAGGCGAATCCCGTCCACTTGGAACCCAGTGAGGCTCCCCCGGCCGCAAGATACGGGCGCGGCCGAATGGGCGCAACCTTCACATTTACGTTAACCTTACCGAATTAACCATAAATGCGGCTGCGTGAAGTTCATTTCGCACTCTCGATTTCCGAAACCGCCGAAGGCAGCCTGTCGAACGTCTCGATCAGACGATCGGGACCGTACTCGGCCACCGGCCGCTCACTATAGCCGAACGTGACGGCAATAACCGGAACGTGCGCCGCGCGCGCGGTGCGAATGTCGGTCAGCGAGTCTCCGATCATGATTGTATTTTCGCGTTCGCCGCCGGCCGCCGCGATCGTCCGGTGCAACATTTCCGGATCCGGTTTCAGGACGGCAAACGTGTCCTGCCCGCATATGGCGGCAAAATGATCGGCGAGATTGAGTGCGCGAAGAAGCTGTATCGAAAGCCGTTCCAGTTTGTTGGTGCAAACTGCGAAACGATGGCCGCGTTCGGAAAGAACATCGAGGGTTGATTCCAGTCCCGGAAACGGGCGCGAGCGATCGGCGATGTGAACGGAGTAGTGCGTGAGGAATTCGTCGAACATTCGTTCGACCTCATCGGCCACCACGGTGCGTCGCTCGGCTTCCAGGCCGCGAACGATCATGGTCTTGATGCCGCCACCGATCAGCTTGCGCGCGCTCTCGTGAGGCACAGGAGGCAGGCCTTCACGCGCGAACACGACGTTGAGTGTGTCGATGAGGTCCGGTGCGGTATCGACCAACGTTCCGTCGAGGTCGAAGACGAGAAGGGGGGGCGGGGACATGCGGGCAGATCGCTAGCGCCCGATCGCTGTGGACGCAAGGCGTTATGCTCGGCATCTTCGGCCTCATCCGCGACGGCGGTCGATTTTCGGCTATGCGGATAGGGTAAACGGCGGTAGATAGTTTTGTCAGCTAGGCCGCAATAGGGCCTGTTTTTGCACCGGATTCATGCGCACATCGTCAGCCGATAGCGATGACTTCTGACGCCCAGAAACGTGCGGCAGCCGCACGCGCGGTCGAATTCGTCCGGCCTGGCATGCGGCTTGGGCTCGGCACCGGCTCGACCGCCCGCCATTTTGTCGAACTGGTCGGCGAACGCGTTCGCGCCGGTCTCGACATTATTGCCGTGCCCACGTCTGAGGTGACACGGGCCGACGCCGAGCGCGCCGGGATACGTTTGACCACGCTCGACGAGACGCCGGCACTCGATTTGACTGTCGATGGCGCCGACGAGATCGGGCCGGACCTCAGTTTGATCAAAGGCGGCGGCGGCGCACTCTTGAGGGAAAAGATTGTCGCCGCGGCATCTGCCCGCATGATCGTGATTGCCGATGACTCCAAGCTGGTTGATACGCTCGGGCGATTTCCTCTGCCCGTGGAGGTAGCGCCTTTCGGCTTTGCCGCCACCATGCGAGCCGTCGAATTGGCATCGGACCGTGCCGGCAAGGCGGTGTTGCGGTGCGGCAAGGACGGCCATGCTTTTGTCACGGATGGCGGCCACTGGATCATCGACGTCGCGCTGGGGCGCATTGACGAGCCGAAGGCATTGGCGCAAAGGCTGGCGGGAATTCCGGGGGTCATGGAGCACGGACTTTTCATTGGGCTCGCGCAGGCGGCTATAATTGCCGGCCCAGACGGTGTCCGTGTCATTGGGCACCCCTGAAAGCTGAACACAAACGGAGCAACGTGCATGCGTGTCATCAAGGCACTTCACAAGGTGGCTCATGTCGTCGCCGTTGCGACGGTGTTGGTTGCGTTCGGTTCGCCGGCCAGTGCGCAGCAAAAGCCGTCGCCTGCCGCGATCGCGACCGCAAAGGAAATCATCACGATCACCGGCGCCACCAGCCTGTTCACACCGCTCGTTCCGGGTGTCATCGAACAGGCGAAAATTCTTTTCCTGCAGCAAGATCCGTCGCTGAGCAACGATCTCAACCTAGTGGCTACGCAACTAAGGACGGAGTTGGCGCCGCGCCTGTCGGAGATCACCGATCACGTGGCGCAGCTTTATGCGAGCAACTTCACCGAACAGGAACTCAAGGAACTCCTTGCGTTCTACAAGTCGCCGCTTGGCGTCAAGCTGGTCAAGGACCAGCCTGTGATCGCCGATGAGAGTCTCCGGTTTGCGCAGGACTGGGCCAACAAGCTGTCGGAATCCGTTGTCGGAATGATGCGCACCGAACTGAAGAAGAAGGGCCATAACCTCTAA
>Ga0134125_10004514_pt1 | contig 15916 bp, 14 predicted proteins | sample KB31751_FD_96464 | JGI IMG/M metagenome (GOLD analysis project Ga0134125, IMG submission 96464) | Terrestrial soil microbial communities with excess Nitrogen fertilizer from Kellogg Biological Station, Michigan, USA - KB3-175-1 | ecosystem: Environmental > Terrestrial > Soil > Unclassified ... | reverse complement strand
CGCAGACGAACTTCAACAAGGCGGTGAGCAAGCTCAAGTCGTTCCTCACCAAGCAGTGGAGCCCGACCGTGATCTCCGCCCGGTTGATGCCGAGCGATGTGCTGCCGGCGCCCACCTCGGTCAATCTGGCGCCGGTGGACCAACTGGTGTCGCGCGCGGTGAGTTTCAGCCCTCAACTGGCGGAGGATCGCATCAATGTCAGCAATTACGATCTCACCGTCAAGATCCGCAAGAACGCACTGCTGCCGTCGCTCGCGGTCTTCGCTTCCTACACCTCGAGTGGCGTGAGCGGCTTGGGCGTGAATTGCGCGGTGGCCCAGTTCCCCTGCCCCGCGGGCAGTCTCCTGTCCCCGCTGCCGGGCGGCTTCGGCAACTCGTTGAGCAAGATTTTTTCTTACCAGTCGCCCGACTATGGCGCCGGTTTTCAGCTCAGCATCCCGGTCTGGAACCGCATCAACCGGGCCGATGAGGCCACCGCTGAGATTCAGGACGCACAGTCGCGCGTGGATCTGCAGAAAGATCAGAACAACATCACCGAGTTGGTCAATGAGGACCGCATCGAACTCGAGGGTCAAGTGGAGCAGCTGCGTATTGCCCAGGAGGGCGCCGCGCAGCAGCAGCAGGCGTTGAGCGATGCACAGGATCGGTACAGGCTGGGCAAGGCGGCGCTGACCGACGTGCTCACCGCGCAGTCGGCGTTGGCCACCGCCCAGCAGGCGGTGGTCACGGCGCAAGAGGCCTATGCCGTGGCCCAGGTAGCGCTGGCCAAGGACAGCGGCACGCTGCTCGACGAGTACCACATCTCGCTGGGTACGCCCTTGACGCCCGCCAGCGTGGGCCGGCTGAAGTGAGGTAGCCATGCCGCAGGATTGGCGCTACGCGATCCGGACCCTGGGGCGTTCGCCGCTGTTCACCCTGGTGGCGGTGGTGATCCTGGGACTCGGCATCGGCGCCAACACCGCGCTGTTTGGGACCCTGGCGACGGTGCTGCGGCCGCTGCCGTATGCGCAGCCGGAACGGCTGGTGGCGCTGGCGACGAGTTCCCGGCGTACCGGGGTTACCTTTGCGACGTCCTGGCTCGATTTCCAAGATTGGCAGCGGCAAGCCACGAGTTTCACCGCGCTCGCGGCATACAACGGCGGGCCGGGCACGTTGCTGGGGGCGAGGGAGCCGATGCGGGTGGAATGGACATCGGCGACCCGGAATTTCTTTCGGATCTTGGGGGTAAGGCCCGCACTGGGGCGAAGCTTCTCATCCACCGCGCACGCGCCGGAAGCGGTGATTAGCGATGCGCTCTGGCGGCGCGAATTTGGGGCGAGTCCGGCGGTGCTCGGGCATGCCGTGCGTCTGGAGGGTGTCGCGGCCACCATCATCGGTGTGCTGCCGCCGGGGGCCGCGCTACCGGCCAACGGCGACATCTGGATTCCCGCCGACCTCTCGCCCGACACCGCCTCGCGCAGCGGCCATAACTGGCCGGGCGTGGTCGGCCGCTTGCGTCCCGGCGTGCCGTTGGCGTCCGCCCAGACCGAAATGCGCGCCATCGCCCAGCGGCTGTCGAGGCGGTACCCAGACTCCAACGCCAACGAGAGCATCGCGGTCGCCTTGCTGCAGGATCAACTGGTCGGCGGCAGTTCGAGTTTGTTGTGGCTCTTGTGGGCCGCCGCCGGGCTGGTGCTCCTAATTGTCTGCGCCAACCTGGCCAATTTGTACTTGGTGCGGGCCACGGGACGGCAGCGGGAGTCGGCGCTGCGCTTGGCGTTGGGCGCCACGCGCTGGCGTCTTGCCCGGCAATGGATGATCGAAGGCCTGGTCGTAGCCTTGGCCGGTGGCGCTGTGGGTCTCTGGCTGGCGAGCGACGCCGGCGCCTATCTGCGATCGCTGATCCCCGTGGCCTTGCCGGGTTCGCGTCCCGGAGGGCCGGCGTGGATGCTGGCCGCGTTCGCCCTGGGGGTGGCCGTTCTGGCGGCGCTGCTGTTCGCGGCGGCGCCCGCCTGGCAGGCTCTGCCCCACCGTGTATCGGAACAGTTGAAAGAGGGCAGCGGCGCCATCGGCGACGGTAGCCGCCGCCAGTCCCGGCTCCGCCAGGCCCTGGTGGTGGGCGAGTTGGCGCTGGCCATGCTGGTGCTGGCCGGCGCGGGGTTGATGTTGCAGACCCTGCGCCATCTGGAGTCTCTTCCGCTGGGCTTCTCTACGCAGCAGCGTACCCTCGCCCAGCTGGATCTGAGCGGAGATCGGCAGCGGCAGGAGTGGACCGGTATCCTACAACGCTTGCGGGCCAACCCCGCCGTGCAAGTGGTGGGCGCCGCCTCAAATGTGCCCTTCACCCGCTACGACTCGAACTGGAGCTTTGAGATCGCCGGACGTGCCACCTCCGTCGCCCAGGCGCCCTTTGCGTACTATCACGTTGCCAGTCCGGACTACTTTGCCGCCATGGGCATCCCGCTGCTGCAAGGACGGGACTTCCGCCCGAGCGACGGCGAGCATGCGCCCTTGGTGGCGGTGATTGACGCCGCCGCCGCCCGCCTATACTGGCCGCACCAGAATCCCCTGGGCCAGCGCCTGCGCTTTTACAGCGACCCGCGCTGGATCACCGTTATCGGCGTGGTGGGCAATACCCAGCACGGTGGGCTGCGCGCCGCGCCCCGGCAGCAGATCTACGTCAGTTACCTGCAGCACGACTCCTTCATGTCCACCCTGGGGGTGGTGGTGCGCGGCAGCGGGAATACGGCCGCCGCCATTCGGGCCGCGGCCGCCGAGGCCTCGCCCGACACGCCAGTCACGATCAGTTCAATGGATAGCTTGGTCGCCACCGCGACCGCGGCGCCACGTTTGCGCGCCACGCTGTTTGGCGGCTTTGCGCTGCTGGCCTGGATCCTGGCGGCGCTGGGTATTTTCGGGGTCATTTCCCAGGACGTGGCGCGCCGCCGCCGCGAACTGGGCATTCGCCTCGCCTTGGGCGCCAGCGGCGGTGAGGTCATGCGTTCGGTCCTGGCACGCAGCCTGAGCCTCGCGGGCCTCGGGGTAGCGATCGGCTTGTCGCTGGCCCTGGTGCTTTGCCGCTCGTTAACCGCATATTTGTTCCAGGTGTCCGCGGTGGATGCGGCGACGCTGGCTCTGGGGGCGGGCGTCCTCCTGATGTCGGCGCTGCTGGCGGCCGCTCCGCCGGCGGTGCGCGCCAGTCATATTGCGCCGCAGGAGTGCCTGCGCGCGGATTAAGGTACGCTATTGCAGTGATCCAACTCCGCAAACTCGAAAAGACCTATCCCGCCGGGGTGGGGAAGACGTACGCGCTGCGCCAGATCGACCTGGACATCCGCGAGGGCGAGTTCGTCACCATCATGGGACCGTCGGGCTCGGGCAAATCCACCCTGCTCTCCATCATGGGCATGCTGGACAGCGTCTGGGCCGGGGAGTACAACTTTCTCGATACCCCCATTCACTCGCTGCCGGTCAAAAAGCGGGTCGAGATCAACAAACGCTACATCGGCTTTGTCTTCCAGAGCTATCACCTGCTCGACAATCTGACGGTGTACGAGAACCTCGACGTGCCGCTGTCCTACCGCGATATCCGCTCCAAGGAGCGGGCGGCGCTGGTGGCGGACGCGCTCGACCGGTTCCAGATCGTGGGCAAGAAGGACCTGTACCCCAACCAGCTTTCCGGCGGGCAACAGCAGTTGGTCGCCATCGCGCGTGCGGTGATCGCCAGCCCCAAGCTGATCCTGGCGGATGAGCCCACCGGCAACCTACATTCGGCCCAGGGGCGCGAGATCATGGAGTTGTTCAAGAAGCTCAACGCCCAGGGCACCACCGTGGTGCAGGTGACCCACTCCGAGCTGAACGCCACCTTTGGCGACCGTATCATCCAACTGGCGGACGGCTGGCTGGTGAGCGAGACCGCCACCACCCGGTCGTGAACCCGCTCACGCGGGGAGCCGCCGCATGCCCAAGATCCTCATTTGCGACGACCAGCGCGACGTGCGCGAGGCGCTGCGGCTCCTGCTCAAAGGGCAGGGGTACCGTACCGAACTGGCGGTAGATCCCGGGTCCGCCTTGGCGGCGGTACAGCAACAGGAGTTCGACCTGGTGCTGCTCGATCTGAACTACACGCGCGACACCACCTCGGGAGCCGAGGGGCTGGAGTTGCTGCCCAAGCTGGCGGCGGTGGACTCGACCTTGCCGGTCGTGATTATGACCGCCTGGGGCACGGTGGACATCGCGGTCGAGGCGATGCGCCAGGGCGCGCGCGACTTTCTCGAAAAGCCCTGGGATAACGAACGACTGCTGACCATTGTGCGCAATCAGGTGGAGTTGCGGCGCGCCCTGCGCCACGAGCAGCGCCTGGACGCCGAGACCCGGCTGCTCCGGGCCGAAGGCCGCCCCGCCATGATCGCCGGCTCCGCCGCCATGCAGCCGGTGCTGCAACTTATTACCCAGGTGGCGCCCTCGGACGCCAACATCCTGATCACCGGCGAGAACGGCACCGGCAAGGAACTGGTCGCCAAGACCATTCACGCGCTGTCCCTGCGGGCCACGCGCTCGCTGGTGACGGTCAACCTGGGCGGGCTGCCGGAAGGGATTTTCGAGAGCGAGTTGTTCGGACACGTGCGCGGCGCCTTCACCGACGCCAAGGCGGACCGTGTCGGCCGATTCGAGCTGGCCGAGGGCGGCACACTCTTCCTGGACGAGATCGGCAACCTGAGCATGGCGCAGCAAGCCAAGCTGCTGCGCACCGTGCAGACCGGCGAGCTGGAGCGCGTCGGTTCCTCGCGCACCCGCAAAGTGGACGTGCGCCTGATTGCCGCCACCAACGCCGACCTGCACCGCGAGGTGGCCGAGGGACGCTTCCGGCAGGATCTGTTGTTCCGCCTGAATACCATCGTTATCCACGTACCGCCGCTGCGGCAGCGGCGCGAGGACTTGGCGCCGCTGGCCGCGCACTTTTTGTCGCTGTTTGCCGCGCGCTACCGCAAGAGCGTCAACGGCTTTGAGCCGGCGGCGCTCCAGGCCATGGCGGAACACCCCTGGCCGGGCAACGTACGCGAACTGGAGCACGCCATCGAGCGCGCGGTACTGCTGACCAACGGCGACCTGATCCTGGCCAGCCATTTGGGTTTGCGCGCCGGGCCGGAGACCAGGACCGGTCTGGAGGGTCTGGCCTTGGAGGATGCCGAACGCATCCTGGTGCGGGCCGCGCTGGACCGCGCCGGGGGCAATATCCAGCATGCCGCCAAGGCTCTGGGTATCAGCCGCGCCGCCCTCTACCGCCGGATGGAGCGGTATGGCTTGTAGGCATCCGCGGCACTAGTCCGCCTTTCCGCCATGGCCACGCGCGACCAACGCGAACCCCAGGCCGCCCTCGACCCCGCCGGCGGGCTGCGGCCACAGACCGCGCTGCTGCTTCTCAGCCTGTCGGCCGGCGCACCGGCGCTGGCGGTGGCGTTGCTGCTGCTTTGGCTGCCCGGACATTCCTTGATCGCCTCGCACGAGCTGCGCTGGACGCTCACCGTCGTGTGCGCGGCGGCCTGGTGGGGCTTCAGCATGGCGGCCAGGCGGCGAACGTTGTTTTCGTTGGGAACCTTCGCCAATATGCTGGCTGCCGTGCGGGAGGGCGACTACTCGGTGCGCGCCCGCGGTGCCCATCACGAGGATGCGTTCGGCGCCATGGCGGCGGAGATCAACGCGCTCTCGGAATCGTTGCGCCAGCTGCGGGTGGGCGGCTTGGAGGCGACGGCGCTGCTGCACAAGGTGGTCGAGGCCATTGATGTCGCCGTCTTCGCCTTTGACGAGAGTCACCGCCTGCGTCTGGTGAACCCGGTGGGGGCGCAGCTGCTGGCCGCAACCCCGGAACGCCTGCTGGGCGAGACCGCCGAGCAACTCGAACTGGCGGCGATGCTGCAGGGCGAGACGAGCCGGCTGCAGGAGTTCACTTTTCCGGGCGGCCCCGGGCGCTGGGACATCCGCTACACCCTGTTCCGGCAGGAGGGCCGCGCCCATCAGTTGCTGATGATCAGCGACCTGAGCCAACCGCTCCGCCAGGAGGAGCGCATGGCCTGGTACCGGTTGATCCGTGTGTTGGGGCACGAGATCAACAACTCGCTGGCGCCGGTGATGTCGCTGGCGGAAAGCCTGGCGAATCTGCTGGAGCGGCCCGCCTCGCCCGACTGGAAGGAGGACATGATCGGCGGTTTGGATGTAATCGCCTCGCGCGCCAGCGCGCTCAACCGCTTCATGGCCTCCTATACCCGGCTGGCGAGGCTGCCGCCGCCGCAGTTGGGGGTGGTGCGGGTTCGGGAGCTGGTCCAGGCGGCGGTGCGGCTGGAGCAGCGGCTGGCGGTGGCCATCCGCCCCGGGCCGGAGTTGTCCGTGGTCGCCGACCGGGATCAGCTCGAACAGGTGTTGATCAATCTGATCCGCAACGCGGTGGATGCTGTCCAGGGGAGGGAAGGCCAGGTGCAGGTGGGCTGGGACATCCGCGCCAACTGGCTCGAGATCTGGATCGCCGACAACGGCCCCGGCTTGGCGCAGACCGCCAACCTGTTTGTCCCGTTCTTTACCACCAAGCCCGGCGGTTCGGGCATCGGCCTGGTGTTGTCGCGGCAGATCGCCGAAGCCCACCATGGGCGATTGACGCTGAGCAACCGCCGCAATCTGCCGGGCTGCGAAGCTAGGCTGTACCTGCCGCTGGAGGAATCCCCCTCAGGTGGCGACTAGCGGCAAGTTCATGAATCTTGCGAATCAAGCCATCATCGCCGGCATGGTGTTGGTGCAAAAGCTTGCCACGGGGCACCGCCCCGGCGCAGCTCTCCTTGCTACACTGTGAGCGTGAAAATCCTGGCTACGTTTTTGGCCCTGGCGTGGCTGGCGGCGCCGCCGCCCACCTCGTTACATGATGCTTTCGACGCCCATCAGTGCTACCTCTATACCGCCCAGATTTCGGGGTTTGGGGAGCGCTGGCCCGGTTCGCCGGGGCATGCCAAGACCGAGGCCCTGATCCGCCAGGTGGTCGCCCGCGACGGCGGGCAAATGGAGTCGGATGACTTCACGGCCAACACGCCCATCGGACCCAAGCCGGTTCACAACCTCATTGCCAAGTTCAACGTTTCCGGCGCCCCCAACCAGCCCATCTTTATTCTGGCGGGGCATTACGACACATTGTTCAAGAAGGGCTTTATAGGAGCGAACGACGGCGGCTCCTCCACCGCCATCCTGCTCTCCTACGCCGACGCCCTCAGGAACCACAAGACCAAGATGCAGATTTGGCTGGTGTGGACCGATCTGGAGGAGGCGGTCAAGGCCTTCGTGGGCGACGACGGCCTCTACGGGAGCCGCCACTTGGCCCAGAAGCTCGCCAAAGAGGGAATCGTGCCCCGCGTCAAGGGCTTCTTCCTCATGGACATGATTGGCGATAAGGCTCTCAACGTGGACAAGGAATCCTCCTCCGCGAGTTGGCTCCAGGACTTCATTGCTTCGGCGGCGAAACAGCTGGGGTATGGCCAGTACTTCTTCCAGTACTCGACTCAAATTATTGACGACCAGGTTTCATTCGCGAACGTCGGCGTCCCCGTAGTGGATGTCGTGGACGCCGAGTTTGGTCCCATGGGGCCGAAGTACGACAGCATGGGCGAGTACCACCACACCAATCAGGACACCATGGATAAGGTGAGCGAACACAGTCTCATGGTCGTGGGCCGCACAATCCTGCTGACCGTTGAAATGTTGGACAAGCAGAGCTAGCCGCGGCCGCGCATCGGGCAGGGAGGCGTCTTCACCGCGCTCCGGGATCAAGGAAAGCGGAACACGGCCCAAGCCCCGCCAGCGCTCCCCAGGTTGGCAAGCCGGACGGCGCAGGGGGCCCGGGCGCATCGACAAACGTCCGATAACGCTGGCGGTGCACATTCCGCGGCGCCGACTGTGCAAATCTGGTTGACATAATCCTAACCCGCATGCCGCTGCGACTCGCCGACGCGTTCATCCTCCGCACCTATCCGCTCAAAGAGTCGGACAAGATCGTGAGCTTCTTCACGCGCGAGTTCGGCAAGTGCCGCGGGGTGGCGCGGGGCGCGCGGCGGCCCAAGAGCAAGTTCGGCTCTCTGCTGGAACCGCTGACCGAGGTACGCGTGCAGTACTTCGAGCGCGAGGGCAAGGAGCTCTCCAACCTTGATCACTGCGAGCTGGTGCAGTCCATGGTGGCGGGCGCCACCACCGATCTGCTACATTCGTTGGCAGTGTCGGTGATGGTCGAGGTTGCCGACCGCATGCTTCCCGACCATGAGATCAGCGACGCGGTGTACCGCTTGCTGCGGGCGGTGCTGCCGGCGATCCGGTCGGCGGACGAGCCTGGGGTCTGGCTGCCCCTCACCTATTTCCTGCTCTGGATGGTGCGGTTAGGGGGCTTCCTGCCACAATTTGAGGACGACATGTTGAGCGCGGAAATGCTGCAGCGGCCTCTGGCCGCTCTCTCTCCCGCCGTGCAGGCGGGCGTGACGGGCGAGCCGGGCCGGCGGCTGCGGCAAAAGTTAAAGTGGTGCATCGAAGATCACCTGGAATCCCGACTCCAATCCTGGACCATGCTGGCCAGCCTGGAGCCGGCGGGGGCTACGGAACCGAGCGCATGACCTTTCAGGATTTAGTGCGGAATCTGCAAGCTTACTGGGCGGAGCAGGGCTGCATTTTGCAGCTCCCCTTCGACCTCGAGGTGGGGGCGGGGACCATGGCTCCGGAAAGCTTCCTGCGGGTATTGGGTCCCGACCCCTACAAAGTCGCTTACCCGCAGCCGAGCCGGCGGCCGGCCGACGGCCGCTACGGCGAGAACCCCAACCGTCTCTACAAACATTTGCAGTTCCAGGTGATCCTCAAGCCTTCGCCCGAGGATGTGCAAGACCTTTACCTGCGCAGTCTCGAAGCCATCGGCATCGACCTCGGCGCCCATGACATCAAGTTCGAGGAGGACAACTGGGAGGCGCCGACGCTGGGCGCCTGGGGTTTGGGTTGGCAGGTCATGCTGGATGGCCTGGAGATCACGCAATTCACGTATTTTCAACAGTGTGGCGGGCAAGACCTCAACCCGGTTTCCTGCGAGCTGACCTACGGGCTGGAGCGCATCGCGGCCTTCCTGCAAGACGTGGACTCGATCTACGACATCCGCTGGAACACCGCCGTCAGCTACCGCGACGTACGCTTTCTCGACGAACTGCACCACTCGCTCTACAACTTCGAGAAGGCGGATGTCGCCCGCCTGTGGGACACCTTCAATGGGAACGAACAGGAGTGCCGGGACTTGTTGGTTCAGTTCCGTCAACTCCCCGCCACGGCCCGCGGCCGCTTCCCGCTGTTGGCCGCCTACGAACTCTGCCTCCGTTGTTCCCATACCTTCAACCTGTTGGACGCCCGCGGCGCCATCTCCGTCACGCAGCGTGTGGACATGATCCAGCGCGTGCGCTCCTTGGCGGTCGGGATTGCCTCCGCCTGGATGCAACAGCAACATCCCATTGCCGAGGTGACCGGTGCCTAAGCCGTTGTTGATTGAGATTGGCTGTGAAGAGATCCCTGCCCGCGTGGTGGGGCCGCTGGCGCGGCAGTTCGCCGAAAACCTCAACCGTCACCTGAAGTCGGCGGGATTGGCGGAACAGGACGGTGTGGCGCAGTGGACACCGCGTCGGCTGATCTATCTGAACGATGAAGTAGCCGAGTGGCAGCCGGAGCGGGAAGAGGAGATTCTTGGGCCGCCCAAAAAGGTCGCGGTCGCCGCCGACGGCAGCTTCACCCCCCAGGCGGTCGGATTTGCCGCCCGCAACGGATTGCCGGTCTCGGCGCTCTATTGGCAAACCACGCCGAAGGGCGATTATGTGGCCGCCAAACGCAAGACCGGAGGGGGCGCCGCTCCTGACTTGTTGGGCGCGCTTATCCCTCAAGCCCTACTTGAGATTCAACTGCCGCGCGCCATGCGCTGGGATGACTCCGGCGTGCGCTTCATTCGCCCCATTCGGTGGCTGCTCGCCTGCTTGGACGATCAGCTTGTACCCTTTCAAATCGGCAAGCTGAAGTCGTGCATGGAATCGCGCGGCCACCGCAGCTTGGGCGCAGCGCGGTTTCCGGTCTCGCGCTGTACGAACTACCCGCACCGTTGGCAGGACAATGGTGTCATCCCCGATCCCGCCCAGCGCCGGGCCCAGATCGAGCAGAAGGCCGAGCTGGTTCGGAGGGACGAGGACCTTCTCGACACCCTGGTCAATCTGACCGAGTATCCGGATACGATCACCGGCGAATTTGACGCGGCGTACCTCGGGTCGCTTCCCCAGGATGTGCTGGTCACGGTGATGCGCGATCACCAGAAGTACTTCGCGGTAAATGACGACTCCGGTAACCTCGCCGCCCGCTTCGTGGCGGTGATCAACCAGAAGGGCGATCCCCGCGGGCTGATCCGGCACGGCAACGAGCGTGTGCTCAAGGCCCGGTTCAGCGATGCCCAGTTCTTCTGGGAGCAGGACCGGAAGATGGGGTTGGGCGAGCGGTTGGCGCTGCTGGAACAGGTGACGTTCCAGGTCAAGCTGGGCAGCTACCGCCAAAAGAGCCTGCGGATGCGCGCGCTGGCCGAGTGGCTGGCAAAACAGTGGCAAGGCCAAGGCTGTGATGCCGGCGTTGCGGTGATCGCGGCGGAACTGGCCAAGTGCGACCTCACCACCGAGATGGTGAAGGAGTTCACGGAGCTGCAAGGCATCATGGGCGGCCACTATGCCCGCGCCGAAGGGCAGCCAGAGGCGATTGCCATGGCGATCGCCGACCAGTACGCCTGGGACGCCCCGCCCCGCACGCTCGAAGGCGCCGCGGTCTCGCTTGCCGACAAGTTCGACACCATCGCCGGCATGTTCGCCATTGGCGAGATTCCGTCGGGATCGGCCGATCCCTTCGGCTTGCGCCGGCAGGCAAACGGGATTGTCCGCACGCTGATCGAGAAGGCCTTGCCTCTATCGCTATCGCAGACCTGCTACCGCGCCTTGGCAGGCTACGCGCTGCAGGCCGATAGTGCCGCTCTGGCAAATTTTTTCCGTGAGCGGCTTTTCTTTTACCTGAGCGAAAACGGGAGATGGTCCCGCCCGCTGGTCGCCGCGGTACTGGCTGCGGGCGCCGATAACCCGCTCGACGCCGCGGCCCGCTGCCGGGCGGTCGCCTCGGCGCCGGAAGCGGCGGCGGTGGCGGCGGTGGTCAAGCGCGCGCGCAATATCGTGCGCAAGGAGAACTGGACCGGGACTGCGGTAGACCCCTCGCGCCTGACCGCCTCCGCTGAGGAGGCGCTCTACGCCGCGGTGAAAGGGCTGGATAGAGCCGATAGCGACTACGCCGCCGAATTGGCCGCCATCGGAGGGTTGGCGGCGCCGCTGGAGCAGTTCTTTGCCGAAGTGCGTGTGAACGACGAAAATCCCGCCGTGCGTGCCAACCGCCTCGCGCTGCTAGCCTGGACGGTCGAGCGCCTGACCCGCATCGCCGACTTCTCGGAGTTCGCGGCCGGGTAAGCCAGACTAATGAACTACCGCGGGGTCGCGGGTCACGGCTACGCCGCAGCCGCGCACGAGTCCTTGCACCCGCGTCTCGTCCATGCGGGTGGCATCGTACTCGATGGCCAGCTTGCGCGCTTCCTCGTCAATGCGCAGCGCGCGAATGCCGTAGACATCGGAGAGGCGGGCCAACGCCCGAATCTGGTCGGGGTTCAGACCCTCGGCGTAACGGTAGGTGACGTCCATCGCGGTCATAGCAGACCTATTCTACCTCGCTACCGCGGCAGTGCCAGCTTCTTGAAATGTTCCTGGATGGTGGCGGCCGCGCGCAGCGCGGCTGCCAGAGCGGCGCGGGCCTCGGCGCCCCCGGCTTCCGGAGGCATCCGGCGCCGGACGCCGTACAGAAACGCGGTCAACTCCTCCGCCAGCGGTTCGCGATCGTCCCCGGTCAAGTGCTGGTTCTCGATCGCCGGCGGGCCATAGGCGTGCTGCGCGACCGAGAAAACACGCGCATCGCGCCGGGCGTAGTCGATCGAGATGTACTCGCCAGGCTGGAAAAAACGCAGTTTGCGCACCCGTTCGGTGCTCACCCGGCTGGCGGTGAGGTTGGCCACGCAGCCGTTGGCGAAGCTCAGGCGGACATTGGCGATGTCCACGTAGGAGGTCAGCACGGCCAGGCCCACGGCCTGCAGGTCGGTGAGGGGGGAGTGGACGAAACTGAGAACGATGTCGAGGTCGTGGATCATGAGATCCAGCAGCACGTCCACGTCGAGCGAGCGCGGGGTGAACATGCTCAGCCGGTGGACCTCGAAAAAGAGCGGCCGGGTAAGGCGCGGCCGCACCAGCCGCACGGCGGGGTTGAACCGTTCCAGGTGGCCGACCATGAAGATACGGCCATGTTCGCGGGCGGCGGCGATCATGCGGTCCGCCGCCTCCAGCGAGGGTGCGATCGGTTTTTCCACCAGCACATCCACCCCGGCGGCCATGAGCCGTACCGCGACCTCTTCGTGCGCCACGGTGGGAACCGCGACCGTGACCGCGGCGGCCGCATGCTCGACTTCTTCGAGGGTGGCAAACGCACGGGTGCCAAATTCCTGGGCCACCGCCCGCGCCCGCTCCGGGTTTGTGTCGAAAACGCCGGCCAGGCGGGCCTCGGGCAAACCGGCGTACACGCGGGCGTGGTTGCGGCCAAAAGCGCCGCAGCCCACCACGGCTACTGGGATCGGTTCCATGATCTCCCTTCGATGGCGATGCCGGCGGCGTTGGCGCGCGCCAGGCACTCCTCGCGTTCGAGCAATAGCGTGATTCCCGCGTCCACTCCCAGGGCGGTGGCGCCGGCGGCGGCCATGGCGGTGATGGTGCCGGGGCCGATCACGGGCACGTCAAAGCGCAGATCCTGCTTGGGTTTGGCCACCTTCACTACGGTCAGTCGGCGGCCGGTGGCCAGCTCGGCTGCCCGCCGGATGATCGCATCCGTACCCTCCATGGCCTCGGCCGCGACGCAGGCGCACTCGGCTATCACCACCGCCTGGCCGATGTCCATGGCCGCCAGGTGGCGTGCGACTTGAAAGCCGTAGTCGAGATCGCGCCGCTCGCTCCCATCGGGCGCGCGCGCCGTCATCACGCCTTCCGTGGCCAGCAGCGGCTCTAGGAATCGCGTCGAGCTCTCCAACTCGATGCCCTCGGCATGCAGCGTGTCCGCCACCGCGCCCAGCAGCGAGTCGGTGTTGCGCGTGGCAAGCGACGCCAGCAGCGTCATCATTTTCCAGTCCGGACGCAGATTGGAGAAAATCTGCTTGTGCTTGACCTGCCCCGCCATCACCGCGCGCGTCACCCCGGCGGCGTGGAAGACCTGAATCAGCTTGCCCAACTGCCCCAGGCTGAGCCAATGCACCGGGAAGCCGCACTGTTCGATGGCGGGGTCGGTCTCTTCCTTGACGGCGGCGACCACCATCTCCAGCCCGCGCCCTCGCGCCGCCTCCAAAAGCAGAAAAGGGAAACGGCCGTTGCCGGCGATGAGGCCGTACTTCGCGCTCATTTGATTACGCCGCGGGAACTCGCGGTGAGGAAGTCCACCAGGAGCTGGGTGTCGTCGTTGAGCACTTCGGCTCGGATGCGCTCCACCGCCTGCGTGGTGTTCAAGCCGGCGTTCAGCAGCAGGCGGAACGCCTGCTCCAGCGCGGCGATGCGCTCCGGGCTGAAGCCCTTGCGGCGCAGGCCGATCTTATTGGGCCCGTACGCGTGGTTTTCGCGTTTCTCCGACGTAATCGCAAAGGGCATCACATCCTGGGTGGTGATGGTGCCGCCACCCAAATACGCGTAGGGGCCCACTCGCACAAACTGGTGGATGGGGGAAAACGCCCCGAGCGAGGCGTGGTCGCCGACCTCCACGTGCCCGCCCAGGGTCGAGCAGTTGGCCATGATGATGTGCGAGCCCACCTGGCAGTCGTGGGCGATATGGCAGTAGGCCATGATCAGATTGTGGCTGCCGATGCGGGTAACGCCGCCGCCCTTGACCGTACCCCGGTGCAGCGTGCAGAACTCGCGCACCACATTGTCGTCCCCGATCTCGAGCCGGGTGGGATCGCCCCGATAAGAAATGTCCTGGGGACCAAACCCAATGCTGTTGAACGGAAAGAAATGGTTGCGGGCGCCGATGCGGGTCGGCCCTTGCACCGCCACGTGGGAGTCCAAGCGGCAATCTTCGCCCATCGCTACATCCGCGCCAATCACGCAGCCGGGGCCGATAAAACAAGAATCCGGAATGCTGGCGCCGGGATCGACGCTGGCGAGCGGGGAGATCACGGCTGCTTCCGCTCCACCACGGCACAACTCAGGGTCGCCTCCGCCGCCACCTTGTCGCCCACCAGGGCCCGGCCCTGCATCCGTCCCGCGGTCGAACGGAATGCCAGTACCTCCACCTCGAGGCGGACCTGATCGCCGGGCACCACCGGGCTGCGGAACTTGCAGCCGTCCACGCCGGTGAAGAAGATGAGACGCCGGCCCGGAACCTCGTCCTCATGCAGGATCATGAGCGCCCCCGCCTGGGCCAGCGCCTCCAACACCAGGACCCCGGGCATGATCGGATATCCCGGGAAATGACCCTGGAAAAAGGGTTCATTGGCGGTGACGTTCTTGAGCGCCACGATTCTCTTGCGGGGTTCGAACTCGACAATGCGATCGAGCAGCAAAAACGGATACCGGTGCGGCAGCAGCCGCTCGATCTCGACAACCCCCATGGGCAGCGTGAATTTCAGGTCGGACATCGCTTCGCCAGTATAAAACACTACAATCGGGGGATGCTCTCCTGGCTTGAATCGCGGCGCGAGGACATGCTGGCGCAACTACGCCAGTGGGTCGAGGTCGAGACCCCCAGCCTGGAACCCGAACGCGTGCGCGCTCTCGCCGCGCAGGTGGCGCACGTCTTCGCTGGCGCGGGCTGTACCGCGACGTTGCACGAGTACGGCTTGCAACTCGATTGCGGCCACGCGCCGCGGGTGTTGCTGCTGGGCCATCTCGATACGGTCTACGCCGCCGGTACGCTGGCCCGGATGCCCTACCGGCGGGAGGGCGAACGCGTGTTTGGGCCGGGCGTCTTCGATATGAAGGGCGGGGTGGTGCAGGCGCTGTATGCGCTCCAGGCCCTGCGCGCCGCCGGGCGTGCGCCGGAGGCGCGGCTGCTCTTTGTGTTTGACGAGGAGATCGGCAGCAAGGGTTCGCGCCCGCTCACCGAGCGGTTGGCGCGCGAGGCGGCCGCGGTGCTGGTGCTGGAGCCGGCGGCCGAGGGCGGCAGGCTGAAGACCGCGCGCAAGGGAATCGCACTCTATCAACTGGAGGCGCGGGGGGTGGCCGCGCACGCCGGCGTGGATTTCGAAAAGGGCTCCAGCGCCATCGCGGCCCTGGCTCGCGGGATCGCGGAACTGGCGGCCTGGTGCGACCTGGAACGGGGCGTGACCCTCAACCCCGGCGTGATCGCCGGCGGCACCAGGGCGAACGTCGTGGCGGAGTCCGCCCGGGCCGAGTTGGATGTGCGCGCCTGGAGCGCCGCCGATCTGGAGGATGTGGACCGCAGGCTGCGGAAACTGCCGCTGGCCGTCACCGGCGGCATCAACCGTCCGCCGATGGAAGCCAGCGCCGCCGGGGCCGCGCTCTTCGCCCGGGCGCAAGCGGCGGGGCGTAGCCTCGGGCTGGCGCTGGAGGCGGCGCGCACCGGCGGCGGCTCGGATGGAAACTTTACCGCCGCCCTGGGCGTCCCCACGCTCGACGGTTTGGGCATGGTCGGCGCCGGCGCGCATGCCGCCCACGAGCTCATCGAGGTCGGCCAGTTCGCGCCCCGCACCGCGCTGCTGGCGGAATTGATGGGCGCTTTGGGTTGAGTGGGCGGAGTACACTCATCCCATGCGCGTGCTGGGGATTGACTGCGG
>Ga0134125_10004513_pt1 | contig 15917 bp, 13 predicted proteins | sample KB31751_FD_96464 | JGI IMG/M metagenome (GOLD analysis project Ga0134125, IMG submission 96464) | Terrestrial soil microbial communities with excess Nitrogen fertilizer from Kellogg Biological Station, Michigan, USA - KB3-175-1 | ecosystem: Environmental > Terrestrial > Soil > Unclassified ... | reverse complement strand
GCTTCTTTTTCTTAGCCGCTTTTTTCTTTGCTGGCATGAATTTCCTCCGTAAATGATTTTCCCTTGAGAGGACTAAATGAACCCAAAAGAGGAAACCATACCCGACAAATACGGTAGGTTTGGTTTCCACCCCAAGATATTGCGTATTGTTTAGGAGATTGTCAATATAATTCTGTGTTCGGCGTCAATCATTTCAGATTTACGCCGGCCGGTCGGAGGCCCGAACTCTTCGAGCGCGCAGCGCGTGGGCGGAAATTACGCGGTTTCGGCCCGCAGCCTTCGCGCTATACAAGGCTTTATCGGCGGCGCGAATCACGTTTTCGATTCCCTGGAATTTTGTGGATGGCTCCGCCACCCCGATGCTGACCGTCACGGAAAGCTCGCGATTCAAATCCACCAGCGACGGCAATTTGGCATTGCGCTTTTTACTCGGGGACGGTTTGCGGCGGTCGGTGCCGTGCGGCACGCTTCGCCGCTCCGCTCCACGCAAGCGGAAGATTGTGTTCTCCACATTCCAGCGCAACTTTTCAAGATGAGGAAGAACCTCCTGCAGGGATTTCCGCGGGAAAAGAATAGAGAACTCTTCGCCGCCTACACGAAATGCACGTCCTCCACCTTCCACCTGCGCCAGGCAGGTAGCCACCATCCGCAGGACCTGATCGCCGGTTTCGTGTCCGTATGTGTCGTTGAAGGATTTGAAATGGTCAATATCGACCGTCGCGAGAGTATATGGTTCCTGCAGATCCAATAATGCGTCGTTGAAGGCGCGGCGCGCCGCCAGTCCCGTCAGTTCATCCTGGTAAGCAAGCACGTAGGAATTTTCAATTACTGATGCGCCCAATACTAGCGCCGCAGTGGCCACGTAAACAGTCGCGCGCAAAGTGAACGAGCCGGAGTCAAAGGCAAAAAGCACGGCAATGACGGCCCATAACAGTCCGTTGTCCACTGGCCTGCGATGAAGCAAAAATTGCGCCAGCAGGACCACAGCCGCAACCGTGCAAACTACGCCGCCGAGCGAGGGAATGCGCGTCCAGTGTTGCCAGCCTTTCCCCAACAGAGCGACATGAAAAAAAGATTGGCCGGAAGGGTCACCGGGCCGGCAAACGATGGCCACAAAGGTCGCTTCCAGAAATAAGAGGCAGATTTTCGAAAGGCTGGCCGGCAAATTCACCCCGCGCTCCCGCGACGCGGAAAAGAGAACAAAATTCAACGGCAGCAATACCGATACCACTTCAAGCGCGGCGTGTCCGGTGGGCGAGGCTGCGCGTCCGGCAAAAAAGAATTGCAGCGCGCGGTGCGCCAAAAACAAAGTGAGCAGAGCAAACAATACCTTGCTGGAGTGAAAACGAAAGGCCAGGAGGACGCCGCTCACGAAAACTGCGTAATAGTAAAAATGGACCGCCGAGGGCGCTAGAGGAAGAAGGCCGAAATTCAGGACCAGCGTGGCTGCGGCGACACAAATGCCTCCGGGCAACAAAAGGGCTTTCACCATCTTTTTGTCCCACAAGGTCACAGGGATATCCCCGGCACGCGCATTTGGGCGTCCAATCTCCAGAATTATCTCTATTAAAAGGGCGTGGGGTCAGTGACAGTTGGGGTTCGGCGTGCCATATCTGCGCAGTGTCCTGTTTCGGGAAGCTACTACTTTCGTGTCCCGCCTGAAATCTTGCCCTGCCGCACAAGATCAATAAGAATCGGAACGGTTCTATTAGAGAAAATTTATGCGAGTCCTTATAGCTGAAGACGATCCTGCACTGGCCAGTTTTGTGAAGAAGGGTTTGGAAGCCGAGCACTACGCCGTGGACGTATCGGTGGATGGCGAACAGGCGCGTTCGCACTCCGCCGAATTTGACTACGACATGGTGGTGCTCGATTTGAATCTGCCGCGCCTTGATGGCGTGGCGATCCTGCGTTTTTTGCGCTCCAAAAAACCCAGCGTTCCGATTCTGGTATTGACCGGGCGCAGCCGGGTTGAAGACCGCGTGCAGTGCCTTGACCTTGGCGCGGATGATTTTCTGGCCAAGCCGTTTTCCTTTACCGAGCTTTCGGCGCGCATCCGGGCTCTGCTGCGGCGCAGCCATCTGCCAGCGGAATCGGTGCTGTCGGTGGACGATTTAAAACTCGATCGCGTGGAGCGCCGGGTGGAACGGGCGGGCAGGCGCATTGAATTAACGTCCAAGGAATTCGCACTGCTGGAGTACTTGATGCGCAACGCCGGGCGGCGCATTACGCGCGCCATGATCATTGAACACGTCTGGAACCTTTCTTTCGACACGTGCACCAATGTCGTGGATGTGTACGTCAGCAATCTGGTGCAAACAGAGAATGCCCGCCAAGCCGCCCTCCAGGCCATTGGACGAATGCCGCCCAGCAGCCTCTTCGACTTCCTGCAGGGATAGATGGGAGGATGAGTTTTTCAGACAAGGATCCCATGCAACTGGCTGTCAGCAAATGGCTTACCCCTAAGACTTTCATGAAAACCGGCATCACGGGCCGATCACCTTTGTAATGTTGCGCCGTTGCTTCGCCAAGGCAACTCCGAGCGTATAATAACGATCAAAGGAAGTTCCCATGCCGCAGCCAAAGTTGAACACGCATCTACCCGAATGCTGGCTGCATTTCCTTGTCGGCCCTCGCCGTTTCCGCGCCGTATTGCCTTCGAACCGGCGTCCCAGCCTCTTCGGTAGCGACTAAGCAATCCTCCACCATGACGTGGTTTGGCTCTCCGTTCAACGCATTTTGAAATCGCGCTCCGCGCCGAGAGCCAGAGACCAACGACCAACGACGAACCACCAACGACGAATCTTTGGAGGATTCCCATGACTACCAAAACTCTCACCGGCCCCAGCATCAAAACTGCTCTTCCCGGTCCTAACGCTGCCCGCGTCCTCGCCGGGGACGAGAAATACATTTCGCCGTCCTACACCCGATCCTATCCACTGGTCGCGAAAAGCGGACGCGGCGTTGTCGTCACTGACGTGGACGGCAACGAGTTTTTCGACTTTTCCGCAGGCATTGCCGTTACTTCCACCGGGCACTGTCATCCCGAAGTCGTTGCTGCCATCCAGAAGCAGGCCGCCGAACTCATTCACATGTCGGGCACGGATTTTTATTACCAGAGCATGGTCACATTCGCCGAGCGCCTGTCGAAGATTGCTCCCATGTCCGGCCCGCACAAAATTTATTACGGCAACTCCGGTGCTGAGGCCATTGAGTGCGCGCTGAAGCTCGCGCGCTACCACACCAAGCGCCAGAACATCATCGCCTTTTACGGCGCGTTTCATGGACGCACCATGGGCGCGCTCTCGCTCACCGCCTCCAAGCCCCAGCAGCGCCGCCGCTTCGCGCCGCTCGTTCCCGGCGTGACCCACGTTCCTTATCCCAATATTTACCGCGAGTGCAAAAATCCGGATGACGCCGAAAACTACACGCTCAGTTGCGCCCGTTTCATCGAGGAAAAATTATTCAAGACCACGCTCCCTCCCGAAGAAGTCGCAGCCATCTTCGTCGAGCCCATCCAGGGCGAGGGCGGATATCTTGTCGCGCCTACAAATTTCATGCGGGAGCTCCGCCGCATCTGCGACCGCCATGGAATTCTGCTGGTCGTGGATGAAGTGCAAAGCGGCGCGGGCCGCACCGGAAAGTGGTGGGCAGTCCAGCATTCAGGCGTCGAGCCTGACATCGTCTGCATTGCCAAAGGCATCGCCTCCGGCATGCCGCTCGGCATCACCATGAGCCGCGCCGAAATCATGGACTGGGTCCCCGGTTCGCACGCCTCCACCTTCGGAGGCAATCCCGTCTGTCTCGCTGCTGCGCTGGCCACGCTCGATGTAATTGAGCACGAGCGCCTGCTCGAAAACTCCAACGAGGTCGGCAATTACATGCTCAAGCGTCTTGCCGGCTGGCCGGAAAAACACAAGCTGGTGGGCGATGTCCGCGGCCGTGGCTTGATGATCGGCGTGGAGATAGTGACCGACAAAAAGACCAAAGCCGCCGCAACCAAAGAACGCGACCGCATTCTTGAACTCGCCTTCGAACGCGGCGTTTTGTTCCTCGGATGCGGCCCCAGCACCGTCCGCATCGCCCCGCCGCTCATTGTCACCAAAGAGCAGGCCGATGTCGCCATGGACGCGCTGGAAGAGGCAATCGCAGTTGTATCCAAGAGCGCTTGAACGCTGTCATTCTGAGGAGCGAAGCGACGAAGAATCCCTACCATCGGCAATCCCTGCCAATGGCGGGGATTCTTCGCGCTCACCCACCACGCTCATATTCCAAATCCATGTCATCCCGACGTTGAGCGCAGCGAAGACGGAGGGACCTTACGTCGCTCAACATCTGACATGCTGAAAACGAGAACCGTGGCGAGATGAACCCTCGTCCCATGTGATTTCATGTACTCGCCGCGCAACATGGATCAATCCAACTTCAAGCGAACTTCCTCAACAAACCCTGTGACATCCGTCACATCGCTAATCCCACGCGCCAATTAACGTAGTCCCATGCCCTCCGGCCGCCTCACCCACGCCGCCATCCGCGCCCTCGACTGGCTCGCCGCCAAAACTCTCTCCCCGGAAAACATTCCTCCCCATCAGCGCACCGGACGCGCCGGTGAAGAGGCCGCTTACTTTTATCTCCGCCGCCTCGGCTATATCATGGTCGCGAGAAATTTTCGCTCGCCTCACCGCCGCGGCGAAATTGATCTCATCGCCTGGGACAAAGACGTCCTCTGCTTCATTGAAGTAAAAACCCGCACCTCGCACGACGTAAAGCCCGCCGAAGCCGCCGTGGATGCCGACAAGCAACGAGAGCTTAACTATATGGCGCGCGAGTACTTGCGCTACTTGCCACCTTCGTGCCAGTGGCGCTTCGATGTGCTCAGCGTATATTATGAGCAGCCAGCGAATCCTCCGCGGTTTGAGTTGTTCCGCAATGCAATTCCGCTGTCATAAAATCAGGTTTGCTTGCCGCTGGAGCAATGTTGACGGGGAATTACGTTTTTCGGTTTGAATCATTGGATTTGAATAATAAAAGATGCCTGAATTAAGAAAAGATCCCATCGTCGGACGCTGGGTCATCATCTCCACCGATCGCGCCAAAAGGCCGAACGATTTTTCCCGCGAGGTAATCCAGCTCAAGGGCGGCTTCTGCCCTTTTTGTTATGGCAATGAGAGCAAGACTCCTCCGGAAATTCAGGCCTACCGGCCCCACCACAACGGAGGCCCACCCCCGCAACGCGATACTCCCGGCTGGACCGTCCGCGTGGTGCCCAATAAATTTCCCGCGCTCGGCATCGAAGGCGGCCTGAACCGCCAGGCTGAAGGAATGTTCGACAAGATGAACGGCGTGGGCGCGCATGAAGTCATCATCGAAACTCCCGATCACGCGACCACTCTCGCCATGCTCGCCCCAAAGCGCATTGAAGACATTCTCTGGACCTTCCGCGATCGCATTCTCGACCTGAAAAAAGATCGCCGCTTCAAATACATTCTGACATTCAAAAACCACGGCGAGGCCGCCGGCGCGTCGCTCGAGCACTCCCACTCGCAGCTCATCGCTTTACCCATTCTTCCTATTTACGTTGCCGAGGAACTCGAAGGGGCCAAGCAATATTTCGATTACAAAGAGCGTTGCGTTTTTTGCGACATCATCCATCAGGAGACCGAATCCGGCGTGCGCGTGGTCGCTGAAAACGAAGACTTCCTCACCATCGCTCCTTTTGCGCCGCGCTTTCCCTTTGAAACCTGGATCCTTCCCAAGCAGCACGAGTCCGCCTTTGAGCACTCCTCGTCGCACATGTTCGAGAATCTCGCCAAGGCACTCAAGCTTCTGCTCAACAAAGCCGACCGCGTCCTCGATAATCCTCCCTACAACCTGGTCATTCACAGCTCTCCCGTGCAGGAGCCTAACAATGACCACTACCACTGGCACATCGAATTCATGCCAAAGCTCACCAAGACGGCCGGCTTCGAATGGGGCACCGGCTTCTACATCAATCCCACGCCGCCCGAGGAAGCCGCAAAGTTCCTCCGCGAAGCGAATGTCGAAGAACCTGCTACAACGGCAACTCGCTAGTTTGTTCTTCGATCCTTTAACACCATTCAATCCTTCGCTTTTCACATCACTGCCAAAACTCATGTCATCCCGACGTTGAGCGCAGCGAAGCCGGACGGACCTTACGACATTATCTGCAAAGAAAGCGCTGACAGGATCATCCATCCAGCCGAAAATCGCCTCAGTTGAAAATCTTCCACTACAATAGCTGACGCCATGAAGCGACTGCTCGTTGTCCTGCTCTTACTCTCGTCCTTTTCCTTCGCCGCTCCCGCGCCGCCCGATCTCATCGCCAACATTCCCGGCCGCACCACAATTTCACTCGATGGCCCATGGAACATCATCATCGATCCCTACGAGACCGGACTGAATTCCCGCTACTACCGCAACGCCAAGCCCAAAGACAAAAGCGACCTGGTCGAGTACGATTTCGACAAGTCGCCCACGCTGAACGTCCCCGGCGACTGGAACACGCAGCGCGATGAGCTTTTATTTTATGAAGGCCCCGTCTGGTATCGCCGCGTTTTTACGTATCACAAGCGCGCCAATACGCGAACGTTCGTTTACATCGGCGCAGCCAACTACCAGACGCGTGTGTACCTGAACGGCGAGAAATTGGGCGAGCACGAAGGCGGATTCACTCCCTTCAACTTCGAAGCAACCGGCCACCTTCATGACGGCGAAAATTTCCTCGTGGTCGAAGTGAACAATGCGCGACGCGTTGACGCCGTGCCCACCGTCAATACCGATTGGTGGAATTACGGCGGAATCACCGGCGACGTTTCTCTGGTGGAAGTTCCCGACGCTTTCATCCAAGACTACTTCGTTCAACTCGCCAAGGGATCGCGCGACCAGATTGCAGGATGGGTGCAGCTCAAAGGGGCAAGTTCGCCGCAGCACGTCAAGTTGGAAATCCCTGAAGCGAAAATTCAGCAGACCGTAACCACCGATTCATCAGGCCATGCGGAATTTCATTTCCCGGCGAACCTTACTCTTTGGTCGCCGGAAAATCCCAAGCTATATGACGTAACGCTGACTTCAGGCACCGACAAAGTCACCGACCAAATAGGCTTCCGCAGCATTGAAACCCAGGGCAGCAAGATCCTCCTGAACGGCAAGCCAATCATCCTTCGTGGAATTGCCGCGCACGACGAAGCACCACTGCGCGGCGGCCGCGCCACTACTGAAGAAGATGCGCAAACGTTGTTAAGTTGGGCAAAGGAACTTCACTGCAACTTCATCCGCATGGCGCACTATCCGCACAATGAAAAGGAGATTCGCCTCGCCGACCACATGGGCCTGCTGCTGTGGTCGGAGATTCCCGTCTATTGGGACATTGATTGGAAAAATCCCGCGACCCTCGCCAATGCCGAATCGCAACTCAGCGAGATGATCGTCCGCGATCACAATCGCGCCTCGGTAATTTTCTGGTCGCTTTCCAACGAAACTCCCATCAAGCCGGAACGCACAGCGTTCATAGCGCAGCTCGCCACCGACGCCCGCTCCCTCGATTCCACGCGCCTCATCACCTCCGCATTGAACCGCACCACGCAGCTAGGTCCCGATCTCCGGCAGCTCGACGATCCCCTCGGCGCAAGCCTCGATGTGCTGGGCATGAATGAATACGTAGGCTGGTATGAACACAAGCCGGAGTACGCCGACCAGTTGCAATGGAAAATTGCCTACGACAAGCCCGTCATCATCAGCGAATTTGGTGCGGATGCGGCAGCAGGCCGCCACGGCGATAAAGATGAACGCTGGACCGAGGAATATCAGGTCAACGTCTTTCAACATCAGATCGCGATGGTGCAGCGCATCCCGGGCTTCGCGGGGCTTTCGCCGTGGGTGCTGGTGGATTTCCGCTCCCCCCGCCGCCCTCTTCCCGGCATTCAAGACTATTTCAACCGCAAAGGGTTAGTCTCCAACAAGGGCGTACACAAGCAGGCCTTCTACACGTTGCAGAAGTTTTATGAAAATCTTGAAACGCAACAAAAATGAGTTTGTGATCGATCCCCCAACATCATGTCATCCCGAACCGCTTTTGCGGTGAGGGACCTTACGACGGCCTCAATCTGTAGTGCAGTATGTGGGAATGTAGTTGTGCGCAGTGACTAGGACTCCGCCTTTGGGTGGCGCAGCGCTTAAGCGCTGCGATAAATAGCAATCAAACCAAGCGGCTTTAGCCGCTGAATGACGCCAACTCCCGCAGACTCTTCACCGTCTCCACCATGCGATCCGCAACATAATCAATTTCCGTCTCCGTATTGAATCGCCCAATCCCAAAGCGAATAGAACTTTGCGCAAGCTCCTCACTCACGCCCAAAGCCTTCAATACATAAGACGATTCCACCGATCCCGAATTGCACGCCGAACCGCTGGAGACCGCAACATCATTCAAGCCCATCAACAGAGATTCACCATCCACGCCCGCAAAGCTGACATTCAGATTTCCCGGCAAACGATCCTCCATCGAACCATTGATCGAACATCCATCCAGCCGCCCAATGATTTGTTGGCGTAGCCGGTCGCGCATCCCGCCGAGCCGGGCCGCTTCCGTATCCATCTCCTCCGCCGCAATCGCGCATGCTTTCCCAAGCCCCACAATCCCCGGAACATTCAACGTCCCCGAGCGCATCCCAAGTTCATGTCCGCCTCCGTCAAACATGGCCGCAACTCCAACGCCGTTGCCGTCACTCTTCACGTAAAGCGCGCCCACGCCCTTCGGCCCATACATTTTGTGCGCCGAGATTGAAAGCAGATCAATATTCTGTCCATTCACATCCACCGGGACTTTTCCTACCGCCTGCGTCGCATCGGTGTGAAAAATAACCCCATGCTCCCGGCAAATCTTCCCAATCTCGGCAATGGGCTGCAGCACTCCGATCTCATTGTTCGCTGCCATGATTGTGACAAGAATCGTTTCTTGGCCGATCGCCTGCCGCAATTCCTCCAGGTCAATCAATCCATCGCGCCGCACTCCCAGATACGTGACGCGATATCCACACATTTCCAGCCGCTTACAACTGTCGAGCACCGCCTTGTGCTCGGTCGCAACCGTAACAATATGATTGCCCTTCTCCCGATATTTTTCCGCAACGCCTTTGATCGCCAGGTTGTCGCTTTCCGTAGCTCCAGAAGTAAAAACGATCTCCCGCACCTTCGCGCCAATCAGCCGCGCAATTCGTTCACGCGCCAGCGCCACAGCCTTTTCCGCTGTCCACCCGAATTCGTGGTTGCAACTCGCCGAGTTGCCAAACTTCTCTCTGAAGTATGGCAACATCTCCTCCAGCACCCGCCCATCCACCTGCGTGGTCGCATGATTATCCAAATAAACAGGCAGACGTATCCCCTCTGGATTTCGTCGGCTTATCTGTGTTGCGAGGTTCTTTACCTGCCCATCCATCTTCCCAATCTCCAAAACTCCATAGGTGCAGCACCATCCGGGGTGTCCACTTTGTTGTCACCCTGAACGAAGTGCCCGGTCAAGCCGCCACAGAAATCTCCATCTTTTCATATCTTCATCGTTCCCGCCCCTAGTGCATAAAACTTGCCAGCAAGGGACTTGACAAGCCCATTGGCCGGGCTAAAATACCGAAAATCCGGGGAATTATTTGGCCTTCCAAAAGGCTTCCGAAACCAGACCGGATCTATGAATTCAATCCCGCCCCAGCCAGCCTCCGATAAGAGCAAGAACATGAATCCATGCAAACATCCTCGTGTCCAGATCGTTTCCCGCGATGAAGATGCCGAATACGTAGAGTGCCTCGAATGCCGCGAAGTATTCGACTCCCGCGAATTCAAAGACATGAACATCGAGGAAACCAAGCTGCGCAACGAGATTTAACCCTCCCGCCGCCAATTCGCAGCCTGCGGCCTAGCTCTCTCTTGTCCCAGTTTGGCACATTCGTACGCGCACAGTGGTAACTTGTCGCGGAAACGTCCCTTTATTAGATTAATGTTTACTGTCGAAAGTGCACCCAGAAGTGTATTCAGAGGAAGAAACGACGACAACTATGCCATCAGTCGCACTTGTAGTTGATGATTCCATGCTCATCCGCCACACCGTTTGCCGCTTTTTTGAAGAACGCGGCTTCGAAGTGGAATCCGCCACCAACGGACAGGATGCGCTTGAAATCCTCAAACGCCTGCGCCCCGACATTATCGTCACCGACATGGAGATGCCCAAGATGACGGGCAGCGAACTCATCGTCGCGCTCAAGTCCCAGTCCGCAACCGCCAACATCCCCGTCGGCATCCTCGCGGGCAAACAAAGCGGCTTCGAAAAGAAAAAGCACGGCGCCGATTTCGCCATCTTCAAAGACATTGACATCGAAGACCAGCTCGCCGCCGCCGTGGACGCGGTTTTGGGATCATCGGCCGGGAAAAAAGGCAGCAGGTAAATAAGCAGCGCTTAGCGTTTGCCAACCAGTTTTCCGCTTCCGAATCAATTGCCGCGTATGTAAGAGCATTCGGCAATCCGCATTCAATGCTCGACAATCAACACTCAGCACCAACAATCTACGATTCAGTGCTCAGCAGTCGACACTTACGATTTAAATGGTAATCAAATAAAAATTGTCATCCCGAGCGAAGCAGATGAATTCGCTTTACGAATTCATCGCGAAGTCGAGGGACCTTGTGTTTGCCCTCAGCTTGTTTGACCTCAAATAATTAGGAATTGTTTCCCGAAGGCTCATGCGCACTCGATTGGCTGCATGCTGAGTGCTTGAGTGCTTGGAAACCGGCAGCTGCACTACCTCAACACCATCCCCGCTTCCGCCGAAAAATCCATTCCCGCGAAGTCCTTCGCCAGAAACTTCGGATACGCCGCCGCAGCAATCATCGCCGCATTATCTGTAGAAAGCGGACGCGAAGGAAAAAACACCGGAATCCCCACACGCGCTCCTTCACGCTCAAAAGTCTGCCGCAATTCGTTGTTCGCCGCCACGCCGCCAGTCACCAGCAAAGTGGCGATATTGTGGGTCTCGGCCGCAGCGAGCGTCTTGCGCACTAAATCGTCAACAACGGCCCGCTGAAATGATGCCACCAAATCCAGAGTCTGCTTGTCGCAATTTGCCAGATAATCTTCCAATGTCGGTTTCGAGATTCCTGCCAGCGCCTTCCGCCGCGCCTCAACCGAGGCCTTCATGTCATGTGTCTCCACATAACGCAGAACCGCAGTCTTGATCCCGCTATAAGAAAAATCAAAGCGTTCACTGTTCGTGTGGCGCCGGGTCGCCGACCCGGCGGAACTTTGTCCAGAACCGGGTGCCCCGTCCCTGTCGCGTTCTTTGCGACAGGGTGGGGACTCGAGTTTATCGTTATCCGTCTTCGCTTTAACCGTCCTCCGATCCGGGTGTTTCAACTGCGCAAACGCAAACTTCACCGCCTTCGCATCCCCGTGCACCGACAAGCGATCAATCACCGGCCCACCCGGATACCCCAGTCCCAGCAACTTGGCAACCTTGTCGAATGCCTCTCCCGCCGCATCATCGCGTGTGTGCCCGATATTTTCGTAACTCCACGTGGCGTCCGTTTCTTTTGCAAGAAACAAATGCGTGTGCCCGCCTGAAACTACCAGCGCCAGCGCGGGGAACTTCAGCTCATGGTTTCCCTTCTGCCGCTCTTCCAGCAACACCGCATGGATGTGCCCTTCCAAATGATTGACGGCGATCAGCGGCTTCTCCAGCGCAAACGCCAGCGCCTTCGCATACGTGATCCCCACCAGCAACGCCCCAGCCAGCCCCGGCCCCTGCGTCACCGCAATCGCATCCACTGATGCATACGTCTGCTTCGCGTCCGCCAGCGCCTTGCGCACCACCGGCACAATCGCCCGCAAATGCTCCCGTGAGGCCAGTTCAGGCACCACGCCGCCATAAGGCTGGTGCATCGCAATCTGCGAGAACACCACGTTCGATATCATCTGCTCCCCGGCCCGTACCACCGCCGCAGCTGTCTCATCGCAGGAACTCTCAATGCCCAGGATGTATGCGCCCGACATATCGCGACCTTTCCTGAAAACTTAAGAACAAGGAATCTGGGTAACCACCGTAACCTTGTTCCTCAACTACCCCCATGATAGCTTGACCTTGCTTTTGGGCCCTTTGGGAACCCCGTTTTTGCGGTTTCCAAGTATGAATTTACGGAAAAAGCACACCTCCATTCTATTGGCCTTATTGTTCGCCGTCTTGGCCCCCGTGACCAGGGCGCAACAGGACTCCGAGCCGTCTTCCGACAACGCTGCATCACTGGCGCAAATAGCTAAGGAATCCAAAAAGAAGGCCGCCGCTCATCCCACCGTCATTACCGATGAAGACATAAACAAAAAAGCTGGTCCGCTGCCAAAGTTAAGCCTCGACGAAAAAGACAATTCCGAAGAGGTGGTTCAGGCAGTTGCCGACTATCAGGCAAAACACAATCCAGATGAGACCGAACACGTGGTTCGCGATTGGTACGAGCGCTACGATGACATGCTGGCCACCGCGCTCCGCGAAAATTCGCAGACCACCCAGCGCCGGCAGTTCACTACCAGCAGCGGATACTGGATTTGCCAAAATGTGCCCACTTATGAGAATTGCGTGGAGCGCCGAAATGAGGAACTGCGCGGGTCGCTCGATGACCAGTCCTCCATGCGCGACAATTTCCGCGTCATCAGCCGGGTTCAACAGGAGTTCATGGCGGTCCGCTCGGGACTGATGAGGTACAACTTGCATTACTCATGGTTCAAAATTCGCAACGCCAATGGTGTGGGCAGCTTCTAAGGCTACCCGTGATCTTCCGCCGCTTCCTTCCAACAAAATCGCTCAAAACGAGCTGCTTAGCATGCATGGTAGGCTTTCTCTCAAGGCGCCGTTCATGCTCAAAGACTTCTCCATCTCGATCATCCGCACCCTCCGCGAGCATGGACACCAGGCCTATCTCGTCGGCGGATGCGTGCGCGATCTCCTGCTAGGACGCGAGCCCGCCGATTACGACATCACAACCGACGCCACCCCCAAGGAAGTCATGCGCATCTTCCCGCAGACCTACGCGGTAGGCGCCCAGTTTGGCGTAGTGCTCGTGCCGCTGCCGAAATCGGAGAGCGTCTCCCCATCTGAGCGAAGTCATTCCCAAAAGACGCCCAGCACTTTCCAGCAAAGTAATCCTGTCATCTCGAGCGAAGCAGAAACTTCGCCAAGCGAAGTTTCCGCGCAGTCGAGAGACCTTGTGCTTCCGTCCCCCAGCACCAAAGCCAACACCGTCGAAGTTGCCACCTTCCGCTCCGATATCGGATACTCCGACGGCCGCCACCCCGACCAGGTCCGCTTCAGCAAGTCTCCCGAAGAAGACGTCCAGCGCCGCGACTTCACCATCAACGGCCTGCTCCTCGATCCCATCACCAACGAAGTCCTCGACTTCGTCGGCGGACGCCGCGACCTCGACGCAAAAATCATTCGCACCATCGGCGATCCCGCGCAGCGCTTCGCCGAAGACAAGCTCCGCATGCTGCGCGCCGTCCGCTTCGCCGCGCGCTTTCATTACTCGATTGAACCTAAAACCCTGAACGCCATCCAGCAACTCGCGCCGCAAATTCATCAGGTCTCGCGCGAGCGCGTGCGTGACGAACTCACCAAAATGCTGACGGAGGGCCATGCGGGACTAGCCTTTCGGTTACTGGCCCAAAGCGGTTTGCTGAAAGAAGTTCTGCCGGAGATCGAAAAGATGAAAGGCGTCGAGCAGCCTCCGCAGTTCCATCCCGAAGGCGACGTCTTCATTCACACGCTGCTGCTGCTCGAAAAACTTCCTCAGCCTTGCCCGCCCACGCTCGCCTGGGGAGCGCTGCTCCACGACGTCGGCAAGCCGCCGACCTTCCGCGTCGCGCCTGACCGCATCCGCTTCGACGGACACGTCGAAGTCGGCGTCAAGATGGCCGAAGAAATCTGCCGCCGCCTGCGCTTCTCGAATGACGACACCGAGCAGGTGCTCGCCCTCGTCAACAATCACATGCGCTTCGCCAGCGTCCAGCAGATGAAGGATTCCACCTTCAAAAAATTTGTGCGCATGCCAAAGTTCGACGAGCACCTCGCGCTGCACCGCATTGATTGCCTCTCCAGCCACGGCGACCTCACGCCTTACAACTTCACCCGCGAAAAAATCGCCTCCATGCCGCCCGAAGCCGTCCGTCCCGCGCCGCTCATCACCGGAGAAGACTTAATCGCCGCCGGCTACCTTCCCGGCCCCCGCTTCAAAGAGATCCTAACCGCTGTAGAAGATGCCCAACTGGAAGGCCGCCTGAATGATTCAGTCGAAGCTATGAAACTAGTCCGGCAGGAGTTCCCGTTGTAGATTTCCACAGATGTTCCCTAAGGAACATAATGTGCAGCGTTGTCAGTACGTACATAACAGTACGTTAATCTCGGCAATCCATTGAGCGATATGGAATTGCGCGCTCGAGGTTGCAATGTTTGGGGCGAAATTCGCCTTCCGTCTCCTCGACAGCCCTACCGCGAAGCCTGGAATCTGCTGCTGTAATCTCCTCAACTCTGTCATCCCGACCGCAGCAGATCATCGCGAAGGCGATGATCTGCGAAGTGGAGGTACCTTGTGTTTTCAGAAATAACCCACCGCCCAACTTGTGACGTCCATCACAGACGCAGTCCCCACCACATCCGCAAAATTGTCGAGGAACACAAGGTCCCTCGACTCCGCGCGGAAGCCGCGCTCCGTTCGGGATGACAGAGTTTTTTACGATGCACAAAGAACACATTTACTACGTGTACTTCATGCAGAGCAGTTCACGCCGCGCGCTGTATATCGGGATGACTAGCAATCTCCATCGCCGCGTATATCAGCACAAAACCAAAGAATTTCGCGGATTCACCTTCGACTACGACTCCGTCCGCCTCGTCTACTGGGAGAGCTACGACGATGTTCACAAAGCAATCGGCCGCGAAAAGCAACTTAAGAGATGGAGAAGAGAAAAGAAGCTCTGGGTGATCGCCCGCGCCAACCCTAAATTCCGCGACCTATCCGCCGACTGGTACGGCAAAGAAACAGAAGTGATCAAGCTTCGAAGAGCCTGACTTCCCCTTCATCTGGCTGCGCTCCGCTTCCGCATATCCTTGCTCTGTCATCCCGACTCGCCATGCCAACCTCTTTCCCGCCCTGTCATCCCGACCTCTTCCCAACTCTGTCATCCCGACCGCAGCAGATCATCGCAAAGCGATGAGCTGCGAAGTGGAGGGACCTTGTGGTTGCTTTTGGACGTGAGCTAAACCATAAAAACAAAACAAGTCCCTTGCACTCCCTCAATCCCCGTGGTATAACAATCAAACCGTCGAGAGCAGTGTGGCTAGCCGGACTATTTGTGGAATCTCTCGTAGCGAGTCTGGCATCTAAGTTGTTACAGGCAAAACCCAAAAGGTAAAACCTGAGAAATTCGCCTCGGCCACGAGGCATCATTCGGGGACAAAGCGCCTCGAAGGGTTTAAGCGTTTTCGCAAGAACCTCCTGAAAGATCTTTTCTTAACTTAGAATCTTCCGTCCGCGCTCGTGCTGGATTCAGCTCGTGCCGTTTGTGGGCAATTCCGGCGCTGGAGCAAGGTGGAAGATGTGTTCTGTTGCGCGCTGAAATTCAGCTCCTCATTGTGGAAATCCTGTGAAGCCAATGGGTTGACAGTTGCCAAGCGCAGACAGTAACTTTAAAAGGTTTCGAGGACAGCCGGAATCAACGTGTGGGTGCGGGATATATCCTGGATTCATTCGTCCGGTTGACTGAAAACGCGCCGCTCAGGCGGAGACGCGATTCGGTCTTTGACAACTAGGTTGAACGTGCCAGTCGTGAGATGAAATGTTCGGGCATAAGTCTGAACGATCTCACAAGTTAG